>Ga0316205_10000376_pt1 | contig 88214 bp, 80 predicted proteins | sample 3monthpyrite_MG_FD_204941 | JGI IMG/M metagenome (GOLD analysis project Ga0316205, IMG submission 204941) | Microbial mat bacterial communities from mineral coupon in-situ incubated in ocean water Damariscotta River, Maine, United States -... | ecosystem: Environmental > Aquatic > Marine >...
TACTCGCGATTGTTCCTGTACTGCTTGCCATTGGCTTTGCCCTTCTTAGTGTTTCGCCAGTACTGATGGTTCTGCTTATTGTGCAAGTTATCCGCCGCGCCGGTAACTATGCGGTTATGCGACCCGTGCGTGAAATGCTTTATGTTGTATTAAATCGAGAAGAAAAATATAAAGCGAAGAATGTAATTGATACTGTTGTCTATCGCGGTGGTGATGCTGTGAGCGCCTGGATTTATACCGGCATGCGAAGCGCAGGTATTAGTCTTTCGGGTATTGCTTTTATTGCTGTACCACTGGCACTATTATGGGCGTGGATTGCTTTTAGACTGGGACGAAAACAAACACAGCTCGCAAACAAATAACATACGAGGTGAACAAAATGGCAAAAATTGGAAATTACACACGACGCCAATTTTTACGTATGGCCAGCACGATGGCCGGCGCGGCAGCAACTGGACTTATACTCCCTCACCATGTCTTTGCTTCATCAACTCAAATACGCAAAGCTATTCCTAAAACAGGTGAAAAGCTACCAGTAATAGGTATGGGCACATCACGCACCTTTGACAGCAATGACGATAGTGAAACGCTATTACGGCTTCAACAAGTGACCCAAACCTTTTTTGATATGGGTGGAGGCATGATTGACTCATCCCCCATGTATGGCTCTGCACAACAGGTAATCGGTCAACTATTACCAAAAATGACTGGCACTAAGAATTTATTCTCTGCAACAAAGGTATGGATCGATGGCAAGGATGAAGGCATTGATCAAATGGAACAGTCTCGCAAACGATGGGGTATTAAACATTTCGACTTGATGCAAATACATAACTTGGTTGATTGGGAAACACACCTAGAAACGTTAAAACAAATGAAAGCGGATGGAAAAATTCGTTACATCGGTATTACCACCTCACATGGCCGATTTCATTCGGAACTAAGTGACATATTAAAATCTGAAGTTTTTGATTTTGTACAACTTAGCTACAATATTGCTAATCGAGACGTTGAATCACCTTTGCTATCAATCGCAAAAGATAGAGGCATTGCCGTTATTGTTAACCGGCCTTATCAACGTGGAGATTTATTCCAAAAGGTAAGAGGTAAAGCCTTACCCAACTGGACAAAAGATTTTGATTGCCATAGTTGGGGCCAATACTTTCTAAAGTATGTTGTTTCTCACCCTGCTGTTACTTGCGCCATACCTGCAACAACCAAAGTAAAACATATGAAGGATAATATGCAAGCCGGATATGGAAGCTTACCCACGGCTAAGCAACGGATTAAAATGCTGAAGTATTTTGAGTCTATTTAATTTTAAGGTTTAAAGTAATGAAGGGGGCTTACGCCCCCTTAAGTTGCAACGTTTAGATATTTTTAAACAACCGTAATACTGGTTCGTGTTGTTCCGAGTACATCGCCAGTTATCCAATCAATAATATCCGTTTCAATTAAATAGGTGCCACGTTGCGTTGGTTCAAAAATAATATCGTAACGTTCAGCTGAAACAGCATTAATTTCCGTTACCTGTTTAGAGTTAGGAAGTGGCCGTCCATCAGACGCATAAATTGTTCCTGTTAATCCCCCAAAACGCATTCTCTGAGGATGGTAACCGGCACAAATATAACGAGCCAATAATTTCTGACCGCGTTGTACCGTTGCAGAAATGGGTGGCGCATTCATTGCGCTATTACCACTACCATCAACGCCTGTAATAACGAAGTAGTCCGGGTTCAATTCATTTAAACCGACATCACCACCGCAACTACCGGCTGTCCAGTCTAGGTTATGCCATGATGAATCAATTTCATCAACAACCCAGAAGGCTTCTACATCATATGTTGGCCCACCAGAGAATAAAGTACCTTGTCCTTCAGGCGGATCAACTATCAATGCGCCATACATACCCATCTCTGCATGCAGTACTGTATTGGTATGGCAATGATAAAAATAAGTTCCAGCATGCGCAGGACGCCATTGATAAGTGTACTGACCATTTACATCAAATGAAATATGCCCGACACCATCACTTCGATACTCAGGTTCGATTCCATGATGGTGAATGGTGTGCCATAACATCATACCAACATTAAGTTGAGTATGAACAACATCACCTTCGGTTACTCGCATAGCAGCTGACGGAAAGGTTGCACCTCCGCCCATTCCATCCATGCCGCTTCCACCATCGGCAAAACCCCACATGTTAACGACATTACCATCGTCCATCGTGACCGGAATATTCATATCAACACTACGTTGAAAGACCACATCGGGGTTATTATCTAACGCAGGCGTATTGTTCATGGGGTAAATATAACAAGCATTACCCATCATACCTCCACCACCGCCGCCGCCCATTCCACCACCGCCCATACTGGATGTTGTTGTATCCGTTGTGTCTGTAGTTGATCTTCTTCTTCCCATTATCTTATCCCCCCTAATTCGCTTCAAAGAATATGTCGGTTAATGCGCCAAACATATATAACCCACCGCCAGCGGTTTGAGTCATCTCATCATGTAGGTGCATCGGGTAGGCTGTCTTCCGGCCTTCAGCTGTAGCTTGTGCCAACGTTGAGTTCGTCATTGGCGGCCATGCATCAGGAACAGGCTCGAATGGAAAAATAAATTCCATGGTGCCGTTGTTGGCATCGAGTGGAATAATATCTTTTAGCCAAACATCATCACGTTGTTGTCCATTGGTACTTATCCATTCCATATGATTCGCATGACAATGCACAGCGTGTTGTGCTCTACCCGTGTTAATACAACGCACCATTGTTCGATCTCCAAGCTGACCATGAAGTGCTGTACGTTTATCATGCATAGCATCAACAGTTGGGTCACCATTTCCTGATGAACCCGGTGGTCGACCACTCAAACCATTAATGGTGAAATATCTTGGTACATAACGATTAGGCGGATTGTTACCTCGACGAATAGCATCGTTCCAAGCAGGATCAATATCATGGAATACCCAAACAAAATCATGCTTAGGCATGTCTCGTCCATTTTCTACTGTGGTATTTGCTCCGTTTGGAAAAACAACCATTGCTCCGTGCAATCCAACAAGACGGTTATTCATACCACCTGTTGAATCATAATAAACATAAGTGCCTGGGTTACTTGCTGTAATGCTCACCGAACGAGTACTACGAGCAGGAACCGAACGATTAACGCCTAGTTCATTAATCACAAGGTTATGTGAGGTGTTTAAAGTATTATGGATAGTTAAGTTATAGGTGTCTCCAACTGCCATCATTAATACCTGGCCTGGTACATCAAGATTATTACTACTTCCGCTAAAACCTCTGAAGTAAACATTCACACCATCCGGTTGTGCAATCGTGCCTTCAGTAATCCAGATCTCTTTATTAATGGTTGCGGCATGTGCACGGGGTTGCCACATAATTAAACCCGCTGTTCCTGTTAATGCTGCGGCAGCGCTAGCACTACCAAACTTTAAAAACGTACGACGTTTCATTTAATCCTCCTAATTATCGGAAGAAATTTGGAGACAACAAGCTACCTACGCTATACATGGCACGCATTAGCCAACACCCTATTCTTACGATGGGTTTCAAGTTAATTTAGTTAGAGATGTCCATTTCTTCTAATTTTTATTATTTCCGGCACAGAACCGGTTGTGTGTGATTTCTACACTCTTTACTGATTAAATAACCACCAAAACTGTGGTGTTTAAAATATAATCACATAAGTTTTTCTTGTCAATAGCATAACTGAATTTATTTAGAACCAGTCTAATAGCAGTTGATAATAAACTTATATTCTTAATTATCGAATATAAGTATTTGAAAAGTAGTAATTAAATAAGAAATGAACAAATCCACATGAAATGTGGACTTGTTTTAGGTATAAGGGATCAATAAAGCTTAATTAGCCGGACACTGACGATTTCTTACAAAAGGAATCCACTCTTTTACAAAACCATATAACCACGCGCCATGTATCGCAGCCACTAGACTAATTAAAATGGGAATAGATCCAGAGCCGACTAAGGCAAACATTGGGCCTGGACATAAACCGATTAGCCCCCAACCCAAACCGAAGATAAAACCACCAACAGGATAGTTCACTACGCCTTGTGGTTTTTTAGGAATAGCAATGACAGTACCTTCTAATGAATTTTTGCCGACTAAACGCTTCACTAAAATTGTGGAAATGGCGGCTGTTGCAATTGCCGACATTAAAATTCCGTACATATGAAAACTTTGGAAATAAAACATTTCCTGAATACGATACCAAGAAGCCGCTTCTGATTTTATAATGACAAAACCAAAAACTAACCCAAGCAATAAATAAGGAGCATAACGAATCATATTAAAAACCTAAATAAGGAACGATAAAGTAAGAGGAAACCATTCCACCACTAAAAATACCAATTACAGCGTAAAGCGACTGTACTTGAAATGTTGCTAAGCCCGTAATGGCATGCCCAGATGTACAACCCGAGGCATAACGGGTTCCAAAACCTATAAGCACGCCACCAACGATAAGCATAAAAATATTGGCTGCAGACAAATTAAATATCTCAGGTGGATTCAAACCCATAGGCTGAGTCAACCCCCAACTAGAAAACATCTGTAATGCTTCTCGACTTAACTGTATTGGCTCAGGATTCGCAAAAATCGAACCGGCAACAAAACCACCAAGGATTACGCCCGTAACAAAAACTAAACTCCAAACCGAAATCCGCCAGTCGTATTGAAAGAATTTAACCCGTATTAACCGAGGTTGGGTCATGGCACAAATATGTTCTAAATTCTGTGATATACCAAAAGATCGGCTTCCAACCAAAATAAACAAAGGCACCATTAAGCCAATAATGGGTCCACTCACATACCACTGCCAAGGTGATTGAAGCATTTCTATAAATTCTGACATATTTACTCAACTTATATATAAGAGTTTGCTAATATACAGAATTACAGCTTAAATTACTAGCCATACTCAACAAAATCCCAGTGAAAATACTACTTTACGAAAACAAGAAAAAATAGAAAAAAATACTCAGAAACACTTTCTCTAGATAATATAGGTGGCAACTCCAAATGGCTTGATGGCCATGGGTAGATGACAATATTATTTGGGCAACACCGCTAGTACAACCTGAGGAACAACCCGAAGCTCGGGTCTTTCGTAAATTAATATCTAATGCAATAAAATTTAGTCCCGATAAAGGAAAAATATCAGTTAGTTTATTATCTTCAGAATCAGTAAAAGACAAAAATTAAAAAGTTATTCGTTTTCGCATTAAAGACGAAGGAATCGGCATTCCCAAAAAAGAGTTAGAAACTGTATTTGATAAATTCATTCAAAGTAGCAAAACAAATAATGGTAGTGGTGGAACAGGCCTTGGATTGTCTATCTGCCGAGAAATAATACAAGCCCACTCTGGCTATATTTGGGCTGAATAAAATATAGGCGAAGGTGTTTGTTTTATATTTGAACTGTTAATAAACGACACCTGATACCATTAAATATTAGTATTGAAAGAAGTTTTCCATGTAGGCAACGCCAAAAAGTAAGGCTAATAATAGCACTATTGTTTTAATGAATTCCTCTTTGTGATATTTCAACGCTATGCTACTGATACAATGAAAAGTCATGAACTTTAAAAATATAATTTAGTGTATGTCGACATTTAGAATTTTATTAATTTTATCTATAATAGGCATTACGTCTGTTACTGTTATTTATTTTCAACAAACTGCTCTATTTGTATTAAATAGCTTAGCTTACTTTGGGCAATATCAGCAGTACAAAGATATAAATTACAATAACCATCAACAAAAATTAGATATCTATATTACCAGTAGCAATAACCTTGATGAATACTCAAAAAAGCCAACCGTGATCTTCTTCTATGGGGGTTGTTGGGGAGCCTGTAGTCAGTTAGATAAAACTGACTATAGATTTATAGCTCAGACTCTCACAAAATATGGAATAAATACCGTAATTGTAGATTACCGTAAATTCCCACAAGTCAAATTCCCTTCAATCATTGCTGATGCAACAAATTCAGTTGAATGGGTAACTAATAACATTTCACGATATGGAGGCAATCCCCAAAATATTTATTTAATGGGGCATTCTGCGGGAGCGCACATTGCGTCAATATTAAATTTCAATAAAACTTATTTAACAAAAGCGACCTATAGAAATATTAAAGGTTTTATAGGTTTAGCAGGAGCATATGATTTTTTACCCTTTGATGAAAGTTATCAGCCTGCGCTATTTGGCCCACCAGAGAAATATTATAACTCTCAAACAATAAATTTTGTGACCGGTAATGAGCCAGCCAGTTTACTTTTATATGGTAATAATGACACGAGAGTTAAACGCCGAAATATAGAATCATTAAGTAAAAAAATAAACAAAATGGAAGGAGTAGTTGAAACGCATATTTACAATAACGTTGATCATATAAGTATTATTAGCTCGCTATCCATTCCATTTAGGAATAAAAAACCTATTTTAGGGGACATACTAAAATTTATAAATAAAACTAGTTTATAAGACCGAATTTAACATCTTCTCAAGTTTAGGATAATGCACCTCGTCAGAAAATAACGAGTCAGCTCGCTGCTGTCCTGCTTTTGCTAATCGTTCACGGTAATCAATATCATCATAAAGTTTAGTTAATACCGATTGCATGCTTTCAGCATTACGAGGCTCAACTAAACAACCACTTATATTATGTTCAATAATTTCAGGGACACCACCTGCATTTGTTCCCACTACAGTCACACCTGCTCGCATAGCTTCAATCAATACTAAACCAAAGGTTTCACAATGCGTAGACAGAACCACAACATCAAAACAAGGCATATAAGTTATAGCGTTTTCTATAAACCCCTTAAAATAAATGAAATTATTAATTTCATTCACTTTGATTTTTTCGACTAATTGATTTTGATAGCTCCTATCCATTGTATGACCAATCATTGTGAGTGAAATATCTTTTTTCTCTTTCAATAATTTCTGCATAGCATCAACAACAATATGTTGACCTTTACCTTCTTCGATACGACCAAAAATAGCGATGTTTAATTTTCGTTTCTTAAACTTATCATCTTCAAATAAAACTTTGCAATTAGGGGGGCTACTACTGGGTGCGGCAGTGCCAATATAAAGAAGTTGAATTTTATCTTTTGGTAGCGGTAGATATTTACTCGCTAATTGAAACAATACTTGGGTACCCGCTATCAATAAATCAATTTTATTGTAATACCAGCGATGTAGAATATCCTTCTTATTTCGTGTGTAGTTCATATGTCGAGAATGAACCAATTTAACACTATCCCCCACCATAGACTTGAATACAGCCGCAAGATACAAATCATTAGCCCAATGAAAATGTAGGACATTTGCATTAAAATCTTGCGCAATAAATTTTAATTTTCTAGCGGCAATAAGCGGGAAACGCTTAAATTTAACATCAAGTACAGAGTGAGGAATGCCATTCTTTATTAAAACTTCCTCCATATAACTATTTTTAGCTACAACAGCAAAACATTCATGTCCACGCTGTGTTAATTGTTTAATCTCTTCCAAAGCATAGAGCTCTAAACCGCCTTGCCCGGGTGATAAACATAACACTATAAGCCGCATACCGCCTCGCTAGAAAATAATTAATGAAATACCAAATGATTATATCAGTTAAAAAAAAATTTCGAAGGGTATAAACCATTATTTGAACACCTCATTTTTTCTACAAATAGGTGCAACGAGATTGAGGAGTATATTGCTCTACTCAACAGCTTTTATCGACGATAAAATCACCTAATTTCAAGGTGCAGAGTAACACTAGCTATTTAGTCCTGAAAGTAACTACGCTACCGTTTATAATAAGCTGTGATTATTATTTAATAAAATTCTACACTATGACAAAACTTCTTATTATCGGATATGTCTGGCCCGAACCCAATTCATCGGCGGCAGGAAGTCGTATGATGCAACTCATTGAGTGCTTTCTTTCACAACAATGGGATATTACGTTTGCTAGCCCTGCAGCAGAAAGTGAGCATCGGTACCCGTTTGAGTCACTTGACGTTAAAAAAGAAAATATAAAAGTTAACAGTCATTGTTTTGATGATTTTATAACAACACTATCCCCTGATATCGTCTTGTTTGACCGTTTTTTAATGGAAGAACAATTTGGCTGGCGAGTAGAAAAGTTCTGTCCACAGGCTGTAAGATTAATAGAAACGGTCGACTTACATTGCTTGCGCGAAGCAAGACACATTGCATTAAAAAAGAATATCCCTTTTAAAAAACAAGATTTATTTAATGAAATAGCAAAAAGGGAAATAGCAAGTATTTTACGCTGTGATTTATCATTAATGATCTCCAGCATTGAAATGGATTACCTGACCACGGTATTTAAAATTGATACTTCGCTGTTACTTCACCTCCCTTTTATGCTTAAAACCATAGATGATTCTGATAAAGATAACATCCCCAGTTATTTACAGAGAACAAATTTCATTTCTATCGGTAATTTTAGACACGCCCCCAACTGGGATGCCGTATTATATTTAAAGCAATCTATTTGGCCCCTTATACATAAAGCATTACCTCAAGCAAAAATGCATATTTATGGATCTTACCCGCCTCCAAAGGCAAACCAACTACACAACGAAAAACAAAACTTCCATATTCTAGGTTGGGCAAAAAATGTAGAGGAAGTAATGAAAAGTTCTCGTGTCTGTTTAGCGCCTTTACGTTTTGGCGCAGGCCTTAAAGGAAAGCTCCTAGACGCTATGCAGTTTGGGACACCAAGTGTCACAACCGACATTGGCGCCGAAGGTATGCATAATGAATTAAATTGGAATGGTACAATTGCAAACACACCCAATGATATAGCAGATGCCGCGGTAGAGCTTTATAACGATTCAACCCTCTGGAAAACGTCACAAGACAATGGTTATTCTTTAATCAATTCACTTTACGATAATGATATACATTCAAAAATTTTTTTAAACCGTATTGATAATATTCTTAATAATTTAGACGAACATCGTCTTAACAATTTTACTGGTTCGATGTTACGTCACCATACAATGAAAAGTACTCAATATATGGCTCAATGGATTGAAGCCAAAAACAAGAAATAGTATTTAAGAGTCTCAATACGATCTAACGAATTGATAATTTAGTTATAGAGAATCTGACAGAAGCCTTCATTCCCGCATAGGCGAAAATCCAACATAATCCGTCATTCCCGCATAGGCGAAAATCCAACATAATCCGTCATTCCCGCGTAGGCGGGAATCTATTTCTTCAATAATTATCTAATACAAACATTAAACGTAAAGCACTTCTTTAATTAAAAATCTATAGAGGTAGTTCCCTCTATAGATTCCCGCCTACGCGGGAATGACGAATTTTAACGGTATATATGGTACTTATAGGTTTAAGTCACTTACAAATTCTGTCCGTTCGCATCATAAATTTTCAATAAACATATAACTTAATCTGTTACCTTCTTATCTTCTATCGCTGGTACCTTTGCATCTGAAGCAGATAACACTTTATTGTTTTTTGATTTTGATGGCGCGGCGTACGCTGAAATATCTTTCCATATTCCACCAATACTAAACTGTTGCCATCCCCATTTTAACCAACGTAATAACGAAAAGGCGAGCCACAAAGCCCAACCAAGCATCAACAAACGGTATACCAAGGTAGGAACGGATAGTAACCAAGCCTGCGGCAATAGAGCAACATTTCTATCTTGATACCAATTAAAATTATAAGCAGACGAACCATTCCCAGCAACCTGCATATCAGGCGAACCAAGTAAGCCATTTTGTATTACAGAGAATAAACAAATTAAAGATAAAAATGTAAAGGCACCTATCACAACTTGAATCATATTAAATTGAATATCACTCGCTTGTTTAATTAATTTTTCTCGCAAGCCCAACATAAATAACCATGCAACAACGATAAAGCCCATCCATATTGGCACTTGGCTCAAACCGATACCGAGTAATATCCACGAGAGAGTATTGAGCGGTGTAAAGCTTGTGAATCCAAGTGCTATAGCAACAAGTAATATAACTAATAACACTCCCCAAAATAATATCGCTGGGCCTAAATCGGGACCACCAACGAGTAATACCCAACGATCTTGTCCGAATTTCACTTTAATAGAATGATTCACGCTGGCAACTTTAAGATCGACTTGTGGTGTTTTGAATAAATTACTCATAGCTTCAGTATTGCGCCATACGATCCTTACATTTTGTTTACCAGGGGTAACCGGTATGGTTAAATCACGCCCTTCCAAACGTATGGATTGTGTTGCATTATTAATACTCACTGATTGTAAATTTGAATTTTCAGGTAATGCTAGGGAGTACTGCCCCCCTTGGCTACTTCGTAGACTTAAATTCAGCTCTGATTCAAGTGCACGTTTACCTGGTTTAACTAATAAACGACTTTGATCTATCGTTAAGGTATTGCCTTTAGTACCTTGTGGACGAGTAATGGTTAAGTTAACTTCTTCACCATGCCAAGGATGCCAGCGTGGCGACCAACGGTCATGTTGGCTTTTATGTTTAATAACCGGTATCCCATCATATTCTAAATGCCAAATAGGAGAGATACTCACTGTCCAAATTTCTGTTGAGAAACTATCAGCCGATGCTTTTAATTTAAGTTTGTTATTTATTTCAATTCTAGAGCGCCAAGATACCTGACGTTGTCTCGCAGACATATTTATTAACACCTTGCCATCTTTGCTGCGAATATTTTCAGTAATAATCGACTCACCCAATAATAAAGGTACATTAACGACAACTGCACTCCCAATCGGTGAGATTCTTCGTACAGTGGTTTCAATAAACCAATCTAAACCCAATTTAAGATGGCGTTCGACGATTAAAAAAGGAGGCAAAACTTCTGCTTGATCTGTTTGAAATTTATTATCTTTTGAAGAAACGATTTTTTGTTCACGTGATAATTGTAATTGCGCATCGGGAACTCCATTTGCTTGAATACCCTCTATACTCCAACCACTCAACTTGGATTGAACAATTCGTGGTTTTAATTGCATCGGCAATTGTATAAATTTTTTCAATTTCAACGAACCCGACATAACAATATTAAATCGGCCCTTAGGTAATTCAAGCCACAGTACACCATCACTTGCTCGGTACATTGCCGTTGCTGAACGCCCATCAATCGTTACTCTAGACGGCAACCATTGTTTATCTCGTGCTGGCAAAGGGATTGCAACTTTCTGCAGTGCATGCACATTAAGTTTTAATTCCATGGTGGTTGCATTAACACGCATAACCATTGATTGAATTTGGGCGCAATTAGGCAAGCATTCGGGAGGTTGAGTTAAACGAGTTTTTAATTCAGACAACATCTTCTGAGTTGGTGCATCAATACTTTTAGCAACACTCTCATTCGAGTTAAATAGCAAAATAGGCACAAGTGCAAATACTAATAGTAGTTTAGAAACACTCGGTATCCAGCGTATAGGAATATTAGGAATACTTCTTACCATTAATAGACATAGGATAACGACAAAGATAACACGTAAAAAATTAAGCAATGTATGCATAAACGGTGATATTAATACCAAAGATATCTGCTGCCCTTTTTGAACAGGACCATTCCAATTCAGATACACTTTATTCCATGTCCATTTTGGTAATCCAGGACCAGTCTGAATATTCGCCTTAGGATCGAATGCCTGAACATTATCACTACGGCTTTTAGCTTTGTCTTGATAACTTAAAATGCGTTTTGCTGAGTATTTCGGGATGCTGCTCCTCAATGATTTATTTTCTTCTACCGCTTCGGTCTCAGCTAAGTTAGACATAGCTAAACTGTCCGACTCTGATTTTTCTCTAGGTGAAAAGCCTTGTTCAAAATTATCGTTACCAACAACTTGGAACCACGATTTTTCAAGTTGAGGGTAAATAGCCGTTCGAACTTGCGTTACCATAAAAGGAATCGTTATTAACAATAGTACTATGACACTCCCATTACGATACCAAGTACATACGTTTTTAAATTTCCCATCTGGTATCAGTTTCACAATTGCAATGACCGCTAAAATATTTAACCAAATAAACTGTGGTACAAAACCAGACTCATGCCAAATTAAAGACATAGTCACTAAACCAAAGATACCCCAAGGCCATGACCATAATCTTGCTATAGAAATAGCGATAATTAGCACGATAAATAAATCCAACAAGGTCCATTTTTGCAGCCAAGTTTGAGGCACATTATCAATACCACTTGCTGAAAATACTCTCCAACCAGGTGGTAGATGAACAGTAGTCGAAACACTCTTGAATTCATGCTTCCATCCCGTTGCGGACAAATGCCTAACATCACCGTTATAGCGACTGTCTGCCGATAATTTAATTGCGCCACGGCGTATTTCTATGCCGTTATTTTGATCAGTGTCACCTAGCTTAGTTATAAACTGAGGAATACCGTCGACCGTTACCCGCCCTAAATCAAGTTCCGGTAAAGTTTCTAATCGCCATGACTTAGTAATCGTACCTTTTATTTCGTCTTTAATCGTATAACCATCACCATTAAAATCTAACCACATTTGTCGCTTGAGATTCAATTTATCTGCTTGTGGTTGCTCATCTCCTCGACGTGTTTGATTCAACTTAAGTAGCGATTTAATATCAAGCCTAAAGGTTGGAAAATTTTTCCAATTTTTTGGCGCTTTTGTTTGCCGCGGATCAATTCGTGTTGCACCATCAAGTTTAACGACCCGCAAATGATTTTGAGCTTTAAATGCCCAAACTTCATTGCTCGGCCAATGACGACTTGTTTGTTTACTCAGTCCTAATTGAACAATATTTTTCGTTGCTCGAGAGGTAATAGTTGCAGTCCAACTGCCTGGTTTAACTTGTATTCGTAATTCACCATTACTTGTTAGTAAGGTTGGTAAACGGCTGTTTATGGATAGTGGTATTTGCTCATCGAGAAGCACCTTCCCTAGGTTCACTTCTCGTGCCGCGCCAGATATTTGCAATTCTAATCGCGTTACGATTCGCATAGGAATTTGGTCGTCAAGTAAACGAAAGACATTTATGCTAGTTTTATCTGTTTCTATTATTTGTTTTTCTTTTGTATTATCAGCCAGCCACACTTGACCTTGCTGGTTAATGACAGGGTTTGAGATATTGATACCTTTTATATACAAATTAACCAAGGCCGAGTCAGCAGGAATTTGTATGTTTTCAGGAATACTTTCCCAGTAAATATTACCTTTTATTTTGTATGTTCCTTTTTTCAAAAACACACTGGGTAAATTGTTTTTTTCTGTTACTAACACGAGATTGTTATTCACACTTACATTTTGCGGCCAATGTTTTTTATCGCCTGGCAAGATGATCCAAGACGATTCGAATACCTGCCATGATTGAGAAAACCGAGCTTGTTTTTTTGATATGTTTAAATCCATGCGAGCTGGCCATGCGCATTTTTTAGCTTTGAAATTATTGTATATAAAAGGACAGTCTCGTTTTTTCTCATCAAACAGCACCCAATCTACCCACGGTTTTAGTGGCAGTGGAACATCTTTTTCTTTTAAGGTTTTAGCTGATAATGAAGTACTCAAAGATAAAAAAAATACAACTAAAGTTAAGCTTAAATAACGCATTAATGAATCCTTCCAATTATTATGTGCTGCTTATATGACTCATGACAAGTTAAGCCAGAGCGATAAAAGTATTATCAAATTCTTATATTTAGATATAATATTGACGTTTAATTTAATACCTATTTTTATAAAAAGATACTCAATTTATGGCTTTTTACCACTCTACCCCGATACGTTTTAAGTGTACTCAGTGCAGTCAATGCTGCAATGGTGGGAAAGATGCTTATGTTCGAGCCAGCACTCAAGAAATTGAAAAAATCATTCGATTTATGCAGATTGATGCCGATGAATTTGAAACTGAATACCTTGTTAAACTCGTAGATAATGGATATGGCATACGAATGAAACAATCACCATTAGCAAAATTACGGGGTAAACAAGGCCGCTGCATGCTTTTAAGCGATGAAGGTAAATGTAGCGTCTACTCAGTAAGACCAACCCAATGTCGAACCTATCCATTTTGGCCTGAAATATTAATCAGCGAAGAAAAATGGAATAATGAAATAACGCGTTGTGAAGGAATCAACCAAGGTGATGTTGTAGAGATTGCGCATATAGAACAACAAAAAGAGTTGAGTACTGATGCAGAGATTTTAATAAGTGAAAATATTAAAAAAGACTAAAGCACTCTATTTTTAATCGACCATTATTCTATGTATGCTTTTTAACTTACGCACCCATGGTGACCATTTTCGTAAATCTTTAGGTAATGTTTTAATCGCTGCATTGGCGTCATTTACACTAGGATAAGCCCCATAAACGAGTGCATACCAATTTTCACCTTCACGACGATTTTTATAATAACCCGCTTTACCGTTTAGTTCATTTTCATCGAAATATTTTTGAATAAGTTTAGCATTAGTACTGCTAGCAAGCTGTAAGGTGTAAAATCTCGAATTTTGAGATTTCACCCATTGTTGAGGTTCTGGAATACTATCTACTGTCGGTAATGCTGTTCTTACGGCGTTAGGTTTTATACTACTAACCGATAGAGTTCGATAACCATCGACCAAGCCACTATGAGCTGAATTAGAAAAATAGTTATTGGACTTTACCGAATCAACAGCAACCCCTAAACCTCGCTTATATAAAATAGCGAGATTATATTGTGCACTCGGATCTCCATCGTTCGCTAGCTGTTCGAGTAATGGTACTGCAGTTATATAGTTTTGGTTAATTAACGCATCCACTGCATCTCTTTGCAAATCTGCATATACATTAAAAGTCAGTAAAAATATAAAGGTACTGAGTTTAATTTTTGTACACATAATTTTCGCTTCCAGCCTTGTATTAAAGATTATATCGATACCGGTTCAAATCGATAGTATGCACGCGCACTCGATAACCACTCATACAGTAATCGATTTGCTTGTCGTTTTTCGTCCTTTAACAACATCTTTTCATTAGGGTAAGTATAGTCAGGTAATAGCTTTGTGGTACCCGAACATGAAATAACTTCAATAACAGAGGCATCGTGATAAGCACGCACATTCAAACTCAAAGTCGGTAATAATTTCTTATCTGATTTAAAATGATTAGTAATTTGCAAATGTTGTGTATAACGATTTAATTCTAAAAGTCGAATATTTAAATGTGCTGCCGACATATCAAAATGATAAACAGAATTCAATTTTGTCGCAGCTTTACGCTGATAAGCGACTGGCTTGGTAATATCCATTTTTAATTCAGGCACTAATTGCAATAAAGTATGATAATTTATCTCATACCAGAGCATTGGGTTTGCGCGTGAATATTGAGTTACAGCCATACTAGTTACAAATTCTCTAAAACCGTTGATTAATCCAGATAAAAATCGACCATTGCTTAGTATTATCGGCAAAAACCGAAATACCTTTACAATAATGTTGCATACGCCAAATAAAGTAAAGCCGATTGAAAAAGCACAAAAATATAACATTTATCTATAATTATTAGACACTTACCGTATTTAATTGGCCCAATAAAAAAGGCTGCACAGGAATCTGTGCAGCCTTTTTATATATTAAAATACTTATATATTAATCAAAAAGTACTTCCAAACGTTCTAAATCATTAATAACTTTCCACTCGCCGCCACCTGATTCCACACGTAATCTCCATTGCTCTAAACGGTCTAAGTATTCTTTCGGATCAATATTGTCACTACGTAGTTTGGTGACGTTTAAAGCAATAACACGGTATTTTTGTAATTGAAAATCAATATCCCGCTTGTAACCTTTGCGTAATTCTTCTTTTAAATCAGAAAAAATGAGTACCGTCTTTTTACCCGGATTTCGTTCATTTAAGAACTCAGACGCTTGTAAAATACCACCGGTAATATCCGTGTAGGCACTCCCTTTGACACTCTTAACAAATTTATCAATTTTCTCTAAAAAAACACGTTTTTGTTGATTCATGCGACTGGGCCGGTCTTCAAATGTTACTTTTGCAATTATATCTTTTTCACTGAAACTACCCGTATCAACACGTGCTACGGCAAAAGAATCACCCGGTTTCATCTTTAATAATGAATAGCTGATAACACGTTGTGCTTGTTTTAACTCTTTCGTATAAGTGCCAGAAGTGTCTAACAACATATAAACGCCATGCGTCCTAGATACCTGAGGCTCGTTAGAGCATGCTGCTACTATCAGAATACTAATAACTAACATTAAGGATTTTATAATTCTCATTTTTTTATTCCCTTCTAAATTATTATGCTAGAGCGTCATCTTTAGATGATGTCGTTCTAATCTTTTGTTCAATAAATAATGGTAAAAATATTATTAAATCGTAAACATGCAGCAATGATTTACCTAAAAACTTAAAGATTGTTCCAATGAATCGCAACAACCATGTAACAGCACGCAACGTACCCACTGCAACAATGCCCATTACTGTGCGAAGCGATTGCACAAAGGTTTCAAATGGAATGGCTACAAACATTAAGACAAACGGTAAAATAAATCCAAGTGCCATTTGAGAACCGGTTGTAATCCAGGAGATTGAATTTTCTAAACCAGCTACGCCAGAATTATCTCCACGTAATAAAGCACCCGTCGCTTGATCGGCTTCCATTAGAATTTCTCGAGTAAAGCCGAGGCCTGCTTCGATAGTGGCGAGTGATAATAACAATACAAACAAAAACCAAGCGATACGTATTCGTAACTTATCGTTTAATGCTCCAACAATTGGGAATAACTTAGTAATGCGTAGAGATTCCATTAAGAAAATCCCTAATGTCATTTCTACTAAAATCATAATCATTGCAGCAATTTGATTTAATTGAAAACCGAGGAATAAACTTGTTGTACCACCAACCATTTCTGACATTGGACGAGCAATCAACTGAAAGTTAACCATGGCAATACCCGCCGCGATAATCATTACAAACAAAGATGTAAAGAAATGTTGTAATGACGATGAAGATAACATACGTACAGCTTGATCCGTCCCTTTCATCATATTTTCGTATTCACCCATATGACGATCGATTGTTTGCGAACGCTCTAAAATACTTGTTACATTTTTATCTACGCTAGTTAAAACAGTTAAAAGTTTACGCCAGTGTGGCATCATCGTGCGCAATCGATCGTGCCGTTTATGACTTGCTTTACGGTATTCTTCAATTGAGTTTGTATTTGCTTTTACAAGCGAATGATGAATATCTTCTAAGATATTAGCCACCATTGGGTCACCCTTAGATGGAATCTTTGCTACTGCTTCAACTGCTTTTACCCACGTCGGTGGTTCAGGAGGAACCTCGATACTCGCTTGATAGTCTTCTTCTATCACGGTAATTTCTTCATTTAAGAGTCGATGCATCGCAGGATATTCGGATAAATCTCTACGTACGGTTGCATCAATTCGTTCAAACTCGCGTTCAATCATACGTTCTTCTGCTTCTCGACCAGCCGCTAATAAAACTTCACGGTTACGATTCGCTAACCGTGATTCAACAATCATGACTGATTTGGCACTTAAACGCATCGCATTATGCACGACTCGAGTTAATGAAATAATCGCTCGATGCGCAGGTCGACGTGAAATATACAACACGACCATAGCTATAATTGCTATTAAAGGAATACTTATTAAAGGGTTTGATCCAATTGATTCCAAAAACGTCATAGTATCGACTCCTAAAATGGGGCTTTATTATTATTGTGTCATTCCTCTATCTTACCTAACTGTATGCTTTTTATAAGGTAAGCACTAACGAGTGGTTCACAGACCACCAATTTACACTACGCGGGAATGACACTATATAATAGTATAGACATGAAAATAGTCTTTACTGGTTAAATACTAATTTTTGTCGAGTTGGTCACTTTAATAGTTTATTTTAATATAGTGATATAGATTGACGTAAAAAGAGTTAAACAATCTCTTCTTCATTTTGCGTTAGCCTCGTCCGCATACGGAGGTGTGCCTGACTTAATAACTGACTTACACGCGATTCACTTACATCGAGCACACAGCCAATCTCTCGTAAGTTCATTTCTTCGTCGTAATATAAGCTAATAACTAATGCCTCACGCTCAGGTAAGTTACGAATGGCATCAACGAGTTCATTTTTAAATTCTTGTGATTGCATACCTTCCAACGGTGATTTTGTTTTTGAAGCGTTACTCATTACGCAGTCGTCATCGACACCCAAGTCACCAAAATTTAAAATACGACAGCTATTAGTTTCTTGTAACACCTGATGATACTCAGCGAGACTTAAACCCATTTCCTTTGCGACTTCACTATTACGTGCATCTCGACCTGTTTCGTTTTCAATTTTTTGAATCGCACCCATCACATCACGAGCTTTTTTATGAATAGATTTTGGCGCCCAATCATTACGTCTTAACTCATCTAACATTGCACCACGAATTCGAATGGTTGCGTAAGTTTGAAAAGCTGCTCCTTGCGACGCATCGTAATGTTCTGCAGCGTCTAATAATCCTAATAATCCCGATTGAATTAAATCGTCAGCAATAACACTTGATGGCAACCTGGCAATTAGGTGATAAGCAATACGTTTAACTAAATCGGCATAGTCTTCAATAAGCTGGGCGGCTTTTTCTTGCTCTTGTACTTTAATAGGCTGCATAGCTTGCGCTCATCACTTTATAACTATCATCACTAATCAACGACTGTTCTTTGATAAAATAAAACTGAACCAACATTACATCCCCTAAAGTTCATCACACCCCAGTAACACTGCAAAATCTATACCGGCTTATTAAGAACAAAAGCATTGATAAAGCCCATGATATTTTGCGCTAATTGAGGGTAAAGCTTTAGGTTGGAATAAAAGGCGAAAAATGCTGGAGCAAAATGGATTGGAAGGGTAAATATCATTTAAAACAATAAGTTACAGAATAGTTCTTACAGCAACGTTAGGCATAAGGTATTTAAATTTAATCCACGTTTTTCATAATATTTGTGGCAATTCTAGCGAGAGGAAATTCCTTATCAGCAGCCCCCAATTTCACAGCAGAACCTGGCATACCCCACACAACGCTGGTTTTTTCGTCCTGAACCATTGTTGGTGCACCGGCTTCTTTCATTTCAAGCAAGCCTCTCGCGCCATCGTCTCCCATCCCCGTTAAGATAACACCAATGGCATTGGGTCCAACATTTTGCGCCACTGAACGAAACATTACATCCACGCTGGGTTTATGACGGTTGACGCGTTTTCCGTCATTTAAACGACAAATATATTGCGCCCCATTTCGCTCAACCAATAAATGGTGACTGCCAGGTGCAATATAAACATGCCCCGGCAAAATTTGTTGGCCATCTTGTGCCTCACAAACAGTCATTGCCGATACGCCATCCATTCTTAAAGCAAAAGGCGCACTAAAGGCTTCTGGAATATGTTGACTGATCACCATACCCGGTGAGTCGGCCGGCATGCCCATTAATACGTCTTTAATAGCTTCGGTTCCACCTGTTGATGCACCCAAAGCAATAATTTTATCGGTTGTTTTAAACCGCTTAGAGGGTGCTTTTTTTGCAAGAACGCTATCGGCTGAGAGTTTTTTCTCTACACCTGAAGATGATGCTTCAGCCTCACTTGATTCCGAGCTTGAAATTTTTGATGAAATAGCCGAAACATTTGCTTTAGCTGCAGATTTAACTTTTTCAATAATTTCATCGGTATACTCTTTTAACGCTTCTTTAACATCGAGCTTTGGCTTAGCAATAAAATCAATTGCCCCTGCCTCTAATGCTTCAAACGTAATATCTGCACCTTGTTCGGTTAGCGTAGAAATCATAACAACAGGCATCGGATGCAAACGCATTAAATTTTTTAAAAATGTAACGCCATCCATTTTTGGCATTTCAACATCGAGAGTAATAACATCAGGTTTTAATTTTTTAATTTTTTCACGCGCAATTAATGGATCAGCAGCCGCACCCACAACCTCGATACCACGATCTGAATTAAGTATTTCCGTTAACATCTGCCGAATAAGAGCGGAGTCATCAACAATTAATACTTTTATTTTTGCCATATCCTTAAATTTCCGTTTTATTAAATATAACTAAAATAGTTCAATGTCATCTGCATCAACAGGTTGTGCTAATAATGACTCACGATATAATCTTTCACGTTTCTCTAATGTATCGTTATGTACTTTTCTCAGTTTTTTCATTAAAACCTTTCCTGTTTGAGGAAAGTAAATAACCTTTCGTGGATAAATATCGCCTAAGTCAGCTTTTACTACATTTAAACCTTCAAGAGCTACATAACTTTTAATAAATGTAATATTTTGTTCGCCAACATCTATTTTTGACATAGAAGATAAAACTTTTCCTCCACCAAATAATTTAACTTCTAAATTTTTCTTTAAACCTCCTGCTTTTAAAATCGAGTTGATTAACATTTCCATGGCATAATTACCATAACGAGCTGATTCGCTATTTGCGCCCGCTTTCATAGCACTTTTATCCACTGGCAACATAAAATGGTTCATACCACCTACACCGTATTGAACATCTCGAATACATGCTGAGACACATGAACCTAAAACGGTTGATACAAGCTCATTATCTTGCGTAACATAATATTCACCAGGCAAAATTTTTGCAGCATCGACGTCATGAACGTTATCCCAATAACGGTTAATATGTTCAAAACCTGGTAAGCAATGACTTCTCACTTCACGTTGTTTTTTTAATGCCCCTTCAACCATAGTAACTACTCAATCTTCTGGTAAATTGTTTGCCCTAATAAATCAAAACGCGTACAGACTTTATGTAACGACTCTGAATGCCCAATAAATAAATGACCTTTGTCTGCAACCAAATTTGCATAACGATCAAAGAGGTCGCGTTGCGTTTCTTTATTAAAATATATAACGACATTACGACAAAACATAAAATCGAATGGCCCATTAATAGGCCATTCGTCCATTAAGTTCAGTTGTTTAAAAGTAATCATATCCCGCAATTCTTTCGACATGCGGATTTGCCCTTCATTGTCACCAGAACCACATTGAACCCATTTTTTTGAATGCTTTTTATCTAATCCGGCGACACGTTCTTCGGTATAAACACCATCACTGGCACGTTGCACCATATTGGTATCTAAGTCAGTCGCCAAGATTTTAATATCCCAACCATCTAAAATAGGAAAAATATCGCGAACTGTCATTGCAATTGAATATGGTTCTTCACCCGATGAACAGCCCGCCGACCAAATACGTATACGTCGGTCTAGCTTGGTTTTTTTTAGTTCAGGTAATACCTTTTCACGTAGGTATTCAAAGTGATGCTTTTCACGAAAGAAAGACGTTAAGTTAGTCGTAATCGCATTTGTAAACTCAAGAATTTCGTCCTCATTACCAGATTTAAGCATAGCAATGTAATCAGAAAATTCTGTTAATCTGAGTTGACGAAGTCGTCTTGCAAGACGACTATAAACCATATCGTGTTTTGCCTCTGATAAAACAATCCCTGTTCTATCGACAATAACATCGCTAATATATTTAAAGTCTTTTGCAGAGAATTCAAACTCACGATTATTTAATAATTGTGCGTTACTTGCTCTGACCATTTAAAATTCTTCCCACTCATCATCATTACTACTTGCTGCTTTACGTGATCTTGCGGCAGGTCTTCCCGCAACAGGTCGTGATGCAGCTGCTCTAGGAGCGCGAGTTCTTGCGGGTGCAACTGGTGCGGCAACAGCTTGACCGCCACCTTCTGCCACATCAAAGAAGTCCATCAATTCATTCATTGATTTCGCTTGGTCATTCATGGCTTCGCCTGCTGCAGCGGCTTCTTCAACCAAGGCGGCATTTTGTTGGGTCATTTCGTCCATTGAGGTAATCGCTTTATTCACTTCTTCGATACCGGATGATTGTTCGTCACTGGCTGCTGATATTTCAGAAATAATATCGCTCACTTTCTTCACCGCATTAACAATTTCATCTAGGGTTGAACCTGACTCATCCACTAAGCGTGACCCTTCTTCAACTTTTTCGACTGAGTCTTTTATTAAACCTTTAATTTCTTTCGCAGCACCGGCTGAACGTTGTGCTAAGTTTCGTACTTCACCAGCAACCACCGCAAAACCTCGACCTTGCTCACCCGCTCGCGCTGCTTCCACTGCGGCATTTAATGCGAGTAAGTTTGTTTGGAATGCTATTTCATCGATAACACCAATTATGTCAGCAATTTGTTTACTACTATCATTAATCGCCGACATTGCCGTAACCGCGTTACTAACTACCGAACCACCTTTTTCAGCTTGATCTCTCGCAGCTGAAGAAAGTTGGTTGGCTTGCCGTGCGTTGTCTGCATTTTGTTTTACCGTCGAAGTCATCTCTTCCATTGAAGAAGCTGTTTCTTCTAAGGACGATGCTTGCTCTTCGGTACGCTGACTTAAGTCAGCATTACCTTGTGCAATTTCACCAGAGGATGATTGAATACTGTCTGCTGAACTACGTATTTCATTAACCATATTCATCAAGTTTGTAATTGAAGAATTTGTTGCATCACGTAATTGTGCAAACTCACCAGAAAATTCACCATCCATTGTTTGACTTAAGTCACCGTCCGATAAAGCACCCATAACTCGCTGAACTTCCCGCGTTGGTAATACGACAGCTTCCATTAACTCATTAACACCTTCACCTAAATTTTTCATAAAACCGCTATAAGTTGATGCATCAATTCTTGCATCCAGTTTGCCTTCTACTGCATTGTCAATCAAACTTTGTATTTGACGTTCAGCATCTTTTTGTTCGGTAATATCTTTCCACTCAACCATATTTCCCATTAAGTTACCGTCTGGATCAGTAATGGCTGTTGCGTTCACACCAAACTCTAACCCAGCGACTTTGATTTCTGCATTCGCAGGTAAATTCGAAGCACTACCTAATAATGAACGTTGATGTGCCGGATTTTTATGAAATTGGTCGATACATTGGCCAACTAAGTTGCTTGCATCAAAACCCGGGAAGATTTGACGTAACTCTGCCGAACGGTTTGCCATCATGGCAACAACAGATGGATTCGCATAGGTAATATTTAAGTCTGTATCACATATCATTAAGTTTGCTTCCGCACCATCCACTGCAGACTGTAAACGTGCAACTTCCAGCTCTTTTCTCCGTTCTTCAGTAACATCAGACCATTCCAATGCATTTCCCACATAATTTCCAGCTGCATCAGTAATAGCCGTAACATTCAAAGCAAACTTTAACTCACCAATGGCTATATCGGTTTGATAGGGTAGATTCTCTGGATCATCAAGTAACTTGCGCTGATGCGCAGGGTTTTTATGGAAGGTATCAATGCAAGTCCCAATTAAATCCTTAGCCTTAAAGCCGGAGAATACACTGGCAAGGGCGGCTTCATGTTTAGTCAATAAATCAATCGTAGACTGATTTGCATACGTCACATTAAAATCGCGATCCACCATCATCATCGCCGTCATTGCACCGTCAATAGTACCTTGCAAGCGAGCAACGTTGGATTCGCGTTCTCGAAGCTCGGTAACATCACTCCATTCCAATGCATTCCCCACATAATTGTCCTCTGCATCTTTAATGGCCGTAACATTTAAAGAAAATTTTAAATCACCTATGGCTATATCCGTTTGATACGGTAAATTACCCGGATCCGCTAAAAGTTGTCGTTGATGCGCAGGGTTTTTGTGGAAGGTATCAATGCAAGTCCCAATTAAATCTTTGGCTTTAAAACCGGGAAAAACATTGGCAAGAGCGGCTTCATGTTTTGTTAATAAATCCATTGTGGACTGATTTGCATACGTCACATTAAAATCACGATCCACCATCATCATCGCCGTCATCGCACCATCAACAGTGCCTTGCAAGCGAGCAACATTGGATTCGCGTTCTCGAAGCTCGGTAACATCACTCCATTCCAATGCATTCCCCACATACACTCCTTCAGGATTGATAATAGCCGTAACATTCAAAGCGAACTTTAACTCACCAATACTTATATCGGTTTGATAGGGTAGATTCGTTGGATCATCAAGTAACTTGCGTTGATGCGCAGGGTTTTTGTGGAAGGTATCAATGCAAGTCCCAATTAAATCTTTGGCTTTAAAACCGGGAAAAACACTGGCAAGAGCGGCTTCGTGTTTTGTTAATAAATCCATTGTGGACTGATTTGCATACGTCACATTAAAATCGCGATCCACCATCATCATCGCCGTCATCGCACCATCAACTGTCCCTTGTAATCGAGTACCCGCTTCTTCACGCGCACGAGACTCGGTAACGTCTGCTGCATATTTTATAACTTTAAAGGGTTTACCATCCATACCTAAAATAGGGTTATAGGATGCCTGAATCCAAACTTCCTTTCTGCCTTTCCCTAGACGTTTATATTGTTTGGATTCATATTCGCCACGATTTAATTTAGCCCAAAAATCTGCATATTCTGCACTCGCTTTAAAGGCTGGTTCAACAAACATACTGTGATGCTGACCTTTCACTTCATCAAGTGTGTAACCCATAGCACCCAAGAAATTATCATTTGCAGTAATTATGGTACCATCCATATTAAATTCAATAACCGCTTGCGCCTTTGAGATAGCAGCGATTTGCCCTTCATAATCAATCATCTTTAATTTAAGTTCTTCTGTTAATTTGTCATCACTCATAGTCTTAGACTCCTGTGTCTCGTATCCTGAAAGCATTACTTCTGCAATTGTGTTTAGAGCATGGTCCCATGCTGAATTAATTTGTGTTGTCCATGCATCGCCGGCCATTTTTTTCATAACACCGATTAGTGTAGATGCAACCGCGCCATAATGGGCAGGCTCTGCCCCATAAGCTTTATGTTTCCCACCTAGTCCTTTTAATGCATCACCCAGAACATCGGGTTTTCTTATATTATTAATCACCAACTTCAAAGCTGAGAGTAACTTTTTCTGTTGCTCTTCTGGCGTAGTATTTTTAAACATCGGGATAACAGCAGGATGTTGCTTAAACAACTCCTCATAAAATGTTTTCACGAGTTCTTCTGCGCGCGGTGCAAGAAGATTAAAACTGGCTTCTAACGTTTCTACGTCTAATCCCAATGGAGAAACGTACCCTGTATCTTGTCCACTCATTTTATACCTACCTGATTAATAATATTCTTGCTATGCATATTGCTTTGTACCGTTCCCGTTATCACTGTATCGTCACTTTTAATTATTTCTTAATCTAAATAAATCAAATACTTACAAGTTCAACATTTCGGTTAATCCTAGCAAGCTTGCTGATTTCTTTAACGCATCAGATGAACCTTGCCAACTCACTTTATTGCCATATTTATCGGCTTGTTTAAACACACAAGTAATTAACTGTAAAGTTGAAGCATCTATACGTTTCACATCAGAACCATCGAAAATAATATTTTGTGAGTTTAATAACGCGGAAACTTTTTTATGAAGCTCTGCTACTTGTGAAATATCTTGTACTTCATCTAACTTAATGGTCGAGTCACTCACTGGGGTCTCCTCAGGTTTTACTTTCTGAGTTTTAGGTTCGGTTTCTTCTACGTTTGGCTCAATTGCTTGAATTTCTTCAGTGGTATCATTTGAAGTTATATCGTCTGTAACATCATCAATTACATCCTGATAACTCGAAAGCATAATTTCTGCAATTGTATTTAATGCATGTTCCCAGGCAGATTGAATCTGTTCCGTCCACGCATCACCTGCCATATCCCGCATAACACTAATAAGCGTTGTCGCAACGACATTATAATGTTCTGGAACAGCACCATATGATTGATGCTTCTCGCCTAAACCTTTTAAGGCTTGACCTAAAACATCAGGTTTACGAATATTATTAATAACCAGTTTTAGTGCGGAAAGTAGTTTCTTTTGCTGTTCTTCTGGCGTGGTATTTTTAAACATCGGAATAACCGATGGATATTGTAAAAACAATTCTTCGTAAAATTTTTCAACTAACACTTCAGCTTGCGGAGCGAGTAAATCAAAGCTGGTTTCAAGTGTTTGTACATCTAAACCTAGAGGAGAAATAGCGATAACTGACTGCTCTTTTTTAATAGGCACCTTACTATTTGGAGAGGTTTTGTTTTTCTTTAATACTTTCTTTTTAGAAACCGCTTTACTTTTAGCAGTAACTTTTTTCTTGGCTACATTTTTTTTCTTGGTAATCACTTTCTTTTTAGTAACTAATTTGTTCTTCGCTGCCACTTTTTTCTTAGATATTTTTTTCTTGGCTGCTTTTTTCTTGGCTACTTTCTTTTTGGCTGTGGCATTTTTAGATTTAGATTTTTTCTTAGGCGTATCACCAGTAGGCGACAACCAAGCTAAAGGATCAAGACCTATCATCGACTTAGCCATTACATACCCACCGCAACTTTAGCAGGTACTTTTCTTTTACCAGACGCTTTACCTAACGTTCTACCTTTAGAAAAATCAATTGCTAAGTTTTGATAATCTTCTGCACCATTACTACCTTCTCGATATTCAAATACTGTTTGACCAAAACCTGGGCCTTCGGCTAATGCGGAGGTTTCTCTAATCGCAGTTTTTAATACTTTTCCTGGGAAATGACTCACTAAATTATCTAATACATCTTGAGCTAAACGTCGACGAGGATGAAAACGGGTAACCGCTATCCATGTTTTATGTTTAAGCTTCAGTGAAACTTCAAACTGTGTAAGCGTACCAATTAAATGTGACATACCATGTAAAGCTAAATAATCACCTGCAACAGGAATAATAATTTCCTTTGTTGCATACAAAGCACTCACCACTAAAAAACCTGATGATGGAGGGCAATCTAATAATACAAAATCTTGTGTTCTCATTTTACTCAATATTTTTTTAAGTCTATTCGCTATTTCTGAACTACCTTGATGCATCTGTTCTAACTCGGCAAGCCGAGGTCCACATGAGATGAGCTTCATATTGTCACGAATTTCATGTGTTACTTCTTTAATAGTGTTGTCTTCTAATAGCACTTCACCAATTCCAGCTAAACCTTGTTCGCCTATCCCTAAACTCACCGTTAAACTACCTTGTGGGTCGAGATCTATTACTGTTACTTTATTACCTTGCATGGCAAGCATATGACCAAGGTTGGCAACCGTTGTGGTCTTTCCTACACCACCTTTTTGATTAACAATCGACACTAACCTAACCACTGTTGCTCCACTATTTACAAAGTTAACTTCGCTATTTAATGTACGATTTAACCTAACCAGGCTAACTCAGCCATTATGTCTTTAAAGCACTGCCATTTTGTAATTGTTTTAACTCTACAAATTGATACTGTTCGTAAAAAAGGACAATCTCGAGGTTTTAGTTCAAGCTTATTTGTTCTTTTTGCTACGCAATGAATCTTTTGTATTAACATACCAACCACCTACAACTTAATATGGGCTAATGACTACTTAACTTAATCGTCTAAAGATACATCAGGAACTGCTAGCTCTTTCGAATTCAACATATGGTCAATATCTAAGATAACGAGCATTTTCTCTTCGACACTTGCTACTGACTTTACAAATTCGGTATCCACTGACCCACCAAACTCGGGTGCGACTTTCATATTGGATTTTTTTACTTGATAGACTTCTGAAACTCCATCGACAACAATTCCCATAATTCTATCGCTATGACCCTTTGTCAATATTCGTAATACGATAACAACCGTAGTGGCACTGTATTCCAAAAATTCCAAATCGAAACGTCGACGCAAATCAATAATAGGTACGATAGTACCGCGCAGATTAATTACACCTCGAATGTAATCTGGCATATTGGGTATCGATGTAACCTCGTCCCAACCTTTTATTTCTTGTACACGAAGAATATCTACACCATATTCTTCGCCACACAACATAAAAGTAAGAAATTCACTAATAATGTCTTCTTCTACGTTCTCTATTTCATCTTCCAAAATTTCGGCCGCTTCTGCCATAAATTACTCCTTACGCAGCGATTATCTTACTTTCTCGATCTCGAAGAATATTGGCTTTTGTCACTTCTTGGTAAAGTGTCATTACACTATTAATATCGAGAATAAGAGCAACCGTACCATTACCTAAAATGGTTGCCCCAGAGATACCATCAACTTGTTTTAAATTTGTTTCTAGACTTTTAATAACGACTTGTTGTTGGCCAAGTAGTTCATCTACAAAAATAGCTAGCTTCTTACCTTCGTTTTCAACAACAACTAACAATCCATCATTGATATCAGTTGAATCGGCTTCTATACCAAACACATCAAATAGTTTTACGATCGGAATATAGTCATCACGTAGCTTATAAACTTCTGCTGCACCCGTTACACTACTCAACATTTCGTGATTAACCTGGAGTGATTCAATAATAGAGATAAGTGGTACGATATATGTTTCTGAACCAACTCGAATTAGTTGGCCATCTAAAATAGCGAGTGTAAGAGGTAAGCGAATGGTAAAAACACTACCCACACCTTGCTCTGTTTGCACATCGACTGTGCCGCCTAATGCACGAATATTTCTGCGCACTACATCCATACCAACGCCACGCCCAGATACATCACTCACAACTTCAGCCGTTGAGAAACCTGGAGCAAAAATGAGGTCACTTATTTGTTCAGGGGTTAACTTGTCATCTTCTTTTACGATGCCACTTGATATTGCTTTTGACAGTATTCTTTCATGATTTAGACCTGCACCATCATCTCTAATTTCAATAACGATATTGCCACCTTGATGAAAAGCGTTAAGTTCAATTGTTCCTGTTTCGTCTTTACCATTGACTACACGATCTTCAGGGGATTCTATTCCGTGATCTAACGAATTACGTACAAGATGTACTAATGGATCGCCAATTTTTTCCATTACCGTTTTATCTAGCTCAGTTGATTCACCTGAAAGGACCAGTTCAATTTTCTTATCTAACTGTGTACTTAAATCATGTACTAAACGAGGGAAACGTTGGAAAGCAAAACTAATCGGCATCATGCGAATGCGCATAACACTTTCTTGTAATTCACGTGTATGTTGTTCGAGTTGAACCAGACCATCATTTAAACGTTCTAACGCACTTTCGTCAAAATCTTCTACTCCACCTATTTGACTTAACATAGACTGAGTAATAACAAGTTCACCCACCATATTAATTAGGTCATCAACTTTGTCTATATTGACTCGAATTGATGTTGATTCGGCAGGCTTCTTCGTTACTTTGGCAGTGGTACGACGATCGCCTTGACGTCGATCATTCTCACGTCGTTCAGGTGCGGCCGCAGCTTCAGCCATAATAGGTTGTGATTGCTCTATTTGAACTTCGGCGATGTCTTCTTTATTTGCAACGATAGATAAATCACATTCATCATCGACCCACTCAAAACATTCGTTTATATCATCCTCAGACACATCACCAGAAAGATGTATCATCCAGCTTAAATAACTTAACTCAGGATCAAGTAAATCAAATTCAGGGAGGTCACTTGCATCCACTTCAATCGTTGCTTCACCCAAGGATTCTAATTCACGTATTATTCTTACGGGGTCGTTACCTGTTTGCAACATTCCAGGATGCGGTTTAAAAGTAACTGTCCAACCGGTCGTTTTTGATTCTGTTATTTGCTCTGTTGTATTGACTAATTCAGTTGATGGGCTCGATGAAGCTTCACCATTAAGAAGAACCGTTAATTCTTCATGTGTTTTTGTAATGGTATCTTGATCTAAATCTTCATGGTCTTTAAGTGACAGCAACATTGATCGTAAAACATCAACTGAACGAAGTAATACATCAACGGCATGTTGTGTAACTTCTCGTTGACCCGCTCGCATTTCATCAAGCAAGGTTTCCATAACATGGGTATAATCGGCAACCGCTGTTAGACCAAATGTGCCGCTGCCCCCTTTAATCGAGTGTGCAGCTCTAAAGATAGTATTGATAACTTCATTATCGGCTTCACCTACATCAAGATTAAGTAATTCCGACTCCATAATATCGAGACCTTCAAAACTCTCTTCGTAGAAGGTATCTAAAAATTGGGAAATATCAATTGCCATACGCTTGTCCTTTAAGTTAAGCGGTTTCGCTTGCTTACGAAATTAACTTAATACTTTATTCACGGTTTTTAAAAGTTGATCGGGATTAAATGGTTTAACAATCCAACCCGTTGCACCCGCTGCTTTACCTTGTTTTTTCTTATCACCCGAACTTTCCGTTGTTAACAATAAAATAGGGACAAATTTAAAATCACCTAATTGCCGAAGTTCCGCTACAAGGGTTAGTCCATCCATGTTTGGCATATTTACGTCTGAAATAACGAGGTCAAATTTATCGCTTTTAGCTTTTGTTAATGCTTCAACACCATCACTTGCTTCGGTTACATCAAAACCCGCCCCTTTCAGGGTAAAAGACACCATTTGTCTCATAGATGCTGAATCATCAACTGCGAGAATCTTTGCCATTATTGCTCTCCTTAAGTGGCATAATCAGACATTTACTGATTACTTCACCCCAAGATATCGTCAAAATTGAACAAAGCTTTAGTTTTTAAGCTGCTTTAATATTAATTAGCAAGGAAGTAATATAGCGAGGCTATGTAAGAACTTTATGCCTATTTCGATTATTAAATAGGACGGATTTTTTGCCCCACTCAGGCAAATAGGTCGAGTAGATTGGTACTGTAGTTAGCCTTTAAATTAGTTATAGCTAATATATCATCTTCCGACGATTCACCATTTAGATCGCCACCATAACTATTGTTTTGGCTATTATTCGTGTTATCTTCATTTTCAAATTGTTCGAATGCAGATTGTTGTTGTTGCGTATTTTGTTGCGACACATCCACATTAGCGAGGTCTAGACCTTGCTGTTCAAACATTTCACGTAAACGTGGCAATGCGGATTCAATCGCCTCTTTTGCGGTGGCATTCGCCACATGAATCAAAATACTGGCTTGATTATCTTTTGAAATATTCAATTGAATGTCTAATTTTCCAAGTTCAGGTGGATCTAAACGAATTTCCGCACGCTGCATATTATTGTTCACCATCCAATTGATTCTATCACCGACTTGTGCGTTCCATTGCGAATTTTGAGGTGAGACGGTTATAGCTGGCAGAACAGCTTCGGAGTAATTAGCCGACAAACTTTGGTTAACAATAACACCTGGTGCAGCTCCCGCTAATACGGTGTTATCTACAACAGGTTGAGACTTAGTTAACGCTTGATTCATAAACTGATTAAATAACTGAACGTTTACTTGTTTTGTCGTCAATACGTTTTTGTCGTTAAGAGATGAACTTAGTTGATTTGTTAAAAATTCTTCATCGATAGGTATTTCACCACCTACACGTAACACCGCAGCGTTAGAACTAAGATTTGCCAATGCAGCCGGTTGCTTTAAGGTTCCATCTGCAAGTAAGTTTTTCGCTAAATTAGGATTCGCACTCGCTAACAGAATATCGTCCAAGGATTGCTGTTCTGGAGATAACTGTGCTGGCAAATATTTGCCGCTATTAGCGGTTAAAGGATTTGCCGGACTACTCAACAAGGGATTAGCGTTAAGCAAGGAATTGATATCGACTAATGACTGTTGCTGTAAAATGTCTTGCTCTGTTTGAGTTTGTGGTGATTCTAATTTTTCTTCAAGAACTTTATCAAATTCAGATACTTGCGTTTTAGCCGCCGCGCCTTTTTCAGGTACAGTTGTTGCCGTCCCCCTAGCTTGTGAGGCATTAACTTCAGTCGCAATTTGTGATGGAATAGCCGTATCAGACACAGTGACTCTCTAAATAAGTATTATCAATAGTTACTTATGAGCAATTCCTGTGCCATTTTGGTAGATTAATTTAATTACTCAGTAGAGAGTCTGTTTCGAAGAGGTCGATCATCGGTTTCTTTTTGTTCACGCCGATTTTCTGCGGTTGACTCTTGATTTTTATAACGCTCAACCGTGGTATTCATTATTTCAGTTTTTGAGTGTACTTGCTGCCATTTTATTTTTGACTCAAGACATCGTTGCTCAGATTCAATTATTTGTATTTGTTGTTCTCTAATTGCTTGTTCTATGCCTTCAATAAAGCTTTTATAGGTTTGCATAACATTAACATCCATACCGGCTTGTCCATCGTTAGTAAACCTTTTTAAATATTCAACACGATACTGCCTAAGTGATTCGAGTTTATTAATATTTTCTGCATGTAACCGATTGGATGCACCTAACTCTTTTGCCGCTGCCTGCTCTTTGCTTTTAGCTAGCTCAGCAATAATAGTGAAGCGCTGTGATTTTTTCATTTTAAATAACTCTTAATAGAATTATATTCTTATTACATAATAGCAAAACTTAAGCCAATTTCTGATAATAACTAAACAAACTCAGCTGGCTCAATTGTATCGGGTATTGGAGCGAAAGGATCGGTTGTTTGTAGTGCTTGATCTGCTTCTTGCATTTTTTGAAAAATTTCATCTAACCGCCTAACACTTTCAGAATATGATGTTGGGTCTTGCATATCTTGTTTTAGAAATTCCATTAATAATGGTTTCATAATGATAGCCCGATCGACACGAGTATCAGATCCCGGAGTATAAGCGCCGATGATGATAAGATCTTCATTCTTCTTATAAACCGAATACATTTGTTTGAATTTTTGTACATTACTCAAGTGTTCATCATTAATAATATCGACCATCACACGGCTAATCGATGCATCTACATCTACCGCCGGGAAATGTCCTGACTCAGCAAGCTCACGTGATAATACAATATGACCATCAAGAATAGCTCGACTTGCATCGGCAATGGGATCCATTTGATCGTCACCTTCGGTAAGTACGGTATAAAAAGCAGTAATTGAACCTTTACCGTCAACACCATTTCCTGCACGTTCAACTAATTGAGGTAATTTACCAAAAACTGAAGGTGGATAACCTTTTGTTGCTGGTGGCTCACCAATGGCTAATGCAATTTCACGTTGAGCTTGAGCAAAACGTGTTAAAGAATCCATCAGTAATAAAACGTTTTTTCCTTGATCACGAAAATACTCGGCAATACTAGTCGCCATAAAGGCGCCATGTAAACGCATTACGGGGGTTTGATCCGCAGGAACAGCAACTACAACCGCTCGCGACATGCCTTCTTCACCTAATATGTTATTAATAAAATCGTTAACTTCACGTCCACGCTCACCGATTAAACCAACAACGATCACATCAGCCGTTGTATAACGTGTCATCATACCTAACAAAACGCTTTTACCCACACCACTACCCGCGAACAAACCAATTCGTTGACCACGCCCAATACTTAGCAAAGCATTAATAGAGCGAACACCAACATCAAGTGGTTCAGTAATAGGAGCACGATTAAGTGGATTAATCGGTTTACCGTTTAATGCAACCGTTTCAGTTGTTACCAAAGGACCTTTATTATCAAGAGGTTTACCTCGACCATCTAAAACACGACCGAGTAAAGTATCACCCACAGGAACTTCATATATTTTATTTGAGGGTATAACTCGCGCATTGGGTTGAATACCTTGTAAACTCCCCGTTGGCATTAAATATAAGCGATCACTGTTAAAACCAACCACTTCTGCTTCTATCGATTCACCAGTTTGATTTTCGACTTCACAACGAACCCCAATCGCAGCTTGGCAGCCTAATGCTTCTAACGTCATGCCAACCATACGTGTTATTTTACCTTCGACGATCATCGATGACGTTGTAGGCATACGTGCATGGTATTCAGATAATTTATTCAGCCAGTTGCTTTGATGTTTTGCAACAGTTTCATTGAGAGTTTTATCACTCATCACTATTTATTTCATCTTCATTTGTTAATATGTTGTCATCCGGTTTGGATGTATCTGCATATATATTTAAATCTGACGTTCGTTCTCCTCCTAATAACGTCGCAATAATTCTATTTAATCTTGTTTCCACGCTTGCATCAATATAAGACTGCCCTGCTTGTAACTTACAACCACCACGAGATAACAGAGGATCTTCAATTATGCGCCAGGGTTGAGCTTCATCATCATGATTTAAAGACAATGCCTCACGCACAAGTAAAGCATCATCTGGTTGTAGATGAATATTGATTTTTCGTTCAGCAATAGGTAGGGCAGACATCGCTTCTCTAACAACAGCAATAATTTGCCCTGGATCAGTATGCAGCTCACGACGTATTAATTGCCCAGTAACCGTCATAGACAATTGAAACAATTGTTCAGTTACTTTCTCATCTAAATCTTTTAAGGGACGTTGTAAAAAATTAATGATGTTATCTAATTCTAAACAACGTTGATTAATATCAACTTGTCCTTTTTCTAAACCCTTTGCATAACCTGCATCGTACCCGGATTTAAGGCCTTCGTTATAGGCTGCTGTTTCAATTCTTTCAATTTCTTCTGCTTTGGGTAACTGTAGTGTTTCTTTAGAAACATTGGGTAACTCCCATCGTTCATAGGCTGTTGTTGGCGAGTCGAGTACGTTTTTAGACATACTCCTCACCGCCACTTCCGCCTAGAGAAATTTCACCGGATTCAGACATACGACGAGCAATTGATAGAATTTCTTTTTGAGCAACTTCTACATCACTTAATCGTACAGGACCTTTCGACTCTAGGTCATCACGCAACATTTCAGCTGCACGTTTTGACATATTAGTAAATATTTTTTCTTTCAATTCATCATCCGCACCTTTTAGTGCAAGAATTAAATTCTCTGATGAAATTTCTCGAAGTAAAGATTGTATACCCCGATCATCAACTTCAATTAAATTATCAAACACAAACATAAGTTCTTGTATGCCATCACCCATTTCAGCATCCGTTTCACGAATACCTTCCATGATTTCCCCTTCTAAGGAGCTATCCATGAAATTTAAAATATTAGCTGCTGTTTTCAGCCCACCAACACCTGATGATTTAATATTGTCTGAGTTACCTGCAAATTGTTTCTCAAGCACTTCATCCAGTTCATTCATTGCGCTTGGCTGAATACCATCTAATAATGCAATTCTCATCATTGCATCAACACGCATATTTTCAGGAATAGCAGATAATATTTCAGCCGCTTGATCTGAATCTAAATATGATAAAACAATGGCTATTATTTGCGGATGCTCAAGACGTATAATATCTGCGATAGCACGTGGCTCCATCCATTTTAATGTTTCTATTCCTTTAGATTTTCTGCCTAATAAAATTCGATCTAATATATTCCCAGCGTTATCTTTACCTAGTGCGCCTTCCAAAACATTACGCAGATAATCTTCATTTCCCACACCTAATGATGTGTGTGATTCGACAGAATCTACAAATTTGCTAAGAACATCTGATACGGTATTTTTATCAATCCCTTCTACCGATGCCATGGCTTCGCCAATTTTTTGAACTTCTTTTGGCGACATGTGTTTTAAAACTTCTGATGCATCTTCTTCCCCCAATGTGAGAAGAAAAATTGCAGCACGTTCAACGCCAGTCATACTTTTTGCTTCAGGCATAATTCAACTTCAATATTAATCTAGTACAATTATTTTTCATCTGATATCCAGTCTTTTACTACCTGGGCTACGCGTTTAGGCTCATCATGGGCTAAACTTTTTGCTGCAACTAAATCATTTTCATACGCAGGCATTTCTTCAAGTAATGCCGCACCATCAGCGCCAGTTAAAGTAAGTTGATCGTCATCTAGCTCACCTTCAACTTCTTTAACGGGTTGATAATTTGCTAAACTACGGACTGTTGGTTTCAACACTCCAAAGATCAAAAATATCACAGCAAGTCCCGCTAAAGATTGTTTCACCACACTCCAAAACCAACTTTGTTCCCATATTGGAATTTCGGGAATACTGTCTAATGCATCGAGATCGGCAAATCCGGTATTCATTACATTGACACTATCACCACGTAAAGCACTAAAACCGATAGCTTCGCGCACAAGTTGTGTCATCTGTGTCAACTCGTCTGCTGTATATTTTGTACGTATAGTTTCCCCTTCTTTACCAAGGCTTAACTTATCATCGACAACGACTGCGACAGACAAACGTTTCAACGTCGTGGGTGATTTTTTAGTATGGTTAATCGTTCTATCTAATTCAAAGTTTAATGTTGAACGACGTTGATTTTTACTTGGTGATGAAGTTTCACCCGCTTTAACTGTATTTTCATTGTTAACTTGTTCAGGAGCTCTTCCAGCTGCGGGTGGTTCATTCGATAAAGCCCCTGGGATACCTGCATTAGCATTGCTACCAACAGATTGCTCTTCAAAACGTTGTTCACTTCGGACTGCAGCTGGATCAGGTGAGAACGATTCAGATGTACTTTCGGAGCGAGTGAAATCAACATCCGCTATAACTTGGGCTTTTACTTTTTTATTTCCAACAATAGGTATCAATATATTTTCTATACGTTTTATAAAGTGTTGTTCAAGTTTTCGTGTATATGCAAATTGTGTTTCTGCAATAGTCAGGTCATCTGTTTCACTATTATCCGTTAATAAACTACCACTTGAATCTAGAATGGTAACATCATCAACAGATAAATTAGATATACTGGACGCGACTAAATGTGTAATTGCGACAATATGTCGCTTAGGTAAAGAATGTCCAGATGCAAGCTCTAACATTACAGATGCTCTTGCCTTTTTCTGGTCACGTATAAATACTGTATCTTTAGGTAGAGCAAGATGTACGCGTGAATTTTTCACTGAGCCTATGGTATTAATGGTTCTAGCGAGTTCTTCTTCTTTTGCACGATGATAACGTGCGTTTTGTAAAAATGTACTTGTACCAATACTTTCATCTTTTTGTAGTAATTCAAAACCAATACCCGAACCTTTCGGATAACCTTCAGCGGCAAGCTCAATCCGCGCTTGTTGAACTTTATCATTCTCAACGAGTATTGAACCGGTAGATAAATCTAAATCATACTTCACACCTATGCGTTGAAGTACTGTTATAACTTCATTGTTGTCTTTAGCTGATATATTTGAAAAAAGTACACTATAACTTGGCGCCTGCGCCCAAAAAACAATAGCAATACCAATGGCAATACTGACTGCTAGTCCAATAAGTAAACTAACTTGTCGCACAACAGGTAATTCTGACATTCCGACAAAAGAGTTAGTAACTTTGTCTGTTTTGGTTAAATCCATAGTATTTCAATTACTCCAAAATTAGTTTTATAATTAAACCGGCATATTCATAATTTCTTGATATGCTTGAGTAATTTTATTTCTCACCTGTACCATTGCCTGGAAGGATACGCTAGATTTCTGCATAGCCACCAAAACTTCTGAAACCTGAACATTTGGATCGCCATTTTGAAAAGCTTCTTGCAATTTATTTGATTGCATTTGCGTATCATTCACTTTATCAATTGAATTTTTTAAAATAGATGAAAAACCATTTTTCGCATCAACTTCTCCACCACCTTCAATGGCATTAACATCTATTTTTTTAATCGGGACTTGCAAGCCTTGAACCTGAGATTGCATTTCTCTCATCTGCGCAAGTAAATCATTTACACCAATTGTATTGCTCATAACATTTCTCTTTATTTAGAATTTACATACAAAATAGTTTTTTATTCCATAACTGTTTAGACAGGTATTTCTATACCATCTTTTCGCATTCGGGCTAATTTATAACGTAAGGTTCGTTGACTAATTCCTAATTTCTCTGCAGTATCTTTTCTACAACCCTTTGTTTCTTGAATTGCTTTTAAAATTAGATCCCACTCACGAATTTTTAAACCACCATTTAATGAAATATCAACCTCTGCAGTATCATTCGAATTTGACTGCGTGTTACTGTCATTTACCTCTGTAATTGATGTTTCCTCAATACTGCTTGCCGCATTGTCATTATCATCTAGCTCGACCATTTGTGACTCATGTGATTCGAGTTGTTGAGGGAAATAAATATCATTTTCAGTCAACTCATTATTTTTATGTAAGATAGTTGCCCGCTGAATAACATTATCAAGTTCGCGAACATTTCCAGGCCACGAATACGAGTGTAATTTTTTTATAGCAGAAGCTGTTATTTCGGGAATGGCAACGCCCATCGATTTAGCTGATTTAAGCATAATACGCTTAGCTAATGGGATAATGTCTTCTTTTCTGTTTGCTAAAGACGAAATATGGAGAGGAAATACATTTAGTCGATAATATAAATCTTCCCTGAAACGTCCCTTTTTAACTTCATCTAACATATTACGATTCGACGTTGCTAAAACGCGGACATCTAAGTCGATTATTTTATTACCACCTAAGCGTTCAACCTCACGTTCTTGTAATACACGTAGTATCTTTGCTTGTAGTCCTAGATCCATTTCAGATATTTCATCTAATAATAAAGTTCCACCTTGCGCCTGTTCAAACTTTCCCGGACTGGATTTATATGCGCCAGTATAGGCTCCTTTTTCATAACCAAACAGTGTGGCTTCCAACATGTTTTCTGGTATAGCTGCACAGTTAATTGCAATAAAAGGACTATCAGATCGGTTTGAATGTCGATGAATATATTGCGCCACCACTTCCTTACCTGTTCCACTTTCACCCGTAATCATGACTGTGGCATCGTTTGGTGCAACACGTTTCGCTATTTCAAAAACATCAGTACTTTCTTTAGCTACAGCAACAATATCGTCTTCACTTATATCTGAATATCCAATGTACCTTTCAACCATATTAACTAGCACTTCTGCTTCAAATGGTTTTACTAAATAATCGACTGCACCATTGCGCATAGTATCGACCGCCTGCTCAATTGTTCCATAAGCTGTCATTAACATAATGGGGATATCCGGCTTATCTTGCTTCATTTTTGTTAATAATGAAGTGCCTTCCATATTTGGCATATGAATATCACTTATAACTAAATCAACAACGTTTTTCCCAAGAAAATGTAATGCTTCTTGTCCATCTGCAACAGACTCTACGCTATAGCCTGCACTATTGAGTGTATCGCTCAGTGCTTCATTTAAAGCATTATCGTCTTCTACTACCAATACTGTCGCTCTATTCATTTTTTACACCTTCTGGTTATTACTTTTAATCTATTTACCGACTATTTATTTTACGCAGTGTTTTTCATGTCCATACTTTTCTCTGATTCATAAACAGGTATATCGATACGAAATATCGTACCGTTTGGCTCTGCATTCCCCACATGTATTTCACCGTTATGTGCATGCACTACTGCACGCACTACCGCTAACCCCAACCCTGTGCCATCTGACTTGGTTGTATAAAACGGTTCAAATATATTTTCTAAATCTTTCTCTTTAATCCCTGAGCCATTATCTTGTATCGTAATATTTATTTTATTTTGGCTATCAACTGACGTTGTTAACAGTAATTTACCTCCGTTACCCATTGCTTGTATTGCGTTTACAAATAAATTTATTAGAGAGCTCATTAACATTTGACGATTACCATTTAGGTATGTATTTTCATCAACACTATTTATCCATTTAAAATTTGTTTTCGATGCTTCAATATGGCTTTCAACGGTTTGCAACAACTCATTAACTAAATCGATTAGTCTAAATTCATGATTAAAGCTATTTGTTCCTCGCGCATAAACCAACATATCATTAACTAAATATTCTAAATGCCTCAAGCGCGCCATCAGTTTTTCACTGATAGCGACTCTATCTTGTTCTTTTATATTGTGTCGTTTTAAATTAGATGAATATAAAATTGCAGATGATAGCGGCGTTCTTATTTGATGGGCTAGAGAGGCTGCTGTTTGCCCCATAGTAACGAGACGTTGTTGCTGATCTAAACTTGTTTGTTGTCGTTTTCGTTCTGTCACATCGTTTAAGAGAATTATTTGCCCTGGCTGATCACCTAACGGACATGTTGATAAGGTTACCCATCTATTATTTTTAAGCCGGCACTCTTGGCTACTATTTTCCATATCAAATACCCGATTTGATACTGAATTCCAAGCCTGTTCATCTAATGGCTCACCAAGTAACTCTAATGCTATTGCGTTGTAGTCTTTTATAACGCCTTCACCATCGAGAACAACCACACCTGCTGGAAGTGCATGTAAAATTGACTCTAATCGTTTAGCGAGTTGCTCTTTTTCCTGTAACTCATTAATACGTTCTGACTTTGTCGTAGCTAATTCTTCAGTCAAACCGACCACTTGGTCTTCAAGTGCGTTATATGACGACGATAACTGTTCCGACAAATCATTAAATGCTTTAAATGCATCTTGTAATTCATGAGGGGAATTAATTTGTAAAGACTCTGCCACCACGTTGGACTCCAACAACTTAAATAATGTGTAAGTGTTAGAGCAATAACTGTGCCTGAAATTTCACGTCAGTATAATCAACGACTTAAGCTTTGTAACTTTTCAAGTGCCAGTTTTTTGTCAGATCAACCCAAACCTTTTACAGTACCGGCCTAGTAAAATTAACTTATAAAAAAAGCCCTTAAAATAAGAGCTTTTCACTGTTGAATCTTTATGGCTTAATGTGCAATGGCATCTGAGCGATGTAATCCATATTTTCGCATTTTTTCAACTAGGGTAGTACGTCGCATTTGTAATTTTTTAGCTGCGTGTGCTACAACGCCTTCAGTATCATCAAGCGCTTGTTTTATCAGTGAATACTCTAAATTGATAAGGTGTTCTTTTAAATCGAAACCATCGCTCGGAATACGGAATGCCTCATTAATTTGTGCATTCGCCGTGGCTGTCGCTCCTTCTGTTTCTTCACCACTACGAATATCTTGCACAACACTTGTTCCGCGAAATTTTTGAGGTAAATCACGAACATCAACAACGCCATATGGAAACATAATGACAAGTCGTTCAAGCAAGTTAGATAATTCACGAACGTTCCCGGTCCACGGATATTCACAGAGTGCAGCAATAGCTGTCGTTGTGAACCGTACTGATCCACGTTGTTCATGTTCCATACGTGTAATAAGCTCATTAATAAGCAATGGAATATCTTCAACACGGTCTCTTAACGGAGGCATATCTATAGGGAATACATTTAATCGGTAATATAAATCTTCTCTAAAACGGCCATTGATAATTTCTCTTTCTAAGTCATGATGTGTTGCCGCTATGATACGTATATCAGCTGGAATACTTTTATTACTGCCGACTCTTTCAAAAACCCGTTCTTGTAACACACGCAATAATTTTACTTGCATGGCAAGCGGCATATCACCAATTTCATCTAAAAATAACGTACCGCCTTTGGCCATTTCAAAACGCCCTAAGCGTGAACTAATCGCCCCCGTAAAAGCACCTTTTTCATGACCGAATAATTCACTTTCAAGTAAATCAGGAGGAATAGCCCCACAATTTACCGGTACAAAAGGTTTATCCCGACGGTCTGAATTATAATGAAGGTTACGTGCAACCACTTCTTTACCGGTACCCGATTCACCGAGTATTAATACGTTAGCATCTGAATTAGCGACCTGTTCAATTAACTTACGTACACTGCGAATCGAACGGCTATTTCCCACTAAACTACGGAATAACATCGACGAGTTAGGTGTTTTATTTTCAGTAAGACTTTTAACGTAGACATCAGCCATATGTAAGGCTTGATGTAATTGTTTGAATTTAAATGGCGTATTAATTGAGCCTAATACGATAGATGATAAATTAGAGGCTAAAGGTAACTCAATGGGTTTAAATAATAATAAAGGTAAATCCGTTTCGTATGCTTTTTTTATTTCTTCAATTTGCTTTACCAACAAATCTATTTCTTGACAGTCTCCACCCAATATTATGACATCAGGCACTTCGTTTTTCTCACTTTTACCCCATTCATCAATACTTAAAAGCTCTACATCAGCGTAATCGATAAAATCCATTACTGTTGAAAACTCAGAGCGACGAGTTTTATCATCGTCAATGACAAGAATTTTCTTTTGAATCATATTGTTTGCAAACCTTTATAAACTATTGTTTATTTTATTAATTTTAATTTGTAGTAGTAAGGGTAGGAGAGATTTTAAAAAAGTCAAAATTTTGTCGGTATTAATTTTATTATCAGTAAATTATTGATAATACATAAAGATTTGACGGTTCTACATTAGCGTATCGTAATAAAGAGACCTATTGAAAGTTAGAATGGTAGGTTATCGCGGCTTTCTGCCGCTTCTTGCCATGTTTAATATTATCCATTTCTTTAGTACGTGCTTCTTCACAGATATATAAACTTTCACTATCAATAAAAACAACTTGCTCAATAATATCAGCGATATCTTCCAAAGCTCGAGGCATGTCCCTATGCGAAAACAATGAATCGATGACAGCTTGACGTTGTTCCTCAAGTTCAATACAGGCAGGCCAATCTTGTTTATAACTCATATCTCTCATATGTTGACTTAAATGCAAAATCTTCGATGCATATTGCTTGGGCGTAAAGGTATAAGTCGGCATATTTTTTAACTAGAACTATTATTCTGTAGTCGCGTTATTGGCTGACTCTGGCATGCCGTCCCACGCACCTTTCACGGAACGAACTAACGAAGAAACTTCGTCTAATAAGTCCGGGTTATTTTCAATATTTGCACGGGCAAGTCGACGCGTCATGTAATCATAGAGGTCATCTAAGTTTTGTGCGATTTCACCACCATCATCGACGTTTAAACTTGCACGTAAACCATCAATGATTGAGATAGCCCAGCTAATATTACCGCCTTTTTGAGGGATATCATTTCGTTCCATATGTCCTTTTGCGATTGCAATTTTTTCAAGCGCACCATTCATTAACATTTGAATGAGTTGATGGGGATCGGCTGACTCAACACTACTTGATACACCTACCCGATTATATTGCTCAACGGCACTATGCAATTTAACCATATTCATAACCACTACCTCCTAAAGAATTTATATTACAGCTAATAAGGGCTCTTCCCTTATTACTTTGATTGACTTCTTGCACCTGGCAATGCGGCCAGCTGCTTCGATAAATATTCACCTGTCGAACGCATCTTACCTACAAGAGCGTCCAGATTTGAAAAAGTTTTAAGATGCTGTTTTTCAGATTTTTCAAGTTTTTCTGTTAATTTAATTCGATCATCTGCTATATTTTTTAAGTTATCCGTTAAGCCTTTCGATTTTCCTTGAAGCAACCCACCCGTATCTAAAAAATTGACCAATAGCGAATCAAGCTTGTCGGCAACACCTTTTGAATAACTCACTGTTCCTCGGCGACCTTTTTCACCACCAAGTACTTCAATTTGTAACCCACGTGCATCACCTTGCCCTAACAATGTTCGCCCTGTTCCAATCGCAGCTCGACCGCCTATCGCTCCTTGTATATCTGCGCCTAACGCACCTGTAGCAATAGTTAATCCTGTCGCAATCATAAGTTGCTCAGGAATATCAACCACTTCAACATTGGATGTCCCACCAAATTTTTGTGAGGTTAAAACTAAATGATTATTCATTACCGACACACTCACTGCTGAACCGCTTGATGATAATTTTGCATCACCATTAATTTTACTTTGCAACTCTGATGCCAAGTTTTCGAGTGTGCGATAAACTTTACTATTTAGGCTAATTTCACCTGATTCATTGTTATCTACAATTAACTTAAAGCTACGCGCATCATCTGCGACTACAATATTATTTTTAGCCACATCAAGTCCGGTATACACACCTTGAGCAGGTAATGAATCAATAAAAACCTGATGATTACCAACCATAGTATCTTCTGATGCGGTTAAGTAACGCACCAAAGAGTCGGTTGCCGCACCTGTTCGAGAAAAAAGTTGTGATACCTCACCAATATTATTATTGATTGCCGCTTGTACTTTATTAGTATCAAGTGTTTGTGTACCGGTTCGCTCAGTATCAATACCTAAAGCCGATAATGAAACATACTGCGAGTTAACTGCTGCAAAGCTACTACCGAGTTCACGACGTATTTGTGATAACACACTACGGACCGAGGTATCATTGGCTAACGGACCCGCTTCTTGTGTTTCCGAATCGTAATTCGTTAGTTCATTACTACGTTCGATAAAAGCATTATATTGCGCTACAAACTCTTGAATTGCTGAGGATATCTGAGCCTTATCATGGAATACTTTTAATTGAACTGATTGTCCAACTGATCTAGCATCTAAGTTTAAAGTAACACCGCTTATTACATCATCAATCGTATTTTCTGGTGATTCAATTTCAACACCATCTATTTTAACAACGGCATTAAGTGCTTCCGATGTTTGGCGTAAATTTTTTCCTTGGTTTTCCAATGCTCCAGGCTCATACGATAACGTTGATAAACCGAATAAGTCGCTATCTTGATTATCATTATCATTTACTTTTATGCGTAAACTATTGGTCGTACCAGGTAGTTCACTCGACAAAATCAAACGAAAACCTTTACCGACTCGTAACACTGAAGCTTTTACACCCGCATCTGCATCGTTAATCGAAGCCTGTATTCCTCGTAATGAATTATTCTCGTTTGTTATAAAAATATTTTTTACTGGACGTTTTGGGTTAACGATAAAATCGCCAGTTTGATTCACGTTACCAAATTGTAAACTTAAAGAACCCGTTCCAATGGCTTCTATATCGGAAGCATAGGTTCCAGAAACAATTCGATGTTGTTGAGCCAAGCGCTCAACTTGAATATCATAAGTACCTGCGTCGGGCTTACCTGAAATAGTCGCATTTAATGCCTCTTCATCAGACAAATTAATACTCATATTGGTAAACGCTTGTGGATTTTTTAAATTAGCGAGAGAAAGTTGAAACTCTGTGAGTGCACCTTGAAATACACCTAAGGCAGTTAAACTAGTTTGAATTTTTGCTTCTTTACGGTCTAATCTTTCTGTGACAGGATCGCCTTCGGAAGCGACAAGTTTTTCAACCAGTCCCTGAACGTCTATACCTGAACCAACGCCTACAGATGTAATGGCTGGCATACCTGACCTCATAATAATTTTTCTCGAGAAACAACATCCAACTGGAGTTTATTTACTCGAACTAATATATATAAAGCAAGTTGAGTGCCAAGCAATAAGGCAGTAAATAGATTGTTAAGCTTTAAGCTCAATGAAGAAACCCTTATCAGCCTTATTATTTTCGATTGAATCGGCTAAATGACGGGCTATGGCAAGCATTTCTTCAGATGGAATCTGTCTAACCACTTCTTGGCTATTAGAATCAATCACTTGGACGATAACTCGACCTGTCGCATCATCGATATGGAATTGCATATCACGCTGAATACTTTGCACATAATCTTGAAGTTTGCTCACGACGTTCTCCAATTCATCGCGTGACATTTCTACTTTTTCTGCATGTATTTCTGCGATGGCAACAGATTGCCGCTGTTGTTCGGCCGCATGATTAGAAGACACAGCGCTACGGTTAACAGCAGGTTTAGCACCTGTTGTTTGTACCTGTAGAACCATATCAGCTATTGTTTGCGTTGCCATCACGTTACCTCATTTATTAATGAGGAAGAGTTATACTAGATTTAAGTATAACCCTTCCCGCCAGTAGTGTTTACTGTAATAAAGTCAGAACGTTTTGCGGTGCCACGTTAGCTTGTGCCAACATTGCTGTACCCGCTTGTTGCAAGATTTGTGCACGAGTTAACTCAGCGGTTTCTTGTGCGAAATCAGCATCACGTACTCGTGAACGCGCAGCGCTTAAGTTCTCTGAGTTAGTCTGCAAGTTCGAGATGGTTGAACCAAACCGACTTTGAATCGCACCGAATTTCGCCCGTTGTCCATTTACAGTCGACAGTGCTGCATCAACAATAGCGAGTGCTTCATTAGCGCTTGCAACCTGACTTACATCTAATTGAGAAACACCCATTAAATCAGACGCTTCTTGTGCATTCGAAATCGTTGCTCCAGCAGTACCAATGACACCAAATGATTTATCAGAATCAAATATCACCTGACCTGTAACAATCGCAGTATCAACTGTTTGGTTTGAGCCAATGGTTGTGCCACCGGTTTGCGTACCATCAGCATTCATGCTTCCGCCAACCATCACATTACCAGCATTTGCATTAACTGTATCAGTAATTTCTATGTTATTGCCTGTTGCATTTAAAAGAGAGACGCTTTGGCCGTCTTCACTGATACGCGCTGTTACACCCGTCTTATGGGATAAATCATTAAAGGCCGTAACCGCACCCGATAACCCATCGTTATTTTCTGTTCCCTGTAAACTAAATGAAATAGCCTGAGCTTCTTCATTGTCAGACGTTACGTTGAGGGTATACGAACCAGCAGAATCAAAACGCATTGCTACTTCCGTACTAGCATACGCTTTAACACCAGTAACGTTTGACTTGGCGGTAACAGCTTCTGCAGTTGATTTAGCGCTATCACCTGCATTGATTCCGAGTGTTACACTGCCTAAAGAACCATTGATAATTAAATTATCGCCTTGTGCATTCCGTGCTGTCGCGCCTGCCGCCGTGTCTTGGCCAGTAACACGATAGTTACCATACTGATTGGTTCTAAAGTTATTCGTTGTTGCTTGAATTGTTTGGTTAGCATTCGCACCCACTTGGAAGATTGCTGTACCAAATGTACCATCAAGAATTTTCTGTCCATTAAATTCTGTATTGGTTGCAATACGATCTAATTCTGAAACAAGTTGTCCAACCTCAGATTGTAATGCTTGTCTATCTGACGCTGAGTTTGTTGCATTAGCAGATTGAACTGATAATTCACGAACCCGTTGTAAGATATTACCGGCTTCAGCTAGTGCGCCCTCTGCGGTTTGTGATAACGAAATACCGTCATTGGCGTTTCGTACTGCTTGATTTAAGCCTCGAATCTGAGACGTAAACCGTTCTGAAATCGCTAAACCGGCAGCATCATCCTTTGCGCTATTTATACGCAAACCTGAAGACAACCTTTGCAATGATGTTTGTAATGCTTCTTGCGAAGAATTCAAATTACGTTGCGAATTTAGCGACATGATATTGGTATTAATAACTTGTGGCATGACACTCTCCTAATCGTTCCTTCACTCGCAAACGCTGCGGTTAAGGGAAATAACAATAACGGTTATGATTAAAAATATTGACTAACCATTCCGCTTCCGTGATACCTAGCGTCCGGGTTCTTCGTATCTTTAGGGTAACAAGTAAAAAAAAGTAAATTATTTTAGGAAGGTGGAATTAATAAAGAAGATGATGCATCTTATTGTTTTTACTATAAATAATCGAACATCGATAAATTTTGCACACGACTAAAGGCCTTTTGAGAGGCTTGTAAGCCGGTTAATTTTAAGTTTAATTCACTAACAGCCTTAGAATAGTCTAAATCCTCAATGCTGGATAAGATTTCCTTTATTTGAAGATTATAATCTTCGTTAATACTTTCTTGTGCATCGAGCGCTTTTAAGCGTGCGCCTAAATTAGAACGCGTTTCAAGAACTCGACCCAAACCACTGTCTATACCTAATATAGTGCGATTAATTTCGTTATGTAAATCTGCATTCGTTTTAGGGTCACCACGGGGGGTGCGTAATGTTTCAACAAAGTTTTTTAAGGTTGTAAAAATATCTTGATTTTCACTTGGACGAACAACAAAAAAATCTTTTGCTTCTGGTTCGCCTTCAACATATACACGAGCTCCATTAAATTCAATCGATGCACCATCAACATAAACTGTTCCAGCAGGAATGATTTCTTCCTCTTTCGAATTAACGACTTTATACGTAATCGGCTCATTGGGATCGATAGATTCTTTTTTATCGAAAATAATGGCATAGGTTCCACCATCGTATGTTCCCGTTACGCTACCGGGATCAATAATACCTGTTCCAGTATTCTCTTTATTTTCAAGTGCGGTAAATTCTGTATTACCATCTTTAATGGATCGAAATACAAAATCACCTGAGTCACTTGTTGCTATCGTACGCTTTGGACCAATTTGTAAATTACGCTGGGTATCATCACCCTGGTATTCAAACTCACCATTTTCATTATTCACAAATGGTCTAAAATTTGTTTTTGATCCAGAAAATAAATAATCACCTCCACCATCGGTGGAGTTTGCCATATCTAACATTTCTTCTAAGAGTTGATCGATTTCTTGAGAAATAAAATTTCGAGTTTCATTTGTTTGTGATGCATTATTTGCTGCAATCGCCAGTTCACGAACACGTTGTAATATTTCAGTTCCATTACCCATGATAGATTCTTCAACTGTCAGTCTTGCTCTAGCCGCATTGATATTTTTTTCGTATTGACCATTCGTTGATAAAATATCTTTTAACTCAACCACACGTGCAGCCCCAATAGGATCTTCCGATGGTTTAAAGATACGTTTCCCTGTTGCAACTTGCTTTTGAGTTCGGGTTAATTTTTCTTGTTGATCAACCATAGCGCTAATGGCTATTTGTTGCGTTTGTTTTGTTGATACACGCATAATTGTTACCTAAAAGCCTGCATTAAAGTATCAAACATTTCTTTTGCTGTTGCCATAACTTGTGCATTAGCTTTATACAGTTGCTGATACTTAATTAAGTTTGCCGCTTCCTCGTCCATATTAACGCCGGATATTGATTCACGTCGTTGATTCGCTTGTTCCAGTAACATATGTTGCGCTTTACTACTTGTATCTAATTCATGCGTTTTACTGCCGACACGAGAAACAAGTTGAGCATAAACTTGTGTGTAGGTTCCAGTTGCATCATCAAGCAAACGCTTATTTTGTAATGCGGCCAACGCTACGGCATTACCATTGTCGCCTATCCCATCTTTATTAAATTCAACATGAAAGCTATCACCCGCCTTTGGATTACCCGTTATTTTAAAACGCACCTTCATATCTAAGCCATCAGGTGTTGGGAAAACTTGAATGCCTTTGTCTGGATTATATTCGTGAAGAGATGTGATACTCGGTGCTGATGCAGGTGTTGCCGGTATTGCTGGTGTTGCATTTCCATCTATATCTGCGGCAATAGCAGGTGTGGCAGGAACAGCAGCCACTTTGTGTTTTATTGGTTTACCTTTGTTATCGAGTATTTCATAATGTGTATCGTCGACAAAACGTACAACAAGGGGCATTTCTAAATCTTTAGTATTTCCCTGGAATAATTTACTATCGGTACCTAGTACTTCAACAGCCGTAATCTCACCGTCACCTAAATTAGCGACATCTTCAAATGCACGAACAGGTGATGCTGCCGCAACTTTTTTAACATCATTAATTAATACTTTAAATCGTTGCCCTGCTTCAACGGTTGGTCTAATAATAAAACTGTCTTGATCTTCAATACTACTTCCCGATTTTATTTTTAACTTAAACCCTTCATCGTTAATTTCTGCTGGAAAAGAAGAAAACTCAGACACAAGCTCATCGTCGTTTAATCTGACTAGACTATACTTTCCATCAAAATAGGATAAGCGATAATCACTAACGCCAACTTTATCTAGGTTCGTTATTTCAGCGGCTAAAACCATATCACCTTTATTGCGTATACTATTTTTAACTTGCGGCGCAACAATATCTAACTCTTCAAAGAATGTACCACCTAATACATTCTTCAAGTCCATACCAAGTCTATGTTGCTCATTAAATGTCTTAGATATACCCATTGCAATACGACCAAGATCGTTTTGAGAAACGTCCAAAATACCTGACTTAAAATCAAGCATGCCTCCTAACTCACCGCCAGTAATAAATTTTGTTATAATCGTTTCATTACCTTGATTGTTAAATGTAATTTCAACCTCAGAGGCATCTTCTGGACTAGCGATTACATCCATTTTTGATGCCTGTCCACCAATCACAAGCACTTGTCCATTACCGACAAAAACATTCAAACGGCCATCTTCTTGAACTTGGCCTCGTACTGAAACATGGTTTGATAACTCTAGTAACAGACGATCACGTTGATCAAGAAGATCATTAGGCATTGCATCAACTCCACCTATTTCTTGTGCTTTCACAATTGCCTCATTCACATTAGCAATCGCTTGAGCCACATCATTAATATTTTGAACCGTATTACGCATATCTTTTTGTACGCCGCGCCTTATTCCTTCAAAACGGCTATCAATGTAGTGGAAACGATCTTCTAATGAATGTGCTTCACTAACTAAAACTTGCCGCGCAGAGACGGATGAAGGGTCATCGGCTACGCCGTTCATAGCAGCGAAGAAATTTTGTATTGCCGGTGCCATACCCGCTTCTGGGTCAGATAACATTGTGTCAACCTGACTGGTATAATCATATTGTGAATTTAATGCACTAGATAAAGAGGAAACACTACGTTCTTCTTCAACAACAAATTCATCATATACGCGTCGAACATTATCGACAATGACTCCAGTACCAACAGCACCATTACCTCGTTGTTGTGGTGCTCGTGCAATAAGATCTGTTTGCTGGCGAGAAAAACCTTTAGTAGCACTATTCGCAATATTATGGCTTGTAGTCGATAAAGCACGTTGAGCAGCTAACGCGCCCGACGCACTAATACCTAAAATATCACCTGCACCCATTTTATGTCCTAACCATAATCATCAAATGTTTCATTATTCGTAACCGGTAATATTTGCATTACGCGAGTAACTTTTGCAGCATAGTTTGGATCTGTTGCATACCCCGCTTGTTGTAAACCATTGATATATTGTTTAGATTCAGATGCGTTATTTAATGCATCTTGATAACGTGAATTTGTTTTAATAAAGTTCACATAATCATCAAAACTTTCTTGATAATTATTATATGAACGGAAAGAGGATTTTTCTAATTTGGCTGCGCCATTAATATATTCAAGTGTGTTCTTTCTATATGCATTACCTTCGTAACCGGCGCTTGCTTTTATATTAAATAAATTAAAACTAGACTTACCATTGGCCTTCTTACCAACCGCATTACCCCAACCCGTTTCAAGTGCGGCTTGAGCAACAAGTACCTTAGGATCAACACCTAGCGCTTCTGCTGCCGTCTCTGCATGTGGCATCATCACATCAACAAATTCTTTGGTTGTTTTGAAATCTGTTTTGCTTCGGCTTCCGACAAATGGATCAGTAACTTTATTTTCTATATTAGATATCTGACTAGCAGTATTTTTTGTGCCATTCTCAGCTGGAGCATAACGTTGCATTTGCTGTACTAAAACATCAGCAAGACCAATGCCTTTGTCTTTTGTCATATCCAAAGCGATTTGTTTATCAAACATCTCTTGATATAACTCGCTTTGGTTACTATCAAACAACTCATCACCAAAGCTTGCATCACGCATACTTTTCAGCATCATGTTGACGAAAATACTTTCAAATTGTTTAGCAACTTCGCGTAATGAATCTTGTGGCGATGCCTTCGCATCAGCTCGCATCTGTGCAAACTGTGAAAAATCCATATACGCTCTTGATGCTGCGGCATCTAACATTTTACGACCCTATTTAAAAGACTATATAGAGACTATGCAGAAAGCATGCCGAGTTTATTTTATAAATATATTAATGACTTACAATGATTTCACGGCAATAACTTGCCGTATTTTACTGTAAAAGTGAAGTGAGCTTATATTATTATTAATTCCGCTTGTAATGCGCCAACTTCTTTAAGTGCTTCTAAAATAGCAACTAAATCACCAGGCGCGGCACCAACCTGATTAACAGCTTGAACAATATCACTCAATGACACACCTGGATCGAATACAAACATTTTATTATCTTCTTGCTTAACATTTATATCTGTTACAGGAACAACCGTTGTTTGTCCTTCTGACAAAGCTTGTGGTTGACTTACCTGTGCCGACTGCGTAATGGTGACGGTTAAACTACCGTGTGAAACAGCTGCCGGTAGTACGTGAACATGCTTACCAATCACCACCGTTCCTGTTCTTGAATTTATGATTATCCTTGCAGCGGCCTCACCTGGATTAACGGTTAAGTTTTCAATAAATGAAATAAAGGATACCCTTTGAGCAGGATCAGAAGGTGCATTAATACTAACCGAAGCAGGATCGATTGAGTGTGCAGAACCAGGACCAATAGCCGTATTGATTACTTCGGCTAAACGCGTTGAAGTTGTAAAATCAGCTTGATGTAAATTGAGAACGATCTCATCAGTATCCCCAAACGGGGTATCAATAACGCGTTCAACCGTAGCACCACTAAGTATACGACCTGAACTCGGTACATTAACGGTTACCTTCGAACCATCAATTCCTTCAACACCGAAGCCACTAACAACAACACTACCTTGAGCTACCGCATATATTTTTCGATCTATTCCTCGTAATGGACTCATTAATAAACTGCCACCACGTAAACTTGCTGCCCCTCCAATAGACGATATAGTCACATCGATTTTTTGGCCTTTCTTAGAAAAAGCAGGCAACGTCGCATGGATTGAAACTGCTGCAACATTTTTTGCTTTTAAATTAACATCCGGCGGAATATTAATACCTAAACGTGACAGCATGCTTTTCATACTTTGGTCGACAATTGCCCCAGAACCATCCCCCGTTCCATCTAAGCCAACAACCAAACCGTAACCAACTAATGGGTTGCTTCGAATACCGGCAACATTGGAAATATCTTTAATTCTATCGGCCTTTACTAAACCAGAGCTCAGTGCGATATAAAGCAAAACACCTACGGTAACCGTGAATTTAAACTCTTTAGTGGATAGCATACTATGCCCCTTATTTCTTACTTCGCTTGCATGATTAATATGGCCAAGCTTTACCTTGGAAGAAGCGCCCTAATGCACCCATCGTATTCGCTGCAGAAATCGTACCATTACCGGCATAAGTCACATGTACATTAGCTATACGATTAGACTCCACAGTATTATCAGGTTTAATATCTTGTGGTCGGATGATTCCAGAAAAACGAATAAACTCTTCAGCTTGATTTAATCGAACAAGTTTCTCTCCACGAACAACCAAATTAAAATTGGGTAATACTTTTGCAACAGTTACTGAAATTGTTCCTGAAAAACTACTATTTTGTGCGCTTGTCCCTTGGCCATTAAACTCTCGACCAGCATCCACTTCATTATTAAGAATTTCTTTATCATCTTTTGTTACTTTGTCACCAGCCAATTTTGGACTAGGTAAATCAACTTTCTGGTCTTTGGTGGCACTTGTATTTGCCGTTGAACTCGCATTTGTCGATTCATTTAATACGATCGTGAGGATATCTCCAATATTTCTCGCATTATTATCATCAAATAACCCAACATTCATTTCAGGACGAAAAATTGAACCATCATCATCTTTGGGCAATTTAATAACAATCGGCGGGGTTGGTTCAAACGATTCCTTTTCTTCTTTGTTTGCCGTTAACGTACAAGATGACAAAGTTAGAAGAAATACCAAGACTATAATAATATTAATGGATTTTTTCATATTATATTAACTCAACTGATATTAATTCAACTACAAATTGTTATTTACATATTGAAGCATTTGATCTGCCGTTGAGATTGCTTTTGAATTCATTTCATAGGCACGTTGCGTCTCAATCATATTAACCAACTCTTCAACAACATTCACATTGGAGCTTTCTAATGAGCCTTGTATTAAGCTACCAAAGCTTAATGAATCCGGTGCACCTATAATCGCTGCTCCACTTGCTGCAGTTTCTCCTAATAGGTTACCACCTAATGATTGCAAACCACTTGGGTTAACGAAGTCGGCTAACTGAATGGTTCCAATTTGAGCAGGAACAGGGTTACCTGGTTGTGTTACCGATACGGTTCCATCAATACCAATCGTTACACTCAAAGAATTTTGTGGAACGTTAATATCAGGTTGTAAGCGATAGCCTGATGAATTAACTAATTGACCATCTGAGCTAACTTGAAATTCACCATTACGGGTATAAGCGAGATTTCCATTAGGTTGTAAAATTTGGAAAAATCCACGACCTTCAACCGCCATATCAAATTGATTAGATGTTTGTAATAAATTACCTTGTTGGTGTATTTTTTGTGTCGCAACGGTTCTTACACCTGTGCCCAATGCTAGTCCAGAAGGTAATTCTGTCTCTTGACTACTTTGCCCACCCGGTTGACGAACATTTTGATAAATTAAATCTTCAAAAACGGTTCTCGCTCTTTTAAATCCTGTTGTATTTACATTGGCAAGATTATTCGAGATTGTTGCCAATCTATTTTTTTGTGCATCTAACCCTGTTTTTGCTATCCAAAGTGGTTCAGACATAGCTTATTACTCCAACCTAAAATTTAATGACTAATTAATATTTAATAATCTTGTTGCTTGTTCATCATTTTTTTCCGCGACCTTCATCATTTTCACTTGCATTTCAAATTGCCGTGCAAGCTCAATCATATTAACCAGTTCAGTCGCAATATTTACGTTACTACCTTCTAATGTGCCAGACACTATCGTTACTGCCGCATCTGCTTTTGCTAATTCATTGTCTTTACGATGAAATAAACCATCATTTCCTTTTGTTATGTTTGTTAAATCGGGATTAACTAACTTAATTCGATTTACGACATTTACGACTTCATTGCCTTTCGTTTGAGTAATCGTCGACACCGTTCCATCGGTGCTCACTTCGACACCTTTAGCATCGGGTATTGTTATAGGGCCACCATCACCAATAACCGCCAACCCACTTGATGTTTCTAAAACACCCGTTTCAGATACACGTAAATTACCTACCCGTGTATATGCTTCGTTCCCATCTTTACCTTGTACGGCTATAAACCCATCGCCATTAATGGCTATATCTAATGCTCGCCCTGTTGTTTGCAGGGCGCCTGAATTAAAATCGGTACCTTCACGTTCAGTCATAGAAAAAACACGCGTTGGCAATCCATGTCCAAACAACGGCATACTGCGTGCAGCAGCAAGATCGGCTTTAAAGCCCGTTGTACTGACATTCGCCATGTTATTTGCATTATGAGCCTGTGCTAACATATTCTGTTTTGCACCACTCATTGCAACATATAACATTCGATCCATAACTAAACTCCGTAAAAATTAAATGAATAAAACCTAGCGAATATTAATAATCGTTTGTGTAACCGTATCAGCCGTTGTAATAACTTGCGCATTCGCTTGGAAATTACGCTGCGCGGTAATCATATTGACTAATTGCCCGGTTAAATCAACATTAGAGGACTCAAGTGCACCAGACTGTAGTTGGCCTAAACTACCGGAGCCTGCTGTACCGACAAGAGGAACACCTGATGCAAAACTTTCAGCCCAGTTAGTATTACCCAATTGCCTTAAGCCTTGTGGATTAGAAAAATCTGCTAAGGTAACTTGGCCTAATGTTCGTGTTTGACCATTACTATAACGCGCACGGATAATACCGCTGTCATCAATATCGATACCACTTAAACGTCCAGAGGTATAACCATTTTGTGTTAATGCACTCACTGAAAATTTGGTACCGAATTGTGTTGTAGGTGTTGTACTTTGTAAGTTAAGAACAACATCAATCGGCTCTGCACCTGATCCCGTTTCAATCCCTGTATAGGTCAATTCTCCAGGAGGTGTTGCCGCACCATTAATTGATGCAAGTCCACCTGCACCATTAAAAGTTACATTATCACCAGCATAAGGAGGTGCAGTACCCCCTTTAGCATTAACGCCATCAACAAATAGATGTGTTGTCCATGAATTGGGCGCGGCATCTTTAACGTAATACATCGTAGACAAATGTGGCGCACCGAGAGAATCGTATACCGTTAATGATGTTGAGTGTGTAAATGAAGAAGGAACTTCTGGATTAAATGGAAGCGTCGATGGAGTTTTTTGAGAGCTATCTAAATTCAGTCCAACGTCAATTCGCGATGTTGATTTAGGAATAATATTCGAACGATCTAATCGTAATGGTCCAACACCACCCGATATTTCACCAGACTCATCAGCATTATTAACAACCAGTTTATCGGCGCCTGAATTTACAACAAAACCATCACGATCAACTTTAAATGATCCTGAACGAGTATACGATCGTGAGCCATTATCATCTAAAACAAAAAAACCTCGACCATTAACAGCTAAATCTAATTTGTTGTCGGTAAACTCAATATTACCTTGACCAAATTGTTGACTAACGCTCGATAGACGAACACCTGCACCAATTGCATTCGATGCGGCACCATCGGCCGCTGCATACACATCAGCAAACTCAGCACGTGATGTTTTAAAACCGGTTGTACTTGCATTAGAAACGTTGTTACCAATAACACGTAAATCTTGTGCGGCTGCATTAATACCACTTAGGGCTGAACGGAACGGCATAATATTTCTCCTTTACATTAACTACATATATTCATGACAACTATTCATTATAAAATAGTCATTACATAATCTTTAATACTTCTGACATCTTCGCTTGTCCGGCATTACTTAAATTTAATGTCATTGGTTGTCCCGCATGACCAACACTAACGCTATCAACCATGTCGTAAACAAAAGTATCGGCACCTTGTTTTTTATCGTCGATACTAACGTATGCTTCAATCGTGTACGTTCCAGCATGAGACATTTCACTCTCAAAGCTACCTTCTGTAAAATCTTGTTCTACTTCGACTTTACCATCCCATTTGAAATCAATTTTTCCTTCAGATTGAGAACCAAGATCAATTTCTTTTACAACCTCGCCTTTTGAATTTTTGATATTAACCATGAGTTGATCTGTCGCAACTTTTAAATCAACAGAAGCTTGCACTTCAAACGGCTTATTACTAGTGCTTCCCGGGTTTATTCTAAAACTATTTCCGGGTACTAATACCTTTCTTCCAACCATGCTTGCTGCTTGTAGCGCCTGATTAGATTGCATTGTATCGGCTAAACTCTTGAATGAATCTTTGATATCTTTTAATCCACTAACAGCACTAAACTGTGCCATTTGGGAAAGAAACTCACCGTTTTCCATTGGCTTAAATGGATCTTGATGATTCATTTGAGTAAGCATTAAATCCATAAAATCTTCTTGACCAAGTTTTTTCTGCTCAGCAGGTTTCTTAACTTGATTTGGTATTAACCCAAGATCTTCAAAGGATGCAACTTTATTATCGACTGGTTCCATAATCGTACCTAACGTTTTAAATTACCTTACTGTCCCATTTGCAAAGTTTGCATGAGCATTTTTTTAGCTGTCGTCATTATTTCAACATTTGTCTGATAAGATCGAGAAGCTGAAATCATATCGGCCATTTCCTCAACCATATTCACATTAGGCATATAAATATACCCATCTTCATCCGCAAGTGGATGTCCAGGACTATATTCTGAGCGTAAAGGTTTGTTACTCTCAACTACGCCTAAAACTCTTACTCCAACTGCCTTTTTTTCATTTTCAAAATCTTTCACCATCGGTGCAAAAACAGGATGACGAGCACGATATGTTGTGTCTGTGCTACTACTCACACTATTTGCGTTTGCCATATTGCTCGAGATTGTATTCAAACGAAGCGTTTGTGCTTGTAATGCTGAACCGGATATACCAAAAACATTAAAAAGTGACATAATTATTTCCTAATTATTAATTAAATTAATCACCACGAATCGCGGTCATTAATGTTTTAATTTTTCCATTTAAAAATCGTAAACTTGCCATATGGCGAATTGCATTGTCATTAAACTCAGCCATTTCAACTTGAGATTCAACCGTATTTCCATCAAGTGATGCTTGATATGGCATTCTAAATAACATTTCAAAGTTAAAACCTGAATTTGTTGGTTGAATATGTTTTTGATTTGTTTCAGAAAGCGTTTTATTTCCAAAAGGGTTTCTCACTGCAGCTTGAAGTGATGCTTTAAAATCAAAATCTTTAGCTTTGTAATGAGGTGTTTCAGCATTGGCTAAATTAGCGGATAGCAATTCAGTCCGTCGCTCTTGTAGATATAGAGCTTGCTCATGTAAATTAAATGAAGAACCGAATGCAAATGACATGTTATTTCTACCTTGATTAAAATTGTAATAACTTCAATCAAACCAGTTGCAACAGCTATGCCAAGTTTATTTTATAATTTATTCAATGAGTTACGGTATATTGAGAACGGCAAGGTTGGTTAAATGCGGCAATCCATTACCAGTTTTTTTCAAGTGAAGAGAATAACTAATGCTTTATTTAAGACGGTAAACAACACCATCTTTCATTTTAACCATTTCAAAGAGGTTGCAATAGCCTGTTGGTGATTCAGAACCACCAAGGAATAAATAACCACCGGGATTAAGAAGTTTTGACATTCTAGTTAATATATCTGTTTTTATTTCTGCTGAAAAATAGATTAAAACATTACGACAAAATATAATATCGAATTTCCCTAACACTGAGTAATTATTGAGTAAGTTTAATTCTGAAAAACGGCATCGCCGGCTTAGTTCTGGTTTAACCTTATAACCGCCATCGCCTTCATCGGTAAAATATGCTTTTAGTCGATTGCTCTCTAAACCACGTACGATACTCAGTTCATCATATTTAGCTTCTTTAGCTAACTTAAGAACCGTAGGCGATATATCTGTTCCAACAATTTCTAAGTTGCCACTAAATTTTCCTGGGTTTTTTGCCTGATACTCTGAAAAAGTCATACTAATTGAATAAGCTTCTTGACCAGACGAACTTGCTGAGGACCAAATACGGATACGTGGTGACTTCTTTTTAGCCAGCTCGGTAAATAACTCATTAAATAATATTTGAAATGGGTATTTATCTCTAAACCAACTTGTTTCATTGGTTGTCATTGCATCTATGATCTTACCCTTTAAATCAGAATTATTAGCAACCTTAAGTTTCTCTATCATTCCACCTAGAGAGGAGAAGTCGAATTCATCAAGTAGTCGAGTTAGTCGACTAGTAACTAGATAGTGTTTATTTTCACCCAAAACGATCCCACAAGCTTCTTCGAGAAATACTCTGAAGCTTTCATAATCTTGCTTTGATAAGGCTTGCTGTGTCACGTATATTTTTTATTAGATACTACAACTGCTTTCAAAAACAGCGGGTATCTATATAATTCCTTTTATTTCCAGAATCTCTTTTACTTCTCTAGCTAAATCTTCAGCATTAAACTTGGGAACAAATTTATCTGCTCCCACCTTAGCAACCATAGACTGGTTAAATACACCGCTTAATGAAGTGTGCAATAAAATGGGAAGTTTTTTTAATGAATCGTTTGCACGTATTTCAGATGTTAATGTGTAACCATCCATCTCAGGCATTTCGACATCAGATATTAAAACATCCACATGGTCTGCAATATTAGACCCATCTGCAACCAAACCTTTTAATATATTCAAACCATCTAAACCATTTTTACCTATCATGCATTCCATGCCTAATTTATCTAAGGTTCGTTTTATTTGATTACGAGCAACTGAGGAATCATCAACAACGAGTACTCTTATAGTAGAGTCTTCTTTTGTTTTAACTTCCGTTTCATTTTCTACACCACTTAAATCTATACCCAGTAATTCAGCTAATACTTTTTCTACATCAATGATTTCTACTAATTCGTCATCAACTGATGTTACAGCTGTCATATAATTGTCTCTGCCTAGACCTTGTGGTGGCGCTTTTATATCACCCCAATTCATATTGACAATACGGTCAACGCCACCCGTCATAAATCCCTGAACTTGACGATTATATTCAGTAATAATTAGGTAATTACTATCTGAACGTGGAAGAGGTCGCTTACCAATTGCCAAGGCCAAATCTAAAACTGAAATTGTTTTACCCCGCATATTGGTCATACCAATAACGATAGGATGAGTGTTCGCAATCTTCGTTAATGGAGGGCACATAATAACTTCTTGTACTTTAAAGACATTAATCCCAAAACGCTGCCGACTACCTAAAGTAAAGAGCAACAATTCAAGACGATTTTCGCCAACAAGATTTGTACGTTGATCAACGCCATCAAGTATGCCTGCCATGATTTCACCTTAATTTCATTATTTACAAAGAAGTTATCGGCTATTGAATGACTTACTTGAATATCTCAATGAATATTATTTCTCTGCAGTGTTACTCCCGTTTTTGGCATAGCTATTGCACTAAAGTTATACAAGTGAAAGATATAGAACAATCAAGATTTAATAAAGACAGTTAAATCAATACGTTAAATTTGGAGAGTTAGTTAGAGTCAAAATATCGACAGTCAACTATAAATAAATGACAATATAATGCACAACCGCTACTCACAATTACTCTCAATGCTATTAATAAGTGGTGTACTATTTTTGGTGGCCACACCAGTAAATGCATACAAAATTCAAACACCCGCTTCAATCAAATTAGCGGTAAGTGAATTTTTAACAAAAGAGTTAGCTTCAAACGATTACACCATTAATGGTGTGGATAGTAGATTACGATTAAAGCAATGCACGCATTCTTTAAATACAAATTTTCCAGAATATGCAGCGCATATTGGCCGAACAACCATTGAAGTTAGCTGTAGTAGTAACAAACCATGGAAAATTTTAGTTACGGTCTACATAAAGAAGTACCTTAACGTTCTTACGGCTAAACACAGTATGCCAACCGGCAGCATCATCACAAAAAATGATATCAGCTTGAAGCGTGAAGATGTTAGCCGTGTACGCGGTGGCTATTTTACTAGCGCATCTCAACTTATCAACATGGTAGTTAAAAGACCAATCAAGATTGGTAAAATTCTCTCTCCCGCTCTACTTAAACCCAAACAACTGGTGAGCCGCGGCGATGACGTTCTTATCTTAGCAAATATCAATAATTTAAAGATTAGGGTAAAAGGAAAAGCACTAATGAATGGCTTTTTGGGCCAAAAAATCAAAGTTAGAAATATGAATAGCCGACGTATTTTTCAAGCGACAGTTATTTCCAGTGGTCTAGTTAAGGTAAATATGTGATTCTATTGATTATTTAACTTAATTAGGTGTAATAACGCTAAAGTTTACGGCAATTTAGCCGCTAAAAGGTAGCATAACTTTATAAAGGGTTTGGAGCAGAAAGATGGCTCATGACATTTCAGGTATAAATTCGAACAAATCATCGCAAATGGGCGATCGTAACGTATCGAGTGTAAAAAATTCTGACGATTCAAAAAAAGCGTCTGACTCTATGGGTTCAATGGCTTCGTCGCATGATAAAGTCACTCTGACCGACACCGCAGCAAAGCTTAAATCTCTCGAATCTGACTTAGCAAATCAACCCGTTGTTGATGGTGGCAGAGTAAAGCATATGCAATCAAGTATCCAAAGTGGTAGTTACGAAATGAATCCTGAACGCATAGCCGATAAAATGATTAACTTTGAATCTGCATTCAACGATAATTAAACAACGCTGTGGTTATGCAAATGACGCCTCCCTCAAGTAAATTATTACCTCTATTACAGGAAATATCGAGTTACCTTCTCCAATTGCTCAATGCTTTAAATAAAGAACACCAATCTTTATCAAATGGTGATATTCAATCCATAGAATCAATAGCAAGAGAAAAAATTATTTTAATGGAGCATCTTGAGGATTTAAATAAAGAAAGACGAATACTATTAGAAGCCGCTGGGCTAGACCTTTCCTCGTCAGGTATTGAAGATTTTTTTCTCAATAATAATTCACCAAGAGCGCCACAAATGAAAACCTGTTGGGCTGAAATATCAAACCTAACAAATCAATGTGAAAAACAAAATAATATCAATGGCATTATCATTGAAAATAATAGACGGCATAGTGAAAATGCTTTATCGATATTACAAGGTAAACAACAAGGCACCGAGTATTACTCAAATAAAGGTGCGCCAATAAAAACGTCTAAAAACCAAACGCTTATTCGGGCCTAGCAGTCATGTCTGATACGAACAACACTATTGTTACAGACCCAACTCATATAGCCGCATTAGTTAACCGACTAAAAAAAAATAATTGCACTTTAGAAATTAAAACCACTTCACCGACGGGTGAGTTTTATACGCTCGGTGCATCTGAAATATTAAATATTGATATAGAGGGAAATAATGTATTATTCGATGCTATCGATAAAAATACATTATCCGCTGGACAACAAATAAAAATATTCACAAAACATGATGGCATTGAAATATATTTCACTACCACTGTTACAAAACTAACCACGCGTAATCATTCAAATTATTTTAATGCCGAAATACCAACAAGCATTACTCACAAACAACGCAGACAACAATACCGTGCTGTACTGCAAAATCTATGGAAAATACCGGTTACCCTTATTGATAAATCATCAAAAAATCCTCTGTCAGCATACGTTTATAATATATCAACCGGTGGAATTAATGTTAGGAGCTCAACGTCAAACTTCACAAGAATAAAGCAAGACGCTATCATAGATACGGTTATACAGCTACCCAATGACTCAAGCATAAAATGTAAACTACTCATTAGACAAACAAATCTAAATACAACATCAGGTATTCAACAATTAGCAGGCCAGTTTCTTAATTTAACTGCCAAACAAGAAAAAACCATCCAGTCATTTGTTAACACCGTTGAACGTAATAATATAAAAAACCATACTCAGCTCCAAGCCTCTTAGTATTATATTCAGATAATTTTTTTCATTAGCTAACTAAATTCGGGGTATAATCATGCCCAAGTCCCCGTAACTCAGCTGGATAGAGTGCTTCCCTCCTAAGTGCTAACCAGGGAGACACTCAGGAAATATTTTTCATATATTTCAATGAGTTAAAATATGAAATAACTTTCTTGGGCCAAATATGGGACACCTAGATAAAGTTTGATATGTAAATACAGTCCCCGTGGCACAACTGGATAGCGCAATGCCCTCCTAAGGCGTAGGTTACAGGTTCGACTCCTGTCGGGGACGCCATTTCTACTAATTAGTCGTAAGCCTGATAAATCAGTTATCTTTTATTTTACTCTCAAATAAAATCCAATTAGTTTTTATATCCATAACCATTCTACAAATAGATTAAAAACTACTTACCAACACCATAAACAAACATTTCTGTAAGTTTATCTGGATTAGGAATTGGTGCATATCCTAGCCCTAAAACCTTACCTTCAGCCCATGTTATTGAATCGCCTTTTTTAAATTGTAACGTTCCTAATGATTTTTTACTTGCCATTAAAATATAGACTTCATTAATTATTACTGCTTTAAATACAACTTGGCTCTTATTATTCTTACTAAAGATCACTTCTAGAATTTTAGCCTTGTTTTTTGGATCTTTTATCGCAAGCTTATTATTATATGATTGAACTCCATACAATGAATAAACATCTGGGTTGGCAAGGAGATTTTTCTCACTACTCACCCACGTAATAACATCACCTTTGCTTATCATGCCATCATCATTATCTTCATATGTTACTCTTATTGTTTCTTTATCTACATATAAGTTACGTACAGCACTACGGGAACGATGGTTCACCAAAAAAATCTTTTCACCTAATTTCCCTTTTCTCTTGGCCATAAGAGTATTTTTTTCTAGCTCATTAGTTAATAAATTATTGCTAATAATATTTTGTAACGCCACATCGGGAAATGGAATTTTTTTACGAGATAATTTCAATGAAGTCAAATACAAATCAAATTCATCGTTATTCAATCTTGTATATTTCGATGTTCCTAGAAACAAAGGCTCCAATGATAATACACCATCCTCTAACTTATATTTAACAGGATGATTTTTGTAATTATGATTAAAAGGACCATTGTTTTCTACCAGCCCACTCAAAGTAAGAGTATTTTCATTTTTAACTTTATAATGTATTAGAGATAACTTTGGTTCTAACTTACGGCTAACTAGATAATTTCCACAATAACCGCAAATTAGATAGGCACCATCAGCTTTGAATTCTATAGTCTGCAATAGAGCAATATCTTTTGTATTCTTCCATACACCGAGTAATTTATTTTCTTTTGCCATTGAAAGCTGTGAACCCATGCTCACGAATGCAATCACAACACTTAACAGTATTTTTATCATTTAAATTTCCTTTTATACTTTATTAATTCATACTTATATTATTGTTAGAACTTGACTCATTCTATTTATTTTTTATTATTCTGGAGTTAGCTTTATCGATACTCACTATGGCTCCTCAAGTAGTTGACTTCCCTTGTTATCTCGTTAATCAACTTTTCATGGTATTGAATCGCATTGATATTATGCATCTTCTTATTGCTAATAATCCGCATATCCTTAACCAATCGTTTACGTTGAATCTTTGACAATTTATTTTTGATAAGCGTTATTTCTGCAAGAACTCTTTTTTCTTCAAGTCTATGATTACGTTCTAATATATATTTTATACTCTGCTTATTTTCTTTCACCTGCAGTTCTAAATTATATATCTGCCTACCATGCATATATGCATTATTATAAATTTTACGCGTAGAGCCTTTACACATCCCCGTGTTTTCATATCCTTTCAGCCCTCTCCTATAACCACGTTGTGGTTTACAGTATTCACGCACGCCATCATCATAACCTGATATATATTTACTTAAATCGGGTTTAATACCATACTCTGAACATGCTTTTCGATGCCGACCAATTCTGGATTGCAAGTAACCTTTATACCCATCCTGGTAACCAATGCTTTCCCATTCTGCATTTAAACACTCATTTTTACTTAACGTCGAACAACCGTTCAGATACATAACAACAAGAAAGAAAAAAACAACTTGTTGTATCAATTTAGTTACTATAAATATTTTCTGAAACATAGCGATTACCAAATAAATTAAATCTAAACTTTACGCCGTTACAGCTTCTGTCACTGTCACTCTATTTGTGCTTAATACAAATAAATAGAAGGGTATTAAAAATACACCAACAGCGAATGCAGTAATAGCTATAGAAACAAAAATGGTTAACCCCATTATATTTGCAATCCACAAATCACTTTTCGGACCAACTGCAATTGCTGTAGGACGCCCCATCGCTCGATCAATATCCGCATTTTCTTTCTCTCTGTGTATTGTAGCTTCTTCAACTTTCTTTTCTGAATCAGCCCAATTACCTATCGCATTTGCTGCTGGTGAAAAAAACCCTCGAACCACAACAAAACCAATAAAAAAGCTAGATATTAAATATCCATAGTAAATTGAAAACATCGTTTTAGAAATTATTGTTCCACCATGCATAGCAAAATTTGATAGAATTATAAGCGCAACAACCAGAATCCCAGACTTTATTAATCGCTTTTTAAATATTTCATGGTCACTTTCCCGAATGTCGGTAAATATCGACCACAAACGTTGCCTAACAATTGCGGCACCAACAACACCTATTACAAATAAGATTGCAGCAAAAACATAGGCATGAATGGTCAGTAGACCTAACCCGATAAGCACCATAACAAAAAACAACATTAGCAAAACCTGATGTTCTTCCGCCTTCTTGATGAACGCCATATTTAAACCAAGCTTGAGACGTATAACGTTAATCAAAATTAGCACCAGCATTGAGCCTAACAATACTGAATATTCTAGTGGGTTATCAGCAAAACCGGTTAGGCCATTTGTACGGGTTGCTGTTATCATGACAACACCGATGAAAATAACCAATGTTATAAAAAACAGCATTGACGTGATAATTCTGATGATACCTTTTCCTATATTCACTTTTCTTTCCTTGTTTTTATAATTTCAAGAAATTATACCGTATTTACATTAATGGGATGTTGATATAAACGGGCGAATTTTAACCATATTGATGTATTTCTTACTTACAAAAACATACCGCTTACTAGTAAAACACTCTTGCAACATATCTATACATTGAATGTAGGACTAGGCCTAAAAAGTTTGAAGTGTAAGCGTATCCCCCCCGTTCAACACAGTTGACACACCTTTGTAGGAAACAATATTCCCTGCACTATCGATATTTATTGTATTCACATAGTTAGTCTCTACTGTTACACCGTCTTTTTCACTACCCGTTATAATATGGAATATTGTTCCATCCCCTGCATCGGTTACTTCCCAACTTTCTTCATAGGAAGCACCATCACTACATGTGCTAATTGGAAAGTTACCCGTGTCGCCAACTTTAACCAATAACGGTGGGGCTTCAGGTGATGCGGGTGTACAAGTTACACCTTCGGAATTATAAGATGATAAATAATTATCACTAGAATCTATGTAATTAACTTCCGTAATAGATTGTGTGATATCTTTTCCTACTAAGGTTAATACTAAATTCCCTTCACTTGGTGTAACCAAAACACCGCCAAACATTTCTTTTGGATTGTTAGTCCGACTAATAGTACCAGTATATGTAGCACCGTCTGTGCTGGTACCAATTAATTCCTTTTCATACACTAATCCTGCTGGTTCTGGAGAATATATTTTGGCTAAACTGAACAATGCAGGAGGAAGCGGATCTTCAATACCTGACGTATCAGAACCGCCACCTCCACCGCCACAGGCAGTAAGTGCTATAGTGGTTACAGTTAAAAAGATAGATTTAAAATGATTCATAATAATTTCTCCGTATTGTTTAGTATTGCTCGCTACAACGTTTACATAAAATTTAAATTCAATCGCAGCATCTACGGAAAAGCATAAAGGCAAATTAAGTACGCTGTAATGTGAGTTTTTTTTAGAATTCACATTATTGCTATAATAAAGTCATAGATTAATTAGCAAGCACAGAATAATCATAACGCTTAGTGTTTGTTCATGATTAACCACTATGTTAATATTGCATCAATTTGGCGCAAGTCCATTTTAAAGGGACAAAATCTGTGAAACTTGAAAACACGCGCACTTCCGATATATTTATCCAATCAATATTTAACACCGTTCATAATTTCAATGGGAAAGTTAAAAAAGTTGCCGAGTTAATTGATATCGATCCAACTGTACTCAGTAATAAATGCAACCCTTCAAGCGGTCATAAGTTATCAATTCATGAACTGTATAAAATTATATCTGTAACAAAAGATTATCAATCGCTAATTGCGTTATCCCTTGAATTTCATCATGCCTGCGTACAAAACAATCTATATCTAAATGTTAATGATATAGACATAATGAAGTCACGCTCACATTGGGAAACTGAGCGAGCAGAAACCTGCCAGATTATTGATACCGCACTTCATGACAATAAAATATCCAGAAAAGAGATTACGGCTATAAAAAAAACAATGTATGACGACTTTCATAAGGAATTATCTCTGTTAGTTAAACTCAGAGGATACATTCAAACTCCAACTAATAAAGATTTTCATCAGGATACAATACCCACTTTCAACATTGTTTTAAAAACGATAAATAAATCAATTGATAATCATCCGGGTGGTATTGAAACAATAGCGGATAAATTAAATACTAAAACTGGCATACTTAAAAATAAATGTAATCCTGATAATGAAAAGCATTTAAATGTGCACGAATTCAGAAATATCATCCAGATAACGAAGCCAAATAAAATTCTCCACACTTTCTGCGAATCACATAATCATACCTGTATTGAAATAGACCAATATAAAAATGTTGAAGATAATGAACTGTTGAATATTCGCGCTAAATGGGATGCAGAACGGGGTGAAACAGATCAAACGATTGAAAGAGCACTCAGTAATCAAATAATATCAGAAAATGAATATCGAATGATTAAAAAAGAAATGTGTGAAGATTTTCAAAGAGAAATGGCTTTATTTTCACGACTGGAATCTATGCAACATTAACTAACTTAATAAAAAGCATAACCACATCCAGCGTATAATCGTATGCATATGCAATATTACTACTACGTGGACCTGCAAAGTTAACCGTCTCGCTCTTCAAATCAGAAAAAAACACCTTTATTCTTTCAGCCGCGATATCAGCTGAAATTTCATCACCATCGATTAATAAATATGGTTTCCTTTCATTTTTGCAGAAACGTTGAGTGAGTTCAGTCCCTCCACTTAGCTCACTAAAATAAATGATAATTGTAGCATCTGAATCCTGAACATTTTTCCGTGTACGCTGGCGGTAACCTCCACCTTCTAATTCTTCTACCGGATAAATATCAGGAATAATACCGTCTTCTGCTATACGCCCTTCAGGACACCATCCTCCACAGTGTATATTGTTTTTTAAAGCGGCATCTAATGCGGCTCGATCAACACCAGTCTGAGCACCTGAAATGATTTTCAACATATTTTTTTCGTACAGCAATAAATAGACTACTATCGCTTTTCCATGCTCACACTGTACTCACCATGACCAGCCGTGCCGATAAATTTGAGTGTGTAGGTGGCGTTCTTTTTCGGGGTAAAAACATGCTCCGTCGCACGCGTACTGTCATATTTATTTTTATAAACGAGCTTTTTACCCTGATAGATCTGCGTTAGATAGCGAACTGACTGGGTTTTAACAGTGGTAAACAATACCGGGCTATTCGCCACGCCTTTAAAGCGATACTCCGCAGTCGCATCTTTCGCTATCCGGCCTTCAACGGCATTGCCAACACTGATCACGTTGGCTTTACCGGTTAAATCACTGGAAGTTGCAATTGGTTCCATGCTCACACTGTACTCACCATGACCAGCCGTGCCGATAAACTTAAGTGTGTAGGTGGCGTTCTTTTTCGGGGTAAAAACATGCTCCGTCGCACGCGTACTGTCATATTTATTTTTATAAACGAGCTTTTTACCCTGATAGATCTGCGTTAGATAGCGAACTGACTGGGTTTTAACAGTGGTAAACAATACCGGGCTATTCGCCACGCCTTTAAAGCGATACTCCGCGATTGCATCTTTCGCTATCCGGCCTTCAACGGCATTGCCAACACTGATCACGTTGGCTTTACCGGTTAAATCACTGGAAGTTGCAATTGGTTCCATGCTCACGCTGTACTCACCATGACCAGCCGTGCCGATAAACTTAAGTGTGTAGGTGGTATCTTTTTTCGGGGTAAAAACATGCTCCGTCGCACGCGTGCTGTCATATTTATTTTTATAAACGAGCTTTTTACCCTGATAGATCTGCGTTAGATAGCGAACCGACTGGGTTTTAACAGTGGTAAACAGTACCGGGCTGTTCGTCACGCCCTGGAAATTATGCTCGATAGTTTGCCCTTTCGATATACTTCCTTTGAATACAGCAGATGACGTGGATGTACTGGTAATGACTTTAGTTGGGGGTTTAACATTCGATTCATTATTATCTTTTGGCACTCTAGTAATTTGTTTTTTATCATTAAAAAATAACGAGATTGTATTATTAAGAGCATCTTGACGAAAAACCTTTCCTACTCCATTTGAAACAGATTGAAGCATCCCTGCCAATTCACCAGCAATAAATAATGGGCTACCACTAAAACCTTTTCTAAATTTATCTTTTGGATTTTTGGGGACAATTTGAATATAACGATATCCATCAAATGTTTTGATACTAACTGGCGTCTGTACCGTACTACCATCATCAAGGCGTGTTTTAACAATACCTTCCTGCTCCATTCCGAGTAAAATTTTTAATTTCCCACCTGAATCCCAACTACTTTTTGGGCAAGTATTATTGGCAGGTAACTCAACACGAAGTATCGCAACATCATCAGGGTATGATGTCATCACAGTTGCTCTTAAACGATAACGTTCAGCTGTAACAAGCTCAATTTCTGTGGCATCTTTAACGACATGTCCTGCTGTAATAAAGAAACACTCATTACCACGTTGCCGAAAAAATCCTTGCCCAAAGTCTTCTTCAGCAAAAACAAAAGCATCAGATGCAAGAACATCAGATGTAATAAATATCAATAATAAAAAACCAACCATATTTTTAAACATATTAATTAACCAAAAATCGTAGATATACTCGAATAATATTGAATAAAATAAAAATCAATACCCATGCCAAAGATAAAGCTTCGTCATTATAAAGCTTCGACCAGTAACTATTTTTTATTTCATAGTCTTCAGATTGATAACGTTTGATAACACCCCTGGCCCCTTTAGCCCTAAAAACTAATTTAATAGCCGCATCTTCGTTTAGTGAGATAAAACCCTGGCTTGAGACATTGCTATCCTGTACTTCAAAGGTATCACCTGTTCCCAATACAAAGGGGCCAACACTGTAGTTCTCACCAATAATAAATGAGCGATCAAGTATGGTTACTTCACCTTTTCTCAAAACAGGCAGCTTATCATGTGTCAAAAACCTAACATCGCTCCCTACAGATATATCACCTGAAATGGGTAAGACAATAGTTTCTCCTGATGCAAAACGTTCTGATAATTTAGTGACATAAAAAAAGGCACAACTTGCTAGTGAAGCAACATGTTCATCTTCCTCATCATAGAGATCGCCAACTGACATATTATTAGAATTAAACAGTGTTACTTTTAGATCACCAAATACAATTCGGGTAAAAGTAATTTGTACAGAATCATTTATACTAATACTACCGGTGAATTTATGCTGAAGAACGCTCTTTGCACCTTCTTCAGAACAATTTCTACTTAAGTTAATATTCGTTACCGGCCATCGAGACATCGGTATTTTTCGAGTTACAACTTTAACTTCTTCTGTTACAGCTGAAACATTAAATGTTGTCGGTTTATTAAATATTATCTTCGATATTAACGGGCCGCAAGTAACAATAAAAAACAAACTAATAAATAGCAAAATTAGAGCGTAAATGAAGTAGCTATGAAAAAAGCTTTTATTTAATACCTTGTTTAATTCTTTCTTTGAACGGTCAGAATCGCCCGCAAAAAAGATAAAAAATCCAATAGTACGAAAAAAATTGCGAAAATATTTTTTTATCTTAGACAAAATACCCTTAAATATATTTTCAACAGCTTTAATCATGATTACATATGATTCTTTGAGATAAATATTGGGAGTTTAATAGGTCGAGAGTGACTACCAAAATGAGAGCGTAATATTTTAGTTTTTTCAAGTTTAAAGCTACTACTGTCACGAATATCACACTGCGTATCAAATGCCGTATTTTTCTCTGCTTTAACAGCTTGGCAACTCACTTTCTTACTACCACCATCGTTTTTATACAATTTTAAAAAAGTATTGCTAACCCCAGAGTTTAAATAGACTTTGATCACATCATCCTTTTTGTCACTCCATAATGCAGGAACAATATTTCCGCTTCTCCCTTTACATGCAGGTTTAATTTCAGCTAATACTGCAAGATGATCTGGCGCATATTGAGACACTTCATCTATATATGTTGTGGGAAACTTGAAGTTATTGAGTCCTTTTAACTTTCCAGCTAACTTATAGGTAAAATCCGCACCGTATTGACCATCAACACTTAACAATTTAACGCACAACAGTTTATCCGAAATAACTTTAGAGCCAATATCAATATAGAGTGAGTCAGGTTGTACTTTACTTAATGAAGAACCGTACATTACACCTGCACGAACAGAACCAGAAATATTTACATTTCTGGTAAAGGACTCATGAAATTGAGTTTTATCCAACTGAATAGTATCGGCCTTAACTGCATCAAGCACTATCAGGGTCGATAAGGCGATAAATCCTGTTACTATTTTCTTATTATTGCACTTCATAGTTTCTACCGCCTTATTTCCTTATATATTAGGTACCGAATAATTTACTTTATTTTACTAAAAAGTACTAGTTATATGAAAATGTAAAATGCTGGAATAATCACAAAGACATAAAGTTTAGAAGCCTTTGGGACAAAAACGGTAAATACATATCTTATTGAGTTAGCCATTCATCCGACCAAAACTTTGTACCCTATACATTAAGGTACAAATTACTATCATTCAATTCACTGCGTTTAAAACGCTGAGTATTATGGGACAAATTTGGGCCAATACGAACATAATCCTACGTGATTGAATGTGACGAACGTGATGTTAAGTGATTGAATGAAAAACGATAATTTGTAAGCAGTTGTTTTGAAAGAGGCTGTTTTACTCATCCTAAGTAAGATATCAGCCGTTCGAATCGGCTCGGGGACGCCATTTTAGTGCACATTGTATTTTTTCTCGCATAGCTGGAAGTACTTCACTTTCAAACCAGCTATGTTTAGAAAGCCATATATTATTTCGTGGGCTAGGATGAGGCAAAGGTATGATATTAGAGGGATATGTATCCCACGCTCTAACCGTTTCCGTTAAATTATTTTTCATCGATTTTCCAAGATGCCATTTAATTGCATAGCTTCCAATAACTAATGTTAGTTGCACTTTTGGCATTAGTTTTAGAGTTTTATTACGCCATGTTAATGCACATTCTTGTCGTGGAGGTAAGTCTCCAGACTTCCCCTTTCCCGGGTAACAAAATCCCATAGGTAAAATAGCTATTTTGTTAGAATCGTAGAACTCTGCTTTAGATACCCCCATCCAGTTTCGTAGACGATCACCACTAGGATCGGCAAAGGGGTTACCTGACTCATGTACTTTCCGACCTGGCGCTTGACCTGCAATTAAAATAGTTGCTTTTGAACTTAATTGAAATATCGGCCTAGGTATATGCAAAAAAAACTCTGAACAAATTTGACAGTTACTTATCTTTTTTTTAAGAACATTTAATTCCTTAGTCAAAATATCACCTCAAACACTACTATTTTATTAAAAAACAGATAAAGAACTGTCATAACGTTTGCTATGACAGTTCAATAACATCATTTAAAACCATATTATTTACTTACCACCAATACCCTGTTCACCTCTAGCTTTACCTTCACGTAAGACTGGGTAATGCTGTGTAAAAACATTATCATATTTTGCATTTGGAATATGACATGATAAACAGGCACTTTCAGGTAATTCGCTAGCCGTCTTTTTTAAACCTTTGTAATTATCATTAGTAAATCTAAAAAACCCCCAATTTCCATTGGCTTTCGGAAAATGCTTCTTGCTTTTCACCATAGCTTCTAGGCCAAGGTATTCGCCCATAAAATAGCCATTACCACTAAATGTTTTTTTACTTCCAACACTCACTAGTTCTTTAACAATGATTGTTCCATTTTTGAATGTTCCATTTTTTTTCCAATGTTTCCAGCTTATTGGGTCAATGTAAACATTATGAAACTCAGGAAATGCCGCTTTACCATTATTAAGTTCGTTAGGCGTAACAGGTGCTCCGACAAAAATCCATTCTCGGTAACCTATCGGTCTAATAAGTTCATTGCTACTATTAAATTTTGCATAACTCTTTCCAGCAACAGCATTCCCTATTGACAAAAATTGCAATACAACTAACAAACCACTTACAAGTAATGTTCTATTAATTTGTGATGTAATATATTTCATTTTAAAATTCTCCTTTTATATAATCACTATGCTGCGGTGCTTAGTTTAAATACAGGAAAATCAACTTCTGTACCCGCAAGACGATTCACGTAGTTTGTTAAAATATTTAGAACAACATTTGTAACTATTTCTATAATCATTCCGTCGTCCTTGCATACCTTACGTATAGCTTCAAGATTACCATCACTCACTCCTCCTTTTGAACGAACAACTTTCAAAAAAAATTCTATAATTGCGGAATCAATTGGATTTTTTGATTTTCCAATACGTGCATTCTCAATTTCAACATCTCCAAGCCCTACTCCCTTTCCAATGGCAGCATGCGCACTCAAGCAATACTCACAAGAATTTTCTTGAGCAACCGTTATGGAAATTAACTCTCGTTGTTGTTCTGTTAAAGAGCCTCCAGCAAGAGCACCCGATAATTCTAAGTAACCGTTAAGTGATACCGGCGATTGCGCAAATGTAGTAAAAATATTAGGTAATATTCCTAACTTTGATTTTACTGCATCTAACGTTTTAGTCGTTACCGGGTCAGTCTTGTTCAGTTCTACTGGTAATATACGTGACATAATCATTCCTTTAATTTGTTTTTAGTTTGAAAATTAACTTATACCTCTGTGGGTACAGATGAATAATGGCACTCATATTGATACTTGTGGTGTTAATTAGTATCATTTACCATACCTAGAGTATCTGGATACAGTTAATTCAAGATATTGAATAAGAGAACTAAAATGGATGACCGATTAATTAAACTGTTAAATTGTTTCAAACTCAGCGCGCGTGTATTTCAAGCAGGTGCGCTATGTCATTCTGCTAGCTTTGATGCCCATGATGGGCTTGGTTATATCCACGTACTCAGACAAGGAACTTTAGAAGTTAAACCAGAGTCTGAAGCTGATTTTTTACTCAACGAGCCCAGTCTCTTTTTTTTTATGAACCCAACAAGTCACCAATTAATACCAAAAGATGAACATGTCGATATGGTATGCGCATCAATCGACTTTGGTGCAGGATTAAGAAACCCATTATTACAGGCACTACCAGAAGTGGTACTACTCAAACTTAACGATGCCCCTACACTCGCTTCAACTTTGGAACTTCTCTTTAGTGAAGCTACAGACGAGAATTGTGGGCGGCAAGCTGTACTTGATCGTCTTATCGAAATTATTGTTATCCAATTACTTCGCGACCTGATGAATAAAAATAGATTACAAGTAGGACTTCTTGCGGGTCTAGCCGATCCAAAACTTGCAAAGGCAATTAACACAATCCATGACGAGCCGGCTAGAGATTTGACATTAGATTCGCTTGCGAATATAGCAGGCATGTCGCGTGCTCGCTTCGCAACTAAGTTTCGGGAAATCGTTGGGCAAACACCTGGTAATTATCTTTCTCAATGGAGAGTAAGTGTTGCGCAATCGTTATTGCGTCAAGGAAAGCCTGTCCAGCTTGTTGCAAATGAAGTTGGTTATGCAAGTGCAAGTGCACTCTCACGTGTTTTTACAACACATGTTGGTTTGTCACCAAGCGAATGGAAGAAACAACAAAATTAAGTCTAGATTTATTTAGTAAAATCTATGCTATGTGCATGAACAATGCGCTTATTTTTTGGTGGCATTTGTCTATAGTCAAAACTATAAATAGCATCCAAATAATGACTTGAATTATTTGGAATAGGAAAGAAATGTCCTTCGAACTCTATTGTTGTAAGAGGGAAAATATTTTCAAGATCAAACCAAGCGGATACATCTGGCATTTCGCCACTGTATATAATTTTTGATTTCTTATTGATTTTATCAGACTCCCAGCTTTGATGTTTTTTCTTTAATGATGCAATTAAAGTCGCCCTCTTGACGGGATCATCTTTACCATTTGGAGTATGTAGGCTAATAGAAGATACTTTTCTTATCTCGTTTAGCGTACTGTCATAGAGTTTCTTGTTTTCTTCAGTATTTTCTATCACCAGCATTGGGAAAATATCTACAAACACGCCTTGGTGGTATGTTATAGATTTATTTTTTTCGTGAAACTCGACTATATTGGCTTTATTAGAACGGAGTTTGATGTAATCAAATTTGAAATTTTCATCAGTTTGGGAGGTTTGAAAAAATATATCACTCGATAGTTCACTTTGAGCTATTTTTAAAAACTTATAGTAATCCTCAATAGGCATCGATAAATCAATATCATCATCCCAAGGTATAAACCCTTTATGACGAACTGCACCTAATAACGTGCCAGAGTCTAACCAGTATAGTAATTGGTGTTTTTTACATATCGCATCAAACTCGATTAGCATATCGAGCATAATTAACTGAGCTTTACGTAAAATTTCAGGTTCTATCATTAGGTTCCATTCTTAGCCTATCCCATTAAGGTCCATCATTAAATTCTGGCCACACCATAATAGTCATGCAGAGCATTAATGAGTATATCGGTATATTCTTTCGTCATTTCACCCATATGGGAAACTCTAAAAACCATATCGCGTTCTGCACCGCCATTAGGGCACACCATTACTTTATAATTTTCTTCTAAGGCATTCACTATATCCATTGCTGACTTTTCATCGGTAGGGGTTAGCGTGGTCATCGCATTTGGCATGTAGGGTGTATATTCTTTTAAAGGTAATGTTTTTATACTTTGTCTAAAATAGTTAGCAACTTCTTTTGCATTAGCTATACTTTGTGTAATACCACCACGTTTTTTTATTTGATTAAGTCTGGCTTCTAGTTGCAACATAATCGTAACAGCTGGTGTGTAAGGCGTTTGCCCTCGCTCACCATTTATTAAATAATCTTTAAAATTAAAGTACAACGAATTTATATTTTGTACTTTATTTATTGCTTTAGGGCTAAGTATTACCATGGACATTCCTGGTGGTAAAGCTAAGCCTTTTTGAGAACCAATAATAACAACATCAATATTCGATTGCTGCATATCGAGTGGATCAGTAACAAACATAGAAATGGCATCAACGATATAAAGCATGTCATTTTTAATTGCATACGCACCCATCGCATCTAAGTTATAAATATGTCCAATAGATGTTTCATGCGCATTAACAACTAATGTCGTATATGATTCATTAGGCGATAAACTTTCAATATCCGTTAAGTTAGTATTTTTAACCTCAAAGTTAGTGTGCGGTATTGCATGTGTAGCACATATATCCACAAATCGTGATCCAAATCCGCCGCCATTAACCACTAACGCATTATCATTTTTATTGAGTAAATTCATCACCGCAGTTTCCATTCCTGCTGTACCTGATGCTGTTAAAAAAATAACTTTAGAGCCTTTTGGCGCATTAGCCATTTCTAAAAGTCCACGTTCACAAGCGAAGGTCACCTCAGAGAATTCGCTATTTCTAAAGTAAGGTGTTTGTTTCGCACCAATTAATAATATTTCTTCAGACATTTTTACTGGGCCTGGAGTAAAAATAGCGTAGTCTTCATAAATCATTTCGTTGCCTTTCCCAATTCTTTCAATTTTCTTTCATTATATTCTATAAGCACTCTATTAATGCCGATCATATCTTTAGGTGACAACATGATTGACTTACGCATACCTCTTTGTATAAGCGATGCAAATTCGGCAATCATATACCTTAATCCGCCGCCATCAAATTCATATTTGAATGTCTGGCTTTTATGTTCATCTTCAAATCTTACATGAAATTGTTTCGTTAACCACCAAGGTGCAGGGATATAAACATAACCTTTTGTTCCGGAAATAACTGCATCACCTTCTGCCTTAATGCCTGTAGCAACATTAGAAATACCAATCGCTCCGCCTTTATGTTTACTGATAATAAGATTAGAAACATCATAACCTTCAGTACCCTGATCAAAAAAAGTAATGTCTTTACTTTCACCTAGTATTTTATTAACCAATAAAGAAGGGTAGCAGGATAAAATGTTAGTAGCTCCCTGAGCCATAAAGGTATCGGGATAATCTTTTTCTTTATAAAGCGAAGTCCGCGTTGCTCTTACTTCCTTAATATCGCCAATTATCCCTTTATCTAACTCAGTTAATAACTGATTAAAAGCAGGTAAAAAAGCCGTTTTTAGTGCAGAAAGCAACAATACTTTTTCTTTTTTCGCTAAAGATAGTAACTCGATTAATTCTCTTTTATGTAATGCAAGGGGGTTTTCACATAAGACATGTTTTTTTGCGAGTAATGCTTTTTTAATAAGTGGGTAATGCTGTTCTAATGCAGTATCAATATAGACAGCTGTAATACTAGTATCTAAAAATTCATCGTAATTATCGTGACCATACCTAATATCTGGGCATTTTTGGGTGAATTCTTTTAAGGCTTGTAAGTCAGATGAATAAATACGGTTTATCTTCAGGTTAGGTACATGCTCAGCTTCATCTATAAAGGCTTTGGTATCACGCCCAAGGCCAACAATGCCTAATTTAATAACATCAAAGTTATCTCTTCTTAATTCGGTGCTAGATATACCTTTTGTCCGAGGTAGGTACTCAACATGTGTGTATTCATTTAGATAGTCAAAGGTACCTTCCCAATCATCACCAATGGCAAAAATATCGACATTATATTTCACCATGTCTTTTGCTTTTTGTTTTTTATGCTTTTCTATAATGACCTTGTCAACAAAGTCTAATGCTTCAATGGCTTGCACGCGTGTTTTGGTGTTTTCGATAACATTTAACTTACCACGAGATCGGTCATAATTTTCGCCTGTAACACCCACAATAAGGTAATCACCCAATGCTTTGGCACGTTCTAATAACCGTAGATGACCTTTATGAAACATATCAAATGTTCCATAAGTAATAATTATTTTTTTAGTATTGATACTGTATTCCGTATGTCTGATAACTATATTGGTATGATACAGGAATAGACTACGTATTAAAATATTTCGCCTGGTACTTTTTACGTTTTAGATACGCAGTATTATGATATTTTGGATTCATAATTTTAATTTTTGATACAGCGCTCCCCCTAGATAAGAGGTATTATCACAAAGGGGAAATTTAGCAGATTTTAAGTTGTTTTATCAAGTCTAATAAATTCACTTAAAAAGACCTTTTAATTTGTTCTTGATTTTATCTTCTAACTTGTGTTTTTTGTCTTTTATATCTTTGGTCTTATCTTTATATTTTTCTTCTACACCACCACCTTTTTTCTTCAACTTAGATTTATATTCATTTTTGATTAAACTCAATAAGGCTTTTGTTTTTACATCATATTTTGGGTTCGCAATGGGGCCAGACAAATGGACAGGAAGAGGTTTGTCTTTTAAATCAATATCAATTCCATTAAAGCGAATAACATGTGATTTATTGTAGTGGTATTGAGCGGTATAATTAAGCGTTTGTGATACTAAATTGATATCACCCGCACCTGTAATTCGTGCACGTTTCGATAATGCTAGAAAATCATTATTATTCGCTATGCCATTCTTGATATTAAAAGAAGCCGTAATAGAATCAAAAACTGTAACTTCTTTTTTATCACTTTGTTTTTTAATTAATGTCTTTAGTTTTGAATCTTTTAAGAGAGCCCGCGCTAGCTTGATACTTTTTAATTGACTATCGGCTAATTTAACATCTCCTTTGGCTAGCATATTATTTAGTAATATTTCTGCTGAACTACCCTCTGAATTAAAATTTAGGTTCAAGCTAGTTTTTCCGCTTACAAGAGCCTCCCCCATATAATCGATTAATAATGGCTCAATATTTACGTTTTCAAGTTTCTGTTTACCGGATAGCTTTAGTGCTTTATTGTTTTGTGTGAGACTTAGCTCACCAGCATAAAGTCCATTGTACAATTTCGCACTTGGTGATAATTTAATCGTTTTGTTATATGTAACAAAGTTCAAAAGAATATCGTTCAGTTTAAGATTACTAAATTGCAGCTTATCCAATCTTAAATTGCCGTTTAAATTTAGCGCGAGAACAGCGAATGGATTAACGTCTTTTTTTGTATGTTTTTTCTGTTGTTTTTCGCTACTAGAATTATTTATTTCAAGTAAGCGATAATCATCTAAATTAATTTTATTTGCCGACAACTCAAACTGAACAGGTTTATCACTAGACAATTTAACTGTCATATTGCCCGTTAGATTAGTTTTATCAAGAGTCGCTTTAAGCTTATCTAGCTTTAACTCACTATCACTAAATGAGAACTTACTTCTTATCGAAAAAATCTCTAAAGAATGTGGGCTTTTCATTACAGGTAAGATAGAACCCAATTGAACTGCCATCTCACGCAATGAAAATTGGTTAGTAGCAACAGAACCATTAAGTTTATATTGCTTCTTGATTGGTGTAGCAACAACCTTCCCTTTCAGCTTAAGCCTTGCCACGCTTAATTTAATATCATCAAACAAAACTGATTTATCATTGCTACGATACGTTAAATTGGTTTTTAGGCTTATCGGTAATGACGTATTATTTGCTAACAAGAAATCTAGGTTACTCACTATACGAGCAAGCTGATCTGATTTAAATCCTGACGAGGATAATTCTATATTTTTAAATTGAATGGCGGACTGGTTTTTATCAGCTTGTAAACTACTCAATACCGCCGTAATACTACCAATTTTTGGTTCACCACTAAAAAGTGACAATAGTTTTATTTTCAACTTTAAATCATGTGTATCTATACTTAAAAAGTTATCTTCTTTTCTATTACGTATATTTATTTCACCGATCTCTAAATTAAGCTGAGGAAAGATAGCAAGTTCAATATCACCAGGAATGATAATATTGAATCCACTCTGTTCAGAAAGTTGAGTTTGGATCGTCTGTTTGTAATCGTTTGGGTCAATCAAAAACAGAGCAAGAATTACCGTGGCGCTGACAAAGAACAAAACGGCTACACTACTTAAAAGAAATATTTTTTTAATTGATAGTTTCATATATTTCTTCCTTAAGCACTTTATTCTAAATCCTGAAATACTCTATTATTATACGCCTTTAACAAAATATATATGCCAAAAGCAGCTACAACATGTTTTAAAGAATGACCGCTTAATGCAGCTATGGAGTCATAAATAACACCATCAAAATACTCTAATATTTTCGCTGCCAGATAAGCCAATATTAATAGCCAATAATTATGAACAAGATTAAAATTCGACTTAAAGAATATTAATATCAATGGTATTAATACTATCGGTAAAAATTGAACCAGAGCATATAATCGAAGATCACCTTCTCCTTGTATTTCTGTTTGATACCAATAAAAGACTGATAATACCCCAAAGATGATTAAGGGCCACAAAAGTACCTTCCCTACTTTAGCCGAAACGAACTCATACGTTACTATTGAAAATAGTGCCATAAAAGCAATGGTCATTGGTAATCTATCCCAAACCAATGAGTTATTATCTGGCCATAAATGGTAATAACCGGAACCAAATGCCACTAAAGAAATACTGAAAAAAAATAAAGTATATGCTAACTTCATCTCGGGCTGAATCTTTATCCTCGACATAGAAATACTGTACAAACCCATCGCACCAACTAACAAAAAAGGGATATTAGAAATAACATTCCAAAAATTTGGTATACCAAAAACAGTTCGCTGATCCAAGAATGAATGGTAATTAATATCTTGTGCAATCGGCTCGGACAAGAACACTATGACTATACCTATAATTAAAACGGAGAAAATACAAATATAACCTAATTTTATATTAGAAGATAAATACATGCTTTATTACGGAGCCTCTTTAGAAAAAGGAAATAATTGTTGTTTTACTAATCCATCAGGAACGTAATCACCAACTACACCATACCCTTCAGGCCAGTCATTTTTATCACTTACATTCGTTTTAAATAAATAATCAAGAAATGAAAAGTGTGCTGCATAATTCTTATCAATCCCAGCTTCATCTGATGAATGATGCCAATGATGAAACTGAGGTGTTACAAAAATATACTTTAACCACGAAAAATTAAAATTTACATTTGAATGGTTAAATACCGCTTGAAACCCAACTACGATTATATATAAATCTATAACTTCTTTTGGGAAACCTAAAACAAGTACAGGGACTAATACAAAACATCGTGTAATAATTAATTCAAAGAAATGTTGCCTAGACCCTGCTAACCAATCCATTCGTTTAGCTGAATGGTGAACAGCATGGAATTTCCATAGAAAAGGTATTTCATGATAAGCACGGTGAAACCAATATTGAACAAGATCGGCAAATAGAATAATTAAAAATACTTGAGCTACAAAAGGCAAACCCGTTATCAATTCTTCTGTTCCTAAACCTTTAGCCCAACCAAAAGCATTACCAATAAAGGCATTACTAATAAGCAAGACAAAACCAACTAGAAAATGATTCAATATAAAATGATTTAGATCGGTTTTCCAACCCAATCTGAAAACAGGCTGATCTCTGAATGGCCATATTTTTTCAATAGCAATAAAAATAAGACTTGAACCGAGTAAATCGAGGATAAACCAATCTAAACCAATATACGGTTTGTCGTTTGAAAACTCATTTATCTCGATAGTATGAGCACCAAATAATATACAAGTAACAATTAATAACCATGCATAAATACCTAACTTCTTATTTTCAGAACGGATTATATTAAAAGAAGCCAGACCACCAGCAATAATTAACGAATAAAACATTAAGCTTCGAATAAACCCAACATCATAAACTGCCCGAAGATCTGGTGTAGTTAAATACTCGGGGAAATAAAAAGCTAATACGCCTAAACAACTAAGAATAGAAAGCATAAGCGCAATTGCACCACTAATTAACCCTACACCAAACTCTAATTTTCGTTCCGTTCCTGTCATAACGCATCTCTTATCATTTTATGAATTTTAACTAGCATAAACAAAGCTTTCATTATTCGCCAATATTATTATTAAATTTATTATCTTATTCTTTCTTTCTAGTAAGTGGTTGAAATATATCCGCCTCCCAAGGACGCATCGCGAGCATAAAACCAACTGAGTGACGTTTATCAATTGGCAACTTTACATCTTGGCGTAATAGCTCAGTAAATTCACTCGCAAGTGCTTGCATCTTATTTTTCACTTGTTGCAACGAAGATTCACCCAGTAATCCATATAAAAACAAACGTTGATCAAACTCTCCCATAAAACGTGATTTTAAAAAATCGTCTTGTAATTTTGATGAAAAAAACCGAATAATTGGGCCATCGGGTAGCCAACGAAAGTCTTCTGAAACTCTTAATTTGATATGATTATTCGGTAGTAAATCTATAATTTTTAATCGGTCTAACGTTGCAAGTGCTCGGATACACTCTGATTCGGTTAAATGATATTGTGTTAATATATCCGTATAACTGAAACGGTTTCGAACACTGACAGCAACCAATAGCAACTTTACATCTTCAATAAGTGTCTGCTCTTGCTCATGGGTTAAATGACTAATCCGCTGCCGAGAGTCCTCATAAAGCTGAAATAAATCCGATAGTTCCATTTGCATGATTTCACAAATGCTTTCTAATCTATCCAATGTAAAACGTTGCGAAGCAAATTGACGTTTTACATTGGCTTCACTCATCCCCAATGACTTACCAACATCGGAATAGGTCAGATTATTAGATTTTAGGGCCTGTTTTAGCGTCTCAATCAATGCTGCTGTCTGTGGCATATTAACCTCCAAACTCATTAAGTATTAAATTAATATACCCTACACTGTAAATATACGCTACCTATACGGATATAGTTTACAAATATGCCACTCTAAACCACAATATGACCACTTAAAGCTTATGTTCAACACATATTCCATGACAAATACAAAGCCAGACCATTAATAGGAGCAAAAATGAAATACCTAGACACTGTAATATTGATTCATGGCTTAAACCGAACCTCACGATCTTTCAATAAAATGGAGCAGTCATTGTTAGCAGCTGGTTATAGTGTCAAGAATATAAATTATCCTTCGCAACGATTTTCCATTGAAACACTCGTTGATGATTATCTTGCGCCAATCATAAAAAAATATAAAAAGAATAAACAAACAAAAATACACTTTGTGACTCATTCTTTAGGCGGAATACTATTACGTTACTATTTACAGCATAACGTTATATTAAATTTAGGTAATGTCGTAATGTTAAGCCCACCTAATCAAGGCAGTGAAATTGTCGATATGCTTAAAAACTTCCCTGGATTTAAATTAATAAACGGTCCAGCAGGACAGCAGCTATCTACAGCAAAAACATCTTTACCCAATAAATTACTGCCTGTTGATTATCCAGTAGGAATCATTACAGGCAATCGCAGTATCAACCCCATATTATCCTGCATTATCCCGGGAGAAAATGACGGAAAAGTTTCAGTTAAAAGAGCCCGAGTGAAAGGTATGCGTGATTTTATAACCGTACCGTATTCACATACGATGCTTCTACAACGTACACATGTAATACAACAAACTTGCAACTTCCTTATGAACAGTCGCTTTAACAGCAACACAGTTAATTATTAGCTAACAAGAGATTAAAAAATGAATAAACTAACAAAGATAGTCGGATTTTTTCCCTTTATTGCCATTGTGTTTTTAAATGCATTCGTAGATTTAGGGCATAAAATTATTATACAAAATACCGTATTTAAAATTTATGATGGCGAAACGCAAATAATTCTAACGGCAATTGTTAATGCTTTAATATTACTCCCCTTCATTTTATTATTTAGTCCGTCAGGTTATCTCGCAGATAAATATAGAAAGCCTGTCGTAATGCGTATTAGTGCCCTCGTTGCTATTGCGCTTACTCTATTCATTACTGTTTCGTATTACCAAGGTTGGTTTATTACTGCATTTTCAATGACCTTTTTACTGGCAGTACAAAGTGCATTTTACTCTCCGGCTAAATACGGCTACATAAAAGAATTGGTGGGTAAAGACAAACTCGCGTCAATGAATGCAATTGTTCAATCAATTACTATTTTTGCAATTCTATTCGGTATCTTTATATTTTCTATTTTATTTGAACAACGCTTATCAAACCATAATTACCAGAATGAAGCCGAATTAATTAAAATTATTGCGCCACTGGGTTGGTTACTTGTGTTGTTTTCAGTTATCGAAGCTATTGTGGCATTTAAACTACCTATTCATAAGACTGGCATTGTCGATAAGGATGATACTAAACACTTTAAGAATGTAGATTATTTAAAATGCGATTATCTAAAATATAATTTGAAATTACTTTGGCACGACCAAAACATTTGGTTATCTATTGTCGGCTTGTCTGTATTTTGGGGGATATCTCAAGCTGTACTTGCATCGTTTCCGGCTTTAGCGAAAGACGTTCTACAGAATGATAACACCGTTTTAATTCAAGGGATTTTAGCTTGCTCAGGTATTGGTATTGTTATGGGTTCATTAATAGCGGGAAGCAAATCAAAACATTATATCGAAACAGGTTTTGTTGCTATTGGTGCAATTGGTTTAGTCTTTACTGTGTTCTTAATTACCCAACTTAATTCAGCATTAATGATGAGCATTGATGTCTTTATGTTTGGTGTATTCGGTGGTTTATTTATTGTCCCGTTAAACTCAATGATTCAGTTCCATGCTAATGATAAACACCTAGGAACAATATTAGCTGGTAATAATTGGGTTCAAAATTTAGTGATGGTGTCTTTTCTTATATTAACGGTTGCCGTTGCCATGCTAGGCATCAGTACTGTCGGCTTATTTTATTTTTTAACAGTGATGACTTTGTTAGGCGCAATGTACACCATTTATCGATTACCTCATTCGTTAATTCGAATCGCCATTAGTGGCCTATTTTCTGGGCGTTATAAAATACAAGTACAAGGATTTAATAACTTACCTGGCAGTGGTGGTGTACTCATGTTAGGTAACCATATAAGTTTTATTGATTTTGCCATGATACAAATCGCATGCCCACGAAAAGTTCGTTTTGTTATGCATAAGAGTTATTACGACCATTGGAGTGTTAAATGGTTTTTAGACATTGTTGGTGTTATCCCTATAGCAAGTGGCGCCAGTACTGAAGCTTTAAAGCAGATCAATAATTTATTAAAAGCAGGAGAAGTTGTTTGCTTATTTCCAGAAGGTGCTATTAGTCGCACAGGTCAAATGGGCGACTTTAAACATGGTTTTGAAAAAACCGTATCTGACGTTGATGGTGTTATCCTGCCTTTTTATATTCGTGGTTTATGGGGAAGCCGATTTTCACACTCAAGCGATTTCATGAAGTCACGCCCAATTAACAAACTCCGCCGAGATGTTATAGTTGCCTTTGGTGAGCCTATAGCTATTGACAGCAAAGCTGATGTTGTTAAACGCCGAGTATTAGATTTATCCATAACGGCATGGCAGAAATTTACAGAAACACTTGACCCGCTTCCTCTAGCTTGGATAAGAACAGTTAAGAACTCACCTAAGTATAAATGTATGGGTGATGTACTTGGTGGCGTAGAATTGAATGCTCAAAAAGCATTAACTTCTAGCATTCTCTTTTCGCAATTAATCAAACGACGCAACTCAAGCTCAGAAAAAAATATTGGCTTGCTCTTACCAACCAGTAGCGCAGGGATGATAACCAACATGTCAGTCTTGTTACTAGGAAAAACTGTTGTTAATTTAAATTACACAGCAAGTATTGAATCTTTAATTGGCGCAATAAAGAAAGCCGAAATTAAAAGCATTTATACATCAACTCGATTTATTAAAAAATTAAAAGATCGCGGGCTTGATGTTGATACCTTATTTAAAAATGTAAACGTTTACTATCTAGAAGAATTAAAAGAAGAAATTAGCCTCTACAAAAAAATACAGGTACTATTAAGCGTTAAATTGTTGCCAACGAGTATTTTATATTTATTATACGGGGAAAAAGTAGATATCACTCATCCTGCTGCAATACTCTTTTCAAGTGGTAGCGAAGGTACACCTAAGGGTGTTGTTCTTAGCCATCAAAATTTAATGGGAAATATTAAACAAGTTACTGATGTAATGGACCTTCAAGAAAAAGATGCCATAATGGGTAGCTTACCGCAATTCCATGCCTTTGGATTAACCGTGGCAGGATTACTTCCATTAATAGAGGCCGTTCCTGTCGTCTTTCATCCGGATCCTACGGATGTTGTGAATATCGGTAAAGCAATATCTAAAAACAGACTTACCATAATGTTTGGTACTTCAACGTTTTTAAGATTGTACGTTCGAAACAGGCGAGTACTTCCATTAATGTTGGAATCTATAAGGCTAGTCGTATCTGGCGCTGAGAGATTAAATGAGTCAGTAAAAACAAGCTTCCAAAATAAATTCAACTTACCTATTTACGAAGGTTATGGCACAACAGAAACAACCCCTGTTGCCGGTGTTAACATACCCGATAAACTCGAACAAAGTGCTTGGCGAGTACAAATTGGACAAAAATCACGAACGATAGGCCTCCCTGTTCCTGGTAGTAATTTTAGAATTGTTGATCCACAAACCATGATGGAGTTAGCCGTAAATGAAGATGGTTTAATTTTAATTGGCGGCACGCAAGTTATGTTGGGCTATTTAAATGATACAGCAAAAACAAATGAGGTTATTGTCGAGCTTGACAGAAAACGCTGGTATAAAACTGGCGATAAAGGCCATATTGATGAGGATGGATTCCTAACCATTGTTGATCGCTATTCACGCTTTGCAAAGATAGCGGGTGAAATGGTAAGCCTCGGAGCCATTGAGGATGCCATTAATAATGCAACATCAGAAGATGTGGAAGTATTAGCAACAACAAAACCTGATAATAAAAAAGGAGAAAAAATTATTTTATTGTATTCAGGAAATATTAATGAGGATGAATTAAAAAAAATCATCAATCAGCAAAATTTAATTCCTATCATGACGCCTGACGTATATATAAAAATTGATGAACTACCTAAGCTTGGTACTGGCAAGAATGATTTTAATAAGGCTAAAGCGATAGCCCTAGATAACTAATTATCAATATTAATTTAAAACAATCAACGAGAATTATTTAACTCCATCGACTAGATGGAGTATAAGTATTTCAACTATTTATTTTTATCTAAAAAACCAAAAAGAGGTTTTTTCTTGGTCTTTTCAGCTTCAATTTCTTCTTTGCGTTTTTTTTCTATTTCTATTATTTCCATTTTTCGACGTAATTGTTCTTTTTTTATTTTTTGTTGTAAGCGTTTACGGTCTTGTGCAGACAAATCTAGTTTCATAAAATCGTTAGATTCTCGTATTAGATACTTACCCATTTCATCTAAAAAGTCTTCGGTTACTTGTTCGGCTTGTATATCTCGCTTGAGTAAGCCTAAACCTTGGAAATTATTAAAATTAAGATGAATACATGAATTTTGAACATCACCTTGAATTAATATCGTAACTTTAACTTTACTCTCTAGATTGAATTTTGCAGAAGCTAGCTCATGGGAATCATCACGATATTGTTGTGAAGTATATTGAAGTTTATGTCGTTGTAAATATTCTATATGTTTTTCGACATTATTTTTATTTTCCACTTCAAATTCTATGTTTTCTACATCCGTACAATAAAACGTTAAGATGATTTGTTTCATTTCATCTGAACTATCAGTGTTAATATTATAACTATGTTGTTGTAAATCTCGTTTTATACCCGACGCCGTTAAGGTATAAGCTGCCATAATGGTGGGTTTTACAAAATTAAGGTGTTCTAATACTTCATTTACATGAGTATATATGGAGGTCATTGCAGGGTGAATTTTGGTCTTATAGATTTCCAGTAATTCAGCTTGCTTAGCAGCACTATCGGCATGTGTATTTTTTAAGTCGGTGCTTTGTTTACGTAGATCATCTAACAAACCCATAGTGATCATTCCAAATCTAATTTAAGGTAATATAATTAACGGCAATTTTTATAATTTTTGAAGTGTTTCTTTCCAGTTTGAATTCCCAGCTT
>Ga0316205_10000377_pt1 | contig 88212 bp, 74 predicted proteins | sample 3monthpyrite_MG_FD_204941 | JGI IMG/M metagenome (GOLD analysis project Ga0316205, IMG submission 204941) | Microbial mat bacterial communities from mineral coupon in-situ incubated in ocean water Damariscotta River, Maine, United States -... | ecosystem: Environmental > Aquatic > Marine >...
CAGCCAGTACTTTACGGTCAAGCTCGATTTCAGCTTTGCTTAAACCGTTAATGAAACGACTGTAAGACATATCAAACATACGCGCTGCTGCATTAATACGGGTGATCCATAATTTACGGAATTCACGCTTCTTAACACGACGGTCACGGTATGCATATTGACCTGCTTTAATTACGGCCTGATGGGCTACACGATAAACACGACTACGTGCTCCGTAATAACCTTTAGCCTTCTTCATTACTTTTTTGTGATTAGCTCTCGCCTGTACACCACGTTTAACTCTTGCCATCTTCTATTCTCCTAAACGTACGGTAACATGCGGCTAACCATGCGAGAATCGCACTTAGCTACTTGTGAAGGTTCACGTAAATGACGCTTACGCTTAGTCGATTTTTTGGTCAGAATATGACGACGGAACGACTTGCCGCGCTTAAAGCCGCCAGAGCCGTTTTTGCGGAAACGCTTTGCAGCGCCGCGATTGGTTTTCATCTTAGGCATTATATTGCTCCAAAATAATTCTTAAAAGATACCCAGTACCAACCTACCGAAGTTGGCGGCATCAGGGTGATTATTTCCGGTTTTCCTACTATTAGTAGAGTGCTACCTGGTGAACACTTTTCGCCACAGAGATTATCAGGAGTCTCTGTGATAAATTTTTAAACTTTGGCTTTCTTCGGTGACATCATCATCACCATCTGCCGGCCTTCCATCTTGGGCATCTGGTCTACTACACCAAATTCATCAAGATCTGCAGCTACGCGCTTTAATAACTCTAACCCCAGCTCCTGGTGAGCAAATTCGCGACCGCGGTAACGCAGAGTTACTTTGATCTTGTCGCCCTTTTCCATGAACTCACGCAATTTACGAACTTTCGTTTGATAATCGCCTTCTTCGGTGCGGGGGCGGAATTTAATTTCCTTTACCTGAACCTGCTTTGTTTTCTTCTTGTTCGCGTTTTTCTGCTTCTTCGCTTCAAACTTGAACTTGCCGTAATCCATTATGCGGCAAACCGGAGGTTTCGCATTTGGTGATACTTCAACCAAATCGAGGCCTGAGGCACTGGCTTTTGCTATTGCATCCGCAGGGCTCATGATGCCGAGCTGCTCTCCTTCATCGTCGATTACCCGAATTTCAGGGTAATCAATCTTGTCATTTATGAGAGTTTTTTTCTTATCAGCTGCGATGTTTTATTCCTCCGAAATAGCGAGGTCGTGTCCCTCGATAGCATTAGCAAGGTGGTCAGCAAAAGCATCAATGCTCATACTGCCCAGATCCTCACCGCTTCGAGAACGCACGGCCACACTTTCTGTTTCTAATTCACGGTCCCCAATGACTAACATGTAGGGAACACGCGCTAAAGTATGCTCGCGGATTTTAAAGCCTACCTTCTCATTTCTCAAGTCCGACTTGACCTTAAATCCACGTTTATGCAATATTTCTTCAACTTTTTTGGCAAATCCGGCCTGTTTGTCGGTAATGTTCATAATTACCGCATGTTGTGGGCTTAACCACAGGGGAAATTTGCCTTCGTAATGTTCGATCAAAATCCCGATAAATCGCTCAACCGAGCCCAAAATAGCTCGGTGCAACATCACCGGCACCTTGCGATTTCCATCTTCAGCCACATATTGCGCATCGAGCCTGCCTGGCATGGAGAAATCCACCTGCAATGTTCCGCACTGCCAGCCACGTTCCAGACAATCTTTCAGGGTAAACTCAATTTTAGGTCCATAAAAAGCACCTTCGCCGGGCTGCAAAATATACTTAATACCTTTTGCATCAAGTGCATCCGCCAGAGCTTTTTCTGCCTGATCCCACACTTCATCAGAACCTACCCGTTCTTCCGGGCGGGTTGAGAGTGCAATTTCAATATTATCGAAACCGAAGTCTTTATAGACATCATATGTCAGGTCGATAAAATCCGATACTTCTGATTGCACCTGCTCATCGGTACAGAAGATATGCGCATCGTCCTGTACAAAGTTTCGAACTCGCATCAGGCCATGCAATGTCCCCGAAGGTTCATTACGGTGGCATGAGCCAAACTCTGCTAACCGTAGCGGCAGATCCCGGTAAGACTTGAGACCCTGATTGAATACCTGAACATGGCAGGGGCAGTTCATCGGTTTAACCGCATAGTCGCGACTTTCGGAGTGGGTAGTAAACATCATGTCACTAAACTTATCCCAGTGACCGGATTTTTCCCACAGGCTTCTATCAACAACCTGCGGGGTGTTAATTTCCTGATAACCATGATCACGTAAACGATCACGAATATAATTCTGAATGGTCAGATTTAAATCCCAGCCGTCCTTGTGCCAGAAAATCATCCCCGGCGCTTCTTCCTGAGAATGAAATAACCCCAGTGCTTTACCGATTTTACGGTGATCGCGTTTTTCTGCTTCTTCAATGCGCTTTAAATAAGCTTTTAACTGTTTTTTATCTGGCCATGCTGTGCCGTAAATACGTTGCAGCATTTTATTGTTTGAATCGCCGCGCCAGTATGCCCCCGCCAGCTTGGTTAATTTAAAGGCTTTTATTTTACCCGTACTGGGAACATGGGGACCACGGCATAAATCGGTAAACTCACCCTGTGTATATAAAGATAACTGCTGATCCGCTGGAATATCTTCAATGATCTGTGCTTTATACTCTTCACCCAAATCACGAAAAAATTTAACCGCATCATCGCGACTCTTAACTGTGCGCGTAATCGCAATATTTTCTTTCGCCAGCTCCGCCATTTTCTTTTCAATCCTGGCTAGATCTTCAGGCGCAAAACTTTCTTCGTAGTCAATATCGTAAAAGAAGCCATCATCAATCACAGGACCAATGGTGATTTGTGCGCTGGGGTAAAGCTGTTTAACCGCTTGCGCCAGTAAATGCGCAGTCGAGTGGCGAATAACCTCCAGACCTTCTTCGTTTTTGTCAGTGATAATAGAAAGTGTAGAATCATCTTCCATTAGAAAAGATGCATCGACCATTTCATCATTAACCTTGCCAGCCAAGGTAGCCTTGGCTAATCCCGGGCCAATTTCGGCGGCAACATCATAAACAGAAACAGGGGATGAAAAAGTGCGCTGACTACCGTCAGGCAGAGTAATAACAGGCATTATATGCTCCTGGTTCTCAGAGGTGACCCATACGTAAGGCCACATGTTTTATTTAATTAGCCATACCATGGCTGATTAAACAGGGTGAGTAAGAATTTGAGCAGAGAGTTTAACCAGTGTGGCGATTGATTTCAATTATTATTAACAGATTTAGAGTGTAGATGTAGGCGCTAGCTAGCGCCTACATCAAAAAAATAAGTTATGCCCAGCGATCGTTTTTCTTCCAGCGAATGCGGGTCAGTATTATACCAAGGATCAAACTACCAATAGAAACCGCTGCGCCAATCATGAACCAGGATTTAATATTCTGATCACCGAGAACAATATTTTCCTGTTTCAGCTCAGCGGCTTTCGTTTCTGTATCTGCGAGCTGCTGTTTTAACTGCTCATTTTCATCAGCAATACGAATCGGGTCAGACGCATTTTTGCGCAATCTAGTCAGCATATTCTGCAGGCTTTGAATTTTATTTTGTAACTGAACCTGGGTGCTTTGTAGCTGCGAATTTTGCGCCTGACTTTCCGTCAGCTGTTTTTTTAGCTCTGCCTGCTGCTCTTTAATCGCCTGCATTTTTTTCTTATTCCGCAGCAGCTGATCACGGGCACTTCTATTCGGCATCAGTAAGCTGGACTCTACCCAGCCGGATTTAGAATCGTCATCCACCGGCATAACCAACACGTGTTTTCCATCTTCGGTCTGCTCTATTACTTCAAGTGCCATGCCGCTGTTTAAGAATTTTAAAATTTTGTGTTTAGTGGTAATGCCAGAGCGCATAGGGATGGTGAGTTCGTCACTCACATATTGTATTTGTTTGGCTGAAAGAGCTGCCGTTGAAAACAATATGCTGATTGACAATACTACTGTGGATACGTATCTATTCATTTTTCCGATTTTTAAAACTAAATTCAGACGCTAATTTACCGTAAAGTGATCGGAATTGAAATGCAGGGATTGGAGAATGGGGATTATTTCACAGTTGAATTCCAATTTTCATGTAGAAATGAAATTGGGTAGGCGCATGTAGAAGATTAAGATTGAACAGTTTTTTAACGACTATTCCAACTTTTTAATTAAAGCAGGTTGGCTGATATTGATTCGGGCTAAGTTCTATTTTGAAGAACTCAGCCCGCCTCTTTTAATTTGGTAGGCGCGAGTGAATTCGAATCACCGACCCCCACCATGTCAAGGTGGTGCTCTAACCAACTGAGCTACGCGCCTGCAGAGTCATAATTTGAAGAGGCGTGAATATTACCGATTGTTTCGCAGAATGCAAGTGAAAGCTACCCTGGCGGCCATGCCATGCGCCGCTTACCCAGCACATGCAAATGAATATGATGCACCGTCTGCCCACCATCGTCATTACAGTTCATCACGCAACGGTAACCGGATTCATCCATACCTTCCTGTTTAGCTACGGTTTTAGCCGCCAGGGTCAGCTGTCCAATGAGTGCCGCATCCTCAACTTGAATATCGTTTATCGTTGAAATATGTTTTTTGGGAATCACTAAAAAGTGCACCGGAGCCTGAGGGCTTAAGTCACGGAATGCCAGCACATTTTCATTCTGGTAAACGATATCACCGGGAATATCACCGCTGACAATTTTGCAAAAAAGACAGTCGCTCATTTTATATCCTGAATTTTTATGAAAACCTTTACACTTTTCAGCTACGAAAAAGCAATGGCCATTTTACTCACGAGTAAGCTGTGTAAAAGAGTTCTTTTTGTTATACGAATGTATCGATGATACCAGAAACCTGGCGTTGTTGATTCCCCTCTGGAACCAGAGCTTCATTTTCCTGGAAATTTTGGATAGCCTGTTGAGAGGTAATTCTGCGGCTATCGGGCTGGCCGGAGGGCTGCTGATTGGCTGACTGGGAAAGCAGGCTGGCGGCTGATTCCCGGCCATCCACCCGACGAGTTTCTGATGAAAGAACCTCACCATTTATAATTCTTGAATTTTCTGCTGCCGGGGGTGTTCGTTGAGTCGTTTCTGCACGCGATTGATTTTGTGAGGACGGGTTTTCCAGATTACGGTTTTGCTGCGCCCGATCACTTCCCGCTGCAGCCTGTTGTTGCGCATTCTGTTGTTGACGCTGGCTGCTATTATCGAAAGATACTGATGAGCCAAACTGCTGATTTAAAACGCCGAGTGCAATTTCCATTTATGGATCTTCATTTGGGAATAGACTTAATATGGCCAAAGTATAGCAAGCCTGCCTGGCAATACCTGACCACAAGTCGGAAAAATTTTGCCGCCCTGCCTATTACAGGTTGAGCTTTTGACGCCCACTAAACGCATGCGCCAGCGTACCTCCGTCAATGTATTCCAGCTCGCCCCCCAAAGGTATGCCGTGGGCCAGACGGGTGGATTCCACCTGATATTCCGTCGCCATTTCTGAAATATAATGAGCGGTGGTCTCCCCTTCCACCGTTGGATTCGTCGCTAAGATCAGTTCTTTAATGCCGCCCAGTTTCAGACGTTCTTCAAGCAACCCCAATCCCAGCTCCGCCGGGCCAATGCCATCGAGGGGTGAGAGGTGCCCCATTAACACAAAATATTTACCGTTAAAATCCGCCGCCTGGTTAATTGCCAGCACATCCGCCGGCGTTTCCACTATGCACAGCAGTTCATCATTTCGACGGGTATCTGCGCAATAGCCACAGATTTCCGTCTCGGAAAGCGTACGACACTGGGTGCAATGACCAATATGGTCCACCGCCTGCTTAAGTGAATCGGAAAGAATTGACGCGCCTTTGCGATCCCGCTCCAACAAATAGAAGGCCATGCGCTGGGCGGATTTTGGGCCAACGCCGGGTAGGCAACGTAGCGCTTCAATTAATTGCAGGAGTAAGGGGGACTGGCTCATGGGTTAAAGAGTAATACGCTTAATAATGTTAGTTTTGCCTCCCTCTTAGAAAAAGAGGGGGGCAAAACAATTAAAACGGCAGCTTCATCCCGCCGGGTAAATTCATCCCCGCGGTCACACCGGACATTCTTTCAGATGACTGGGTTTCTATTTTACGCACCGCATCATTCACCGCCGCCGCTAACAAATCCTCAATCATATCTTTGTCATCTTCCATCAAGCTGTCATCCAGCTCAACGCGGCGCACTTCGTGACGACCGTTCATTGACACCTTAACCATGCCTCCACCGGACTGTCCTTCGACTTCCATATTGGCAATTTCTTCCTGCGCTTTTTGCATATCAGCCTGCATCTTCTGCGCCTGCTTCATCATGTTGCCTAATCCACCTTTCATGTCTCTTCTCTCTTTTTAAAAAATATTCGTTTATGGAATTATTTGATTACTGCATTATTCATTTACCGGTTTTACCGAGTTAGGTACAACCTCTGCATTAAAATTTTCTTTCAACGCCTGCACCATCGGATCCTGCTGAATGATATCTTCAGCAGACTGTTGCAACTCGGCCTGATTACGCTCGCTGGTTTTTGCAGGGGACTCCACCTGCTGCTCGCCCAGTTCTATATGCAATTTTAATTTCTGCTGTAGACTGCTGCAAAGCGCTTCTTCGAGTTTTTTCTGCATCGCCGGATTCAGTAACTGTTCATTCTGCTTGCTTAACGTCAACCTGACTTCAGTTGCAGATTTTTCCTGCAGTGTACAGTTTACCGCTAGTTGCTTCACCATGCCACGTAGGTTAAGGGCTCCAACCAGTCCTGCCCAGTTACCATCAAATTGCAGTACTTTTGCCGGCTCTGCAGCCGCTGCTGTCTGGGCGACCGGTTGTTGTATTGCGGGTTGTTGTGCTGCGGATGGCTGGATGGCTGGTTGCTGTGCAGCCACCTGATTAGCCGTATCGATGGCTGTACTCGGTGTGGTTGCCAGCGCTGCCACCTGATTTGTTACCACTTGCTGCGCGGGCGCACTTCCCCGGGCCTCGAGTGTTGGCTTAAACGCTAGCATTCTCAGCAATGCCATTTCCAGACCTCCCCGAGGGTCCGGCGCCAGGGGTAAATCTCTGCGACCAATTAAACCGACCTGATAAAACAGCTGGATATCTTCCGAACTGACCTGGGTTGCCAGTTGTTGCAGGGCTTCACGCTCCACCAGGTTTTCATCCACCGCTTGCGGTACTTTTTGCGCCAGCGCCATCTGATGCAACATCGCCAGCAACTCCGCCAGCACGCTGGCATAATCCGGACTCAGGTCAGCTAACTCACCAATGAGCTGCATAACAAGCGCCGCATCATTGGCTACCAGCGCTTTTAAAATATGCATTACCCGGTCGCGGGATACGGTGCCGAGCATTGCCTGCACTTCTTCCTGTTGAAGCTTTCCACCACCGAAGGCAATCGCCTGATCCAGCAAACTCAGGGCATCGCGCATGGAACCATCTGCACCATGGGCCAGCATACGGATAGAAGCATCATCGAACTGCACCGCTTCCTGCTCTAAAATATGTTTTAAATGCCCGTCAATCAAAGAGATGGGCATACGCTTCAGATTAAATTGTAAGCAACGAGATAATATAGTGACCGGTAATTTCTGTGGATCGGTGGTCGCCAGTAAAAATTTTACATGTGGCGGCGGCTCTTCCAGGGTTTTAAGCAGCGCATTAAAGCTGTGCCCGGAGAGCATGTGTACTTCGTCAATCAAATAAACCTTGAAACGGCCATGAGTCGGTGCATATTGCACGTTATCGAGTAGCTCGCGGGTGTCTTCAACTTTGGTGCGCGATGCCGCATCCACTTCAATCAGGTCTATAAACCGCCCTTCGGCTATTTCTTTACAGGCGCCACAAACGCCACAGGGGGTTGAGGTGATACCAGTTTCACAATTCAGGGATTTGGCAAAAATGCGTGCAATGGTGGTTTTACCCACGCCACGGGTACCGGTAAATAAATAGGCATGGTGCAAACGGTCTTCATCCAGGGCATTAATCAGGGCGCGTAGAATATGCTCCTGGCCGACCATTTCGGTAAAATTGCCGGGCCGCCATTTGCGTGCAAGTACCTGATAGCTCATGAATTATTGTTGATTGCTTGGAAATAAAAAGGATGGCAAGTTTAACATGGTGTGGTTGAGAGTTGGTAGAGTTTCATGTTACTGATTTACTTAAATGCTTAGAAGCAAAGCCAAAAGAAAAAGAAAACGCAAATAAACGCAAATAAACGCAAATGAACGCTAAATAATATCGGATTTAATTGCTCAAATTATCTCTGTAAGACTTCAGATTGAGGCGGAAAATATAAGCTTACATATGAGTTAAGTGCATATTTTTTAACAAAGAGCTGGCGCCTTAATGAATTTAATTGTTCAGATTACCTCTGTAAGGTTTCAGATTGAGGCAAAAAATATAAGCTTACACGGGTAAGTGCATATTTTTTAACGAAGAGCTGGCGCCTTACAGAGGTAATCTGGACAATTAAATAAGAAGTGTAACTTGCACCAGCCACACCCCGGCGCCCGATGTCACCACTACCGTTGCTTCCTTCCGGACCTGGCGGAGTTCGCAGCTAATCGTCGCGAGGGGACCAATGCAAGTTACCGGCGGGATTATGCGGATTTTGCCCCGGGCTTACAACCTAAATTTGTGCTTATTTTCAAGAATATACAAATACAGTAACAGAGCGCCCGCACACAATAGCAGCCGAATCATTAGTGAACCTGAATTTTATTACGTCCAGAGGTTTTAGCTTTATACAAAGCATCATCCGCATGTTTCAGTAGGAATTCCGAGTCGTGAGTGGGTTCCAGTTGTTTCGAATAAACCCCAATACTTACGGTGACCACTTTATGTTCTGACTCCGGATGTTCTAACTTTAGCCCCGCAACCGCATCACACATTGCCTGCGCCACACGCCTTGCCCCTTCAACGTTCGTATCGGGCAATATCACAGCAAACTCTTCTCCACCATAGCGAGCCACCAGATCTGCTGCACGTTTGCATATCCCTTTCATGGCATTAGCAACCAGTTTCAGGCAGTCATCGCCTTTCAGGTGTCCGAATGAATCATTATATTTTTTAAAGTGGTCTACATCACACAACAACACTGCCAGCTGTTGTCCGCTACGTAAGCCTCTGGAAGTTTCTACCCGTAAATATTTATCAAGATAGCGCCGATTGGCGAGGCCTGTTAAGCCATCAATATTAGCTAGCTTTTTAAGCTCCGCATTAACAATTTCCAGCTCGGTGGAGACATTAATTAATTTACGACGCATTTTTGCAATGCGTTGCATCGAAATCATTTTGGCTTCTAAAATACGAAAATCTACGGGTTTTGTCAGATAATCATCTCCACCCGCCTCTATCCCGGCAAATATATCCTCCGGGTCAACCCGCCCGCTTAAAAAGATAATAGGTACCCAATGGTTTTCATCATGGCGCATTTGACGAGCAGCTTCATGACCGTCCATTTCCGGCATAATCACGTCCATTAATACCAGATCCGGCTTATCTTCATGATACAAATGGACAGCCTGCTTACCATTTTCAGCGGCTATAACAGAGTGCCCCATTTTATCTAAATAAGAAGAAATAATTAAACGCTCTGTCTTAGTGTCATCGACCAGTAAAACTTTCATACATTTATTATCTGTGAGTTATGCCATTTTTTTGGTTGGAATTAAGTCCCTGACTTATTTTATAGACCATAAAACGAAATTTTTTTCTATTCATACATCAAAAATATTGACCTGTATCCCAGTCTAAGATAGTCTTGCGCACCGTTCTAGAGAGGTGTCTGAGTGCTTGACTAAAATTGTCTGGAACAATTTTGATCATAATTAATGCTTCTCTAATTATGATCCCAGAAGGGTGAGGTGCAGGACGCACCGAATAAAGAGCTCGCTGCGAGCTCTGGTGTTTCAGTACTTAGCAACACCAACAAGCAGTGATAGAAAAGTTTCTAGAGAGGTGTCTGAGTGGTTGAAAGAGCTCGCCTGGAAAGCGTGTATACCTCACGGTATCGAGGGTTCGAATCCCTTCCTCTCTGCCATATAAAAAAGGCCCGCCAAATTGGCGGGCCTTTTTTATTTACCACTAACTCTATGCCCACCATAGCGTTCAGGAAACAACTCCTTCAACCGCACAAGGCTTTTTTGAACCCATGCGTCATCCACCCCATCAGCAACCCGTGCCACATTCACTTCATAAAACCGGATAGCATTTTGTTTATATGGATGCGCCTTTTCTATTAACTGATGATCGTACGCTTTTAGCTGTTTTAGACTTAGTTCAGGCGGCCTCTCAGAACCAATAATCGCCTGGCTCATATTCAAATTTATTTCAGCTATTTGATACGTTGCCACCGTTGACACTTGCGAAATATTATATGAAGCAGCACGTTTATACGCTTTAATAACTTCGTCCATTAATTCATTTTTAATTTTTAAACTTTCATTTAGTGGCACATGCAATCTTGCATTACGATAACTTTCTTCGTTAGGCTGCACCAACGAAAGCCTGGCTTTTGCTGCAAGCATCCTGCTAATTTCAGTTCGGTATTTACCACCTTGCGCATCCGAATTTACTAGCCGCACTCTCCACTCTGTTGCCAGTAATGGCTCACCTGTACGTTCGTAAATTGCTATTAAGCGCTGATGAGCTTCAATAGAACGCTGCAATGGGAACGGAAAACGTTTAATAAAAGCACTGTAAAACTTTATCGCCTGTTTATTGTTATTTATCAATTCAGATAATTCTGCCGCCTGCCATAGCGCATCCATTTGATGATTGGGAACATCGGGAAAATATGAAATACGATTAAATTCAACAATGGCCTTTTTATATTCGAAATTTTGCAAATAAACCTGTGCCAGTTTTTTAGTGATCTCGATCTGCAATATTTGTTGCGATGCAGTATCTCTTAAACTTTCAAATGCTGCCTGAGCCTTTTCCCAGTCGCGCAAACCCAACCATTTAAATGCCGCATCATAATCCCCATCCACATATTCATTACCTGAAATATTTGATTTTATTTTTACTGCCTGAGGATGGTCTGAAAATTGTGTCACAAATCGCTGTGCACTATCCATAAAAAGCTTATGCCAGTACTTTCCTGCAAACCCTGACAATTCATTCTGTCTTTTTTGATACATCAGTAATGCAGCATATGCTGCATCTGCTGATTCAGCATGGACTTTATAATCATAAGCCGTTCGTTCATATTGCAAGGCTGCTAGTTCAAAATTTTTATGTCCACGAAATGCCTGTGCCAACTGTAAACTTTTTCTCCAGGCTTGTGTATCATCGGGAAAAGCATTTAAAAAAAGCCGACTCCAACGCTGCGATTCGCGATAATAAAACTGTTCTAATGCAGCATTCTGGCTTTTTTCAGATACCTGAATAAATTTATTCTGCAGTTTTTTATTTTGAGCTGAATCACTCGTTACCGACTTTATTCTTGAATCATAAAAATCGGCCAGCTGCATCAGAGCGTTTTTTAAAACCGAAAAAACTTTGGTTGTTTTGGATTTTGGGTGCAACCCCCAATAAACATGCTTAGCCGGATAACGCAAAACAAAGTCTTTTTTTGCAGATAACAATTCATCATCAAAACCATATTGCCTGTATAGATCTATCACTTTTACCAGAAACACGGGGGATTTTATATGCAACTCATTTAGCTCTACAAATAGCCTGTAGGTGTTCACCGCATCTGTAATTTGCATTCTTTTTTGATAAAACTTCGCCAGCGATATAAACACATAGTATTCGTATTTACGTTTTTGTTTATTCGAAAAATAATGACGCGCACTACGTGGGCCCGCCTGAGCATCAAAACAAAGTGTAACCGCCAACATTACATCTTCTATAAATTTCTTTTCTGTCGGCCCCATTTTCTTAAAAACCAAATCACCTTCACGGGAATGAATATCAAGCAAATGCATAAATGAATTCAGAGCTAGCCCATAATGAGTTTGTTTATACTGTGCCCAGCCCTGTTGATATACCGCCTGCTCGTAGTGAACTGAATTTCTAAAGTCGATAACCTGCTTATACGCCTGTTCCGATTTCAAAAATCGACGCTGTGAAAATAATATATTACCCCTGCGAAACTGCACTTCATCTAAATACATTATTCCCGGATAGAGCGCCACTATTTGATCCAGCGAATTTAAAGCCGCATTGCTTTCATCCACATCCTCATAAGCTTTGGATAGTTTTAACAAAAACTTATCATGCGGCTGCAATGGATAGCTTTCCATTAATCTTTTAAATAATGAGACAATTGAGTTAAGCGGTACTTTCTCAGCCTGCCTGGTTTTATGCTTTAATGCCATTAGTCGTTGTTCACCTTCACGGCGCATCGCATCGTCCGGCAACGCTTTTAGCATACGCAAAAAAACACTCGAATCAACAAATACTATTTTCTGTTGTGCTCTAGTTTCGGTATTGTTTTTTTCCTGCGCTGGCAAACTATTATCACCAGAAATATTGCCCTCACGAACATTACTATTACAGGACATCAGCAACCAGCTAATAAGAATATAAACCGCTACGTTAAATTTCATTTTGTTCTGGGTATCTCTGGATGATTCAAATATAGATGCACACAAAGCCCGCCTAAAATCGGTGACTCTAGCAGCTCTACCTGCATATAATGGAGTTCGGCAACACGCCTGACGATCGACAGACCAATACCGCTACCGGAGTGCATATTGTCATCCACTTTTCTAAAACGGCGCAACACATCACTTCTTTGTTCAGGGGGAATGCCCGGACCACTATCGTGTAACCAGATATCTACACGGCCCGCACTAGCATTTAACTCAAGCATAATCTCACCCCCCTGCGGCGTATATGTCACTGCATTGCTCAGCAGATTTCGCAGCATTGCTTCCAGCGGATAAATATAACCCTGAATAATAATATTCTCTTTACCCTGCAAACTGATGGTCTGATTTTTATCATTCGCAAGTGGGTAAATTTCCGCAATCTGGTTAACACATAATTCATGCAAGTTAAGCTGTGTGATTTTCTGTGTCGCTCTAATCGCTTGTGGGTCGAGGCGTGCCAGACCTAACAACTGGTCAACCAGATGGCTCGCCCGCTCAACCCCCTGACTAATTGCCAGAAGAGCTGCCTGTTTGTCAGCATCATTATCACTGGATTGTATTAACTGAAGATGAACCTTAAGAGCAGCCAGTGGTGTACGCAATTCATGCGCCGCATCTGAAGTAAACTGACGTTCTTTATCAAACGATAAACGCAGCGATTCAAATAAATGATTAAGCTCATCAACCAGTGGCTGAATTTCCGCTGGAATATGTTCAAATTCTAACGCATGTAACTGCTCACTTTCACGCACAGCTATATCACTCGCTATCCGCTCTAACGGTCGCAGCCCCCGACCAACAAAATACCAAACTAATCCACCCAGCATTGGCAACAATAAAAGAAAGGGCCAGGTCATCTGGCGGGTAATTTTATTCACCAGTTCGTTACGTACATCTTCTCTCTCAGCGGTAATTATATGAAACTCGTGATGCGTATCCCACAACGAAAAAGTTCGCCACTTTTCGCCATTAAAAACCTGGTTAGCGTAGCCGCTTTCTAACGGACTCATGGGTTGTAATGGTGCGTTAGCAGAACGAATTAACATATTGCCATAAGTATCCCAAACTTGATGCGCAATTTTCAACTCATATAAATGTCCCTGTTGGTAAATTTGCTGCTCGATATTTTTTTTATCAAACACCTTAAAACTATTTTCCTTAACCTCACTGGAAAATTCTTTAATGTGCCCAAGATTAACTTCTGCGATGACCAGCCCCAGAATTAAACGCGCCGAGCGGGATAACTGCGCATCAAACAATTCTTCCACCTCATGCACACTTGCCCGATAACCACCCCAGATTGTGGTACCACCAACAATAATCAGGGTAAGTAAAATTGAAATTAATAGAAAATTACGTAGAGAATACTTCATTCTGAATTTAGTTTTATATCACTTTATAAAATATGATAATGCTTCCCGGCTCTAGAAAAAAAGAGTCGAAAACTATGATGACCTCTGAAAATTATTATACACGTCGACCCTTTAAATTTTCTTCAAGCTGGTTTATCAATGGTATATCCCACTCCACGCACGGTACGAATTAAATCATTGCCCAATTTTTTTCTCAGGTGATGGATATGCACTTCCACTGTATTACTCCCCACATCATCATCCATAGTGTATAAACTTTCTTCCATTCGGGTGCGGGATAAAACCCGCCCGGTATTTTCCAGTAACTCGAGAAGTATGCCATATTCGCGTCGTGACAAATCAACCGTTTTATCATTTTGGCTGACACTATGCGCCGCCGGATTTAGCTGTATATTTTTATACTCAATCAATGGCTCGGCACGCCCACCCATACGCCTGATAAGTGCTCGAATGCGTGCGTATACTTCATCCAGGTCAAATGGTTTGGTTAGATAATCATCCGCCCCCGCATCCAGTCCGGCGATGCGATCTTCTACACCGTCCAGCGCAGTTAAGATTAACACGGGTAACTGACTGCCCTGTTTACGCAGGCTTTTTAGCACCTCTAAACCGGAAATATCCGGCAGGCCCAGGTCGAGCACCATCACATCAAACGCCTCATGCTTTAACGACAGGAGGGCTGGCCGGCCCTGCTGATACCAGTCGACAATATAACCCTGCTGCTTGAACCCCGCCTCAATACCCTGCCCAAGCAACACATCATCTTCTATTAATATTATTCGCATACTGCAATCCAGTTTAATCGGTTATTCTTTCTAAACACTATTACTGCGATACTTTTACAATGCTGGCTTAAGCTTTTCTTAAGCTTTATTTAATATAGTGTGCAATATGCAATTAACACTTTTAAGGCCATCCACTCAAAACATCAGCAATACAATTGTTGCGCCACTGTTTATTGCGTTGCTTGTGCTCAGCAAAAGTGCCCACTCAGACTATCCCGTCGCGCCACAGTTTCAGTTGCCCACACAAGATACCCCGATTCAGCTTTCCAGGCTACAGGGAAAACTGGTGTATGTAGATTTCTGGGCATCCTGGTGCCGGCCTTGCAAAAATTCATTTCCATGGATGATTAGCATGAAAGAAAAATTTAAAGACATGCCATTTGAAATTGTGGCGATCAATCTGGATAAAGATAAAACCCTGGCAGATGAATTTATTAAATCCCAGACCATTAACTTCCCCATCGCCTTCGACCCAGCCGCCAATGTAGCAGAGCAATATGGCGTCGAAGGGATGCCGAGCAGCTACCTGGTGGATTCAGACGGTCGACTGCGCATTCGTTACACCGGCTTCTGGAATAAGAGCAAGAATGAAAAAGAACGGGCCATAAAGCACTTATTACAGCAAATGCAAAATACACCAAACACAATCGTTTCTGTAGAGGAATAATTTAATGATTCGAATTTTATTAATCACCAGTGTACTGGGCTTGAGCGCCTGCACTACGGTGCAACCCTGGGAAAAAGACCTGTTGGCCAAGCCATCAATGGCACTGGTGCCAGATGAGAATGAGAACTTTCTGGATGAGCATATTTACTTCAGTAAAGAGGCCTCAACCGGTGGACAGGGTGTAGGTGGAGGCGGATGCGGATGCAATTAAAAAACACACCGTGCTCATCAGACATTAGCACCCACACAGACCACTCGGATAAGCAGAATAAATTATCCATAAAAAGTAAATTAACCATGGCAACCTGTGCATTACTACAGGCAGGCGCACCCGCAGCGCAGGCAGAGTCCGGTGAGTGGGATATTGATACGGCATTGCTTTATTACACTGAGGATTCCAGGATCAGCGTTTTTGAGCCCGTTATTAGTGCTGAAAAAGAAATTGATGAAAATGAGTTTGTAAAATTTAAACTCGTCTATGATGTGCTGACGGGTTCAACACCATATGGTGCGGCACCGTCACCTTCGGCACAAACCATTACCAACCCTTCAGGGAATTCAACCTACAGTGTAGCGCCAGGCGAGCTTCCTTTGAACACCACATTCAAAGATACGCGGGTTGCATTTAGTGGTGACTGGACGATTCCCCTGGATCGCCTTAAGCAAATAACTGTGGGCGCAAATTTTTCTACCGAATATGATTTTAACTCAATCGGTGTCAGTGCAAATTATGCCCAGGATAGCAGTGATAAAAACCGCACCTATACTGTAGGTCTCGGAGTTAGCGCAGATACCTGGGACCCCGTCGGCGGTAAAAATACAGAACTTGCTTACATGATTGACCCTGAGGGAAGCACCCCACAACCTAAAGGCGGTACCGATACAAAATCCAATTTTGATGTAATATTTGGATTGACCCAGGTTGTTAACCGCTCAACGATTATGCAATTCAATCTCGGTCACAGCACATCCAGTGGCTACTTAACTGACCCATATCGATATATTTCAATTATTGGTACCGATGGTTTACCACTCAGTGGCGCAGATCTGGTGAATGCAGGTGGAGCCGATGCCTTCCCATATATCTATGAAAAGCGTCCAGACTCCAGGGCAAGAAATACTTTCTTCTGGCGCACGGCTCATCACCTAACTGAAGATGTTATTAATGTTTCATATCGTTACTTTACTGATGACTGGGGCATTAACTCACATACCTTAGACTTCAGGTACCGCTATGAACTCGGTGGCAGTCACTACCTGCAACCTCGACTGCGTTATTACACTCAGTCTGAAGCTGACTTTTATACCAATAGCTTAACCGCTGCACAGGCCAGTAATGTAGAGTTTGCCAGCGCGGATTATCGCCTCAGGGAACTGGTTACCACGACACTCGGCTTAAAGTATGGTGTTGGCATCGGTAAAAACAGTGAGTTTACGGTGCGAGCCGAGCTGATGAACCAGACTTATACGGTAACGGACCCGAATCTAGACGGCAATAATCTGGAACTGGCGCCGGATCTGGATGCGGTGATTATACAATTTGGTTACAATTTCTTCTGGTAGCTTCCAAACCAGATCATAAGCCGGATAAGAAAAGTCTTATTCTGTTTATGATCAACTACTTAATTAAAAAACAACAGGCTGATTCAGAACCGAATGACACGACACTTCTGAAAATATCATCGATAAAATATAAGCTCATTTTATCGGGGCAGCATGTTTACTTTCAAAACGTAGGCATTTGATTTCAAGGAGATTTATCATTTGATCACTCGGCAATATCAAGTCCGAATTTATGTTTTTAATGACACCCGTTTACAAACTGATTTTCAGTTAATTTCCTCCCTGATATTCACCCACAATAAAAAAAACTCATACTGCCCCTAAGGATATGAATTAGCTAATCTTCCAATCCCCTTTATGATATTGCAATATCGATTATTCATTCGCCTGTGAGATTAGACATTAAGTTACTGCAACATGATTAATATCAATCAGTTACATTAATAAACCCGCTAATCTGCCGGCAGAATTAAAACACTATAAAAATACCTGCGCCAGAATATGGCCCGGACCGAGGAGAACACAATGATTAAGCCACACGGTTCTGACGAACTGAACCCACTATTTGTCTATGACACAGCGGAAAATGAAGCGCTGCAGAAAGAAGCTGAAGGTTTGGCTTCTATTGTTGTCAGCTCTGCATCAGCTGCAAACGCTGTAATGATGGGTGCGGGTTACTTCAACCCATTAACCGGTTACATGACGAAAGCCGATGCATTGTCCGTGGCTAAGGAAATGAAAACCACCTCCGGCTTGTTCTTTCCTACACCTGTACTCAATTTGGTTGAAGACGCGGGCAGCATTAAAGCTGGCGATCGCATTGCACTGAAAGACCCCAATGTTGAAGGCAACCCGATTTTAGCCGTAATGGATGTTGAAGCCGTTGAAGAATTTTCAGATGCGGACATGGCGCTGATGAGTGAAAAAGTATACGCACCCGCGGCTGGTGAAGCCCACCCAGGTGTTGAGGCATTTAATTCACAGGGTAAAGTTTGCCTTTCCGGCCCGATTAAAGTTTTAAACTTCTCATACTTTATCACTGAATTCCCTGACACCTTCCGCACTGCGGTTGAAATTCGTAACGAAATTGCTGAGCGAGGCTGGAAAAAAGTGGTCGCTTTCCAAACTCGTAACCCAATGCATTTAGCTCACGAAGAACTGTGCCACATGGCAATGGATCGTTTAGGCTGTGACGGTTTAGTGATTCACATGCTATTAGGTAAATTAAAGCCTGGAGATATTCCTGCCCCGGTTCGTGATGCAGCCATTCGTAAAATGGTTGAGCTGTACTTCCCTGAAAACAGCGCAATGGTGACCGGCTATGGATTTGACATGTTATATGCGGGTCCACGCGAAGCTGTATTACATGCATTGTTCCGTCAGAACATGGGCGCGACTCACTTTATTATCGGTCGTGACCATGCGGGTGTAGGTGATCACTATGGTGCATTTGATGCGCAGACTATTTTCAAAAATGAAGTTCCTGCGGGCGCATTGGACATTGAAATTTTTGAAGCCGACCACACAGCCTACTCCAAGAAACTGGATAAAGTTGTTATGATGTGTGAAGCGCCAGATCACGAAAAAGATGACTTCGTATTATTATCCGGCACAAAGGTACGTGAGATGTTAGGCCAGGGCATCGCCCCACCGAAAGAATTCTCTCGCCCTGAAGTGGCTGATATTCTGATTAATTACTATCAGGAACTAGATAGTAAAAAATAAGCTGTCTACGTACTAATCCATAAAAAAAGCCCTGAAATTCAGGGCTTTTTTTATGGATAATGAGATGTGATACTTACACAATTATTTCGTGAATTTAATACTCAGCCAGCACCTGTGTATTTCAATTGTGATAAAAATGTGATCATTAAGCGACCTCCATGTGAATTTTACTGGTTAATCTTTTATTCGCCTCTTGAATTTAAGATATTGGGCACCAAACCTTAACTGATAATATTTACAGGAGTTTCACCCATGAAATTATTACCTACCTCACTATCGATAACACTAGCATTAGCATCTGCATTAGCCGCAAGTAATGCCATGGCCCATAGTAAAGAACTAAATACTTACCATGTCACCATTACCAACACCACTGCAAATCATGTAATTACTCCGCCAGCCGTGATTGCTCACAACAAAAATTTTAAATTATTCAAGGTCACTGAAGCAGCTTCCCCAGAGCTGGTGATTATGGCGGAAAGCGGTAATGTAAGCCCTTTATTAGAAGCGCTTGCGGGTGACAGCAATGTCGCCGCTACCATGACAACCCTCGACCAGGCACCGCCGGTTATTTTACCCGGCACGTCAATAACGGTGGAAATTAAAGCACCGAAAAAAACCTACTTTACAGTTGCCGCCATGTTAGCGACCAGTAATGACGCATTTACATCTGCCACCTTAAAAGCACCTAAAAAACACCGCTATGCAAATGCAATGGCGATGACCTATGACGCAGGATCAGAAGACAATAATGAACTGTGTATTGATATTCCAGGACCACCTTGCGGCGGCACCAATGCACCCATTGAAGGTGACGGCGAAGGATTTGTAACCATTCACAATGGTGTACACGGTGTAGGCGATTTAGTGCCCGCAGATCTGGACTGGCGTGGACCGACTGCAATGGTGCGTATTCATAATGCAGGTAGATAATTTCCAAACTATTGGTCAGTTAATTACCAACAATTGCAGACATGACAATAACGAGCAATGTCTAACTCAGGGATAAAATTGTTTAGAACAATTGACATGTACTCTGCACAAGCCAAAGGATAAAGCTCATGGATGAGCTTTCTAATCCATTGACTTTATAGCACTTGAAGCCACTAGATCTGCGACACAGGCATTTGGGAATAACGTTAACCCGAAGTTAACGGGACAACATTGGGAATGCTTAACAATTCTATGGACAGCACTCCCCTCGGTCGCGTTTTTCTAAGGAGTGACTTTAAAGATAATTATTTGAGCTTTACTTAAGGCACTAAAAAATAATGCAACGGCATATAAATTAAACGTCCCTGAAAATATACCGCTTCATCCATCGCAGTTACTTCATTACCTACGCCATTTCATGCACCGCGATCGCCGCAGGTGCAGCTGCAAAAGTATTCATGTGTCCACGATAGCATGATGTTACAAATGATTCGCCAGAGCTTAGGTACTTGCACACTCCCCCTGGCGTTATGCGATAGCTAGTCCCTACTGGAGAAACAAAAACAGCAGCTTGAAGCCCATTATTTAAATAAACAATGCCCGCCGTGGATACTAATGCGCTGTCATATCGCTAACAATTCCGCTATTATCTATTATCACAGTTTCAACAACCCCCCAGCTGGCGAACAAATGAACAAAGAAGACATGGAAAAAGTGCAGATGTATTTTGATGCAGCCTTGTCTTTGCCCGCTGAACAACGTTCGGTTTTTCTCAGCGAACTGTGTGGAAAAGATTCTGAAATTTATTCTAAAGCCATGTCCCTGCTCAATGCAAACGAGCAAAGCAAAATCTGGAATGCAGATACCCCTGAGCTTTCGCCGGCCCCATCATCGACCCAGCAATACAAAGTTTTTCAGGCGGGTGATAGCATTGGCACATACAATATTGTTGAGCAAATTGGCGTGGGCGGGATGGGAATTATCTTCAAAGCCTTCGACACTAAACTACAGCGCAATGTCGCATTAAAATTTTTGCCGGTAAATTTACTCAGCGATGAGAATACTCGCCAACGTTTTTTAAGCGAAGCCCGCTCCGCATCACAGTTAGATCATCCGAATATCTGTGTTATACACGATGTAAGTGAAACACCCGACGGGCAGATGTATATCACTATGCCCTGCTATGACGGTGAAACCCTGGCAAAACGTATAAGTCGTGGCCCGCTGCTACAGAAGCAGGCGGTAGAAATTGCATTGCAAATTGCCCAAGGGCTGGCGGTCGCACATAAAAATAATATCGTTCACCGGGATATCAAACCCGCCAATATTATGCTCACTGAAGAGACAGGCGTAAAAATTCTCGACTTTGGCATTGCCAAAGTGCAGGATAATAATTTAACTAATACCGGCATGAGTGTAGGCACATTGGCCTATATGTCGCCGGAACAGTTGCGCGGTAAAAAGGTGGCGGCAAGCACCGACATATGGGCGCTGGGTGTGGTGTTGTTTGAAATGCTTAGTGGCAAGCAAGCGTTCCCGGCAAAAGCATTGCCGGATATTTTGCAGGCGGTATTAAATCAGTCGGAAGATGAATTAAAAGATTTAAAACCCATTCTATTGCCCGCAATATATGATGTGCTGCGCAACGCTTTAAAAAGGGACCTAAAACAACGCTATAATGATATATCAGAAATGATAGCAGCATTAAATAATGCACTTGAATCATTTTCAAAAAAACATAATAAGCCCGCCACTGCAAAACCACTAAATTTATCATCGGCACAAACCGTCGTTACCCCTCAACACGGCAGCACCGCATTTCTACAAACACCCGCAGCGGATAGAAGCACCGTTAAGAAACCGAGCGCCTATGAATGGGATGAGCAGGTGTTAGAAAAAATTTCCAGTTTACTGGTTAACAGTTTGGGCCCAATCGCCCCGGTAATGGTTAAGCGTAAGGCGAAAAAAGCCTCTGACTTAAATGAATTAACCGATATGTTAATACAGGCTCTGCCGGACCAGCAAAGCAAAGATGATTTTAGTCAGCAAATTGATTCCCAGGTAGCAGCTCTCACCTCCCAGCCTTTACCCCGTGCACTCAAAACCGATGGTAGTCTGGCCGGGGTTGAGCTTAGTACATTACAGATATCCCAGATTGAATCCGCATTAATAAAATTTCTCGGCCCTATTACTCCAGCCTTAATTAAACGTCATATGCAAAATGTTGTATCTGTAAGTGATTTGTTAAATCAGTTATCACATCATCTGGTTACTGAAAAAGACAAGAAAGTTTTTTTAGATAAGATGCATAAGTTGTTTTCATAATAACCTTGAGTTGTAAAATGATTAAATATTTATTCGTGCTTTTAAATCTGTGTATTGTTAGTGCACTTTCGATTAGCACCTCCGCAAGCAATACAAACAGCGACACAGAAAACTGGAAAGTCGTTTTTGAAAAGGACCCTGCTTCCAGAAAAAAAGCCTGCCTGATGGTTTCCAGGAAAAACATGATGGAGGATGGGCAGTCAAAAACACCGGTTTATTTAATTTATAATGGCCGCATATTTTTTGCTAAAACAAAATCCAATATTGATTTAAGCTATCCTGATCTTGGCCTGCAAATAGACAAACAGCCGCAAAATAAAATCAGTGTGCTTTACAAGGAAAGTAGTGCCGCATTTACCAGTAACACTGTAAAAATGCGTGATGATTTTATTAAGGGCCTGGATGCCAGATTAACACTGGCCTTCTGGCCCAGTTGGCCCAAAACCAGCAGCTTTGATAGCCACTTTGATTTGCGCGAATTCAGTGATACTTATACCCGGTTTTTAAAATGCAAAAAGAATGGTGATATAGATTAATCATTTAAGCATGCAGATTCAGTTAACTTAAGCGCTTTAAAATTTCTGACTCTCGATACCAGCGATCGCGAGTGATGAGTAAAAACAACAAACCAAAGGACTCAATCATGGGATTACGAACAAAATTTAATCTGATTATGCTTGCCATATTTTCACTTGGCATGGCCGGTGCTGGCTTTGCCTCCTACGAAGTATTGCAACGTAATGCCCGTGATGAAATTTTACATACCGCTGGTATATTATTAGAAAGCGCATTAGCGGTGCGCACCTATACGGTTAAAGAAGTCAGGCCACTTCTATCAGTGCAGATAAAACGTCAGTTTTTACCACAAACCGTTCCCGCTTATGCAGCCACTACCAATATTAATAATTTAAGAAAAAAATATCCGGAATATTCCTATAAAGAAGCCACACTAAATCCCACCAACCCAGCATCCAGAGCAACAGAATGGGAAACCAGCATTATTGAACACTTTCGCAATAATCAACAGGAAAAAGAAGTGATTGGCGAGCGCATTAGCCCGACCGGCCCCATGCTGTACATTGCCAGACCCATAAAAATTAAAAATGAAAACTGCCTGCAATGTCACGGTCATATAGATGACGCACCGGACACCATGCTGGCAAGCTATGGTCGTGCCAATGGCTTTGGCTGGAAACTCAATGAAATAGTAGGTTCACAAATTGTGAGCGTTCCCATGTCAGTGCCACTTGCCCGCGCCGATACCACTTTTCATACATTTATGATTACCCTGTTTATTGTATTTTTAAGTGTATTTCTTATATTAAATATCTTCCTGCATTTTATTGTCATTAAACCGGTGAAAGAAATTTCACGCATTGCCCACGATGTGAGCATGGGTAAAATGGATGGCGGCGAATGCAATGATCACGGCAAAGATGAAATTGCTTCACTTGCCAGTTCATTTAATCGCATGAAACGCAGCCTGGTGAATGCACTTGATATGCTGGGTGATTGATTTTTTAATACTTGATGCACGATTAAAAATATAGCAACTATGAAGACTGGTTTTACAGGCTATTTTTACTTAGGAACGCGCCGATCAAATCAAGTTTTTTTAACTGATAAAATCACAGATCAACAGAATCAGGCTCAAGCATAACTGTAATACGATTATTCAGTTGTGCGGCCTGATTCCATTTATCTGCCGTAGTTTGCGGAATACGCTCCGGGTATTGTGAAAGCTCTATTCTTCTCGTCATACTTTGCACTTCAATCGCAATGCCCTGCTGATTTAAATGGTCACTATCCGATAAAAAATTTACAAAACTTAATGACTGATGACTGGTTGATTCATCATTCGGCTGTATATAATTACCAATAAATTCACAGTTAACAATCGACAATTTATTATCTGCCAGTTTGTAGTTCCCCATCTGATCTATATTCAGGCAGAAATTTCCCGCATGGGTCTGTAAAATAATGCGCCCCTTAAAACCTGCTTCAATCGCTTTCTTAATGAGCTCCTGAATATTGGGTAAACGTTTATCATTGAGCGCAACTTCATCATATGGGTATTCAATAATTTTGTTCGATGCCCATTGTATAAATTTTTGTTGCAGTTCCAGATTATTTTTTTGCTCTACAGGATTGTCTATATTTTCTGGTAATCTTTTGATTCCACCTGTAAACGATTTTTCTTTGCTTGCCCGTGGCTGATTTACTACATCATCGATTAGCTGAGTTTTCGGTGCACCTGAATCGCTCATCAATATAATATTAGTTGAGACAGATATAACCAGCAAAAGACTAAGTCCTAAAACTGGCCAGATTTTTCTGGTGTTAAATATTGAAAAATCACCGGCTTTATTCTCCTCGGATTCCGCCTGTAACTTTTCAAGTTTTTCTTCAAAATCACTGTTAAGGCGGTTAAAGATTTCATTACTTGCAGATTCAATTCCCAACCACATACTTCTGTGTAGTTCAATCGTCTGATCATCTATCAGGCGATGCAGGTCTTTAATATAAACATCGAGGGTATTTTCTTTTTGAAGCTCTGCTGCTTTAGCTGCGCCTGAACTGGTTTTATTTAATTGGGTTAAATTTTCTTCAGAAGGCCTGTCTACTTCAAGGCTAGACTCATGTGGAATATCTTCAATAAGCCCTAACTCATGTAAGGAGCTTTTTAATTCCACTGGTGCTATGGTTTTGCGAATAATGCCAACGGCACCTAACGCCCGTGCCTGGCTTAAATAAACATCGCCTCCCTTTGAGGTATACATCATTATGGGAATAATGGCGGTTTGCGGATTATCTTTAATGCGTTTTACGGCTTCGAATCCATCCATGCCTGGCATCATGTGGTCCATGAATATGACATCCGGGAGATGATCCTGTAAATAACTGATGGCATCAGCAGCCGACTCGACCGTGTCGACTTCCAGCTTGAGAGTTTTCAACATGCGCTTCAGGGCGAAGCGTGCAGATTTAGAATCGTCTACAACAAGAGCTCTTTTTACCATCATCCCCCCTTCTATATTTGCATTTCAGTAAATTTGTTTTTTAATTATTATATTGCTTCATCACTACAGTTACTGTGTAGAAGACTTTTTAAATATTACCCACCTGACAACATTCGCTCATACACTAAGCAGTCACACGAATAAAATAAATAATAACGCTAACGAAGGTAGTGATATTCTTTAAATTATTTTTTGGTTAAAACACAACCATCTGTCTATCACTGTGCATATAAAAACTTAAAACAAATTAACATCTATATTAATTCACCTCAAGTTAATCGTTATGGCCTAATCGTACTGGCTATCTTTCCATTCCCGCAGCGCCGCAAACACCTGCCAGTTTTCATTTAAGTCATGACCAGCAAATTTTTCCGCGGCCTGTCTGACCCGGGGTTGCTGCAATCGCACAAAGGGGTTGGTTTTCAGCTCCAGTCCCACACGAGTGGGTATCGTCGGCTGGCCTTTCTCCTGTTTACCCATTTCCTGTTTATCCCGCGCAATAATGTCGCTGGACCCTGGCTCTACCCATTTGGCAAAGCCCAGATTATCCACGGTGTACTCATGAGCACAGTACATTAATGTCTCCTGAGGCAGTGCCATGAGCCGTTCCAGTGAATTTGCAAACTGCTGTGGTGTACCGCTGAATATCCGTCCGCAGCCTGCGCCAAACAGCAAATCACCGCAAAACACCAGTCCTTCACCATAGAATGCCAGGTGATCGAGGGTATGCCCAGGAATTGCCATCACCTCAAACTGGATATCCAGCTCAGGCAGGTTTACCACATCGCCCTCCCTGACTTTGCTGGTAAACAACTCCGCCACCGGCAGATCAATACTCAGCTTAATATCAGACGGATCCCGATGTGGACCGATCAGTCGGCATTCAGGGTATTTTTTTAATAATGCCGCCACACCGCCGGTGTGATCATAGTGCTGGTGGGTGATTATAATCGCCACTGGCTGGCAATTATTTTCTTCTACATAGTTAATTACCGGCTGAGCCTGACCCGGGTCAACCAACACCAGCTGTGGCGAGCCGTTACGCTGTAGAGCCCAGATATAATTATCAGACAGGGCGTGAATCGGGGTAACTGTTAACATAAGTATCCACCAGGCGATGAGATGAAAAGAAGAATAGTGTATGCTGCTCATTTTACCCTTACAATGAATTTGCGACAAAATGAAAGTCATCTCTTTTAATACCAACAGCATTCGAATGCGCCAGCATCAACTTGAAAAGCTCATCAGCACTCATGCCCCGGATGTTATAGGCATACAGGAGACTAAAGCCCAGGACAGTGATTTTCCTGTTGAGATGATTGAATCACTCGGCTATCAATGTGCATTTCACGGACAAAAGACCCACTACGGTGTCGCCCTGTTGTACAAACACGCACCACTGGAAATCAACAAGGGTTTTGACAATGACACAGAAGATGCCCAAAGGCGCTTTATCACTGCCAAATTTGAAATAGAGGGTGAAGTTATCACCGTGATGAATGGTTATTTCCCCCAGGGTGACAGCAATAAGCACCCGACAAAATACCCTGCGAAGAAAGCCTTTTATGAAAACTTAAGTCATCTTCTTAACCGTCAACACCATGCCGATGAAAATTTAATCCTTATGGGGGATATGAATATTGCGCCCATAGATCTGGATATCGGCATCGGTGAAGACAATGCAAAACGCTGGCTGAAAACCGGCAAATGTAGTTTTTTGCCCGAAGAACGCCAATGGCTAAAAAACCTCACCGACTGGGGGTTAATCGATACCTTTCGGCAGTTGCACCCGAATGTGGGTGATCGCTTCAGCTGGTTTGATTATCGCAGTAAAGGCTTTGATAAAGAGCCCCGTCGGGGTCTGCGCATCGACCTGATACTGGCAACAAAAAAATTATCTGAAAAATGCAATGCTGCGGGTATAGACTATGACGTTCGCGCCATGGAAAAACCCTCGGATCACTGTCCCATTTGGGCAGAATTTAAACTATAACTATAGAGTAAGCAGTAGATTCATCGCCAGAAATGCTCTGGTAAATTAAAACAATAGTGTGTCATTTATAAATGGAAAACCCCTTACAAAGCCCAAGATGTCGACTAATGGGTATTGCGTTAATTATTTTAATTAGTGTGATTTTGATGACCTTTAAAGTCATCCCCCTGTTGTTCAAGCCTAACACCCTGAACCAAGTGCTGGAAACGGGTGAGCTGGTAATTGTCACTCGCAACAGTTCCACCACATATTATGAAGGCCCCGGGGGAAAAACCGGTTTTGAATATGATTTAGCAAAGCGTTTCGCAGATTCACTCGGAGTAAAACTCAAAGTTATCACCAGCGATAACCTGCGTGAAATTTTTCAGATATTAAATTCTGGAAAAGCACACTTTGCCGCCGCTGGATTAACCATTACCGAATCACGCAAAGATTATGTGCGCTTCACCGCCAGTTATATGCAAATTACCGAACAACTCGTTTATAACAACCAGTCATATCGCCCGAAAAAAATCACTGACTTGCAAGACGGTATTCTTGAAGTAATCGATGACTCCAGTCACATCGACAGCTTAAATATTTTAAAAAAACAGCATCCGGATTTAAGCTGGATCGCTCAACAAAATATTGAAAGTGAACAACTACTTTATCTAGTAGAAAATCAGCTAATTGATTTCACCGTTGCTGACTCAAATGAAGTATCACTCAACCAGCGTTTTCTACTTGAGTTGCGTGTAGCATTTGATATTTCAAGCCCCAAAAAACTCGCCTGGGCTTTTCCAAAAAATAAAGACTCAAGTCTGTATGACAAAGCCATGAGCTTTTTCTGGCGTAATTTAAACAACGGTGAAATAACAAACTTAACTGAAAAACATTACGGTCATGTGGATAAATTTGACTATGTCGGCAGCCGTATTTATAAGCGCCATATAGCCACCCGCCTAAGCAACTACCTTAACATGTATAACGAAGCAGGCGATAAATATGATATCGACTGGAAGTTGTTAGCCGCAATGGGTTATCAGGAATCTCACTGGAACCCGAAGGCCGTATCTCCCACTGGGGTGCGAGGCATTATGATGTTAACTCAGCAGACCGCCGGACAGATGGGGATTAAAAACAGACTCGACCCTAAGAGCAGTATTATGGGTGGCGCAAAATACCTGGATCAAATTCGTAAACGTTTTCCCGAGGATTTAAAAGAACCGGACAGAACCTGGTATGCCATGGCCGCTTATAATGTCGGTTATTACCATGTAATTGATGCTCAAATAATTGCTAAGAAACAGGGCAAAGATCCAAATAAATGGCGTGACCTGCAAACGACCCTGCCCCTGCTTGCCAGAAAAAAATGGTATAAAAAAACTAAGTACGGCTATGCTCGTGGCTGGGAGCCAGTAAAATATGTCACCAATATCCGCCGATATTATGATTTACTTGAATATCAGTTTTCGCCAGAAAACAAGAACAGTGAAGCAGAACATGACGCTTTATCCATAATGCCATCGGTGTTATAAACACAGCGCTTGCTTTATCCGAAATCCATACCATACTTAGCAAACATCCATCTCGATTAATGCTGTAGACCCGTCAAGCTGACGCTTAAACTTTCAACTGTGCATGATAAATTTCAATGACAGACAACTCTAAATTACTCATTACTACTGGTTTTATTTCAGTAGTCGCGGTAATGATTTTACTGGCGATTTTTTCCCTCTCAAAATTTCGTGATGTAAAGCAAACCATGACGACACTTGTCGAGCAGACAAATGCAAAAACCCGCGCCGCCAATACCATGCGTGACAAAATACGCGTTCGTTCACTCACTCTCAGTAAAATGCAACATGAACCGGATTTATTTAAACGAGACAAACTCTTTATCAGTTTTATAGGTTATGCGGGGGACTATCGGGCAGCCCGGGATAGATTGCAATCATACAATATGAACGCAGATGAAATTTTAATATTAAATAAACTAAAATCTGAAGCCAAACTGGCTCAACCGATGAATTTAAAGGCCGCTAACCTGCTAATGCAAGAGGCACCAATTAAAACATTACTACCTGTCTTAGAAAATGCCGAAAAACATCAGAACAATATATTCAAGCATCTGGATGAGCTCGTTAAGCTTGAAAACAAATACACCGATAGCTCACTGACACTAGTGAATAAATATTATCGTGACACGCAGTATCTGTTATACATAATGGTAATGATTGCCATAACCATCAGCTTGTTTGTAGCCAGAATGGTCATTAAAAATGTTAGCGTAAAAAATAAAAAAATCGAGTACCAGGCAACACATGACAGTTTAACAGGTCTTATTAATCGCGATGAATTTGAAAACAGACTTACTACTGCATTACAGCTAACAGAAAACAACAATCATGATAATATTTTATTCTATATGGATCTTGATCACTTTAAAATAGTTAACGACACCTGTGGACACATTGCCGGAGATGCTTTATTAAGACAGCTTCCCGATTTATTTGAAAAGCATAAACGCAAATATGACTCTTTAGCTCGTCTGGGTGGCAATGAGTTTGGCTTATTACTTGAAGATTGTAATATTGAAAATGCTAAAAAAGTAGCTAAAAACATTCAGAGTGAATTTGAAAGATTCAAATTCCACTGGGAAGGCAAGGTCTTTTCTGTTGGTATTAGCATTGGCCTTGTCCCTCTTAATATTAACCATGTAGATATATATGAATTATTATCTGCAGCGGACGTTGCTTGCTATGCGGCAAAAGACAGGGGTGGGAACTCAATTCAGATTTACGATGCTAGCAACAAGAATGTTATCGAAAAACATGGACAAATGCACTGGTTACAGGATATTTCAAATGCATTAGAAAACGACCATTTCATTCTTTACTTTCAACCTATTTACCCGCTAAATAAAACTGGAAAAGATGAAAATTACTACGAAGTTCTACTTCGTTACCGCGATAAAACCGGTAAAATTTTACCCCCAGCAGGATTGCTAAGTGCCGCAGAACGCTTTGGTTCAATTGGCGAAGTTGACCGCTGGGTTATTAAAAACTCATTAGAATGGATAGCGGCTACCCATCATATAGAAAACCTGAAACTATCAATCAATTTATCCGGCAAATCACTCAATGATGAAAATATATTTAATTTTATAAAAGAGCAGATAAAATCAAACCATGTCGATCCACGTCAAATAGCATTTGAAATCACCGAAACCGCAGCGATTGGCTCACTTGAAGCTGCAAAAAAACTCATGCAACAATTAAAAAAAATCGGTTGCAAATTTTCACTAGATGATTTTGGTAGTGGCCTGTCATCCTTCGCGTATTTAAAAAACCTGCCCGTAAACATGTTGAAAATTGACGGTAGTTTTGTACGCAATATAGCTGATGATCCAATTGATTTCGCAATGGTTAAATCAATACATGAAATTGGAAAAATTATGGGCATGCATACAATAGCTGAATTTGTTGAAACTGAAGAAATAATAAATAAGCTAAAAGAAATTGGTGTGGACTATGCGCAGGGCTATGCGATTGCAAAACCATCAAGTGAGGCAATTATTGTAACCAGGAAGACCTGACCAGGTCTGATTAAGTTATCTTTCATATAAAAAATACAGTCGCTGCATTTCGGATCAGACGATGTAGATCCGGCTAAAGACACAGCCATGGTGAACTCACTACGTTTAATCTACCCTATGATTATTTGTGAAACATTAGAACAATCTGAATTGATTTTAATTAAAAGCCACTATAATCAGGGAACAACTCTAATATCAACTGTATCGCTTCGATTTGCAGAAATTCGACCTCCTTCACCAAAAGCACGATCAATAACCCCTTTCTGAGTACGCACAATACGAAGACTCACAACGCAACTTGCCGCAGGATCTGATAGTGCTCTAGCTGCAATATAAGAACTAGCAACGCGTGTGACACCACCCGGATCAAACTCGAATTGAACTGAATTAGAATTTAATGACTGCGTTATAATCTGACCATTCGCATCAGTGCAACTAGCCCTGCTTGAGTACACTTTAATTTTAGACATATTGTTAGAAACCGGCGTCCAACTTATAGAAATATTTTCTGAACGTTTAAATGTTTGTCCCACCGTTGGCGTAACCAGTGACACTGGGGCAGGCATAATAACAAATGAATCAGGTGCACTTACACCTGAGGGCCGATTAAATTCAACATTAAAGCGGGTATTTTCTGTGTCGAATAAAAAAGTCGCTTTATATTCAACACCGCCTAAAAACTCCTTATCTTCACGCATCACAAAAGAAGCACCACCACTGGCACTGGCAACCAGTTGGTCCCCCTGTTCTAATTCCAGATCCGTGTTAGAAAGTACTCCTCCCACCGTAAGCCGTGTCTTAACAAGGGTATTTCCATTACCATTTGCTTCGACATTAATGCTCGCATAAATGCCGGATGTTCGAATATCATCTGAGTCAACAGATTCACAGGCAACCACCATTAACAGCGGAAGATTCAGCAGAAGTTTTAAATGTATATTAAATTTCATAAAACAATCCTTTTTATATGACGAGCCAGTTATTAAAAAACTATAGACGTTTTAGTAATAACATACGAATTTCGTCATCTGTCATAACAATCGGGTTGGTCTTCATGCTACTGCCACGGCTATTGGCCACTACTTGATCCAGCCCGCTTTCGGTTAAACCAAACTGGCTTAATTTTGGCAGTTCTAATTGCGACGTCCAGCTTAGCAATGTATCGCATAATGCTTCCCACGACTTATGCTTATTTTTATAACGTTGCTGCGTTATCACATCACCCAGTACCGCATATTTATCCAGTGCTGGATTCGCAGGTTCACGCTGCAGTAATAACTGTATATTCAAATCGGTAGCTACGGCCACCAGCGTACCACAAACCACCCCGTGCGGAATGGGATAATAAGCTCCCAGTGGTGAGGCCAGGCCATGCACCGAACCCAGACCGGTTTGTGCTAGACAAATACCAGACATTAAAGATGCATAAGCCATTTTATCCTGTGCCTCACTTATTACCTGAGGGCTATTAGGCTCAACATCATACAGACTGAGTAAACTATCTCTAAGTAGACGAATACCACTTAAAGCCAGTGCATCCGTCATTTCATTTGCTCGGGTTGAAACGTAAGATTCAATTAACTGGGTCAAAGCATCCATACCATTTGCAGCAATCACATTTTTCGGACAGGTACTTAATAACTTCGGATCAATCACCGCATATTCTGCAACCAGTCTGTCATCACGAAATGATTTTTTAAATCCGTTTTCACCCTGTACGCTGAGCACTGCATTTTTTGTCGCCTCTGATCCTGTTCCGGCAGTTGTCGGCACAGCAATGAAGGGCACTGCCGGGCCTTCATAGTTTAGCTCCGGTCCGACACCTTCCAGAAAATCTATTACAGAACGCTTTACATTTAATAACCCCGCAATGGCTTTCGCAGCATCTAACGCACTGCCGCCGCCAATGCCTAATACTACATCAAATGAATGATCTTTATATTCATTAACAATGTCATCCACCATTTGCGGAGACGGCTCGCCGGGAATGGCACATTTTTTAAACTGGATACCATACGTTTCAAATGATTTTTTTAATGCAGACCAGGTAACAGTGGATTCAAATGAGCTGGCACCGGTAACCAGCAAAACATTCTTACCATATTGCAGACAAAGTTGCGGCAATAGCTCAATGGCACCACGGTTGAAAATAATGCGAGGGATACGGGCGATGGAAAAGTCTAATAAGTTCATGGCGTTTATTGTAGAACATCTTAATTTTAAAAACAGAATTGTTTTGTGTTATGGTGATTATGTTACAATTAAAAACTGCCCATCAAAGTTAACAGGTATATCTGGCTTTAAATCACCCTTAAAAAACAAATGAATATTTCTAAATTGATTTTTTTCCCAAAACCAACAGATGCTGACATTAACACTCAGACACTGTTAAACACCTTAATTGAATCACAATTTATTACTGCTAAGGAACTCAAAACCAACCATTACTTACCCGGCGAACGTTTTTTAAATTTAATCACTTTTTTAGGATGCTCACCAAAAATAAATTTATTTCCGGTTGATGGCGAAAGTCACTGCTTCATTTCTTTTATAGAACCTACAGGGCTACCCAGTTGCGTTGGTTATACGAAAACTGCATATCCAAAATGCCCGAGCTGCACAAAGCGTATAGTGAATTGGAAAATCCCTGACTGGAAATTGCCCGGGAAACTTTGCAAATGCGATAAATGCCAGACAATAACCCCATACACTGAACTTAACTGGAAGCACGAATGTGGTTTTGCTCGATATGGCTTCTTAATCACTCAAATTTATCCCTACGAAGCCGTACCTACAGATCAATTTTTACACATTTTAAATCAATTTTCAGACTTAGAATGGAGCTACTGCTATGCAAACAATTAAGTCTTCAGCATAAAAAACATGCAGCAACTACAGCTTACAAATTTCTCAATTTTAATATTCTTTCAAGATCATCCTCATTAACATCATCCACATAGATACCAAGACTTCTACCGTTATTTAAAAGTTCAATCACGATTAAGTTTCGATTAGTATCAAAAAAATCACAATAATTGGAAGGCAATGTTTTATCCGTCATATCTAATATTAAATAATTTAGATCTGCATAATCAGCGGGGGAAATTTCATCCAGACCTGTAGTCACTTCGTGAATATTTATTTCATTACTCACTAATAATTGTTTAATAATATCCGCAAGAATTCCATCTTTTACCCCGCCGATCATGCAATGTGATTTACCCATAAAAATCTCATTTTATTTACTGGGCACTACACTACCGTTAAGTTTGATTTTTTTATATCCACATGAAGAGCTAATTATGGTTTAGTGCACCCCCATCTGTTGATCTAGATATAAAGATCTAACTCGAAAAAACGAATCATCGTTCCTTAGAAGACAAGCCACTTTTGCCCTACTCTCAACTCCCAATTTTACGAGTATATTGTGAACATGATTTTTAACTGTTGATATTTCAATCGTTAGTGTTTTGGCTATTTGCTTATTTGACATACCATCAGCAAGCAATTGTATAATCTGCATTTCTCGTTTGGTTACATCATTAAGTGCGCTAGAATAAGCAATTTGCATATCGTTAATTTTATTTCGTTTATTTTTTATTCCTCTTAAAATATATTGTGTAATACCCTTAGGACAATATAAATTGCCTTTATCAACAGTTATTATCGCATCTATCAGCTCTTCAACTGTTGACTCTTTAGATAAATATCCCGTTATCTCAGACTCGATGCATCGCTGGTAATTATCATCATTTTCAAGAACAGCAATGACAATTATTTTTACATTTAGATAATTTTTTGTAATTAGACTTAACACCTCACAACAGTTAGGCATCCTCATATCAAGCAAGATCACATCCAGGCGATCTCCATCTAATAACTTAATTACTTCGTGGCGATTTTTATACGCCCCTAATACATTAATTTCATTCATATCGCGAAGAATTTTTCCAATGCCTTCTCGATACAGGGTTATATCACTAATAATTGCCAGATTTATCATATTTATCTCCATATATTTATAATTATATTTTAATATCATTTCAATTAGAGGCTTCATTTCCACCAATCAAAATACACATTTCCAACTACAGCTTTATTTAACCGAATCACCAGACAACAAAAACACTGACGCAATAGCTACCTATATATAGAATAAATAAAAGCACTCCTTGCTGCATATAAATTACTAACTGCTATATAAGCCTGTTTATTACGGTAATCTTGAGATGCATTATGTAGCTACCAGAAAAAATAAATAGCCTGCACTCGGTGAATAGTTTCCACAAAAAAGAAGGCATCAAGTCGACACCACCAGGTAACAGCCTGATGCTGTAACCACTGACTGAAGAATAACGATTTTTAGTATAATTTCCAACTACTTTCATCAACAAGTCTATTATATTTATTTTTACTAATCTCCAGATATAACTCCAGCTTATCATTCACCCTCAAAAATTACTCCGACTTTTTCTATCATATTGATTCTGTTATTTATTTTATACAAGAATATACATTTAAATATTTTAGCCATTAGAAACCCTAGCGTTTCTAATGCACAATAAAATTATTATATAAAGTTCTATGCCTTCATTTATCCCAGTTATATTTTTTGTCATTATTAAAGAACACAATTGGTAAAATATAATAAACTAAGTTATGGCAGATAAAACCTGACTTATTTCATCTACAAGGGCCTTTATCCTCGTGAGATTAGATTTTTCAGTCGCATCTAAATCTGAGGTTAAATCTTTTAGTGCAGGCGTTGAAAGCATAAAGACTTTATACAGTGTATCAACGCGACTATCTCCCATACCCCTAATTGCTTTTAGCACAGGTTTAATATTTTTATTCCATTTTTTACCAAGCCCTATAACCCTTGCCAGGTCATCATAAGTTTGTTTCGGTAAACTGTATTCACCGCGTTTAACACGCGTACTTAATTCAACGTCCGCATCAAGATCTTCCTGACGTGTCCCCACCTCGGTTTCAGATTCAGCATCAGGTCCTGATGCATTAATTACTCGCACACCCGATGGTGTGTTAAATGTTGACATGATTGTTGCCTTAATCGTGTTCTGTTTTGTACCACTAAGATCATAGACAGATGCTTCCGTTTTCAACTTTGAATTCACTTTATTCGTTGCTTTTCGATTAACGTTTTTAATATCTACCGCACCGACTTCAATTTCAACTTTATAGTAAACCCAGTAGCGCTGCACATTAACCCAGTTTTTAACCCGACTTTCAATCCGTTGTTCATGAACCTGGTTAGCTGCAGCTGTGATTGGAAACAGGTTTCGGGGCTTGCCCTCACCGCCAATTAGATCATTAAGTAAATGTCCACGAACAAACTTTTGATTCGCAGGCGCATCACTGGTTGTTAATCGTCTCATAAGATCAGTCTGTCCACTGGGTGGGCTACCAGCTCTGTAATCTGGTCCAAGAGGATCCGCTTCCATCATTGAACCAACCGTATCACTCGTACCCTCGAGCTTGCCGCTGGTATATCTGATTTTAGTTGTTTTACCACCGATGGTTCGTCCCTTGGCTAATTCAGTTGTTGTTTCAGTCACCTCGGGATTGATGACAAGCTTTACCACAACCCTGTTACCGATCGTCACATAGCCAATAGATGTCAGCTGAAAGCGCCTCTGTAACCGGCTGAAATAGCTAGCAAGCTGTTCTGAGTCCTCCACCCTGTCTTCAATTAGTGAAAAAACCTGTTTGGCAGCATTTAGGTCTTCACGCTCCTGTGCAACTGTGCGTGGCATGGGTGCGGGCGGCTCATTTAGGGTATCCAGGGTGACCGGTCTGGTGTAACGGGGACGATCAGCGCCTAATACCTCAGACTCTGGAACGGATGGTTGACGCGATCCGGCCACCTGAGCCGAAGCATTCGCATTCTCCGCTGTTGATGTAGCACCACCCCGTGCGGAAGAGTTAGCCGAATTTTGTTGCTCTGCCGGTGTAGCATCCGGTGATGCATCTGGATTTGCTGCGGCTGGCTCTCCAGGTGGTGGACCGGTGCGAGGGGCAGGGCGCGCCGGGGCTGCCGGTGCAGTCTCTGCCTGATTGGCCTGACTGGCAAGATCAGCAGGGACTCTATCGGCTTCAGGCCCGGGTTCACGGGATCGTCCAGCCCATTGTGCACGGTTTTCAACAGCTTCACGAGTTCCGGTATCGGGTGGTCCATCCTTCGGCAGTGCAGAATCGATCAAACCCCGAGCATCCGTATCCGAGGCCTCATAAGACAGTTCGGGTACACTTGGATTACTCAGGTTCATTGCAATATTCGCACTCAACACCAGATCAGGCCCTACCTTCATGGTCGTAGAGGCCAGCTCCCAGGTGTTTTCCCACACGGTTATCCAAAGTGCTTCCACCTCAGCCCAGGCATTCAGGCTTAGCTTTAACCTGGCTCCGGCGGCAAGCGTAGCTGTACCATCAAATAGCCAGTCACCATTTTCATAACTCAATTCAGGCACGACTGAAATGGCTCCATAAAGACCAGCAGTCGCCATAGCCTCAATACCACCGGTCAAAGAACCAAGCAGTACATCCACACCCAGGCCCGCGCCAAATGCCACATAACCTTCAACAAAAGCTGGCATATAAAACTCAGAACTAACGGTCATATCGGGTGGCTCCTCGCTGCTAACCTCCCAACTACCTTCAATTCTTGAGTTTCGAATTTGACCCGGACCTACCCCGGCCCGCGCACCCGCACGTATTCGCATAACCGCAACCACAATTCCTGCAAACAGAGGGATATTCTGGCTTATATTAAGAAACTCACGCTCCTTGCGTTGCTCTGGAAACAATTCATAGGGGTTAGTCTGCGTAAAGGCAAAATTGAGAAGCACCTTCCCTTCTTCATCAATAAGCACTCCTGCCATGCCTTCAATGCCGGGTATAACTTCAGCCGTTATTTCGCCACTACCGCTAAAAACCAGGGTACCCTCTTCAGTCTGCCTCACATTAACCGTGACACTACCACTGACACTGGGGTCATCCCGGCTATAACCAATTTCCGTTTCACCTGCCCAAAGATTCTCTCTATAGCTCACTCGAACACTGCCACTCAAACCGGGTACCAGGGATTCATCAATGGCTATATCCGCTTCGCCTTCAACGCTACCTTCACTGGTAAACAGCAGAGAAAATTCTGAGCTCTGCAAGCCGGGAATATTTTCCAGCATGATTGTGGTACCAATGCTGGCTACCCCATTTTCTTTGCTTACTGTAAGCTGTCCTGAACCAGCCGGGCCTAGACTAATGGTTGCCTCACCATTAAAATCAATATCTCCAGACTCCTGAAGTGTGCCAGTGATTCTGCCACTTTGTACACCCAGTGCCCGTGGAAAATCTCTGGAGTTAATTGTCACTGACCCGGTTAGAATACCTCTGTTAAACCTTAACCGACCTGTGATATTGGTTAACTCGGCAACGGTAACGGCAAAAGTCCCCCTACCTTCAAATTTTCCATTATTAATACTTGCATTAACAGTCGCGTCACCTATTCCGTTATATACCAGTTTAATATTTTCCAGCGCTCCACCGGGGGTGCTATTATTCATGGTGAAACGTACTGTACCCTCTGTAACAGAAAGTCCGGGTACTGGTGTCTGTATATCCGTTACCGGAATACCAACATCAGCTTTGAGATTGGCATTTTCATCAATTTCCAGCTGAGCACTGGCACCATTAAGGTAATCACCTTCAAAATCAAAATTACCGCTACCTGAGGCCCTGCCCTCACCATTAAAACTAAAATTAAAATTACCGCTGCCCAACGTGGTGTAAGCCAGAGCGGCTTCCACATCACCACTGAGTTTGCCATTGGCAAGCCTGAACTCCCCACCCCCCGTCACCGTTAAATTTCTCGGCCCTCTGCGCGGAGTTAGATCTGAAGGATCAATGGTCAGTGTCGCCGCCAGATTTTTCTGATTATCCAGGGTGACCTGTAAGGTTTTATTTTTAAATATAGGTAAATCACTAGTCAGGGTGACATCTAATGAGGTACGCCCCTCACCATTCACACGAACGCGCACACCCCTTCGCGGACTTCTTAAGTGGGGTACGGTGATATCACCAATTACAGTTGCTGTATTATTATTGCGCCGATAAACCAGCTCACGTAAATACACACCGGGGAGTATCTGTGGCTTATCAGCAAGATTTACACTGGCACTCAGGTCTTCAGGTGAAATAGTTATTCCTGGCCCCACATCAATAAAATACCCACCATTTTCCAGGGCGCGTGCAAAAGCTGAATTACCCGCTGATGAAGCAACCCCACCTTCTGCACCTGCTGTCGCTGTCGCCGTCTCTGGCACAGCATTTGCCGGAGCAGTTGAGGTGGTTTCCCGGGCACTCGTTTCAGCTTCAGGAGGCACTGTATTTTACTCCTCTGCAACTTCAGGCGGGGACGTTTCGGCGGCAGCCGACACCAGGCTAAACAATTTGTTACTTAGCGCAGCTACAAAAGCTGATTTTCCAGTTCCAGCCGGCAGGCTCAATAATAACGCCACAAATATTTTCTGCTGATCAACTGTCAACAACTGAAATTGCATTGTAATAAAGCTCACAGTATTTGCCTGTTCATTCGCAGATAACAATTCATACAAATCAGCAAGCGCTTTCCACACTGGCAATGAAGGCTCAGGCAAAAATGCTGTAAATTGTTGCAACAGTGTTCTCATCAGCTGGACAGGGTCGGCGCTCATCAAATTGTTCCCTTCATTTGATTTTTCATGCGTACTGCTGACTGAGGTAGAAAGTGCTGCTTCTTTTTCACCTGTGTTATTTTCAAGCTGTTGTACTGGAGCAGAACTATCTACGGGGCTTAAATTGTCTGGCCGCGGTGCAACTTCAGCCAGCATTTCGGGCTGTTCATGAAGAGGGATTTGCGGCTTTTTTTCTGGCTTCTCATTGGCTGAGTTTGACACCATAAAATTACGACGTTGAGCCACTAGTTTTTGAAACCCGGCATTACCAAGAATATGCTGTAACTGTTTAATGGCGATATTTTCCTTCTGCGCATTCTTCTCTTCATTCGTTACAGGCAACTCGGATTGTGAAGAAAGCGCAAGTAGCTCTTCAGTCGTTTCCTCCTCAAGCATCTGCGGATTAGCCTGTAGTTGTTCGTACAATAAATGCCAACTAAAATTCATCACTCAGGCTTCCACTGATTCACGACGAAGCACCGAATAATAATCACCAAATGAATTTTTACTGATAGGTTTGCCTATGCGGGTATATTCTTTACTAACTGCACGTATTAACATTTGCATGTTAATTGGTTCATTTTGCGCAGCCGCCTGAAATGCAGCACTCATAATGCAATTTTTAATATGCCCCCCCGTCATTTCAAACCGATCTGCCAGAAATTGCAGGTCAGTATTTTCAGCCAATGGTGCATTGGTTTTATTAAGTTTTTGCCAGAGCTTTAAACGATCACCGGCCTTAGGCAAAGCAAATTCTATAACTGCTCTAAATCGACGAAAAAAAGCATCATCAATATTGTGACCCAGGTTACTTGCTAAAATAACCACCCCCGTGTGCTCCTCCATTTTTTGCAGCAGATAACTAACTTCTATATTGGCATAGCGATCATGGGCATCCTTCACATCAGAACGTTTACCGAACAAGGCATCAGCCTCATCTATAAATAACACGACCTGGGATTGTGAAGCTGTGGAAAAAATTCGCTCCAGGTTTTTTTCTGTTTCACCGATGTACTTGCTCACCACAGCAGATAGATCAACCCGGTACATATCTAGCCCCAGTTCATTTGCCACCACACTGGCTGCCATCGTTTTACCCGTACCGGATTGCCCCATAAAAAGTACAGCACTACCCTGTGCCTGATGAAATAAATCGCTCAAACCCCAGTCCATGAAAACTTTTCGATGATTCGATTGCTGTACAACAAGATCTCTAAGCTGTTGCAGTATCGACGGAGATAAAACCAGATCGGTAAATCGAAATGCTGCATCAACGTGCTGTGCAACATCACGCATTTTATTGCCTACACGGTTTCGACAGGCATCATTGAGAGAATCAGAAAATTTACGCTTTAGAGCATTCGCTTCAAGATTACGGCACAAGCCAAAAAAATCTCGAACACCAATGGGATAACGTTCTGCATATTCCCTCAGAATATGTTCATCAATATTTTCACAATCAGGCATTGCCGATTTCCAGCAAGCAAAAATATTATTTTGTGATAGCTCAGGAATACGTATTTCATAGGCAGTTACCGAATACGACTCTAGCAAAAAACAATGTGCACCCGACACACAAACCAGCGGTGTTAATACTGACATTAAAAAAACTAACAATCGTGGCTGCTCGCTATCAACATCTCGCAGATGCAATATACTATTGCTAAGATGTGCTTCGCGTATGGTTTTTATTAAAATCCTTGATGCCCGAACATAATCTAGTTGCGAAAGTTTTTTCCAGTCAAGACACATTATATGCTGATCAATTCGCGCACAATAAATACTCAACCAGACATCCACATCAGCCGAAGGAGTCACTTCCAGCACTAAAGGCAAAGGCGTGTCCAGCCATTTTTCGGCAACCTGACTGGCAGAATTAATACACTCATCAGGGTTTAATAATACTTGAGCCGACCAGGGAGTTTGGAGCACCTCAGAAATTTCTTCATCAACAGCACGAACATCAAGCAAATAATTAACAATACGATTATCCAGCTTTATGCCCCGACTGAGCAGGGGCAGGTTCTCATCATCGAGCAAACCTATAATAGAATAGCGCAACAGGGTTGCATCATGATGTAACGCACCACGTAACTGTGCGCCATTGACTTCGTGTTGACCGGTAATCTTTTGTGCTAATGCTGGAGAAAGGCGTTTTCTAGCGACATCATCGTGTAAAAAACCAAAAACCCTGCTGAACCGACTGTCAATTTCAGGGGCCAATGCCATCATTAACAAATCAACTTCAAAATCCTGTAATTCAAATGTTTGCGCCAGTATTTGATGTGGTAAAAGATTCTCTGTTGCAGCCAGACGGCAACCAATCGATTGAGCCTGCAGATTTATACGCTCCTGAAGTAATGCGCCTTCTGGAAAATCTTCAAGCATATGGCTATGCAACTCTTTAAGAATTGATGTAACATCCTGTTCAGAAATAAACAATCCCAGAAACGATTCCTGCCTGTCATCACCCCGTAATGCTCGCACCAGCATAACTTCACGATGTAATTTAAGAGACAACAGAGCCAGATAATCTTTAAGATAATCATTGGTATCCTTGTAAGGAACATAATGTGCACTGTCAGATGATTTCATTGCATAACCTCAATTTTTAACTGACGTTTAAGCCCGATTTTTTTAGAGTTGGGCTTATTGTTACTACAGGCATCAAGCATCGAATATTTATATAAAGGTAACTGAGTTTGCCAGTCAGCAAACCCTGCCATACGTAAAACAATATATAATGGCATCGGTTCAAGCTGCACAATAATCTGCTGCGCGTTAACTTTTATGACTCCCCCGAGTTGTAAAAATTGAGTACGCAGATAGTTTGCACTGCTATGTTGTAACCCACTCATGCGCGCGGCAAATTGTGCCAGTAGTAAACATGCTAACTGTCTGCTGCCGTCAAGATCACCACTGAGAAGTTCTATTTCTTTTTGTTTGTTTTCACTAATGCCAAGCCGCCAGATTTGCGGCATTATCCCATCTAAATCCAGATCAGTATTAATTTCCGGCAGTAACAAATCAAACCAGTCAGGCTGGATTATTTTTTCATCATCGTAAAGCGCAATCATTAATGAGACACGCAATACAGCTGGGGGGTAATGTTTATGCAGTTGCAGACTTATTAACACAGGAAAGAGCAATATCAACCCCACGTTTTCATAGTGAGTAACCTGATCGAAATCATCTTGATGAATTACTGAACAATAATTATTTATAGAGGATTCTGATTCCACTTCAGGCGCCTCCATCTCAGAATTTTGTGTCGCCTGATAAACATCCTTTAGATAAGATATTCGTTCAGATCTGCCCTCTGCCCATTGCAATAAACTCGTTGTTATTTTCTGAACATATACATCTTCATGGAGTAACGAATCAGTAGAAACTCGATCAACTGACGCCTGTTTCAATAACGGCATAAGCAACGAACCGTACCTCTGCATAAAACTATAATGTGTGCTTACCCAGAGCAAGGCTAACGTTTTATATTCATTGGACTGGGCTACTGCGTAGAAGAACACACGCATACTTAACAGGGAAAGTTCTTCAGAATTTTTATAACGTTTAACTTTAAGCGCATCCACCAATAGCAACTGTTTTTTCAGCACTGATAACTGCGGAATAATTAAAGCATTAAACTGATCACTATAATTATGCCCCGTCCACTGCCGAAACATTCGAGCCGACTGATCTGAATTCATTAATTGCAAAAAAGATGAAAGCTGCTGACTCTGCAACAAGCCACTAGAAATTTCATGTAACATATCATCACGTGGCAACAACAACTGCACCACAGCCTCGGTTGCATCAAGAAAACGTAGTGACTTAAATTCATCATACAACCAGGTTTGCCAGGCGCGCCCAAGGAGTAAATCGACCATTAATGAGGTTATATAATCTGCATTACTTTCAAAATACACAACATTGTCACTCTCACTCGACAATTGCTGGGCTAAAGAAACAATCAGACGTTGTGCTAAAACATCTGCTAGACGGTGTCCAAGTAATAAATCCGACCGTAGCAAGGTAAGTTTAAGGCATAGTTTTTTTATTCGATAAACACCATCACCATGATTTAATGAGTTGAGTTGCCTGTTGATTTCAGCACCGATGCATTGGGGTAACAGGTTTTCAGAAATTCGTTTTAACTCATTACCAACTAAATGTGCATCACCAGATGAACCATACAGGCGGCAATAATTATTTAACTTTCCAATAGTGACTTGATTTAGCATTCAGGACACCAACTTAAAACGATCACAAAATTCATCCATACTTTGCACTCGATTTGCAAACAGGTAATCACGTCTCGTCTCTGATCCATCCTGATATAAACGCGCTAACTCTTTCTCAGATCCTGGATATTGCAAATGATGTCTTAACAGTCTTCGCAAGCGTTCGCCCTCAAAGTGCAAAAAAATCAAACGTAATTTATTATAAAGCACATCTGAATATTCTAGATGGTAGTGAAACTGGGTGCGAAACTTGTGATAAATAATACTCTCAGGTACAACAACAATCACAAACCCAAATAACCAGAGGCGGACACTTAATTCCATATCTTCATAACCCCAACGCACGATTCCTTCATCAAAACCCTGTAATTGCTTAAAAACGCTTTTACGTACAAAGGTTGCTGCACCACCAATAAACGGAACTTCTTTTGTTTTATCTGTGGGGGGCAGCCAGTTCAAACTTAATTCATCATCAAACCAGGTCGCGCCATAACCTTTAGCCTGAAAATTTTTAGTGCAGCCAATTGCCGGACTTAAAGCGGCTACTGAAGGCTTTTTTTCAAACGTATCGAGTAACGGAATTAACCAGCCACTGGGGGTATAACAATGAGCATCAATAAAACCAATGATGTCTGCCTGTGCCAGTGCGGCCCCCTGATTTCGAGCATTGATTGCTCCTAAATTTTCACCCACAATTAATTCAATTAAACCCTGCTTTGCCAGTTTTAAAAGTGCAGCCGCACTGTCATCAGTCGAACTATCATCGACGACAATTAACTGAATATTTTCTGTTGTTGAATGACGTAAAATACAATCAACTGTTGCGAGTACATCCGCCCCTTCATTATGCGTTGGAATAACAATGCTAACGTCTGGCTGGCTCATGGTTTACGCACCAGATTCACAGCGTCGGCAATAAGCTCTCCTGCATGTGTCTCGGATATTGATAAAATTTCGGAAAGGGTTGATGAATCGGTATTAGCAATATCAGCCACTGAGGCATACCCTGCCTGACTTAACTTCTCACCCCTGACCCGACCAATATCATTAACCTCTTCAACCGGCAAACTTAAGCCCTTACCCACATCAAACTCATTGGTATCCAGTGCAATAACTTCTGCGCGTTTCATGCTTTCTAATGCATTATCTTTAAACTCAGCTATCTGCACTTCTGACACACCTAATTTTTCAGCAACGGTGACGGTATCCGCTGCGTAAAGCTCCAAAATTGTATTGACCCCAATTTCTTTCAGCTTTGACTGTCCCGCATCATTTAATAAAATCAATTCATCAATAGAGGTATTATTTCCCCGCACAGTATCAAAAGTTAAAACATCAATACCAGCTCGTGTGGCTCCGTCTAAAACGCCACCGGGGTTTGTTAATACATCTCCTGCAGGCGTAACAATGACTTCGCCCGGCTCTGCTAGCAAGATATCTGAAGGTGTTAACAGCGGCCTAAATGTGCGCGTCGGCCTAATGGTCCGTGTGGGTGTGATGGTCCGTGTCGGCCTGATGGTTCGTGTAGGAGTAATTGTACGTGTGGGCGTAATGGTTCGCGTCGGCCTGATGGTACGTGTAGGAGTAATGGTACGTGTAGGAGTAATGGTTCGTGTGGGCGTGATGGTCCGTGTCGGCCTGATGGTTCGTGTAGGAGTAATTGTACGTGTGGGCGTAATGGTTCGTGTAGGCCTGATAGTTCGTGTGGGTGTGGGAGAAAACGTAGGAGTTGGGCTAAACGTGGGTTTAGGCGCCTCACACAAACATGTTAAATATTCATGCATCAGCTGAGTCGATAATAAGATCTTTCTGCTGTCGTAATCGATGGTCTCTATTAACCGCCCTTTAGTGGCAACACCCAGATGTGCAATCACGACATAATTATCTGCCTCGCTTACCACAAGCGGACAAGATAAATAATTTTGCAATAAATCTTCTAAATCATTCTCAGTGCGAAATTCGGGACAGAATAAGCCGCGTAAATCCTGACAGTTAGTTTTTTTTGTTTTATGTGATGCGGGTAAATCACACACAATTTTCAAACATACCGCATCACACACTCGACTCAATTCCAGGTTATTACCCGGGTGGCCACAATTCTCTGGCACTGTCGGGCGCGCATCGGTTGCTCGCTTTACAGGTAACGCGACCAGATAGAGATCTTTTCCCGCTAATTCAGTTATCTCTTCAAACACGTCTGTGTATTCTGGCTCACCTATATCCGCTATATCTGCCTCACAATCCACTGCAACCTCACCACAGGCAGCTGCTTTTAATAAGGGCAATAAATCAAGCTCATTAATCTCTGGAATATAAAGCTCATCGCCCAGTGGTGTCACGGCAAAACCCTCACTCAAACTAATAAGGTGCCCCTCAAGACTTTCTATTAAAACGCCGCAGGCAATCCCCCAGCCATGCAAGTGACGATTAAGCTGACGGTTACGTTGATTTAAATATTGTTGTTCCAGATTCAGGTCATCAGCACGTAATTGCTGACGATCAAAGTATCGAGGGCGCTTTATATTGGAAGTAAATGTAGCCATAATTCTTTCCCCTCGGCGTTACGCCTCATTATTCCCGGTCCAGAACCAGCTCTCGAAAATACTCCCCGGTATTCCATTACCGGTTGGCAGCCTGCCCCCGATATGATTTCCATCAACCGCTACACTACCTGATTGATCTGTCGCGAAATCTGCACGAAAAACAATGCGAATCTGAGCGCCGGCAGGAAAATCCGCCTGGTTTCTAAACTGCAATACAAAACCTTCTGCCAGATCCTCACGTACTACTGGCTGCTTTTTGTAAGATGTAATTCTCGCAAGCTGAAATGTTCTCCCAGCATCCGTAATTTCGGTCATTTCCTGTTCAATATCAGATATGGGAAAACAAAATGTGGGGATAAGATTCCAGACCTGTGAACCGGGGACAGTAGACCCCGTATTCATGGACCCAATGTATACCTCAAACACATAACTAACTGGTGCATTATCTTTGAATTGGTGTCGAGAAATAACGCTACCCTGAAAAACGGGTTTATCAAAAGAAATCGCAATTTCTAAGGGCTGGAATACGATGGGTGGACTTGATGGGTCTGGACTCGTAGTCGGGACCGGTATGCCTGGCCACTCATTCTCAGAGTGATCATGTAACCAGCTAAGTGCATTAATACGAATCACTTCCGGCGGGATATAACTGGCACCATCGGCACCATCTGCTCCATCGGCTCCATCGGCTCCATCAGCACCATCAGCACCATCTACTCCATCTACTCCATCTACTCCATCTACTCCATCTACTCCATCTGCACCATCTGCTCCGGGTGCCCCCTGCGGCCCCACCGCGCCACGCGGCCCTGGAAGCCCGGTTGCAAATCCCTCATCCAGCATACACTGGACCACCTTCATCAATCGCTGGCTACTGGCAACCAGTTTTCGGTAACTGATATTATCAATTTCAGCATCCGCTTCCTGTGCATTGCCCTGCTCCAACATCGCCTGCCCTGGAATATAAGCCTCAAGGTGCCCCAACATAACAATATGTTCACTGACATCCGTTTCACATTGGGGACAGGACTCCACGGCTTGCATTAATATCTGCCCACAATCCGCTTCTTCAATATCAAGCACTGCAACTAAACCCCGATCGGGAGCATTCTCAATATCATCATCTTCTGAGGCAACATAAAGACGTCGTCCAACTACATTCAGGCGTGAAAAAAGTGCATCACCGTTAATGCGCACCTCCTTACTGAGTGCATTAACAATACCGCCACCTTCAACGCTAATAATTTTATCAATTGAGACAACGGCAATTTGACTCAGCATTTCACCATTCTGCTCAATTTGCTGGGGTACGTAGGCCCATTTTTCTGTTGCTGATACTGCCAGGTCTTTTGCCACTCCTGCCCACTCACCACCTCGGCCACTTGCCACAAAGGTGTGGCTATCACGTTGCCACTCAAAGCGACGTAAACGAACAAGACTCTCTTCCTCAACCTGAGTTAACAAAAATACAAAATTGGCATCGGCTATACTGGCACTTAACGCAACCCCACGCTCATTACCCTCTACCTCGGGTAATGCTGTTTCTATTAATGCGCCCTCTTCATTAGCAAACATTTTTGAAACACTAACCACCTGAACTGAATTACTTCCCTGGACCGACGGATTAACAATATAGACAAACTGGCCATTAACCCCAATATTCATCAGGTTTGCACCTGTCACTCCCAGCTCAGGTGGAATACTGAAGTCACTAAGACTCACACTATGGGACACAACAGGCCCTGTTGTAGATGGAAAACCATCACCCGCATCCGTCTGTAGCCAGGCATTCAACTCCGTTTCCGACCAGGCAAGCAGCTCCCCTGAAATGAGTTTTAAGGCGAATAAGGCTCCACTTGCAGGTGAAATTGCCAGATGGGCAGGCTCACCTAAGTCAATGTAGGCAATCGGATCCGGGTTAGCCCGAATGCCACTCTCTTTGTAAATGGCGACGCCTGTTAATATGCTTTCTGTCGCTTCTATCTGTAAATTTTCATCGGCCAGAAATAAATAGTCACCGAGTGCAGAAACGATTAAATCATGGGGGGCATCTCCTGCATTGAGTGCCGTGATAAGATCATGATTATCACTGCGATAAACATAAATACGCGCCTGATTAAAATCTTCAGATTCAGTATCAGGATCTGCCAACGCCGCGACATATACCTGCTGAAGATTATTATCTACCGCTAAAGCGCGGGGGCTTTGTTGTGACAGGTTAATGGTATGTAGCCATTCAAGCTTGGCATCAAGCGGTGGCCTAACCTGTTCTAGCTCCGCCGGGTCCCTGGCAAAAACAGTTAATTCAAAACACTCTTCAATTCGGTTGGCTGCCTGTTGATCATCATCACAGCTGCAATCAGGTAAAATTAATGGCACCTTTTCAGCCAGTACATCTTTGTACTGTAGTCCGATAAACAGATCGAGTGACCCGTCCAGTAATTCCACATTGATATTTGCCGCTTCGATTAATGCAGGTATATCTATGGGTTCATTCTTACTAACAACTATGTCACGACCACAGCAATCAATCGCTACACCGGGCTCCAGATAAATATACTGGCTCTGGCATTCCTGTGATGGATGCTGGCGCAGCTTTAGCCCACAAACTGTGCCCTCCCCATGCAGTACCGTATTGAGCATTCTGCGTTTGGCAATATGGTAAATCTGCTCGTCAACAAAATCCCGTTCAACCAGTAATTTTCCATTAAAATAATGATTACGAGATGCTTTATTTAATCCACAAGGGATACAGTTTGATTCGTCAGTAGCCATTTTATTTTCCCTCTGCCACGTTTAATTTAAATGTTGTTGTCCAATTCTCATCCCTGAAGATACTGTCGATGTTAAGGCTGACGATTGTCCAAGCGTTAACGAACCAACCGGCTCTTCAGGGTAGTGACCTAGCCAGGTGTCTATGCCAATAGATGACTGTTTTCCAATGCGTATTCCCGGCGAAAAAACACAAATTTGAAACGCTGTGTGCGCCGGTTTTTGAGCTTCAATTAATTCATTTATTAACTGGTGCGCTTCCTCATTGGGAACCGCGCTAATGGGTAAGACCACACTAAACCAGTGAGCCAATTTTTCTGTTTGCTGGGTAAATGGTTTTTCAGCGATGAATAATTGCCGCTCATCACATTCGCTCTCAGGCTCATGCCCTAGAATTTCTGCATAATTACGTAACCTGAAGTGTTCAATAATTTCAGGTTGTCCACCTTTCAGGCCGGTATGCCATTGCAGCATTTGTTTTAAACCCTCCAGAGTGCCTCTCTTTTTGTAAAGCTCGATAGAGCTGCTAATCATTTCACGACGTAAATCCGTTGGCCACTGCGCCAGAAAACGCCAGTCAAACCAGCTTCCCAGCCACTCCAGAAAAGGACCTTCGGGCACTCCTTGCGGGTCAAGATAACGGGTAAAGTCATTAATAAGAAAACGGTTCTCTTCCTGGATAGTGTCAAAATAACTTAGGAAACGATCAAGAAAATAGACGCTTTCCGGGTCCTGATGATAGGGGCGAGGCAGATAAGACAGGGAACTTAAACGAGGACCAAACACCTGAATATTATTAATAAGAGGTGTACTGCTCCCGTCCCCCATCAACTCAATACGTAAATGCAAGTACCGACCCTTACCACTTTGTATGAGAGTTTCCAGTCGATCGCCTGGCTGACCAGATGAAAGTAACATGGTCTCGGACCAATCCAGGTCTACTATTTCAGTGTCACCAATGGAGCGATCACCGGTATGGGTTTGAACCAGTATGGCAGTTGTTGAAGACACCTCACCCTGCATAACAATACGGTGCCACTGACTGGCGTACTGCTTATTATCCAGTTGTTGAGAATAAAATATGCCACTGCGAGGCAGCCGAATACTGCGAGGTCTGGCCATTAATGCCAAACTGCTTCCTGCCAGATAACCACTTTTATCTAGTTTGACCGGTTTGAGATACAACGCCTCACAACGACTTTTTTGCAATTGTGGATATTCAAGCCCGTCATCAGTCAGCCGAAACGGTGGCACCCTGAACTCAAGTGAAAACACCTCTGCCCCCTTTGAACCTGTCAGGGGGTCGATCACAGAAACGTCACCTGTCGATGATAAAAGCACTATCTGGTTGGTTTTCTGATCCAGTATCAGCACATTATCTGTAGAATCTATTGCCACTGCACCAGGAGAGATCAGTTGCTCATCCGCACCATAAAAATAGTGATCGACTTGCCATAAGCGATTGATTCTCCACACTTTTCCATTAGCTGCATCGGCGACATATAAACGCTGCCTGGAATCGTAGGCAAGAGCAACAGGCGCGCTAGCGGGTATTTCAATAGATTGTCTCAGACGTAAATCCGGCCAGCTATATATTAGAACCCGGCTATGCCCTGTATCCGCCACCACAATTTCACCACTGGGTGAAAACAATACATCCGCGGGTTGCAGGAGATCGTATGCACCATATGCATCCTTACCTGAAAACAGCTCATGTGCTATTGCTTTATCAGGCCCACATTCATCGAGTTGCCCATCACCTACGCTGATTGTATTTGGCGGGTTCGCATCAACGGATTGCCACAACAGTCGAAATGGACAGGGCACATCTGTGTCTAAATTCTCGCTACTCTGGTCACACGAAAGGTTGTCATAATAGAGAATGCGATTATGCGCCGGATCTGCCAGTAACACGCGCCCATCATCGGCAACGGTAACGCCACGGGGCAGAGTCATGCCACCAAAACTCCCCATGGGTTCATTGATGGGAATAGGAAAATCCCCTGGCTTTCCCAGTCTCAACTGGGCACTCACCGGGTCTTGCACAATCCCCTCGCTATTTTCTGACTGTTTCCAGTCGGTAGCCGTTTCAAGTCTATAAAATGGTGTAGCGGTGGGTCTAACGATCGCCATACACCACCTTCAGGCTGATCACATCAGCAGTTAGATTTAACAGATAACCATCGGGCACCGGAAGTGAATCCTGGCAGTCTACAGATGTCACCCCCTGCAGTTTCACATTCAGGTTTATGGCTCGTCTGACGCCTGCAACGTCAAGTAGCAATTCATAAATACTGCCAAGATAAAGGTCTTCACCAAAAGGCCATCCCCGGCCTTGCTCGCCCCCATTCAATGGATCAAAGTAGTTGAGTAATTTTGTATAAATTTCATCTGATACAGCCTGTAAGTCAGCACTTTGTAAAACCCTGACTTCAACTTCTAGACTTTCAACTGCAAGATAGCGCGGTCCTGTCACATACAATTCAGTTGTAATCAGTCGTTTACTATTTAAATGTTTACATACCGCATCCAGTTGAGACTCTGTTGGTTGTGGTGTTTGCTGTTGCGCATTTGCTGGCAGAATAACCACAGTTACCGCCCCAACCTGCTCGATGAATTCCTGTGTCGATAAATCAAGTGCAGTTCGAGCAAGCGCATAGGCTGTGTGTACCGGTACACCCTGAGTTTGTTTTGCCAGGAATGCAAAATCCTCTGCGGTTACTGCTCGATCTCGGGTTTTAAGTTCATGGGGTGCTCGTAATTTTGCATCGTCCAGTGACTCCACTGAGCGCCCTCCAGATGCCTGGCGCGGGTTAGTAACCGAATCCACCTGAGGTAAACTGGTCTTTATTTTGGTAACCGTGTTAGTACCAACATTGCCCTCATCCCCGCCTCCGTAACGATAACTGCGTACAATAATTGTGGAGCCTGCCACTGGAATACGGCCATTCACTCCATCGCCAAAGGTAATAACACCTTCGGTTTCATCGAGTTGGTAAACGGCTGAATCACTGCCTGTAGCAAAAAAGTCATCTACCCGGCTCCAGCTTACTGATTCATTTGCTTCAACGACATCCAGCTGTATATCTGGCGCGCCGGTTTCGGGAGAAAAGTACAACGGTTTTTTCGCCAGTGTAAATTGCTGCGCGGGTCGGCCATCGGCATTGCCAAGGTTTTCCTCAACCCGCGTCACTGCCGCGGTAGCTGACACGGTATTTAAATGAAATCCATTTAATACTTTTGGCTGATAGGTATCCGCATCAAGCAGTCTCACCCGAACCCAGGCCATGCTATAAATCGGAATTGCCGGATCACTATATTCCACACCCAGATCTAGCCACACATCTCGCTCAATGCCCCCAATAGTGAGTAATTCTGCCCCCAGTGATGTTAATGCATCAGCCAGTTCATTGGGGTTACCACAGCTACCTGAAATACCCTCAAGCGAAGCCGCTGGCACAATTTCTTCCAGGGGAATGTCCTTGATATTTTCGGCATCATACTGCAACCCAGTATCTCGCAAATCGTCAATTAGCTCCTGACCAGATGTCGGTGTTTTTTTTAAACCCATGTCCTCCCAGAATTCTCGTGGCAGCTGGTGCAGACTTACCTGAGATATGTCATCGGGCAACATGGGCCTTAAGTGCCCGCTGCGAGATAAACCAGCACTTTCATCTACCGGGGGGTGTAATGTTTCCCAGTCCGAATCATTGCTAAAGTCACTACCTGTGTAAACTTCCCAGGTTAAATTATCCTGCTGCTCTTCAATTTCAAAAGGCAGCAGTGACTGCTGACCTAGTGGACCCTCTAAGGTATTACCCTGCTCATCTTTTTCAAACACTTCCACTGCGCTGACGGCAATATCCAGTTCACCAGAGGGAAAAATATCCTGGCTATAATCCACCGTGTTTTTACGATGGGGTCTCAATAAAATACCAACATAACAAATTGCCCCTGCATCAGGATTAGCGCCAAAGGGATAAAAACTTTTGTTAAATCGGAGAAGTACTTTTTTCGCATCAAATTCACTAACCAGTAACAATCCCGAATCCTGGCTTGCAATAACACTTCCCACTATTGCATTAAGTGCCGATAGCGTACTATCAGTCTCAAAAATAACCGGTGATGTAAGATCCGGGTCATCGGCCTGTATCTGGGTATTTTTGGGGATGAATAATCTTAATGGGTCATCTGGTTCATCAAGCTTTTTAAGCGTAAATTGCAATTCTGTTGTCGCAGCCTGTGCTGGTTTAGGTTTTACATTCAGTAACTGCAAAAATTTTATATAATTAAGCTCTGGAACTCGGTTCACTTCATAGAGCAATGTTTCCGTTAACCAGGCCTGCAACTTCACCAACGTCATACCCGGATCGGAATCATTCAAGTTGGTCCAGTCTGGTGTAAAACGCGGAATTCTATCCCTTGCTTCATTCACTAAATCAGTAAAAGTGCGACTATCAAGATTGGGGGCTTCAAGTGCCATCTATACCACTCCCTCATTTATATAAAATGGATAAACCAAATTTCGAGCGGCGTTATTTGCGCGCACACGGTAATCAACATTAACCAGTAAAACATTGGGTGATTCGGGGTGAGATGTGGCCTGCACATCCAGCACATCTATTCGAGCTTCATAACGGACCAGCGCTTTTTGTACACTGTGTACAATAGATGCAATAGTATTTGGGTTGTTAGGCGCAAACACGAAGTCATGAATATTACAGCCAAACTCTGGCTCCATAACTCGGCTTCGTAACGGTGTACTAATAATAATCCAGATAGACTCTGCAATACTTTGCTCTGATGAGACATAAGAAAATCCACCTCGACCATTTAAACGAACTGGAAATTTAAAACCCTGGCCAGTAAATTCTTTCATCTTAATCCCCCACCATAACCGAGGGCTCAGCGGATAAAATCATACCCTGTGCATTGCCATCGTTCTGTGAAGTTTGGTCGCCAAAACGCACAATGCCTTTGCCGTTATAAAACACGGACTGACTGAATTCACTCATCGTACACGCCTTGGATTTTGTGCCGGAAACCACACCGGAACCTGGGTCAGCTGGTTCATCACCGGATGACTCTGCAACCTCTGAATCTTCCACCAAAACGTGTGTACCTTTCACGAGCAGCTCTTTACCGGTATCAGACACTGGAGATGCATCAGCCAGTTGCGCAATATTCGGATACGGAATGGGTACAGGACCCGCCGGAGGAATTGTCGTATTACAAATATTTGGAAATGCAAATGCAGTATCCTTCGCCAGGGCAATAGGTTTGGCCATTATGACAACTCCTCTACTTTGACATCTAACATACGATAACGATCAGTTGGGTAACTTTCAAAATCCCATGTACCTCGCCACAGTACATAAGCTGTATTTTCTTGCGGACTAACAATCAACGTATCCAGTCGAACATCTGTTACATTTTTTGCACACCAATAACGCTTTTTATCAGGGCTTTTCCCATCATAAATAAATAACTTTGCACTGACCTGCTCACTGCCTAATGAAAAACTGACAATCTCAGCCCCTCGATGTATTTCTATTAATGATCCCGGTAAAAATTCAGTTTTTGGGAAACCACCAATGGCAAAATCCCTTCGATAGAAGTTAAAAAATAAATTATCAAAACTTGTATAATTGAAAGTAACATTTGATAAATCTTCATCGGATGGGTCTGGCGGAGTTGTGGTTATTGTTCCATTTAAATGTCTATTACCTATTTGTCTTTGCTGCCAGCCAAACATATTTTCTAATGCGTCAAGGTCGGGCGTTGTGTCATCACCGAAAGTTAAATCCGCAGGAATATTATTTCTGTGAAACCACAAGTCGCGAGCACCTCCATTTTCAGTAACATAAACATCGCAGTGCTCACCACTTGAATAAAATCCTCTAACAACCAAATCAGCTTTGGGTTTATAAACTGCCATATCATTTTCAAAAGTGGTAAATGTAATTGGCAAACCTGTATCCTCACTCACTTCATCCTGTGTGCGAAGTTCAACTGGCGCGTCATCCGGAACCAGACTGTCACCCATAATTTTATAGGCACGCTTGAGCACAAAACTACCCATTAACTGGGCATTAATACTCAGCGGATCTTTTCGATTGCCGACAATAAACTGACCGCTAAAACCTGTTGTTTCTGGAAAATTTGTTTTCATATTTTCATCATGGATTTAGTTGTATGGGGTCACCTACCGCTTTGAGTTCCCCGTCTGCTGTAATGGTTATTTTTCCTGTGCTTATTATTTCAATACCATCCTGATTCATAATGATGCTATTGCCATGTTTATCGGTTAAAGTTATACCCTCATCACCATCACGATCATCGAGCATAATAAAATTACCGGAAACACTCTTCAGTAACCGTTGCTGCAATTCAGTACCCGGAAGCGGTGTTTCACCACTCCATAAAAAACCAATAATATAAGGTCTATTAAAATCACTTTGTTCAAAGGCCAACAACGCCTCTGAGCCAATCTCAGGCGCAAAATACATGCCGTGCTCATTACCTGCGAGTGGAGTCGCAACCCGGCACCAGTCACTTTTTGGTTCGCCACTTAACCAGGGATATTTAACTTTAACCCGGCCCAGGCTATCCGGATCATCAAGGTCATCAACCAGGCCAACCACCACACCACCAGAGCGTTTAGTATCAACCACTGACCACCTCCATACGCGCACTAAAATTCGTGGTATAACCATTGCCATCTATTTTGTGTGTACTTTCGGTAACTATATAATTGTGTGAGTATCGAAACCCCAGACCTTTAAGCAGCAGGCGACTACCTGCACGCAATTCAGGTACACCTACAGTTGAACCACTGCCGGTTATTACGCCCTGAATAATTCTTCGTAAGGTCCCTTTTGCTAATGCCAGTGCTGCTTCCTGACCGGATACTGGTCTATCAGTTATTTCCTCAATTGCACCTGTGCTAGATTCTTTTATTTGTTCAACCAGTTTTGTATCTGGCATATTTATTTCCAGGTCATCCCAGGTCGCTTCAGCTTCAATACTGCGATTGGCACCCGACTCCGCAGAATCCCAGCCACGTACAATCACTTTTTCTTTCTGGTCTTTAAGTTTAAGAACCGGTGTATATTGAATTAATGATTTACCCCACTCCAGTTCATATTCTTTTGTGGCCGTTTCTCGCAAACCAAAAAAAAGTTTTTGCTCGTTATCATTTTCTACGTTAACAAACAGGTCATAACCCTGATCACGGGCCAGTCGTGAAAGAAAAATAATGGGGTATTCATTATTCATACCGATAAAAGGAATTGTCTGCTCTTCACCCGGTTCACTCTGCAACTCTATTTCCAGATTATTGGCAATTTCCTGGGCAATTTCCGTCGGTGTTTTTTCTTCAAAGGTCAAACTTTCCTGTGTTTTTTGTAAATCAAATAATAAATTAAGCACTCTCACGGTCAGAACCGGTGCTCCACTCGCTGGAAAACTGACCGCAGCTGAAACTACTTTTCCAGACATCATTAACACCTGTTCCTCAGATCCGTAATACCCCATAAATAAATCAACTCTGGCACCCGGTTCAAAAATGGGTATTTTTTCATCCGAACCAGACAGGGTACGCTGTTGTCCATTTTCATCATACGGACTACTATATTTTGTTGTAAGTTCGACGGAATCCCAGTCGTATAATGTGAAATCAAAAGCATCAAGACTTTCCAGATCATCTTTATATGAAACCTGTAAAACATCTCTGATCACTTCATTACCCAGGCTTTGCCCTTTAAGTTCGATTCGAAACTGCGGGGCAAGAAAATTCTGTTCCTGATAAACTGGAATGGCCATAACCGCTACACCGTTGGTGGCAGTGTTAACACTGCCCCGGGTTTAAGTACACGAGCATCCACAATATTGTTTTCTTTCGCAATAACACGCCAGTAAGATGACTTTCCATATGCGTCATAAGCTATCAGGGGTAAGTTCTCACCCTCCTGTACTACGTACACTCGTGTATGATCCGCCGATTGTAAATTAAGCGACTGTAACTGTTCTTCCAACGTACGGTACTCACGCAACGCAAGCGTAACTACCGCGCGCAGAGGAACACCGTCCGGGTTAAATAAAGTGTATTTTCGATTGCATGACACAACAATACAATCGAACGCAGGCACTGGCCTGACACTTTGGTCATTACGCAAGCCTGGAAAGTGCTCACCCCAAACAATTCTAACGATGGGAGGTGTATGCAGATCACCTGAGATTCTGACTAATTGATAAAACGGATCGACTTTTACCGTCACTGGATCCGCATCCACTCCCGTACCTTTTTCAGTGCTGTCAAAAAATAACTCAAGCGATAAAGTTTCTGCACTACCACGAACAAATTGCAAAATGGGTGCATCAATGCCCGGGATATTAATATCGGCATAATTAGCCGTCTGCGCAAAATTAAGTGCCGCCGGGTTGTAACTCACTTCAATTGCTTCACCAATTGAATTTTTTGAGTGATCGAGTTTTTGAAAACTAAGTTTGCTCATGACTAACTTGACACCCCTTCAGTCAGTCGACGATCTTCATCCGCATCTTGTTGAACTCTATTTTCTTCACTCAATTTTTGACGTACGGCATTCACCACCATGTCTATTACCTCTGGTGTTAACAGGGCATCGACATCAGCTACACTGATCTGACTTTCAATTTCATTAATACGAACATCTGCCACGTTATTACATTCCCATATTTATTTTTAATTTCACGTCGCTTAATATCCATTTAAAATACGGCATCAAGCACTCCATCGAGCAATTTCCCCGGCGACATCATCAGTTCAAGTTTTTCATGTGCAATTTCTATACTTTCTATTGCCACTGCACTAGAGCTTGCATTTAAAGCTGGACCCGACCACTTAACGGGTAACCCACGTTCAAAGCTCCAGATTTTAATGGGGACACGTAATTCATTGGCAAGCACAATCAGACCATTTCTACGAATACCTTTCCCCTGTAAAAACTCTTCATACCAGAGCCATAGATTTTCCCCGAAGCCAACGCCACGCTTTAAAGTAATATTGGAAAATGTATTACGCGTTGGAAATTTATGTACTCTGTCGTTAACTCCACCTTCTTTAAACTCTTCAACTTCCAGGCTCGCATCGAGTCCGGAGCATTCAGTGAATCCACCTAAAGCAAAACCAGTAACCCCAGTTTTTAACGTGCTAAAAGTGCTACTGTTATCTATTAACGTAATATAAAAATTAAACGCCGGTAATGGATCAAACCGTGGAAGTTCTATTGCCATTATTCTGTTACCTCTATTGCATCAAGTGTTCGTCCAAAACGAATACGAATAAATTCAAATGGAACCGATGGTGCAATGCCAATTTCAACAAGAAACTGTCCTCGATCACGTTGTGCCTGTGGATTATTATCATCATCACATTTAATACGAAATGCAGCTTCTGGCGTTTTCCCAGCTAACCCACCGATGCGCCAAAGATTATTAAGTAAAGCTCGAATTGAAAACAGTACAGACTGACGAAGAATTGTGTTATTTGATTCAAAAACAGCCCACTGCATAGAGAACTCCAGTGTTTTTTCCAGTGCCAAAACAAATCTGCGAACACTTAAATATCGCCACTGTGCATCAGAGCTAAGTGTGCGAGCCCCATATAGTCGAATTCCCTGGCCGGATAAACTGCGAATTGCGTTAATGCCTTCCGCATTTAAAATGCCATGCTGTGTATCATTTACGCTCTGTGACAGCGCTTTAGCAAACCGTAATTTTATATTAGCCGGCGCTCGATGCGGTCCTTGCTCAATATCCTTGCGCGCCATTAAGCCGGCAATATGCCCACAGGGTGGAACATGGTGTAAATCATCATCGCCTTTGAGCAAAGATGGTGTTTCTATCCACGGATAAAAAATACCAACGAAAGCCGAGTCACCAACCTTAGCTCTCCAGTTACGTATATCTTCCGTTTTTAATTCTTTATCAGGTGGGTCTAGTAACGCCACACGATACTGACCTAGTAGAAATGGATTAGCCATTGCTCGTTGCACTTCCAGTATTTCCAGTTCAGTTAGGCTGCGCGGAACCGTAAGCGCCTGCAAACTAAACTGCTCTGCAGTATCCGGTATTTTTTTGCCACTAAATACCTGTCTTTCTTCTTTACTAAAACCGGATTTTTCAAATCGTAAAGTCCGCAGACTTATATCTAAATTAACTAACTGAAACTTCCCCAGTTTATCTGTCGTTACCTGTTGACCACTTTCAGCATCCGTTACAGTGACATTAAATAAATTATTTATCCCGTCACTCACCTGCCCATAAATAACACCCACTCCAGGTGCTGTTAAACTTTTACAGTCAAGTACCCTTGGCGTAATACTGGTTACAGGAATATCTAATATTTCAGATGACAACACCAGATCGGGTGCGGCGAGTACACTCACTTCATCAACCTGAGCGATGATTTCGATTGCGGCTAGATAATGTTTAGCCGCAATTTGTGAAACACCATCGGCTCCCTGTTGTAATAATTTCTGAGTTTTGTTTTGTGGCCAGGAATTATCTTTGATTTGAAACCAGTCAGTATCATCTTCACCAAGAAAAACTAAATTTATATACTGACTTTGTTGAGACAGTACCTGATGAATACTATTGGGATGCTGTGGGTGTATACCTAACCAGGTAAATTTTTCTACCTGACGATTTTCAAAAAAAACACTGACATCAAACTCCACCGTATCAACACAAACCGGTTCATCACTTTCAAAAGGTTCAAGCCCCAACAACAATGATTCTTTCCAGTTAACTCGCTGTCGTAGAGGTTCGATTGATTCGATTTCAATGATTCTGGCAATGCGTTTTTTTGTTCCATCTTCTTGCTGTTGTTCCTGACTTAGTACGACAACAGAGTGCTCATCAAGCCCAACCAGACTATTTAATGCGCTACTAAATCCCTCATCGAAAATTCCATTGGTGTGAGTACTAAGACGCGAACTTCGCTCAACAGACATACTAATATCATTTCCCCAGCCACCCGGATTTTCCAAAGGTGCGCGCAGGGTATCTGCACTGATATTTTGCACGATCGCCGTATCAGGCACTGCTGATTCAATGGCTTCACTTGCCGTTATGTCACTCACACGAAATGATGCATGAACTTGCCAGAGCAGCTGATCATTATTTGCCAGTAGTAGCGCATTCGATGCCAGTGCATTGTCATCTACAATTCTCAAAACATAGCAGGTAGCACCTCCATTTTCAAAGAAGCCCTTAACTGCATAAGCAAGGTGAGATAATGTCAGGGGCTGCCCAAATAAGGCAAGAAATTGCCGCCAGGATTCAATGCGCACTGGAAGTGATGTCGGGCCTTTTTCGGTATAACCAACAAATGCACAAATATCACTGCGCAATAAATCCGCTTCAACCGGTAAGGGTTGCAGCGACTGAAAATAAACCCCTGGCGTACTCATGGATTCCATCGCAATAACAGTCCTTTTAAAATTTCAGGTATACATTTTTAAGCCGCAACTAAGCGCACATCTTCCACCGCTATTTCTATTGACTCTACTGCTGCTTCATTAGCTGTGGCATTTAAGGCCGGGCCCTCATATTTTGAAACCCAGGCTTCAGAAAACTCCCATCGTAATGCGGGTTCACGTGCTTCATTTAACAGTACAATAGCTCCTGATTTTCTTTCCGTTGCACCATCAATCACCGTTTTACGCCAGTCCCATAATTCAGTGTTGGTGGTATAGCCTCTTTTTAATGTAATGTTTCCATACTTTCTTAAACCGGGTAATTTACGCACAGTTGCGGTATCTGAACCTTCCCTGTACTCGACTACATCTGTCTCCATATTAATGCCACTCACTTCTGTAAAGCCGGCTACCGCATCTGAGGTACCATCAAGCACCAGTAAGAAATGGTATTGCAATATTGGGTTTTCCATCGTCTAACTCCTTAAGTTTATGCTGTTGCTTCACGGGTTTTTTGAGAGATACGAATAATGACAAACTCGGCCGGTTTCACTGGAGCCACACCAACCTCAACAATCAGACGACCGTTGTCGATATCAGTTTGTGTCATCGTGAGGTTGTAACCCACGTTAACAAAAAAGGCCTCTTCTTCCTTTATTCCCTCCAACCCGCCCTGGCGCCAAACGCTGGTGAGGAAGTTACTGATTGATTGTTTAACGGTGGCCCAGAGAACTTCAGTGTTAGGTTCAAACACTGCAAACTGCATCCCGCGCTCAATAGATTGTTCTAGAAATAAGAATAAGCGCCGTACATTAATGTACTTCCACTCTGCATCACTACTCAGGGTTCGACCACCCCACAAACGCAGCCCACGATTAGCCGTTCTAAAATCACGAAATGCATTCACATGAACCGGATTAAGTATGTCTTGCTGCCCCTTGGTAACTGATGTTTCAAATTGCAAAATACCCCGAACCACTTCATTTGCTGGTGCTTTCCACACTCCTCGGGTCGTATCGGTACGAGCATAAATTCCCATTACGTGACCACTGGGCGCAATGCGCAACAGATCACCTCGCTCTCCAAATAGATCAGGTACGACCAACCAGGGGTAATAGAGCGCTGCACGAGTTGTATCAAAATTTTGCCGATGAGAGATGGCACTGGAGGTATCGCTATTGCGAGGTGTGTCAATCACTGCAATGCGATAACGCATTTTTTCGCAATGCCCAACCAGGGCTTTTTGTAATGTAATATCAACACGACCTGGCACAGCCACCATGCTAATACTTTCTTCATTTTCCAGGCTTTGAATACCGGTGCGTGAACCCGGATCATCTGACGCAACACCGATATATGTGTTGTCGTCTATATTACCCAGGTCATCAATACCGCTTTGTAATGTTCGAGAAACCTCGCTAGATAAAACCGATGCGCGGTCTGCTATTGCACCGACTATCTCAACACCGTTATCATCAAAAGTTAAATCAGATAACCGCACCATATCCGATTCACCTGAATCAGATGAGCTATCACTTGCACGGTTAAACGAGCCCACAATTTTAGGCCCATAACGATTATGATCCGGGTGCAAGCCAAGACTCTCAAACACTTCAGCCTCTACCACCTTGTCATTTTCTATGCGCTCAATAATGAGATCATATTCTCGAGATACGGCTACACTGGATACTGCAACAGCAACAGTCAGAGCTGAAGTAAATGTCACTTCATTAGTGGCTCGATTAACGGAACTGACCTGCAACGTCTGCAAAAACGTTCCCCCACTGGAAAACTCAACATAGCTACCCGATGACAGGCCAAACACGGCATCCAGTACAATAACCGTATCTCCAATGCTTGCGCCTTCTGTAAGTGCTGTTTCTAAAAGACTGACATTTCGAACTCGGGCTCGCAAACTGTTACCCCACAATCCCTGATAACGTGCATGCACCCGTAGCATGGGCACCTGTTTAATAACACTCACACCTGAGGCATGACTGGCATCTAATGTTGCCGATAAAGTCACTCCGGCAGTAGTGAGTAATTCACTCACTATATAAAACGCCCCGCCATTTAGCTGGACGATATCACCGACAGTAAAACCGGCGCTGTCTGCCAGATCGAGCACATCACCACTTGCATCGACATCAAGCGAAGTTGAAGTATCATCTGCTAATGTCACCGTACGCAAAGTAGTAGTAGCAAGGGGGTGACTAAAGAGTAGCCCCCCCTCATCAAAATCTGCACTGTCATTACTGGTGATGGTGACATATTCACGAATACTGGCATCAGCCGTATCGGCAATTTCGATTACATCACCTGCACTCAATGAGGTTATTTCAGTGGGCTCAATTGATAAATCTCCACCCGAATTCATATCTGCCACCGGCGTTAAATCGGCTCCCGCAGTCAGTGTTTGAGTGACCACATTATTTCCGCTGGTGCCAGGAGCACGTAACGAGCTACTCAATCGAATGCTGTCATTTTCAACCGGCACACCGGTCACCTGAACATATTCGGAGCGAACATCATCAACTAGAAGTAACTCATCCTCATCACCAATGTTGGCAGGGTTATCGACAACAATACTTCCTGTATCTTCCGCAGCACGGGTTGATAAGGCAGTTTGTGCTGCACCGGCGACAGGTTGTGCATAAATATCAATTTCTGAAAAAGTTGCCGACGGCCCAATAATGCGCGACACATAAACTCGCTGCCCCCCATTATTAAAGAATCCCTGCAATGCATAAGGCAGTGCATCCAGGCCGTCAGTGAACGTACGATGATCCAGTAAGCCGCCAAATACTCGACTAAACTCGCCAAAACTGGTAACCAGTGTGGGTGAATTAACAGGTCCACGGAGGGTAACACCCACCACACCTGCAGTACTGGTACTGGCTCCTTCAATCGGCTTGTTTCCTGAAGAAACTTCTTCTAGATAAACACCGGGTGCTAGGTACTCCATAATTTATCTCCTATCCATTTAGGCTGATGATTCGTGTGTTAAAAGGTCTGGTGTAATCAATAACATGATCAATGGTGGTTAATTCGGCATCCAGCTCCACCTGTAAAGTAACCGACTCTGATACGGGTAAACTGTCTATACGATAACGCCCCTGTGCATCACTCATAACGGCAACTCCCGTTTCCGGCGCCACCACCTGCACACTGGCATTAGCCAGTGGGATGTCAGTATCATTGTCTTCAATCACCACACCATTAAGTCCAACTGCAAGTGGTGTCAGTGAAAAGATACGCTGTACAATTGGTGCGGCTACCAGAGAAACTTCCAACTGATGACCAGCTAGTTCCTCTTCTGTTGTAACGGGTGTCACACTGGCCGCACCAACTGAGACTATTTCTTCAAATGAGTCATAACCGGATACTGAAATAGAAAAGCGAATATCCAGAGAATCTGCTGAGTCAAGCAGTAGCGGTAAAACCCGTTCAGGTGAAGCCGAAAATGAAAAATATCCCGCTGCCAAAATTTTTGCTGTAACAGGAAAAGCCCGAAATGCAACTTCACCCGGATAACGCATTGCCACATCTACACTAAATGAAGATGTGATCGATTCCCCTGTCAGGCCATTCACCACCTGCCCAACAATAAGTGCCTGAAGGACTGCCCCAACTTCAACACTGCGCATATTAGTCATGCGCTTCGTTCCTTGATGCCGGACACAGCCAGAACTTCCACAACACGTGGTGCAACAATTGGAGACCGTTGTGAATCAATAGCAACCACATCGACTTGAAACGCCATTGACAATCGAAAAGGCTGACTAAAGGCATTCCATAATTGAGAAAGTTGTTCGACGTTTAGCAAGTCTGGGATAAGTCGCAACTCACGACTTGCACCACCAAAACTATTACCTAATGGATTATTGTCAATAGTATTTAAAGAAGGGTTATCGTAAACAAATTGCAACATCCGCCCAAGAATAAGCTGACCTGTTTCTTCATCATCTGTGGGCGTGGCCAGATAGCGTAGCTCTAAGGGTAGCGGTGGCGCTCTCAACTCATCATCACGACCCGGTTGTGCAAGCATATTCTGGTTACGCATAGAATTATTAATGCCTACATGATATAGATAAAGCGATAATCGAGCCCCCGTATCAGGGCTCTCCTGTGGCGCTCCCAAAACAATGTTAACCAGTTCATCGGTAAAACCCAGGTCAACACCTAACGCCGTTTGCATTGCATTAAATACCCGCCGGCGTAATTCAAGAGTAACCTCATTCAGTATTGTAAATGAACTCACAATCGTTCTTCCTGATCATTTTTTTGTAGCGTCATTTTTTATTTCATTTAAAAGTTTAAAAATGCAAATAAGCACATACAAACATCACCATTACTTTATACATTGCACCTAAGCTCTGATGAATAACACTTGAAGGTTGTCCATTAAACCAACCTCAGTCATATATACTTTTAGCGCATTCAGGTTATCCCAGCGTTTCAAATAAAAAAATAGATAATATTGGCTATCTATGGATCTATGCTTATTATGGGTGATCCATAAAAATGAACCCTAAGATTCAAGCTCGATTACTAAAGATGATTTCACCGCGCTGGTTTTTTACTCACTTCAATTAAAGGGGGGGGCGACTCATTGCTGTCCCAAAAACTTTTATGTTAAATATCAGTAAGACTGATGCGGCAAACTTTGAACGGCCGCTTTACTAAGTGAGGCGTGAAAATAGCAAACGACAAAATCGTTATCTCCGACACAGGCATTCGGAGATGACATGAAGCTTAAATTTATGGGACAGTAGTGGGGTCGACTATAAAAAAACACTAGCGAATATTATTCCAACGGTTTTACTGACTTTCACCACTTTGTGGTTAACATTGACTCAGAGCTACTACCACAAGGTCAATTATCTGGAGAGGAAGAAGGGGAAATACTGATGAGGAGAAGGATAAATATTTTAAGCGTATTAAAACTAAAAATTAACGACAAGATAGATTTAAGCCTAAACACTTCTTAAATTTTTTTAGGTTATTTTCACCTTTAACTGAATCGTCAAAGCAGCACCCTTTTATGCCTGTTTAGAATAAACTCACCATAGATAGATAATTAAAGTAAGATAAAAAATAATAACCGCACACGAAAACTACTTTATAACTCACACAATCTTCAAGATTCTAATGCCAGCACTTTTAACTGATTAATTTTATCACGCACTGCTGCCGCTTCTTCAAATTCCAGATCCTGTGCATGCTGAAACATTTTCTTTTCCAGCTTATCCATTTCCTTGCTGATATCTTTCACTGACATGTGTGCATATTCTGCCTGCTGTTCGGCAATTTTTAACGTATGTTGTGCATGGCGCTGGTCATAGCCCACGCCCATAATATCGTGAATGGTTTTTTTAATACCCTGCGGAGTAATATTATGTTCTTTATTATGCGCCAGTTGTTTTTCCCGACGGCGTTCGGTTTCATCTAGTGCGCGTTTCATTGAGCCGGTGATTTTATCCGCATATAAAATGGCCCTCCCATGTAAATTACGCGCAGCACGCCCCATCGTCTGAATCAATGATCTGTCTGAACGTAAAAAACCTTCCTTGTCGGCATCGAGAATTGCCACCAGTGACACCTCCGGCAAATCCAGACCTTCGCGTAGCAAGTTAATACCAACTAGCACATCAAACTCACCCAAACGTAAATCGCGAATAATTTCCATGCGTTCAACTGTATCCACATCGGAATGCAAATAACGCACCCGCGCACCGTGCTCGGTTAAATAATCCGTTAAATCTTCGGACATGCGTTTAGTGAGTGTGGTGACGAGCACCCGCTCCTGTCTGGCGGCGCGAATATTAATTTCCGACAGTACATCATCCACCTGTGTTGCCACCGGACGAATTTCCACTTGCGGATCAACCAGCCCGGTTGGGCGCACCACCATTTCCGCAACCTGATCGCAATGTTCGGTTTCGTAATTTCCCGGTGTCGCGGAAACAAAAATAGTTTGCGGACGCATTTTATCGAACTCATCAAAACGTAACGGGCGATTATCCAGTGCGGAGGGTAAACGAAATCCGTAACCCACTAAATTTTCTTTGCGCGAACGGTCACCTTTATACATCGCCCCGAGTTGCGGCACGGTGACGTGACTTTCGTCAATTACCAACAGTGCATTGTCCTGCAAATAGTCATATAAACATGGCGGTGGTTCGCCGGGTGCGCGGCCGGATAAATAACGCGAATAGTTTTCGATGCCATTGCAGTAACCCAGCTCACGCATCATTTCCAGATCGAACATGGTGCGTTGTTCCAGACGCTGTGCTTCCACTAATTTATTATTGTCGCGTAAATCATTCAGGCGATCTTTTAATTCATCTTTTATTTTATCGATGGCTTCCTGAATAACGTGCTTCGGGGTTACATAATGTGACTTGGGGTAGATTGTCAGGCGCGAGACTTTGCGCAACACTTCACCGGTAAGTGGGTCAAAAAAACTCAGCTGCTCCACTTCATCATCAAACAACTCAATGCGCACCGCCTCGTATTCCGATTCCGCCGGGTGTACATCAATCACTTCACCGCGCACCCGATAATTCGCCCGCCCCAGTTCCATATCATTGCGGGTGTATTGCATTTCCGCGAGACGCCGTAAAATATCCCGCTGGTTAATCATGTCACCCTTCACAATATGCAGCATCATCGACAGATAAGATTCAGGATCACCCAAACCATAAATAGATGACACGGTGGCGACGGTGATGGTGTCCTGCCGTTCAAGCATGGATTTGGTGGCGGACAGGCGCATCTGTTCAATATGCTCATTCACCGAGGCATCTTTTTCGATGAACGTATCACTGGCCACGACATAAGCCTCGGGCTGGTAATAGTCGTAATAAGAAACAAAATACTCCACCGAGTTATTCGGAAACAACTCCTTCATTTCACCGTACAACTGTGCCGCCAGGGTTTTATTGGGGGCGAGTATCATCGCCGGGCGTTGGGATTGTTGAATCACATTGGCAATGCTGAAGGTTTTACCCGAGCCGGTGACGCCGAGTAACGTCTGATTTAACAGACCTTCCTCCAGACCACTCAGCAATATTTTTATTGCTGTAGGCTGGTCACCCGCCGGGGTTTTATCGGTAATTAATTCAAATTTTTTCGACATAGTAAAAGTTAAAGACTCATCAAATCTCTAAAACAAATCCGTTTCAGAAAAAAACTTTAAAAAAACCCGCATCTCTACCGTTTTGGATAGGACAAAAGCAGGCAACTTTGTTTATACTCACGGTATTAATAAAAAATCAATCTAACAGGGTATATTGCTTTGGCTCAGGCATCCAACAGAATTCAAAAAGTTAAACCTTCACCCACGCTAGCGGTTACCGCACTGGCCCAACAATTACGCGCCGCAGGCAAAGATGTTATTGGTCTCGCCGCGGGTGAACCGGATTTCCCCACTCCGGACTACGTAAAACAGGCGGCCATTGAAGCCATCAATAATAACCAGACCAAATACACCGCGGTCGATGGAATGCCCAGCCTGAAACAGGCCATTATAAACAAATTCTCAAAAGATAACGGCTTAAACTATACCGCAGACCAGATATTGGTTTCCTGCGGCGGCAAACAGAGTTTCTTTAATATGGCGCAGGCGTTGCTCAACCCCGGTGATGAAGTGATTATCCCCGCGCCCTACTGGGTATCGTATCCAGATATGGTGTTGCTGGCAGATGCCGAACCGGTGATTGTGCAGGGTGACCAAAGTCAGGGTTTTAAAATTACTGCGGATCAGCTAAAAGCCGCCATCACCGATAAAACGCGCCTGTTTGTAATTAACAGCCCATCCAATCCGTCGGGCAAATCCTACTCTATGGCAGAGCTGGAAGCACTGGCAGCGGTTTTACTCGATTACCCCGATATCATTATCGCCACCGATGATATGTACGAAAAAATTCTGTGGACGGACGAGCCCTTCTGCAACATCGTCAATGCCTGCCCGGAACTGTACGACCGCACCGTGGTACTCAATGGCGTCTCCAAAGCCTACGCGATGACCGGCTGGCGCATTGGCTACGCGGCGGGCCCTGCTGACTTAATCAAAAATATGAAAAAGATTCAGTCGCAGAGCACCTCTAATCCCACCTCTATCTCCCAGGTAGCGGCACAGGCAGCGCTGGAAGGCGACCAGTCGCGATTAGCAGAAATGAATCAGGCATTCAAAGAGCGCCACGACTTTGTGCTGGCGGAGCTTAATAAAATTGACGGCGTAGAAAGCATTGCCAGCGACGGCACCTTCTATATCTTCCCGGATTTCAGCAAAGTTATGCAGAACATGAGCATTAAAGACGACGTGCAGCTAGCGGAAAAAATCCTCGCAGAGGCCGAAGTTGCACTGGTTCCCGGCTCCGCATTCGGCAGTCCGGGGCACATGCGCATCTCGTTTGCTACGGATATGGGCAGTTTGCAGAAGGCGTTGGAGAGGATAAAAAGCTTTGTTGGATAATTGTTAGAAAATCAGTAAATTAGGGTTGACCGGTAAGAGGTGAATCAGTATTATAGCGCACCTCGAAACGACGTAGTTTCGACCCGCAATTAGCCAACTAGCTCATTGCACAATCTCTACTATTCCCTGATAGCTCAGTTGGTAGAGCAACGGACTGTTAATCCGTTTGTCCCTGGTTCGAGTCCAGGTCGGGGAGCCAAATTGCATAGCAAGTTCATTTTTGCTATTTATAAAAGAACGAGCGAGGCGATTTAGCCAGCTCGTTTTTTTTTTGCCCATCATTTATGTTTAAGTGATTCTTTTATCAGGTAATTTGATGGTTCAATCGCGGTACGATGCTTTAGAGTTAGTAGCCGATGAATATAAAGGACAGCCAATAAAAAAGCGGCTAAAAGCCGCCTTTTCATAATCATTACCCGTTTACTTTTAAACTTCTTTGCGCCTTGCTAAAGCGGCTAAACCAATTAATCCAGAACCGAATAACCATACTGCAGCTGGAACCGGTACAACGGTCGTTCTAACCAGGTAACTACCTACTCCTTCATTGCCTTGAAATGTAACGAAATCCCTTGACATCACATCAGCATCCCAACCAGTAGCCCCTGATTGAGTTGCGGCGACATACTCCCCCTGGTGTAAGAGAACTTGCATTTGTGCATAACATGACCGAGTGTTACAGTTTTCGGGTGCACCTAAATGGGCGGTAGCAGCCAACCTGGAATCATATTTTACAGTAATGCCATCAACACTGGTCACCGAGCGTTCGCCAATGTCAACAACCGGTAAATCACCGAAATCGCTTAGAAATGAGACGGCCCCACTGACTACTGTGTTATCAGTGTGCCAGCCGCTCAGCCCATCCCAGGTTGAATATGATAAAAACAAATCTCTCACCTGTTGTCGAGAAGCATATTGATACCCGTACAATGCACTGTTTTCATCTATTAACATGGCTTCTACCTCATCTCGGCTTAAGCCAGCTGTTTCTGTTAATTCCAGCCACTCATAGTCAATTCCATTTAATGTATTAACTACAACAGCATTCGCACTACTTGATAAAACTAAAGATATAGCAATTAACGTTTGTTTCCAGAATTTCATATATATAACCTTCCTTTTCACATTTATAATTTTATTTTCCCTGGTTACTTTAACAGAAAGTATAAGATTTAACATACCAGTGATTGCAGTAAACGGTTACCCAACATTCACCTTAACTCACTAAATATCCTTGAATTTATTCTAGCAAAACTCTAGTTCTTTTCATGATTTCTTAAAGTTACCGACACAAATCATTCATAACTACACCGTATCGTCTGCGCCATAGGGATATCGTAACGCCAGAGGAAGGCCTGAACGGTCTAAATTAATTGTTGGGGAACACTAAATGAAACGCACTAAATTTATAAACACGCTGCTGGCATCCGCTATCGGTGCAGCACTGATGGGGGTTGCTCACGCCAGCCCTTCAAATGAATCTCCTGAAAAGTGGTATGCGGATGGTGAAGCGGCGATTGAAAGCGCGAAACATCTTCAGGCGAATAAACGCAAAGCAAAAAATGTAATTCTGTTTGTTGCCGATGGTATGGGTGTCACCACAACCACCGCGGCACGTATTCTTGAAGGCCAGCTGCGCGGCGAAAGCGGTGAAGAAAATCAGCTGAGCTTTGAAGTCATGCCTTACGTTGCACTCAGCAAAACTTATAACACCAATCAGCAGACCCCAGATTCTGCCGGCACTATGACTGCCATGATGACCGGTATTAAAAGTAAAGCCGGTGTTATTTCCGTAAATCAAAATGCATTTCGCGGCGATTGCGCGAGCAGCAAAGGCACTGAACTCACCACTTTTTTAGAGCAGGCAGAAATGGCTGGCCTGTCGACCGGTGTCGTGTCTACCGCGCGTATAACCCACGCAACACCTGCGGCGACTTATGCCCACGTTCCCGAGCGCAACTGGGAAGATGATCACGACCTGCCACAGGAAGCAGTTGATAATGGCTGTAAAGATATTGCCCGCCAGTTAATTGAATTCCCCTACGGTGATGGACTTGAAGTTGCCATGGGTGGCGGGCGCCGTCATTTCTGGCCACGTAATATGGCCGACCTGGAAGATGCGGGCAAAACCGGTGAGCGTGATGACCAGCGCAACCTGACTGAAGAGTGGGTTGAAAATAACGACAATGCAGCATTCGTATGGAACAAAGCTCAATTTGATGCCATTGACGCTGAAAACACAGACCACTTATTAGGCCTGTTCGATCGTTCACACATGGAATACAACCAGGACCGCAGCAATGATGTGGGAGGTGAACCTTCGCTAACGGATATGACTAGCAAAGCCATTGATGTTCTGCAAAAAAATGACAAGGGATATTTCCTGATGGTTGAGTCGGGACGTGTTGACCACGGTCACCATGCGGGCAATGCCTACCGCGCGTTAACCGATACCATTGAATTTTCCAAAGCCGTAAAAGCCGCCATGGAAAAAACCAATAGTCGCGACACGTTAATTATTGTAACCGCCGACCACAGTCATGTATTCACTATTGCGGGTTACCCGACGCGTGGCAACCCAATACTGGGCAAAGTGATTGGCAATGACAGCCGAGGCGAAGCCAAAGATAACTACTCTATGGCTGAAGATGGCATGCCATACACCACGGTTAGTTACGCCAATGGTCGTGGATATGCATCACTGGAAACCGGTGGCGATACCCATTATAACGAACCTGTACAGGCTGGCCGGGTTGCAGACCTGACATCGGTTGATACCGAGGACGAAGGCTTCCATCAGGAAGCATTAGTGCCCCTGAGTTCAGAAACTCACTCCGCTGAAGATGTGGCGATTTATGCCGGTGGCCCGGGCGCTTATTTAATGCACGGTGTACAGGAGCAAAACTATATTTATCATGTGATGAATAAGGCGTCTAAAATGCAGCGCCGTATGAAGCTTGGTGATCAGTCGCATAAAAAAATGCGCTGGGCAAATGAAGATGAGGACAGTACTGACGATTAGGAAAATCGTATCGAATAAATAAAAACTATAATACTGTTTAGCGAATTAAGGGGTGCTTCGGCACTCCTTTTTTTATACTTAATTTTAAACGATAAACTTTTAATAACGTAGGTTCGAATTGATTCGAACGTTTTTTTACGCTTAGCCATGTGCGAATGAATTCGCACCTACCCCGATTTATAAAACCCATATTTATAAAAAACACTTTCATAAAATCAAAATGCTCCCGTAATACCTTCAACATAAATTTAAAATAATCTGCCCCCTGTGGAATCGCCACACACAGTAATTATAAAAATGGAGAACCGAACATGCGTTTAATAAAACCATTATTGATTTGCGCCATCATGTCTGCAACTGGCTTGCTAAATGTTGCACAGGCAAATAATAATAATCATTTTAAAAACCACGACAGTGAACAAAAACTAAACCATAAAAACACGCAGGCCCGTGTAGGAGTAAGACCTTATTATCTGGTTGCGGATATGGATGAAAGCCCGTTAAAAGAAAAACTCGCTGCCTGCGGAAACAAACGTTTTAAAAAAACCGACTTCTCCATTGGTCACCGCGGCGCTGCTATGCAGTTTCCAGAGCACACTAAAGAATCTTATGAAGCCGCCGCACGCATGGGGGCCGGTATTGTGGAATGCGATGTTACCTTTACCGCCGATAAAGCACTGGTTTGTCGCCACTCACAATGTGACCTGCACACAACCACCAATATTCTCGCAACCCCCCTGGCCAGCAAATGCTCAAAGCCATTTACCCCGGCGGTGATTGATCCGCTTAGCGGCGAAACCATCACCCCCGCCAGCGCACAATGCTGCACCAGCGATATCAGCCTTGCAGAATTTAAAACACTCAAGGGAAAGATGGATGCATCAAATGCCAATGCAACCAATGTTGCCGATTATATGAATGCCACCGCCAACTGGCGTACGGATTTATATTCTGCAAAAGGCACCTTAATGACCCACAAAGAAAGTATTCAACTGTTTAAAAAACTCGGCGTAAAAATGACACCGGAGTTGAAATCCCCCAGCGTAGAAATGCCCTATCAGGGCACTTACACACAACAGGATTACGCCCAGCAAATGATTAATGAATATCATCAGGCTGGGATAGCCGCAAAAAATGTTTTTGCACAGTCATTTAACCTGCCGGACATTCTTTACTGGCTAAAAAATGAACCCGCATTCGGTGAGCAGGCTGTATACCTGGATGACCGTGTTTATGAAGACCCACAATTTATAGCCACCCAGGCCAATATGGATGAACTAGCCGCACTCGGCGTTAACATTATTGCGCCTCCCATGTGGGCACTGGTGACGCTGGATAACTACGGAAAAATTGTACCGTCTGAATACACGGAATTTGCCAAAGGCGCCGGCCTGGATATTATTACCTGGACACTGGAACGCTCAGGCCTGTTAAAAAACGGCGGCGGCTGGTACTACCAGACAAGCACAGAAGCCATTAACAACGATGGCGACACCTTTGAAATGCTGGATGTACTGGCACAGGATGTGGGTGTGCTCGGTGTGTTCTCAGACTGGCCCGCAACGGTTAGTTACTATGCTAACTGTGTAAAACGCGATTAAGTCTTGAGATTAATCTCACTTCGCCATGTTCGTCAAATATGGTGTAGTGAGACATTAAAAATGGGGGACTGGGCAGTACATTATGAACAGGTACTGCCCGGAATTTTATCAGAGTATTCAAACAAATCCGGATACACCCGATAAACTCTTTGCGAATAGGAAATAAATATTTAGTCTGAGTCATGCTTTCCCGACCCGGTTCGATGCTCGCCGCAGGTAAAAAGGAATTGATGTAGTCGGTTTTAATATCCATAAACACCGATTTAAATTCTTTTAACGTAAACACAATGCCACGGCCTTCAATAACACCCAGCTCACCAGAAACAATAGCTTCAATAAGTCGATCTTTAAGCAGCCCATTATTCTGTTTCATACTTATTCCTTATTAAATTTAATGTAAAACTAAAAGCGTAAAAGAAAAAGACAACGCAAATGCACGCAAATAACCGCAAATAAAACACCAGTAAACATAAAAATCACCCAGCGAATTAACTAAACGCCCCTTTAGAAAAAGAGGGGCTGAAGGAGATTTAATATAGGGAGATTTGACTCGTAGACATTTGGCCTAGGTAGATTTGACATAAGGAGGTTTAAAACAAAAAGAAAACCCGGCACCCAAACAGGCACCGAGCAACCAACCTAAATACCCACCAGCAAACGCAACCACAAAACTAAAAAGTATCCGCCCAATCAAACCCAGATAATCCAAATGCGGTAAGATCAAAGCAGGACAGGTCAACCCCATCCTCCCCCAACCCAACCCCACTCGCCTGCGCCTCATCAAGCAACAAACGCAGCGCCCCAAGCCGACACTCCATCGCCCAGTACTTCAACAACAAGCGATTCTTCTCACCCACGGGTAAAGGCAGACTCAGCAGGTAATTAACATGCGAGCGCAGGGTTTGTTGCTGGAATCATTATTGTATTTGCACTTACTTATGCCGTTAGCACTACGCTTGAAGCGATGAACACTTCACTCTATGACTCTGAAAGCGACCAACAACGTAACTTCAACATATATATCGTATGCTCACTAGTTGTTGCAATTTTAACTGGTTACATTGCAACAAAATTAGGCGTGAAAAATAACAAATAATTAAGTAATATGCAGGCGAGATTATAGTGGCTGTGACAAACGAAAACGCAAATGATTCTTAGTTGTCATCGACTCAATTAACTCCAGAAAAATCTCTAATATTATTTTTCTTTCAAAAAATCGACTCTTACAGTTGCATAAAATATTTTTTAAAGTATAAAGTAGATACAGAATCTTAAAATCCGACCTATTTCGCAGGTTGTTTTTAATCAATATTAAGGTTGTAGATTGTCCTACAGTCTCATTATGTGTAAATAGATATTTCTAAACATATGAACAATAAAGAACAACGCAATCCTTATGAGACTCCAAAATCCACATTAGTAGATGGCATCAAAGAGAGACTTGGCAAAGAGGAATACAAAATATATCTATCTATTACACAGCCTAAATCTTTATCTGACTTCATTCAATATATTCAACATTGCTATAAGGAGTTACTTCGTATTGGAAAAACTGTTTATATATCTATTGACGCCACTATTGACGATGTTGATGTACCTGAAAAATATATAAAAGATGATAACATTGTTCTTGATATTTCCCCTAAAGCTATTTTTAATTTTATATGGTTGGAAAATGCAATGACTTTCACAGCAACATTTAAAGGCAAAGATAAAAATATAAAGGTGCCATTCGATAGTTTATTGTGGATTTATAGTGGTGAAATAAATACTGGCTATGATTTACAAAATTTATAAAACTAAACAACTGCATCTAACAGAAGGCAATCTTATAAAAAACCAATTGAAAAATGTTTAGGTAGGTTGAGATCTTTCTATGCCACATGGAAATTTTATTTTAATTATTTTATATCCGGATGTTTTTTACATAATAAATGGGATAGATCACAATTAATTCTTCTAGCACTATTGAGAAAACAAACTGGATATGGCGGCGGCCATATTGACTTAATAGAATCAACAACTGTAAATGCTGTTTGTAGTTCAGAATGTTATTATCAATCTAAAGAAATATAGCTTTGGCCTTTAAAGTAGGTGCTAATAAAAGGAGACATCAATGACAAGTACTATTCGAGGAAAAGGAAGCTGCCTTTGTGGCAGTGTTGGTTTCACTGCAAAAAATGCAAGCAAAAGTGTTGGCGCCTGCCATTGTAGTATGTGTAGAAAATGGGGAGGCGGGCCATTTATGGCAGTTGATTGCGGTACAGATGTTATATTTAAGGGGGAAGAAAATATATCTGTTTTTAACTCATCTGAATGGGCGGAACGCGGTTATTGTAATAAATGTGGTAGTAATCTATTTTATCGCTTAAAAGAAAGCAAACAACATATGATGGCTGCGGGCCTTTTCGATGATAATTCAAAGTTTGAATTTGATCATCAGGTTTTCATTGACGAAAAACCCTCGTATTACTGTTTTTCTAATACAACGAAAACGATGACCGGAGAACAAGTGTTTGCAAGATATGGTTCACCATCGGAATAAGCGTTATATTTAACAGGCTGAAACATCCACGACAACAATAAAAATTAAAAATGGACATCCAACTTAAAGGTTCATTAAAAACAAAGACTTAAATAGATTTTTTTATTATGTTTATCTTGATTCAACCTTTATTTGAAAAGTAGCATAACCTATAATTTCTGTATATTAAAAATTCAAGGTAAATAGAATAAAAAATGCAATATCGTCAAGCGACTAAAGCAGACCTTACTGAAATAGAAGAATTGCTAAAAGATAATAATTTACCTTTTAGTGACTGTAGCGAACATATAGATAACTTTATTCTTAAGGAAGAAAAAAACAAAATTATAGGTATTGGCTGCATTGAAATATATGGTCGTAATGGACTTATAAGATCAATGGTAGTAGCTAAGAATTACAGGCGAAGTGGAGTTGCTAAAGAAATTTTACGAACGCTTAAAGAAAAAGCATTTGATTCAGGAGTAACAGACATATATCTTTTAACTGAGACAGCGATTGAGTATTTTAAGACGGTAGGCTTTAAGGCTTTGGATCGTGATGATGCACCAGACTCAATAAAGAATACAAAGCAATTTAATGCTATATGTCCATCCTCCGCTGTTGTAATGTACAGTAAGATTAAACATTAAAGAAGTCAAAGAAAGCTAAAGGATTCAGTAACATCTGGGAATTATTAGGAAAATCATTGTAGTGGGGGTTTGAAATTATTTTGATATATATTTTACTAGCTTGCATCAAGTCAATTTTCAATTCCATTAGAGTCGTAAATATAATTTTTATAAATGTAAATATTGTTATATATCCACAACAAGACAATCGGCTCTTGGTTTTTTCGAGGGGGGGAGCAAAAAAATCATGAATGAGCCTAAGAACCAGGTATATGATTAGTAAAAAAAATGACCGTAACTGAATTAACGAACAATAAGATACAGAACTTAAGAGCCTTTATTATTAATCCATAGTGGATGTCTTATTCACATATTCGTTATGCATAGAAGCAAGAGGTAATTGTGACATTTATTATAAATAGTGAACAGTGTGAAATTATATCGATTTTTTCTTGATGGCAACCCATCGTACCTTGCTCGTCACTACTGGTGGGCCTATCTCTGGCGTCCTGCGGCCTGGCTCTTTGATCATCAGACAGTGATAAATTTGATTCTGTTTGGTCAATATAAAAAATTGATGAATGCTACCATTAACTGCCTTGACTACAAATCAAATGATAAATTATTACAACTTACCTGTGTTTATGGTTCATTAACCCCAAATATCCTTAAGAAAATATCTCCTCACAGTATTCATATTACTGATGTGTCGCTTCTGCAACTCAAAAGATTAAAAGACAAAGTACGTAATAACAAAAAATTAATAATGACACGAATGAATGTCGAAAAATTAGCATATAAGAATAACGCCTTTACAATCCTCGTTATTTTTTTCCTGCTGCATGAAATGCCAACAGAGGCACGCCGAAGCACACTTTCAGAGTGTATGCGTACTCTTTCTGTAGACGGTACATTGCTGTATACGGAATATGCACCATTACCAAAAAAACATTTTCTATATCGATTTTTATTAAGCCGAATATTAATTACAAAGTTAGAACCATTTTTAGAAAGTTACTGGGAAGATGACATCCTGGAAATTATTAATGATTTGGGTCGGCCGTTTGGTAAAGGTGTAGAGATTATCTCACATACATTATTATTTGATGGGTTCTACAGGGTAACGAAATTCAGGGTGGTGAATAATCCTTAAATACAAATCTATAAGTGCCCTCGTCTAATAAATATTAATCAGCCTCGTTTATAATATTAACATTGCTTATAAATACATGATAAGGGTCGTGAATAATATTGAACACCATTCACATTTCATCATTTCAAACATCTTTTAAAATATATCCATAGCTTGTATTCTTTCTTTTTCATTCATGCCGCTTACAATTTTAATACGCACAAGCTACCAGGTGAATCTGCTGCCTCTTTTTCTGTTATCATTATTTATTTCAGGCGAGTGAGATAACGAACGTTGAAAATCGTCAATTGTTTTAATTTCTATATAATCACTTAAATCTATAAAGGACTTTTCAGAAATCGGTGTAGCGACTACTTTTGTAACGCTGTAGTTATTCTCACCTAATTCGTGTAGCCCTCTACTCATTACTGAGAAACCCTGTTTTGCAACACCCCATACCGCACCCAATGTAGCTTTTCCAGCACCTTCCGATGAATTTGTATTATTATTTTTTTCATCATTTTTAATCATGGTACTATTGATTAAATCTTCATCAGTTGAGTAATTTTTTACCTGAAATGGAAAACCAGTGACATCATCATCAACCCAGCCATCCGTTAGGTTTAGCCATTGTCTGGGTATATTTAAAGAATCGCAATACACCACATCATAGCGATCTCTAAACCCATCCACTGGACGACTATATTGTAAAATATTGCAAGACTGTCCGAGATATACAACACTTTTTTTATTATCTAACTTATATACATAGTCTGAATAGTATAATTTTTTGAAATGCTTACTTCTCCCCAATAGCTTATCACGGTCAGCATAGTCGCTATTTTTATATTTTTCAAATCTAGAAAGATACTCAGAAATTGAGGCCTTAGAGTAGTATTTTTTTGAATGGGAACGAACAAATAAAACAATTTCATCATTCGCGGGATATGCAATGAGACCCCGAAACTCTTTATCTGACTGATATTCTATGCGTTGAATTGCTTCATCATTTATTGTATAAATAATATTTCTATTTGAAATAGTCCTTGATTCACTAACTGCATATATAAGCCCTGTAAATTGTGACTGCTGTTCATTTTTTGCAGATACAGTACCTGCCTGTAAAATAAACACTAAAAACATTACATTCTTAAACAACATACACATTTATTAACCTGTATAGTCTTTGATTAATGCCTTGCTATTTCTACTTAATTCATCAATGGAAATATATTTTTTAGCTTTTATAAAACCTGCTTCAATTTCCTTAAAACGATCCAGTAACTCTCTACCTACCTGTGTTTTCTCAAGCAGTTTTAGCCATTGGATTTCATCAACGTATGACATTGTGTAATTCATGCCCAGCTTATACATAACAATTTTATCTGTAACGAAATTAAGTGCGGCGTCTGAATTTCTGTTCTCAATTTCTTTCTTTGCTTCAGCCACCAGCTGTTTTTCTTTGCTGGATAGATACCGACTATGCTCTAGCTTCGACAAAGACAGCACCGCTTTATCTACTTCTTTGCCCTTAATATAAATATAGCTTTCAGCCAGCCAAACAAGCTCGTTATCTATACCCGCTTTGAAAAAATTTTTTAACAGACTGATTAACATCATCCAGTACCCTTTCTTCTAGCTCTGGTTTCCCAGTTTGATGGCGAGAAAAACCACGCAATAAATAGGTAGCAGCCTTCATCTGGTAACGAAAACCTTCTTCCGCACTTAATTCGCTATCTTTTAATGTCGGTAAATTTCGTGTTTCAGGCAAGAGCGTGATAGTGTTTTCTTCCAAATTTAACAAAACCACAGTGAAGGTATCATCTGCAAGGTAAAACCACTCATTTCTTAATTGACCCACCCCCTTATGTAATGCAGAGAATACCTGCAAGTCCGTGGTATTAAAATCACTTACTTGTATTTTACTTAGCTCATAGGTTTTCCATGAGCCTATTCCAACTCTAGCTTCCATCTTGCAACACCAATATCCGCTACGAATTTTTTCGCAACTGAAACTCAGACCATTCGATAAAAACTAAAAACAGGCACAGACCACAATAATTATTCCGAATTATATTTATTGCTGATCTGCACCATGTTATGTCAACTTACAACAAATATTATTTTCTATTTACTTCCTGAATTTGCTGCATAGAAGTAAAGTTAGTAGAATGCTGCTTATTATAACTATTGATTATTTTTTGTTCGAACATAGACGTAATTGATGAAGATTTTTGCACCGATTTATGTGCTGACTTTGAAGCACTAGAAGAAAGTATTTTTTCTTTTTCAGCCTTATACTCTGCCTCAGTTATAGCCCCATCTTTATACAATGCATGCAACTCTTTTATTTGAGCTGCCTTTGATGGTGAACTTGAGCTTGCTACAGAATTGTTCTTACTTGTCGGCGTATTTTTTTTGCTTGAATAAATTTCATATTTACTGAATTCGTTATTATCAATAGATGATTCAACACTATAAACTTTATTGCTATCGATGAACAATGTTTCGATTTCAATTTTTACAGGTGCATAGGGGCCTGTTCTATCTACCGGATGTATGGTCATTGTCGCATTTCTGAGTAAAGCCGACTTCATTCGACCTTCAGCGTCATACTCGATTATTGCGGGCGTGAGATGATAATAATAACGCTCTAAACTGCCGTTGCTACTGGCAAGTTTTCCGCCTTCTATTATCTCATATATTCTATTATTCATCCCGCCCTTATAGACGGTGTAACTACTGCCTCTTTTTTCTAGCACTTCCTTATACAGTATTGCTAGCTCATCCTTCTCAAGCTTTAATCTTTTAATATAAGAAATGGCTGTAGAGCGGTCAACTTTACTGCCAGTAAATCCTACATGCGTTTTATTAAGTCTAAACCCACCCCTTTTGTTACTAAAATAATAATCATCACCACCCATATATTTTGAAAATGCTGTAGACATTTCTTTGTCTGCCTGCCCTTTAACAAACTCGGCAGGTGTTTTAGGCCCCATAGACATACAACCAGATAGCAACATTGAACTGAATAATGCGGCCAAACTTAATACTACTTTCTTCATGGTTCTTTCCTTAGTTTTACAACTTTTAAAGTCACTATTCTGATTAACTATTCTAAACAGAATAAATGTTTGAATTAATAAATATTTCACGTTTAATTGACAGATTGTGCGTTCAATGAAAAAAGTAAACACACGGGATTTTGAGAATTAATGACAGAAGTCATACTTGAGATACAAAGCAGATTAGCTAATTTCTTATACTGTCTAACTGCCACTGAGATCAGAAAAATTAATGATTGTAATATAAGATTATAAACACGAAAGTTCTTATAATATACAGCTTCCAAAACAAACCCTATCCTTAACAAGCTAGCCATTTTTTTATTTGGCGCGAAGAATATATTAGATCATAGCGTTAATCAAGTTATTTAATACACAAAGATTTTCCTGTGATTTTACTCATGCACTCTCCAGCCTGTTATGTCCTGAAATTAATATTTTGCACCTTTAAATTGATTAAATAACAACCAATAGAACTTGCACTAAAGTAGTTCAAACAATATTTTCTGAAATAAAAAACCACACTCAATGGCGTGGTTTTTTTATACAAACAGAAAGTATTACAATTACATTTCTGTATACATTTTGCTTTGATCTAACTTGTAAGACCATGGCAGGTTGCTGTTCTTCCAGCCATTCACTACACGTTGACCTTTAGTTTCACCCGTTTTGGACTTGTCACCTTCGTAACCATCTATAACAGTATAAACTTTTTTATAACCCGCTTTTTTCATCAGATTAGCAGCCTTAGCACTACGGCTGCCAGAACGACACATCAGTACAATTGTGTCATTTTTAGTCAGGCCTTTAGCTTTTAGACGATCTTCAACCGCTGTAAGAAAGTTACTGTTAGGTGCTAATTTGAATACTTTCTTTTTGTTGTCAAAGCTTTCCCATGAGTCTGGTGTGAAATATGGGATATTCGCATCAGCATTACTTGGCATGCCAAGGAAGTTAATTTCCGCACGGGTACGAATATCTAAAAACAGAGTGTTTTTAGTGTCATCGGTCACGATGTTATTGGCTTCTATTGCACTTAAGTACAGGTTGAAGTCAGTTTGCTTCTTAGCGGGAAGCTTGTCACCGCTAACAGCAAAAGAATTAGTTGAAAAAGCGATAAGCATGATGCTTAGTAAAGAAGAAGTCCAGAGATTCATATATGAAATCCTTATAGTGTTCAGGCCTGGTTTTGCCTTTGGGGGGTTAATGTTATGTGCATAATATAAGGGATTAATTAATTAGATCAAGCATTTTATATTAAAATATTATTAATTTCTTATGGATGGTATTAATTTATGAATCCCCCTATAAAAACTGGGATATATTCATCATATTCTCTACGTTATCGTGACACAAAAAATATGGTTTTTATTGATGTTATCAAGACATCACCCGTGCTTATTTAACGCTAACTTTTTTACTTCTTATATGCATGGAACTTAATATTAATTTCCTACTTTAAATATGGTTATTCGGTATACTGTTGACTACTATTAGGCGTTAGACTCTACAATTTAAAACACGAGGAGATATGATAAGTAACTCAATAGCAGTTCGTATTATACTCAGACTCGCAATAGCTTTTTTGTAACCGACACCATAGCAAAAAAAATAAAGCCCACGGAAAGAGATTCAAAATAATGGTGATAAAAAAGCATTCACAATCGGTACTTATCGCTACCTTTATTCAGGGGAAAGAAAGCGTAATTATTGACGGTTAAAAAAAACGATAATGGCTTCTATCTGGTCAAGGGTATTTATGGTTAATAGATCTATATAAGCACCCAAATAATGTTGTAATAGTCAAATTTTCCTCTGAGTAAGCTGGTACAAACCGTAAACTTATGCTGCGAGTAGAAGCTCGTTTAAGAGAATAACAATATACCTCGTAAGTAGCAGAATACGAATCACAATCAAATAAATAAGATATGTAAATCGTATGTATCAACAACACATAACAGAATTTATTTTATAACCAGGGGAAAATTATGATTACTATTTCACAATTAACAGAGCTGTTAGGATGGGCATCAATCATCAATATTGGCTATCTTTTTCTAGCCACAATGACTCTTATATTTATGAGAGAAACAATATCTTCTATTCATAGAAGAATGTTTGATATAGACGAAAAGGAATTGATTTCTAAGTATTTTGATTTTTTGAGCCATTATAAAATAGTAACAATAGTTTTTATGTTTGTACCCTATATAGCTTTAAAAATTATCGGCTAATAAGTGTTTAACAAAGCCAAGCTTAACAATATAGCTTTTCCATACTTCAATGGAGCAATTAATTGTCGATGTCCGATATAATACTGTCCATCACAGTGCAATCGGTTATTTAGACAATAGAACTTAAACTAATACGGGATATTAATATGAGCTTAAAAAACACATCTGAAAACTATGGCACAGTCGCTAAATGGCTTCACTGGATTACTGCATTATTGTTTTTAGGCTCTTATATCAGCGTTTATTATCGCCACTGGTTTACTGAAGAAAAAACCCCTGAAAACTGGACCGCACTCCAGTTACATTTATCTATAGGCATAACCATTGCAGTGGTCGTTATGCTTCGTGTGCTATGGAAGTTTTCTAATCGTTCTCCAGATCTTGAACCTGGTTCAAGACTTGAACACCTTGCAGCAAAACTGGGGCATTTGGCACTTTATGCTGTGATGCTAATTATGCCGATAACTGGGTATTTTGGAACAGGTGTGGATACCGAGTATTTCTTTTTATTTGACATAACAAGCTTCAAAGACACCGAATATTTTTTATTTAATTACGGCGACATAATGTCATTCAAGGAATTTGAAAAACCTATCGATTTTATTCACAAGGATATAATGGGCGCATGGGTAGTATGGCTTTTGATTTTAGGCCATGTCTCAGCGGCACTTTACCATCAGTTCGTTAAAAAAGATCGAACACTGCAAAAAATGACAACTGGAAATTAACCCCTTGAAAATCACTAAATCAGGTAAAGGCTGATTTTTAATCAGTCCTGCCCCATCACCGCGTAAGGAAAACGGGTGCTTTAAAGCAACACTAAAGGGAACTAAATTTACGAATCAGTATGTCAAAAAAATATCCAAGATAGCTTTTTAAATTTAAAATTGAACTCTAAATTAATATAACAGTTAACTATGACAATCACACAGAATTATTAACAGCATCGGGAAATAGACTGCTTAATTTTTTAGATATTGTATCTGGTTTTATCGGTTTAACAATATAATGCTTTACCCCTTTATCAACTGCATTTTTAACTTTGTCTAGTTCTGCATTTGATGTTACTAAAACAAATGGTGGTGGATCATTCTTCTTTTGCACTTCAATAAAAAGCTCCAGGCCATTCAATTTAGGCATTTCCCAATCACAAATAATCAGATCTAGTTCTTTTTCATTAATTATATTCAGCGCTGTAGCCCCATTATTGGCTTCAAAGATATGATTTATTCCTAAGCTCTTTATTATTGACACCAGGACTTTACGCATAGATTCTGCATCATCAACCACTAATACTCTTAAGTTTTTACTTTGTAACATGTGCTTCCCTTTTAAAAACATAATTAGAAACTGTCTTATCGGTGTAATTATAGCCCAATTTTAATTCATAATTTATAACGCTCATAAGCAGCTGAAATATTGAAATAAAAAACAATTATCTAACATCAACAGATAGAACCCAGCTTTATTAGCAACACAAGAGCATTTATAGTTTTATCAGTTTTTCTACTCCATCACCATCTCAGCAGCCATAGAATATACCACCTGCAATTCATTATGCAGGCGAATCATATTATCTGGGTTATCAACTTTATTTTTGACATCTTCTAGTGCAATATCAAACAGGTGTGCATTGTCTCTGAAAAAATACGCAGAGAAATAGCCATTGCAGAATGAAAATTGTACCAGCAGGTTACCGGCTTTTGCAATATACAACATGTAACTGACTCGCTTATCGGTTAATATTTTTTTAGCCAGATCAGGGTCACTGGTTTTTATACTGTAGTAGTTTTCAAACGTCTCTTCATCAGCTTGATAAGTTTCTAGCGATTTCGACTGTGAATTTTGAGTCTGCTCTTCTTCATCAAAATTATAAATTTTGTCATCATTTTTACCAAGTGTGGTACGAATATCATCTACAAGATTTGATATATTTTCACCCAGATATTTATCAGTAAACTCTCTACGAATGACCACATCACCCTCAAACTCATCCTGCAGTTTTGCCTGAAAAAAAAGGCCGCCGGATGAATCACACTGGATACGGTCAGCGCGTCTCTCCAGCGAGAGCATGGAAGCTTTTGCAGGTACGTGGCCAAAATCCCCCTCCAGTAAATCATGTGGCTGCAATAAATATTTTGATACAGACTCACCATGGGTAAAATAGATAGGCACAATCAAACTATTTTCAATCGTTTCAGTATTAACGCCCTCCTCAGGTTTATAGCTTAACTCAGGCAACATAAAATTAAGCATAGGTTCGGTCACCTGATTTCGATAAAACCGCCGAAACTCTTCTAGTTTTTCCAGATATTTAAACCCGAGGGTAAACATTTTTATTAATATCCAGACAATAGAGCCAATCAACGGAGCCACTTTGAAAAGCAAAAACCCAAGGGAGCCATCGTCTTTAAGGTTAGAGCTTATCGCCACTCCCACAAGTATAATCACAGCACTTATTAGAACTGTTTTCGTCATTTCAATTACCCAGTAGCCAACAAACATTTTACGTTGTTTTTCGGCATCTATCGCTCGGGACATCATATTTGTATTGAAATAGTCTTTACATTCTTCTAATGATTTCATATATACGCCTGTTTTCATTTATCTGTTATCAGAGGTTGCCTCCGAGGTAATCAGAACGAAAATTAATTATAATGATTTATTATAATGGTTAATTTAAAACTTGCATGGTTAATCTAGCTCAAGCTTTTAACAATGTTAATGGTTCATATCTTACATCAATTAAATATTTCATTATTGTTTGCTTCACTATTGATTTAACAGGCCTGGCTGCGCATAATGCCAGATACCGCCCAACAGAAGATAATGAATTATGGATAATTACATTACCCTGCCAACCTGGCTAGTTATTTTACTCGTGCTTTTTGCCGCTGTGATGGTACTCGACAGGCTATTAATGCCAGGGCTGCGCTGGTATTTACACCGCCGAGTTAATAAAGTTATCGACGAGGTCAGTACCCGCCTGGATATTAAAATTCGTCCATTTCAACTCACTCGTCGACAAAGCCTTATCGATCAGCTGGTGTTCGACGAGCCAGTAATCGAAGCTATTAAAGCCTACGCCGAAAAAAATAAAATGCCAGTAGCACTGGCCCAACAAAAAGCCCGTCAGTACGCCAGTGAAATTGTTCCTGCATTTAATGCCTATATTTATTTCAGATTAGGTTACTGGCTGGCGAGAAAATTTGCACGTTTAGTTTATCGAATCCGCGTCGGTTTTTTTGATGATGATGGCTTGAAAAAAATTCCCCAGGGGGCCAGTGTAGTTTTTGTGATGAATCACCGCAGTAATATGGATTACATTCTCACCTCTTTTCTGGTAGCTGAAAAAACTGCTCTATCTTACGCCGTGGGTGAATGGGCACGCATCTGGCCTTTGCAAACCTTAATAAAATCCATGGGTGCATTTTTTGTGCGCAGAAACTCCTGCAATGCGCTGTATCGAAAAATACTTGAACGTTATGTGCACATGGCAACCCGTGCCGGGGTTTGTCAGGCGGTTTTTCCGGAAGGCGGCTTAACTAAAAACGGTGCGCTGCGTGAACCCCGCCTAGGTTTTATGGATTACATGCTCAGGGAATATCATTCGGAATATGATAAAGATATTGTGTTTGTACCGGTTGGTATTAATTACGATCGGGTCATTGAAGACAGAAGTTTAATTCGAAAACTCGACAAAAAAGCCAGCAAACGCAGTACCTGGTTTGTCATTAAAACCACGCTGAGTTTTATTTTTAAAATGGTATTACTGTCTCGAAAAATGCGCTGGAAACGCTTCGGATATGCCAGCGTCAACTTTGGCCCGCCGGTTTCAGTTAAACAATACTGTGCAGATAATAAAATTGATTTTAGCCAGCTAGAACAGGAAGAACGTTTTGAGCAGGTGAAAGAACTTGCTGAATCATTGATGGATAATATCAGCCACGTTATCCCTATTTTGCCAGTGGCATTAATGGCCGAAATTTTATTACATAATAAAAATGAATGGAAAAGTGAACTAGATTTAAAATCACAGGCGGCTCAACGAATTGATGAATTAAAAAATAGTGGTGCACCTATTAATATTTCATCAAATGCCTGTGAGGGTGTATTAACTAATGCGTTAATTATGTTAACAGCAAGGGGGCTGGTTGATACTCAGGAAAATTTACTATGTGTTAATGATGAATCTGAAACTTTGCTTAGCTATTATGCAAACTCTATACATCACTGGAAATAATATTCAGGCAATCTGAATGCTTTTAAATCACCCTTAGTGACATGACTTTACATAATGATAACTGGCAATCAGTATGGCCATATCGATATTACCATTTTTCTAAGGGAGGGGGACTCCCCTCTTTGTAAAAGAGGGAATACATATATTTTTATTACTAAAAGTTTATAGTGCTGAATATTAATTTCACGGGGAGATTTAGATGTTAATGTTTATTACAATTATTCATTTTCATTAAGCGCAGGAACCTATTAAATCCCCCTTAGTCCCCCTTTTTCTAAGGGGGAAATCATTCGCTTTATCAGGCTCACTTAAGCCTTCACTTTTACTGCTCTTTCTTTATAACGAATTAGAAACTACTCCCCCTTAGTAAAAGAGGGGTTGGGAAAGACAAAAGATTTCAAAGTAGTTCAGACAAAAAAAAGCACCAACATTTCTGTTAGTGCTTTTCAGATATGGGGTGAATGATGGGACTTGAACCCACGACAACCGGAATCACAATCCGGGGCTCTACCAACTGAGCTACACCCACCATAAACTTGCTAAAAATGGCGCGCCTGACAGGACTCGAACCTGTTACCCTCGGCTTAGAAGGCCGATGCTCTATCCAGATGAGCTACAGGCGCTTATACAGATCCGTCCATATTGACAGGACTTCGGCTGATTGCAATCATCAACCATGCAAAGCATCATCAAATATTTCGACAAAACCTCGCACTTAATAATTTGGCCCTACCTATATAAAACAGGGTAGAGAGATTACGAAACACGTCCTGTGTTTCGCCCTTCGGGCAGGGTGATAAAAAACATCACCCTGTTAAAAATGGCTCCCGGCCATTTTTTCGAACACTTATCGTTCGAACCTCTCTACTGGACCATGCAAAGCATCATCAAATATTTCGACAAAACCTCGCACTTAATAATTTGGTCGGGGTAGAGAGATT
>Ga0316205_10000378_pt1 | contig 88064 bp, 82 predicted proteins | sample 3monthpyrite_MG_FD_204941 | JGI IMG/M metagenome (GOLD analysis project Ga0316205, IMG submission 204941) | Microbial mat bacterial communities from mineral coupon in-situ incubated in ocean water Damariscotta River, Maine, United States -... | ecosystem: Environmental > Aquatic > Marine >...
GTGATTAAATTTATTAACACTTCCTTAAGACGCGTTAAGTCAGCCCTTACTTTATATTCCATAGGCCCTTTTACACTAAGGTTTAGCTGGTTTTTATTAACGGTCTCTTGGCATAATGTTATGCAGTCTCCAATAACACCATCAACATCTACTTCTTCTATCAATATTTTAGTGCGATTATTTTCAATATTTGAGAGTTCTAGCACATCATCAATCAGAAGATGAAGATGCTCACCCGCAGTAATGATTTCTTGAAGGTTTCTTCTTTGATCTTCGTCTTGCTCTTTCATTTCAAGAACTTGACTAAAACCCAGAATCGCATTCATAGGCGTTCTCAGCTCATGACTCATTTTAGAAAGAAACTCTGACTTCGCATTACTTGCCTGCTCTGCAATCCCGCGAGCAACATCAGCTTTCATTTTTTCTTTGGAGAAATTTCGAGCCCTGAAAAACATATAAAGCATTGTTAAAAACATCAAAGCAGCTATCAGCAACATTCCAGAAACAATATAAAAATTACGATTCGCTCTCTCGACATCATCATGCATACGTTTTGCAATTATCGTCGGATCAAAATGTGCTGCAGGAAAGAATATCGGTGCATTAAATTTGTCCCGATTTGCAATACTAATTATCTGTTGTCCAATATCTGATGTAATGTACTCAACAAATTTTGTGCTCAGCGGATGAACTGGACGTTTTACCTTGTCATAATTAATTTGCATAATACTGAAAGGCTTATGCAACTCATACCCTCCGCGATATAAAGGAACTAGTGCCGCAGAGAACTCCTTTCTGTTTTGTATATATGTAGCAATATCAGCGAATGTATAGGCCTCTTGTTCAGCGGCTATACGCATAGCACCAAGCGGGGTTGTGTTGGAGATCTCATACCATGGCCAATCAGGATCAACCCCAACACTTTCCCATAGATCAAATAATTTATGATAGGTGCCACCATTTTTTGAAGGTGCAATAAAAGGTGCTTTATTATTTGCGATCTTTTTCAATACACTTTGTATTGTGCTTTCTTGCAATAAACCAAGTTCATCTGTAGGTGGGCCAAATATCGCATATGAACTAAACATAAACTCAATCCGGTTGACCACTACCCCTTCTTTTAGTAAGCGATGCTCTTCCGGCGGGTAATAGGTTATTAGTACATCGGCCTTTCCTGTTCTGGCCATACTTATCGCTTCCAAAGAACCAAAAGTCTGTACTTCTATTTTGGTATCTGGATACGACTGCAGGAACCCTTCAATTAATCGGTCAACGACTAATGGGTACACTGAACGTGATGCAACAATGTGTAACGGAGACTCCGTATCAGCACTAAATGCGGGGACAGGTATTGTGTATACCAACAATACAGTAACAAAAGTTCTTAATGCGTTGTAAATCATGCTAAATATCTTAATCTCCCTATTCACGCCTACAATAGCAATATATTGATACTTACACATTCCGACTGGTATAAGTAGTCCATGCTTTATTCATTTGCCGCTGATGTGCTACTTATTGTGCACTTATTATTCATCCTGTTTGTTATTCTTGGCGCCTTGCTCGTTATCAAGTGGCGCTGGGTGGTTTACTTGCATCTCCCCGCTGTATTGTGGGGAATATTCATCGAGTTTAGTCATGGGATTTGCCCACTAACACCATGGGAAAATGCGCTACGCCTAGCGGCGGGTGAAGCAAGCTATGAAGCCAGTTTTATCGAGCATTATCTAGTCCCTCTGATCTATCCAGCCCATCTCACTAATAACACACAAATTATACTGGGTTGCCTGACTATAACTGTCAATCTTGGCCTTTACCTATGGTTAGTGCTCAAAATTAAAAACCAAGGTTAGTCACTCAAGTAAGCCGAACTGCGCTATAATTGCCGGAGTAATTTACTCGGTTAATACACCTCGATTATGCAAAAAGCCACCAATCTCTTTTCTCACCGCCAATACTGGGCCAAGCGCTTCGGTGTCGCCCCTGTATTACCCATGTCCCGTGCAGAAATGGATGAACTGGGCTGGGATAGCTGTGACATTATCCTTGTTACCGGTGATGCCTATGTCGATCATCCTAGCTTTGGTATGGCGATGATCGGTCGTTTATTGGAATCACAGGGGTTTCGCGTAGGCATTATTTCCCAACCAGATTGGCTAGATAAAAATGCCTTTATGGAACTTGGCCAACCAAACCTGTTCTTCGGTATTACCGCAGGCAACATGGACTCGATGGTTAACCGTTATACGGCTGATCGGCGTTTACGACACAACGATTCCTATACACCCAATGGCGAAGCAGGCAAACGCCCTGATCGTTCGGTGATGGTTTATAGCCAACGCGTACGCGAGGCTTATAAAGGTGTGCCGGTCATCATTGGTGGCATTGAGGCGAGTTTGCGTCGTATTGCACATTACGATCACTGGTCTGGCAAGGTACGCAAATCAATCTTGCCTGATTCAAAGGCTGATCTACTTATTTACGGTAATGCCGAGCGTGCCATTACCGAAGTTGCCCACCGCCTTGCTAACGGCGAAACAATTAGTGAAATCACTGATGTTCGCGGTACAGCCTACATGAGCAAAACAGTACCCAGCGATTGGGCCATTGTGAATTCTACGGATGTTGATCAGCCCGGCAAGATTGAACAACACCCAGACCCTTATGCAGAAAAACCAAATTGCGAACAGGCTAATACAGAAACTCAAATAGCCGACACCGGCAAGATTGTTGTGGAACTCGATTCACGACGCGTAAAACTAAATCGTGATAAAACAGTTCTGCGTCTACCTTCCTTTGAGCAAGTTGCTTGTGACAAGGTACTTTATGCACATGCCTCACGAGTGTTTCATATGGAAACTAACCCCGGTAATGCTCGCTCACTCATGCAAGAACATGGCCAACGTACAGTCTGGCTGAATCCACCTCCAATTCCTCTTAGTACCGAAGAGATGGATCGACTATTTGAATTCCCCTATACCCGCATGCCTCATCCAGCCTATGGTAAGGCAAAACTTCCAGCCTGGGAGATGATTCGTTTCTCGATAAATATTATGCGTGGTTGCTTTGGTGGTTGTACCTTCTGTTCTATCACTGAACACGAAGGCCGCATTATTCAAAGCCGTTCTGAAGATTCAATTATTCATGAGATAGAAACCATCCGTGATACCACGCCTGGTTTTACTGGCAACATATCCGATCTTGGTGGGCCAACTGCGAATATGTATCGCTTGGCCTGTAAGAGTGAAAAAATTGAATCGGCATGTCGCCGCTTGTCTTGTGTGTACCCCGGAATATGCAGCAACCTTGACACCAATCATAAGCCACTAATCAAACTCTATCGTCGAGCACGTAAACTAAAAGGCATTAAAAAGATCTTTATTGCTTCGGGCTTACGTTATGACCTTGCTGTAAAAGACCCTGAGTATGTCAAAGAATTGGTACAGCACCATGTAGGCGGTTACCTAAAGATTGCACCAGAACATACCGAAGAAGGCCCGCTAACCAAAATGATGAAACCGGGCATTGGTAGTTATAACCAATTTAAAGAGATGTTCGAAAAATTCTCAAAACAAGCTGGTAAAGAACAATATTTGATTCCTTATTTCATCTCAGCCCACCCCGGTACAACGGATGAAGATATGCTGAACCTGGCGTTGTGGCTAAAGGAAAATGATTTCCGTCCAGATCAGGTGCAAGCATTCTTGCCAACACCGCTCGCCATTGCTTCTGCGATGTATCACACCGCAAAAAACCCGTTAAAGAAAGTCGATAGAAACTCAGAACGCGTTAGCGTTGTACGTGGCGATAAGCGTCGCCGTCTGCACAAAGCCTTCTTACGCTACCACGATGCTGAAAACTGGCCTATGTTACGTGCCGCATTAAAACGTATGGGACGCACTGATTTAATTGGTAATGGTAAAAAGCATCTTGTTCCCGCGTGGCAACCTGCTGGTACCGGTGGTCGCCCAGAGGGCGTACGTGGTTACGCTGCTGAAAAGAAACAAGCTGCACAAGACAAACGCGGCAATAAAAAAACGACTGCAAAGAAAACGGCTAGCAAGAAGAAGACTTCTAAGAAAGTAACCGCTAAAGAGGTCAAAAATCCTACTGCAAATTCACGTGCGACAACACGGGGAAAATCCATACGGAGAAAGAAACCGACACGTAGATAATGTATTTAACGTCGTCCATTAAATCAAATACCGACCGCCTCAACCTATCCTTCATACCTTTCTGAAAAGAGAGCATCGAGTTCATTTAGCCAATTGCAAATTTTGCAATGACAACCAACTTGTGAATGTTCATTTTTTCCTAGTTTATGCAACATGTAATCTCGCGCAATAAATATATTTCTTAGTATAGTATTAATATTACTTTCATCATTTAAATACTCCAACCTACCGATGATTTCTAAACATTCTTCCGCTAAATCACATCCCCTGCATTTTATGTCAAGAAAATCGAATTCGCCTTTACGGGTACAGCTGCTTGCACCAATATCTTCATACAACATGGCTCTTGGTACTTCTCGCATTACGATTAATCTTTGTTTAAATACCTCTGATGACAGCCCATCATATTCATAATGCAAATTATTCATTTGTACCTCTTTGACACACATAAATTTCGCTATTATTAGTTATCACTTGTTAAGTTATCGGCCACGATAGACTTAATTGAAACAAATAAAACGAAGATTTATCTTTATTTACAAAATTTTACGAATCAGAAGTCAGGATTGATCTAGATCAATATAAAGAAACAAAATGGGAATTATTAGTTAAATACTGACCCATATATTGGAGGCCAAAAACTTAAAACATCATAAATATTGTGTTTTATGATGTGTCACCGGGAGTAAAAAATCTATTCTTTTACCTTCAAACTATTGTTGATATCACGACTATTTATAATTAATTCATCTCCATCAAACGATTGGGATGATTTAGACAAGCGGTCATAAAGCACAACATTCACTGTCGCCGCCAGGTTCATACTATTTACTGTTGGCACATACACGACCTCATCGGCAGCATCAATAATATCCTGGCTCATCGTGCCATCTTCAGGACCAAAAATGTATAAGGCATTATCCGGATGTTCAAATGCAGGAAGGGCTATCGCGCCCTCAGCAAACTCTACACAAACCAACTTCACGCCCGATGGTACTGCATCAAGCAAAGAGGACACTTCTGAGAGAACGATAGTTTGACCAACCTTACGATGCATATCAGGCAGCCCAGGATTACGCATTAAGGCACGCGGGTAACGTTTACCTGTGTAAAAGACATTTCCAACACTAAAATTACCCGCCGTTCGCATAATGGAACGAACATTGTATGGGCTCTTGGGATTAATTAATCCAATACTTACTTTTGATTCATTCATTTTTTAATCATGTTAACTATTTTCTAATATCTATCATCATAGTAAAAAACTATTGGCTTTATGTAGATAGATTGTTTTCATTTTTAAATAATATAAAAAAGGGGACCCAGAGCATAAATCTCTGATCCCCAATTTCACACTAAGCTTCTATTTAGACAGTCGCTGGGACTGGCACACTTACACCATCAATGCTGCCACCTTGCTTCCCACCCTTTTCATCGATCTCATTTTGAACATCTTCAGTGCTTTTATGAACCAGGCTACTACTTGATGCGCCAACATTCCTCGCGCCAACTTTAATGACGTATATAAGCGCTACCAGTAGCACTACCCACCACAATGCAAGCACTGCCTTCTGTCCTGCAACGCTATTTGGCGCGATATATTCATACCATTTATAAGTTTCAATCATCACTGATGAAGAAAGGAACTCCTTGTGTGCGGCGTAGTTCAAGGTGAAGGGTAGATAACCAATCGCAAAACCCATAAATCCGACCAAGGTATTGAGGTAACCCATGCCAATTCGCATGTAAGATCGAATCTCACAACCAATCAACATCACCGCGCCCAAGCCCAACAACACGCCACCTATCAGGTTGCCTGCGGTAGTCTGGAATTTTAGTGCTCCGGAAAATGCAGGAGAGACATCAAATGCTATCCAGGCGATGACGATAAAACCAAGCATCACCACCCAATGCGCCATCAGACCAATCATTGGTAAGTAACTACGCATCAGTGTCCGCGTTATCCGTGGCACACCCATTCGGGCATAGTGACCATCATGCTTCTTCATCATGCCGCCAGCTTCCCATGAGACCAGCGCACATTCAGTACCCATGCCACTTTTAGCTAAGCCAACACCACCAATAATACCCGCGGTTAAGGTTAAGATGACGTAATACCATCCTTTGCTATCGACTGATTTACCAAAAGCAACCAGCTCACCTTTCTTTAAATGCTGCAGACTTTCAGGGTTAAACAGGCCGCCATAAAAGGCGATGCCGATAAAGAATATCGCAAAGAGTAAGCCAACCCAATAAAGCGGATTACTTGTGCCTTTTTTACCTTGGGGGCACGTTGCAGCTTCTCCGGCGTCATTACCACAAACATAAGCACGTGTTTCCTGATGTTTGAAGTAAGATGCCATGCCCACTCGGCTTAGTATGTAAAATCCTAGTGCTCCGCCAATAGCCATAAAGAATACGGTCACAAATGAATGAATATTCATTAGAGGAATACCGCCCATCAGGTGATTCAATGTACAACCACCCGCTAGCCGCGTGCCGTAACTGAAGACCATCCCGCCAAGAAAAGAAATAAATAGCACCTTAGGTGGATAATAAACCCAAGCACGACTTTCTTTTTCCATTCGCGTTACTAACCAACCACCAATGATCATGCCGACAATTGGCCAACCAATGCCTGGGACAAATGCGCCACCCGTTGAGGCCACACCATCGATAGCTTTTCCGTAGAGTTGAAAATCGGGGAGATCGAATAAGCGATAAAAAGAAACTTCCATACTGCGGAACATTTTACCGAGATCAGTTGTTACGGTGATCGGTTTAAGAGAGGGGGTCTTACCTGCCTGTATTTTCTCTACCCAGAGGCCGACCATATAAATAATTTGTGCAACGCCAAATGTAATGCCAGCCCAAAAAAATGACCATTGGGCTCTGCTATAACGTTTCAGAAAACCACTATTCTTATCCATAGCTTATAACTCCCGATACGATGCTGTATTATTATTTGTCGTTACAGAGTACTCCTTAAAAAAAAAAAGGCTAACATTTTTTGTCCATGAAAAGCTAGATTAAAACAAAAGAGTCTTAATTTAATCGTGTCAAAGTGTCCTGACGGTAATATTGCCGTAGTTGTTCATAAACATCCGCATAGTGTTGCAGAATAAGTTCAGGGCGTTCAAAAAACACCTCACTGAATACTGCAAAATACTCAGCTGGCGAACTTGCCCCGTAGCAATCTATTTTCATAGCCTTTGATTCACCATGGCTGCATTTTCTTACAAAGTCTTTAAACCCAGCTCCCAAAGCATCCGCCCATAGCGTTGATGACATATCGGGATGTAGCGGCGGAAAGCCATTCGCCACTCCATTTTGCATATCTAACTTATGTGCAAATTCATGAATCACAAGATTACTACCATCAATGATACCGCCGCGTTCAGTTTCTTCCCATGACAATACCACTGGCCCCCGTAGCCATGACTCACCAGCCAAATTAGATCGCACATGGTGTATTACACCATATTCATCTGTAACCGTGCGTTCTGGTGCAAAACCGGCAGGATAAATAATAACCGATGTCCAGCCTTCATAACTACCGACGCCTAACTCTAAAATAGGCAAACAAGCTTGTAGGGCAATAATGAGTACCATGTGGTCGGTAACGATCAGATCATGCGCCCCTTCAAAAGACTTAGCATCTATAAATAAGATAGCTAATTCGCGCAACTTGGTTTTTTCATCCACGGTTAATTTTTTCAGTAATGGCAAAGCACTAAACGCACTTAACCACTGAGCATCCGTCACTGTGGAACGTTTAATAATACGTTCGTCGAGCCAGTGACTAATAAATTTAAACATCTCTATTCAGCGCCACTTTGTGTGCTGGCTTCTGTTATCCATTTTTGGAACTTATCAGGTAACGGTGTGATTTTATTATTTTTGTGTGTCGCATAATCATAAGACTCTATTTCGGCAATACGATCATCGGTCAATGGATGAGTACTAAAAAATTCGGGTGGTTCTAAACTTCCCGCCTCCTCTTTTAATATCTTAAAGAGATCGTCGGCACCACCAAGATGACCATAAATAGATTTTAATGCCTTAATAGCTGTTTCATCCGCTTGCAACTCCATTTCACGACTGTATTTCAATATAGTGAGATAACCTGCCTCACCAAGAAAATTTCCTATTACGGCATCGCCAGCCGTCGTACTAATAACCGAAAGCGCTAAGCCTGCAACCAATCCTCGTCCCATACTTTTAATAGGATGGCGATGCTTAACATGGGCAATCTCATGAGCCATCAACATAGCTAAAGCATTTTCATTGGGTAATTTTTCTAATAAACCACGAAAAAAGAAAACATGCCCGCCTAGGGTAGCAAAGGCATTCACGGTCTCGTCATCCAGATAATGAATCGTGATCTTCATTTCATCCGGCAGATCTTGCGATTTCACAATACGATTTGCTAATGACTGTAGATACTCAGGTATTGGTCCCTGTTTTGTACCGGCTTTAATCTCAGGGAATGGAATTTTATTTTCAACACTAAAAGGAATATACGAGGTCAACACATCCACGAATATGACCAGCACAAGAATAAGCACAAAAATACTCGCCAGCACACCACTGGTTAACCACAAAAATTCCTTTAGTGGATGCGCCTTACTGGAATTAATACCTTCGGGAATTTCCGGGTTTGAGTATTCCAATTAATCAACCCTGTCGTGGAGGAATAATAGCGGTCCCGTAAGCAAGTACTTCAACCGAACCTACCTGGTTGCCCCGGCCTTGATAGATGCTGGCTGTCTCAAACTTGGTATTGAAAATAAGATCCGCGCCCATTTCCTTAGCCTGTGCCTTCATCCGAAGTACTGCTTCGCGGCGTGCGCGATCAATCAAAGATTCATATGACGTTACGCGGCCACCAACCAGGTTCCGCAGCACAGAAATAAATCTCTTAAAATAATCTACCGAGACGACAACACTGCCGACCACAAGGCGGCTTTCACTAGGCTTACTCAGCATAGTTGGTGTTTTTGCCGCAATAGCAGGTAAGCCCCTGAGTTTTTTCTCGCGTTTAATAATGGATTTATAATGTTTCTTTTCTGCATGCCGACCAAAACCATAACCTAACGCCAATAACGATAAGAAAATAATCAGATCAATCATTACATTTTCTCCAAGGTTACCGCCGTACCATAAGCAAACAACTCGGCTGCACCCGCCGCAATGCTTGACGTTGAAAAGCGTACGTTCAACACCGCATTTGCGCCAACTGCTCTAGCCTGTTCGGTCATCCTTTCAATCGCCTCTTCACGAGATTCCTGCAATAACTCGGTATAACCGACCAATTCGCCACCAAAAATATTCTTTAAGCTTGCCATAATGTCGCGACCAACATGCTTTGCGCGCACCGAACTCCCCTGTACTAGCCCAAGGTGCTTGGTAATACGCTTACCCGGTATAATTTCAATATTGGTGATCATCATCATAAAAGTCCTTTTATTTATAGTTTTTAATATATGTAATTATAATTGTTTCATGAGATATACGTTACCACATCAAATCATCGGGAATTTCATAATCGGCATACGGATCATCTTCATCAGATTCTACTTCAGTACTGTGTTCAGCCGTAATAATGGATTCTGGATCACGCTGTTTAATTTTCTCTGCCACCATTTTGGGTACCAGCTCATAACCTTCAGCCAATTTAGCTATTACCAAGCGACCAGACATAAGTAATTTATAGCCTTGTTCTGAAACATAGATATGCTTAACTACACCAGCATCGGTAAAATTATAAGTAATATCACCATCTTGATCTTGCACGCCATGCGTTTCAATTAATTGCTTAATCTGTGCTGCAATTGCCTTACGATCAGCTTGTTCTTTTTTCTGTAAGTTTATTTTCCGATCACGGTCAGCGTTCTCCGCTTGCGCCTTTTGCGCTAACAACTTCGATTCATCTACTTGCTGCGCTGCACTTGCTTTGGTCTTTTTCTTCTTGTTTTTATATTTGTCCTGCTTGATCTTATTCGCTTTGTTTTTATCAACAAGACCGGTTTTCTTTAATTGATCAAAGAGTGTGTTACCCATGAATCATTCCTCATCCACATCATCGGCATCAACCTGACCTGACATGCGGCGACGGATATGTGACCAAGACATACCAACTGTCAATATAATGGTAATAATGATCAATCCTGCATAAGAGTAAAAACGAATACTGTCTTCAGAAGTTAAACCGGCATCAATCACAAACCAAAGTATTGCAGCACATAAACTACTCACTAGGATCAAACCAACCGTGCCAAGTGAACGCAACGTTGCCCTAATAAAAACAACCCAACCAATCAACAATACTAAGCCGGCAATAACCTTAATGGGTGATAGGGGTAAGAAATTCTTAATTCCCCAATCAAAATAGGAATAGCCTTCTGGGTTATAGGTAAGAAAAACGACCAGCAGTGCGAATAGAAATCGTAGCGAAATGCCAGCCCATGTAAGTCGATGTGTAGCCATTACATTGCCCCTTATAAAATCAAATATAGAGGTCTGCGACCTCGGTTACGTTTATTATACTTTTTCTATTTTAAATAGACACTACCCTGTCACCTTGGCTATTACCCACCGAACCGGTTTAACAAACAATAAATTAATAACTTTGACAATAACCATCATCACAGCATAAAGGAAACAGAAACACCCTAAGACAGGAATAAACACTATGATGAATAGCAATCTGTGAACAAGCCATATAAGAGCAAACTCAATCACATAGCTATAGCCAGTTCTTACTCTCAACGACCAGACTTTATTCCATAGTGACCAACTCGTAGAGAAAACAATCAGACCCAGGATTATAGAAATTATCAAATAATATTGTATATCAGACTGTAGCCACGGAACGATGCGTTGATCCAGTTCTTTACTACGTTCAATATCAGGGCGATATACTGTAACCGCCTTGCTAAAAAGCTGTAACGAGATATGATCTACATCAATCAAATTATCGTCTGCTACCGGCGCCACCGTATTTTTGACAACCTGCTTTGTCGATTTAAGCTGAATAACTGATTGAGAATTGCCCGCGCTCCTGAAATTTAGCTCTAGTGGTGCCAAATTTTTTGGATCTCGAAACTTGTTTAAGAAATCTCCGGTCGTGTCATAAAGGTCCTTAACACTTCGACTACCTGAATTTGCATCTTTGGCAAAACCTTTAAGTAGCTTGACAGGCTTATCTGAATCAATAATAACGAGATTGATATCATTCTCAGCTGCGGCTCTTTGTATTCGTGTTATAGAAACATCTGCGTCAGCGCCTTTCAATAAGCCCGCTTTCACCGGAGCGGAAATAACAATAGTCTGCCTTTTCAATGATGCCATCGCATTAAGTAGAACATTTCCGCCTACCTTTTCAACGACCGTCTTACTACCATAGGCTTTTGCCTGTACCAGCTTATTGGCATCTTTATCTAACTGAAAGAGTCTTACTGGCCCTGCAAGCGCAGGTCTTTGAAGATGCCACATACCATCCTTAAGCTGGTTTGTATCTTGAACTGGCAATCTCACATTTTTATATTTTAATACCACACCATTGCCACGCTGTAGCTCAACGACTTGGCCGCTCTTACCTCTAATATAAATAGGTAATGATTCTGGGATATTCTTAAACATCGAGAAATTATTCGGGATATCTACCGCATCAAGAATAAGTATCGGCTTATTCCCCTTACTACTACGCTTAACTAAATCGTCAAAAGAAATCCTGGTACCGTTATCTAATTTTATGTCCCACTGCCCTGATGAATCCGGTCGAATTCTAGCCGGCGTGAAATCCCCTATATTTTCAGGTAACTCAATCTTTGAAATAGGAAGTTCGAAATCACTCTTCTTTGCGGCCTTGCCTGCTTTCGTTATCAAGGAAATTAATCCGGCATTTGCTATGTTTACAACACCTAGGAAAATCAAGAAGACAAAGATAATCAGCTTATAATTTTTATAGCTCATTCGATGTGACTGCATAATTATACGTATTTCATTATCTGCCCGTTATTTTGTAAATACAAGGCACATTATTTCACTTTTCATTGCTGACTATAGGTAACTCATACCAGAATGTACTACCTTTTCCTTGTTCTGATACAAAATGTATTTCTCCATTCATATGATTAAGTAAATCTTTTGAGATTACCAATCCGAGACCTGCCCCGCCTTTATATCTTGTACTCGAAGCGTCTTCTTGTGAAAATTTATTAAATATTCTTTTTTTGAAATTGTCACTTATACCTAAACCATAGTCTTGTATTGATACCGTTACTTTTTCACCAGAATAATTAACATTAATATCAACACTTCCATATTCTTCAGAAAATTTAACTGCGTTTGATATAAGGTTAGCCATTACCTGCAGTAATCTATCTGAATCAACGTACACTTCTACATCATCACATCGATCACCAATATTTAATTTAATGTTGTATTTATCAGCATATGATTTATTCATTGCTACCGACTTATCAACCAGTGACATTAATACATATCGATCCAGCTTGAACGTCATATTGCCAGCGGCAATTTTATCCATATCTAGCAAGTCATTTATCAAAATAGCTAATCGCTGACTATTAGATTCTGCAATAACAAGCAATTCATTAACTTTATCTGGCACTTCCCCAACAACACCCGCATTAATCAGACCAAGGGTCCCCTTGATAGCTGTTAGAGGTGTTCTTAGCTCATGGCTTACCGTAGATACAAATGAATTCTTCAGACTTTCAAGTCGCTTTTGTTCTGTAATATCTTTCGCCATCCCTAAATAACCAATAACGTCACCATCTTTTGACTCCATCGTTGTCACACTTAATACCACGGTTAACCGCTCACCATCTTTTTTTACATATGTCCACTCGCGTGTTTCTGAACCTTTGGTTTTTGGAATTGTTACAAATACTTCAAAACCATTGACCTGCTTTTCTAATTCTTCAGATAGCTCTAAACCACGCCCTTCAACCTCTGAGGGAATATGGAATATCGCTGGTGTTTGTTTCCCAATCATTTCATCTGCACTATAGCCCAGCATTTTCTCTGCTCCTGAATTAAACATCGTTATTAACCCATTTGCATCTGTTGTGATCAATGACATTTCGGTAGCTGCATTTAGTACTGCATTTAGTTCCCGTGTTGTGCTTATCAATTCTTCTTCTGCTTTCTTTCTTTCTGTAATGTCAGATTCAATAGCGATAAAGCCTATTTTTTCTCCATTATTTTCAATCGGGTCGCAATCAATATGCACCCAATAAGGAACTCCATCACGGGTATAATTAATAATTTCTTCTGAGAATTTTTCAACTTTATTTACCTTTTCAGATATCCTTTCTACCGTTCCAGGATCTGTTTCTGAACCTTGCAAAACATCACCAGGTTTTTTGCCGATCAGATCATTTAGCTGGTATCCTGTTAAATTTGTAAATGCGGCATTTGTCCATTCAATTTCACCATCTACATTCGTTATAATAACGCTACTAGTTGTTCGGCTCGCCACCATCGACAATCTTCTTAATTCTTCCGTATTTTCTCCTACCCTGGACTCGAGATTTTCTTTCTCTGTATTAAGCTCTTTATAATTACTTGAAATCCTTTCAGCCATTGAAAGTAACGTCTCCGTCAAGCTTGAAAACTCATATATAAAACTACCAGGCAAATCTGCTTTTTTCCCTGATGAAATATTTGTCACTAGATTATGGCTTACTTTATCGAGAGTTTTTATTGGCTGCGTTATCCAGCGACTAATAGTTGCTGCTAATAAAAATGCAGCGAGCATTAATATTGCAAGGATAGAAAACAGTTCAATCTTTAATTTATATACATTGTTAACAACGCCGGTAGATTTCTTCTCGACTACAATCTGATCTATACCAGAGATTCCTGATACATCTTTGCTATTAAAATAGCGCCCTAATTGCCAATCTTTCATTGCTGCATTGTTTTTGTTTGGTAACCAAATCATAGCCCCTTGCTTTCTTGAAATTATCTGGCTGCCCTGACGCTCTATGTTGCTTTTGGTTGTACCATATTCATATATAGGCTCATTGTTATTTAGAATCGAGAAGCTAACATCTTTATTCTGTGTAAATCCCGAGAAGTATTCAGCATATTCCTTATTTATTCCTTGGTTGTTTTTTATTCTCAGTGCATTAATTATTTGTTCTGATATTTGTTTTAACTCATTATTAGTTTGATTCTCAAATGCAACATTTGCTTGATGGCTACTCATGGTTGCAGGAACTGCGCCCGCTACTAACGTTACTAATAAAATAACATTGAATAATAATGACTGTATTTTTATCTTTTCTTTTTTTTTCCAAATAGACTCTATGCCTATATAAATAAAACTAGCTATTATTACATTGAAAATCCCATTCATCGCTTGTTTTAATCCAACCAATCCGGCTGCACTATCACTTAGACCAATAAACTGGGTATAAAAAATAAAGACTAATGGAATACCTAACGCGAACCAATAACCAGCATCAATTAATGCTAATCGTGTATAGCCACGAAACCAAAAAAAGGATACCCATAATGCTTCTATGACAAAGATTACAATCGCATATGGGTGACCCCATAAGTGATATGTATAAATGCTACCAATCAAGGCAACGATAACAGCAGCACTTCTTCCTATAGTCATCACTGCATACATGACAGCAATTGATCCAAAGATAAGATCGATACCATAAAAGAGCGGCAATGAAGCGTAATTGCCAATGAATCCACATAACGATAAAAGTATCGTTGCAGCAACTAACCTTTGATTTAGCTTAATACCCATTATTTTATTGCGTTTATTCCATTCACCCTATCGCTCTATATAGCGGTCATTCATCGATAAATATTAATTATTTCAATACATATTTAACCCCATTAAGTGACTTCTAACGTTTATATGCTCACAACCACTAATTTAAAACTTAAGGAGTGTCTAATGAAAATCAATACAATGCTGAAACCTGTGGCTATTACAGTTGCAAGTTCTGTCTTTATGCTGGGTTGCCTGTCTACAGATAAAGACCCTACTTCACATTTAGAACAGCCATCTAATGTCAAAATTCTTGTCGCTAAACCAGCCATAGCGCAATCGAATGCTTCAACTGAAGTCGCTGTAAAATCCGTGCGTCTTCGTGAAGATTTAAGTAAACACAAAATGAGTCATCGCGGCATAATGAGTCCGCTTTATGCGCCACAAATTACTGACCTATCAAAAATTCGACACCCTGTGAAATCACTTGATCGCGAGAACTATAAGCACTTAACTAACAATCCTGTTAAACGCGTTGCTGAACAACCTGTTTCTACCTTTAGTATCGATGTCGATACCGGCGCCTATGCCAATGTACGACGGTTTCTTAATAGAGGTAATCTACCTCGCGAAGATGCCGTGCGCATTGAAGAGCTCGTAAACTATTTTAGTTATGGCTACCCACAACCTGAAGGCTCACAACCATTCAATGTAACCACCGAACTTTCACCAACACCATGGAATAAAGAAACCTTGCTCTTACACGTTGGTGTTCAGGGTAGAGACATAGCTAAACAAAACCTGCCTCCATCAAATCTAGTTTTTCTTATTGATGTCTCTGGTTCAATGCAATCTGCCAACAAACTGGAATTGTTAAAAACCTCCATGAAATTACTCAGTAAACAACTTCGCCCTCAAGATACCGTATCAATGGTGGTTTATGCTGGTGCCAGCGGCGTAGTATTACCACCGACAGCAGGTGACCAAACCGCCACTATTCATCAAGCACTGGATCAATTAGTCGCAGGTGGTAGCACGAATGGCGCAGCAGGAATCAAGTTAGCCTACCAGATGGCGGAACAAGGTTTTGTTAAAAACGGAATAAACCGCGTAATTCTCGCTACCGATGGTGACTTCAATGTCGGCACAACTAACTTTGAAGCCTTGAAAGATCTGGTGAAAGAAAAACGCAAAAGCGGTGTTGCACTAAGCACGCTTGGTTTTGGTATGGGTAATTATAATGATCACCTCATGGAACAAATTGCCGATGCCGGTAATGGTAACTACGCCTATATTGACACCCTCAATGAAGCACAAAAGGTATTAGTCGATGAAATAAGTTCAACCCTAAATACCATTGCCAAAGATGTGAAAATTCAGATCGAGTTCAACCCATCTCAGGTCGCTGAATACCGCCTGATTGGTTATGAAAATCGCATACTGAAACGCGAAGACTTCAATAACGACAAAATTGATGCCGGTGAAATTGGTGCCGGCCATTCAGTCACTGCTTTATATGAGGTGTCGCTGGTCGGCAGCAAAGGAAACCTCAATGATCCATTACGCTATAACAAAATAATGCGGTTGACCAAAAGTGTGACTAATAATGAATTGGCTTTCCTACGTCTACGTTATAAGAAGCCGAATGGCAGTAAAAGCATCTTGATTGAACAGCCTATCAACCATAAAAACATACAAAGCAAACTAGCAAAGACTAGTGATCGCTTCCGTTTTTCAGCTGCTGTCGCCGCTTTCGGTCAGCAATTACGTGGCGCAGACCATCTAAAGGACTACGGCTACACCGATATTCTGGAGCTAGCACGTCATTCACGTGGCAAAGACCCATTTGGCTACCGTGGTGAATTTGTAAAATTGGTTAATTTGGCTAAGAGTCTTTCTGCTAAGTGAGGGGAGAATAGTAAGGTGTGAGGGGTGTTTTCACCTAACACTTCACCCCTCACGCCTCACGCTCTCTTCACATCCATATAAAGCAATGTCATTATCAGAACATGGATGTGGAGATGAATGACGAAACCTTAATGCTGGCTTATTGCCGTGGTGATGCCACAGCCTTTGAAAGCCTGTATGGTCGGCATAAAGGCGGAGTTTATCGTTACCTGAAGCGTCAATGTGGCAACGAGGCCATAGCAGAAGAGTTATTCCAAGACGTTTGGATTAATATCGTCAAAGCACGTCAACGGTATAAGGCGTCTGCAAAGTTTACTACTTGGCTTTATCACATCGCGCATAATCGACTTATCGATCATTACCGAAAGAACAGTCGTCTACCCGCTTCTTATGATGAAGAATTGATAGACGAAATTGAAGATGATGGCCAACTTGATCCTGTTTCAGAAATAAACCTGAGTCGTCAGGCAGAAAAACTACTCGACTGCATCAACCAACTTCCTGAAGCACAACGAGAAAGTTTTCTACTCAAAGAGGAAAGTGGCCTATCACTCATTGATATTGCTGAGGTCGCCGGAACAAGCCGTGAGACCATAAAAAGTCGTTTACGTTATGCACTCAATGGACTACGTCGTTGTCTGCGAGGTTTATTATGAATACACCAGAAGACAAGCAATTATCATCACTATATAAGCAGGCCGAACAAGACGTGCCCGCTCCCCATATTGATGATGCTATTCTTTCCGCCGCAAAACGTGAAACGAAGAAATTCTCACTGCCGTTCAACCCATTCTCCAATGATTGGCATATCCCCGTATCTTTGGCCGCAGTGTTGGTGCTGAGTTTTGGAATCGTTAGCTTAATGGAAAACGATCTGACGTCGGTAGATGGTGTGCCCCCTTTAAGTGTTAGTGAAACCGAGCTATTCCAAGCGCCATTAGAAACTACCGCAGAAGAAGCTAATTCGATCAGTACTCCAAGCACTTTGACAAAGGCCCCTATGAAGACCCATGCCAAACCCTCATTGAGACAACCCGCGGCCAAGAGGCCACTAGCCTTAGAGAAAGAAACAACGAATATTGAGATGAAAGAGGGCTTACTTTCTTTACGAAACCGCGAGATAAAACGCGACGAACAATTGGCGCGAAAGAAAAAACAACAATCACAAAAGACCTCAACCGATAATTCTGATCGAATTTCCCTAGCCGCTGCTATGCCTTTGTCGGCACCCCAAACTATTACCATCGGCACTGATGAACAAGCCATGTTGCCCTACTGGCAATATAAAGATGAAGGTATGTCGATTCGTTTAGTACAACGCCTCCCCGATCAAACACGAGGTTATTTTGTCGCACGTGGTTTCTCTACCGAGCATGCCGAACTCATTGCACAAAGTTGTGTATTTCAGACTGTGTTCAAAAACATTTCTGATCAAGGAAAACCATCGGCGATTGTCTACAACATGGAAAACTGGATAGTGACTCATAATGGCAAAGCAGGTGGAATGAAAACACGAGAAAAATGGGCTGAGCAATGGCAGAAATTAAATGTAGCGCCACCCGCCAAACTCGCCTTTGAATGGGGTTTGCTACCGACAACCCAAGACTATCAACCCAGCGACTATAACTGGGGAATGGCCATCTTTGATCTGGCGCCTGCAAGTTCATTCTCGCTAAAATTAACATGGCAACAATATGGCGAGCAACGTAGTGTCACCATTCCTAACATGCAATGTTCCGCTGATATCCATGCCGATCCGGAGGCACCATGAAATTAATACACCGCCTGTGGTTATTACTTATTTTACAGACATCATTATTGATGGCTGGCCAAACTAGTTTTCCTCCCGTTGCCAAGCCCTTTGCAGCTTATGATTTTAATGTAAAAGATATTGATGGCACGCAATACCGGCTATCTGATTATCGTGGCAAGGTCGTAGTATTAAATTTTTGGGCAACATGGTGTCCACCCTGTCGTGAAGAAATGCCTGCCATGAATAGAGCGCATCATAAACTCCAAAACGACAATGTAGTGATTCTTGCGATTAACGTCGGCGAAGATGAAGACACTATTTTTGAATTTACCGGGAACTATCCAGTCGATTTTCCATTACTAATGGATCGAGATGGCAAGGTGATTAAACGCTATCCCGTGATGGGACTGCCAACAACTTACATCATCAGCCCAACCGGCATGGTTACGCATCGCACAGTCGGTGGCCGCGCATGGGATGATGACAACTTACTTAATGAGTTGCGCCTGATGTCGAAGAAAGCAAAAACTAGACCTTAAACGTCTATTTACCAGACACAATCCACCCGGCTATTGTATCAACAACCTTCTTTTCAAGGCCGAAAAATCCATGTTCAGAAAGCGGCCCACATGATCTGGATTCTGCTGGCTTGCCTCCCGAGAACGCCATAAATTCAACACGTGGCGCATTCTTAAATTCGGCTGGTAAGCGTTTAGCTGCATAGAAATCACAGACAACACAGTCATCATCTTCATGGTGAATAATTAATGTTGGAATTCGAATCTCTTCTAGTTCAACATCACCGACATAACCCGAATTATTCCCGCCTGGTTCAACAACTGTCGCCGTTAACACAAGCCCATCCGCGCCATTCTTTTGTAGACGCGCAGCAATATTTGCTGCCGAGATGGTTCCGCGGCTAGTACCTATGAGCCATACAGGAATATCAGCCATACTACGCAACTTTGCGATTATCTTTTGTAAGTCTTGCGCATGTGTTTCTGTTGCGCGCCAGCCAAGTATTCCATCCGCACCTTTAAAATCGGAAGGAACATCAACAACTACCGTAATAAAATTTCGCTTTGCATACTCTTCTCGCGTACGCACAAGAAAATTTTTACTGGGTTGCTGAATACCATCTGGAGTTATATTGAGATAACCACCATAACCGGCGAATAGAATAACGGTTGCAACTGGATTCTTTGGCGTTAGTAATAAATAAGGTTGTGTTACACCCGGTCTAACTTCGACAACCTCTACCGTTTCTGTAAAATCTGCCTGCGAAGCTATTGGAAATAAAGCCAGCAATACAACGAACAAAATATAAGTAGGTGCCATTGCTTTCATTAAATTAACCCTATCTATTAACTGACACTATCAATAATACTATTTAAGGTTGCACTAGGACGCATAGCTTGCGCCACCAAGGTAGCATCAGGCAGGTAGTAACCACCCAACTCCACCGCATGGGCTTGTACATTGTTAAGATCTTCAACAATTTTAGCCTCATTACTCATTAACTGCTCCGCAATAGGTATAAATATTGCCTTTAATTCACGGTCATCGTCCTGTTCTGCTAGCGCTTGCGCCCAATACATAGCGAGGTAGAAATGACTACCACGTGTATCCAGTTCACCAACCTTACGTGAGGGTGATTTATCATTTCTTAGGAATTGGCTATTCGCTGAATCCAACGCTGCGGCTAACACTTTAATTTTAGTATTAACTGTTTTTTGAGCCATATCTTCCAGGGATACGGCAAGCGCCAGGAACTCGCCGAGCGAATCCCAACGTAAATGATTTTCTGTTAATACTTGTTCAACATGTTTGGGAGCTGAACCACCTGCGCCCGTTTCAAATAAGCCACCACCTGCGAGCAATGGCACAATTGATAACATCTTGGCACTGGTGCCCAATTCAAGGATTGGAAATAAATCGGTTAAATAATCGCGTAATACATTACCCGATACAGAGATGGTGTCCACACCATCTTTGACGCGTTCCAATGTATAAAGCGTCGCATCAAACGGTGCCATAATTTGAATATCTAAATCTTTTGTATCATGGTCTTTTAAGTACGTTTCAACTTTCGCAATCAATTTCTGATCATGAGCACGATTTTCGTCTAACCAAAAAATTGCTGGCTGACCTGTTAAGCGTGCACGTGATACTGCAAGCCTAACCCAATCTTGAATCGGAATATCTTTGGTCTGACACATGCGCCAAATATCACCTGGCGCAACATTATGTTCTAACAATGTAGTCCCGGCTGCATCTGTTACGCGAACAGTACCCTTCGTTGTAATCTCAAAAGTTTTGTCATGTGAGCCATACTCTTCGGCCTTTTGTGCCATCAAACCCACATTACTCACATTACCCATGGTGGCTGGATCGAACGCCCCATGCTCAATACAAAAATCAATCGTCGCCTGATAAATTCCCGCGTAGTTACGATCAGGAATCATCGCCTTGGTATCATGTAACTCACCATCCTTACCCCACATTTTTCCTGAACTACGGATCGCGGCTGGCATCGATGCATCAATAATCACATCACTTGGTACGTGTAAGTTGGTAATACCTTTATCAGAATTCACCATTGCCAGCGCAGGACGACTTGCATATACCGTATCAATATCTGTTTCAATTTCTGTGCGTTGTGTATCCGGTAAACTGGCGATCTTGGCTACTACATCACCAAAGCCATTACGTGGCTCGATACCCAGCTCTTTAAACGTTGCCGCATGTTTCTCAAATACATCTTTGTAATAGACACTAACCGCATGACCAAAGATAATCGGATCCGATACCTTCATCATGGTTGCTTTCATGTGCAGTGATAACATTACATCTTCTTGCTTAGCCTCTTGCATCTCGGTTTCAAAAAAATCACGCAAGGCTTTCGCGCTCATCACGGATGCATCAATAATTTCATCCTCCAAAACCGCGGTCTTTTCTTTCAGTATGGTCGTTTGGCCATCATCACCAATCAACTCAATTTTTACATCTCCCGCTGTTGCAATGACGGCCGATTTTTCACTTGAATAGAAGTCACCATCCGACATAGAAGCCACATGTGATTTTGAATCATTCGACCAAGCACCCATAGAATGCGGGTGTTGTTGTGCATACTCTTTTACGGGTCCTGCAACACGACGATCTGAATTACCTTCACGCAGCACTGGATTCACTGCACTACCTAATACCTTGGCATAACGATCCTTAGCATCCGCATAATCTGGGATGTCATATCCTAAAGATTGCAGTTCTTTAATCACTGCGGTTAATTGGGGAATAGAGGCGCTAATGTTTGGTAATTTAATAATATTAGCATCTGGCGTTTTCGCCAATTTGCCTAACTCTGCTAATGCATCTACCTGCTTTTGCTCATCTGTTAGATTATCTGGAAAATGGGCAAGCACCCGAGCGGCCAAAGAGATATCACGTGTCTCGATGGTAATACCAGCTGTATTTGTAAAGGCCTGGACAATCGGCAGAAAAGACTGCGTTGCCAAGGCCGGCGCTTCATCGGTTACGGTATAGAAAATCGTGGTATTAGACATAGTGACACTCTCTGAAATCAATCGGTTATGGCTGCGGTTGTCCGCAAAACCCGTCTATTATATTTCAAATTGTGTGTGGGTTCAGCTCTTAACTATCCCTAATAGCACAAAGATATGCACTCTAAACCCAATATCGCGCTATAACATGCTTGTGAAATCAGTCGACTCCTCATCACTTGCTTCATCACTTCCCTGCCCTGTGACATCCTGCCATAACAAGTAATCCATTTCTTGTAATGCAATCTGCTCGTTTTGTACTGTTTGCAACGGGCTGTTCATGACAACTAATACCACGACAACCGCGGTCAATGCTGCCGCCATTGCTGCTGGCCAACGTGGCATCCACTCGAGCTTAGCGATGTTTTGTTTTACTTTTGGTTGTTCCGGGAGCTTATCAACAATACGGGCAAGCAAGACCTCATCGACCTGTTCTTCAACGCTATCTGTCTGTAATAAGGCATCAAGCTCATATTCATGATTAAGTAATTGTTGTAACAATGGAGATAATTCAAGGCATGCTACCGCCTCGGCACGTTCCTGCTCAGGCCAGCTTTGCGTGTCACTACCATAAGCCTCAATCAGCGTAGTGACTCGTTCAATACTCATTTCAATAGCTGTTGTATTAGCCATTTTCATACACCCCGCTGTAGATCAATACTCTGTTTCAAACCACGACGACCACGACTCAATAATGACTCTAACGCGTCAACACTTACCTCAAGCACGCCGGCTGCTTCACGATTAGTCATGGCATTATAAACAGTGAGTACGACTGCACTACGTTGACGTTCTGGAAGTGCCTTCATGGCCACTGCAAGTTGTTGCTGCTTAATACTTTCTTCATAATTTTTCTCGGGGCCATTGGCCGTCGCCATCAATTCATTGCTATCCTGCTCTGCCAACTTTGGTTGTCTACGCAGACTATCCATAGTCAAGTTATAAACGATGCGCATTAACCAACTACGTGGTGAGGTTCCACGATCTTGCCATTGTGCTGCCTTGAGCCAAATTCGAGTCAGTGCTTCCTGCACAATATCTTCTGCTTCACTAAGCTGAACGTAACGCCGTGCAAAACCAAGCATGCCAGGCATATGACGACGCGCCAGTTCCGTAAACGCCGGCTTATTACCCATGGCAATAAGATGCATCAGCCCGGGATCATCTTCTGCTGACCACGGGCTGTGCTGTGTAACCGTCGTTTGAGAGATAGACGACATTGTTGTCGGTCGACTATTTGCCGCCGTGAGATTTACCATGGATACGGTTACGAAATGCTTTAACTTCATCTGCTGTCACAACCTGATCATTATTCGCATCGATGCGCTTAAACCACTTCGACCATGCTGTAAGACTTTCGCTCTGACTAACCTGTCCATCACCATCTTTGTCCATACGCTTGAACATGCGCTTTTTATGATGCTTACCTTTCTTGCAACTTGCATGCTCTTCCTTGCTTACGCTGCCATCACCATTCTTATCCATGCGGGTGAACTTGCGTTCTGCCTTGGCCTGCTTATGAGCAAGAAATTCGTCACGTTCAACTGAGCCATTACCATTAGTGTCCATACGAGCAAATTTTTTCTGCTTTCGCTCACCCTTTTTGGCACGCATATGGGCACGGAACTCATCCTTGCTAAGAATGCCGTTCGCATCGCTATCCATACGTTTAAAGCGTTCAGTTGCCGCAGCATTAAATTCGGCCATATTCACACTGCCATCATTATTCGTATCAAAATGCTTCATAAAACGGCCTTTACCATCACCTGCCATCACTGGTGCGGTACTCATCGCCAGCACAAGTAACGCAGACCCTGTTGCTATGTATTTTTTCATGTCTTTATCCTCTGAAAATATTCAAACGAGCCCGATTTATTAAGCTCTCAAGATATATAACGCTGTGGCAGGCAAAATCCGTCGCTCCAAATCGGATTTAGATGCTTTATTCTGCAAATAAACCGACTGCATTTCGATAACGCAGCTTATCTGCCAATTGTGTTGGCAAGGTATCTAGCCAACGACGATGAAATGCGTACACCTCATCGACTGTTTGCCATCCTGTATCGTCGGTATGCCATGAGTCAATTTCTGCAATAGGCCAAATTGGGTCACTGCCTATCATGAATTTATCAGGATAACGTTTAAATACCGCTAACCAGCCTTTTGCCAGATTGCCCTTATTATCGGCAACAGGTATGCCACCAACACTTTTTAGATGGTCACGTGCAGAAAATTCAACCCATACATTATTGCAGCGGGATAACACTTCCTCGACGCCATCTGCCTGCAGCCCGCCTGCATGCGCCCAAATAAATCGCGTTTTAGCGTGCTTACTGCATATGCGTTGCATATATCGAGGACTCGATGAATTGGTATGCAAATTAACCGGCACATCAAACTCAGCCGCAATCTGCAGGATACTATTGAAGTTTTCATTATCCATGCGTGGGCCTATGCCATCCGAGATATGAATCTCACCAACACCATGATATTGACCGCTGGCTAATGCTGCTCGAACGGCATTTGGCGCGCGCTTATTTAAAAACCAGTGTGGTTTAAGGAAGGGATGAATATAAGGTTGAAAGAAATGAACGATCTGTAAACTTTCGGTTCCTTTAACATCAAGCACCAGCTCGGGTGGTGTACCAAAAACGACTGCTAATTCAACACCATTACGTTGCATCGCTTCGACAGCTTGCTGTGGTGTTGTAACTTCGGTTTGACTCCATTTGTAATGTACATGGACATCAGCCATTGGAGATAACGAACTAGCTAAAGAACTTCCAATGAAGAACAATAACACTAAAAGCATTAATAATTTAGGCATAAATATCTCCTTGATATGCAATAATACCCTTACTAAATTAATTAATTTCACCTGTAAAAATAAGGCAATTAGGCTACACTGTAAATAATCCTCTTATGGAAGAAGGGAGTTATACATGCTGGATTATACACTTTCCACTTTTAGTATCGTTCTACTTGAAATTACTATCATTCTTATAGTGATAATTACTTTTCTTATTTTCAAGCTGCGGTCAATAACTAACAAGTCCATGCCTCAACTTACTGATTCTGGAAAAACCTCTCCTCTTTCTTATATCGAAGAACTAACACAACATACCAAGACAAAGTTGAAAGGTTTAGATTCTATAAAAGAGGTTTCTCTAAATACTGCCTTAACAAAAAGGTTGAAGTTGCTGGAATTTGAACGAACCATATTGAAATCACCAGAATTAAAAAACCATGATACAGATTATTGGGGCTCGTTCGAAAAAATACTTGCCAGCAGTGATAAAACCTCGAGCAATAAAGAACAAATCTATTTATCCCAAATTAGCAATCTTGAAAAATTTAAAGAATTATTTATTGAAACCAAACAAAAACTTATTTCATCACTACTTATGATTGAAGACTTAAAGGACCTTGCCAGTCAAACACCGGAACCAGATCAAGCCATGATTGAAAAAATAAATTTATTAAAAGATGAGAACCTACAATTAAAACATACGGTAGAATTAACCGCCCATGAATTAGATGAAGTATTAAAAACTGTCAGTGATGTAGGGTCCCTTAAGGATCAAAATAAATTAGATTCATTGAAAGAAGGAAATGAGTTCCTTTGCACGCAAATCCAGCACCTTCTTCAACAGGAAGTCGTGGCGAGTCAACAGATGCTTGAAGATATCGATGCACTCAAAACCGCATTACATGATAAAGAAAAGGAATGTGTATCACTGACTAAACAACTAAGCTAAAAACGCAAAATTAACCATCAAAATTATTTCAACCCTATGTCTAGCTATAGTCTCCGAGAGTAACGCTATATTTGTGTGATAAACAAAATAAAAATAATTAATAAACAGACTATAGCGTCCTATATCTATCTGGATATTAACTACCCTAACGAGAATCACTGATGCCAACATACCTCATTATTTAAATACTTTCTGTCATGGTAATCAATAAGTTAATTGTATATGAATAGATTCAAACGCTCACAAATGACGTTTGTACTCCAACAAACACTTCTTTCTTGCGCAATTCATCATCCTTGCAAGAAGCACCTTACATTGCGATGATGATCTCACGTAAGAACCAGGAGCAGTAGTAATGGCATTACATATTCAAGTGCTTGATGGCATCGTAACATCCTTAAGAACGCGTAGCGGTAAAATTATCGCTGGCATTTTTATGCTTGCACTCTTTATAATTACTTTCCTTCCTCACGCTATTAGTTATGCCGTCCGCGACTGGCTAAATAATAACGGTGCTGACAAAACCCAAGTCGAAGATGTTAATTTTAACCTGTTCACGGGTAAACTTGAGTTCACCAACCTGCGCATCACCGTAGCAAACGAATATCCCTTGCTAATACAAAATGCTTGGGTCAATGCCGACTGGTTCCCCTTGTTCCAAAAGACCTTCCATATTAAGGAACTTTTCATTGAAAATACCGACATCATCATCGAAGAAAAGCTAGGAGGCCAGCTTGTGTTTGCTGGCATCAAACCAGCAGCAAATAAGACAAACCAATCAACACCCAATGAAACCGACGCTAAAAAATCAAATTGGGGATTTAATCTTGAAAAGCTGAATATTATCAACAGCCGTTTCCGTTATGTCCGCCCGGATCTCAATTTACAATTAGCCATCAACAAGGCCTCGCTCACAGGACTGGATAGCGTAAAAAAACAAGCTGGCCAACTTTCACTACAAGGCACGCTCAATGATACGCCTCTTTCTATTAATGCCAGTTTAACCCCTTTCGCCAATATCCCGGGTATAAAAGCAAAATTGATATTGGAAGCACTTCCACTAAGTACCTTCAAACAAATCGCCAAACAGCATGTAGATATCAATGCAGGTACGCTCGGAATCGATATAGATCTTGATGCGAGTTATGGCAAAGACACTGGCCTGACCATAAATGAGAATGGCCAAATTAGACTCGCTCGTCTGGATATCAATCATGCTGGCAGCCAGATCAAAACCAATAAGCTCAGCTGGCAAGGCTCTCTCAAGGCCTCTATCCCGCTTAATGAATCTCAAACTGATGTTAAAATCGAAGGTAGCATCCATGCTGAAGATCTCGCGGTCATAAACCAACAACAAGCAAGTACACTACTGAGTATAAAAACACTCTCTGCCGATAAACTGCAGGCCTCAACTAATCAGCTTCATATTGATGAGATAACAATATCAACTTTGATTGCTGACTTGCAACGCGATGCACAAGGCACGATCCTCTTACCTAAATCATCAATAGAAAAAAATACAGATAAACCGGTAGAAGAAATCGTAACAACTAATAGCCAGCCTTTTGGCCTACGAATCAATCACATTGTTATTAAAGATAACAGCTCATTACAGTTTAAAGATAAAAGCACCACTCCTGATTTTGTATCCACCGTTAGTCTGAATAATGTCGATATTCGGTCACTGGATACCAGCAAACCAGAACAAGCAACTGTCTTTATTATTGATGGCAAGGTTGGCAAGTTCAGCACACTCAATGCAAAGGGCAACGTTCACCCCTTTGCAGAGAAGCTCAATCTTGATATGACTGCAAAGCTGAAAGCCGTCGAGATGCCACCTCTCAGTTCGTATACCTCAGGCATGCTTGGTCATAACCTGCTAAGTGGCCAACTTAACTCTGATATTAAGGTCATCATCAAAGACGATATTATTGATGCCAAGAGTAAATTATTACTGAGCAATACGGAGGTAATGGAACTTACCCCTGAAGAGAAGAAAAAAATTAACACCTCCGCCAGTGCACCACTCAGTATGGGGCTCAGTATGCTACGCGATCAAGATAACAACATTAATCTTGATCTGCCCTTTAAAGGGAATATTAACGACCCTAACATTGATATCAGTGATGCAATAAACCAGGTTATTGGCAAAGCAATGTCGACGGCAGCGCTTGCCTACCTTAAGTTCTCTCTTCAACCCTTCGGCGCCTTACTTGCGCTTGCTGATATTGCCGGTGATATTGGCAAAGGTGTGCAACTTCAACCGGTACTTTTTGCGGCAGCCAACACGCAACTTGACGCCAATGCTATCCAATACAAAACAAAAATCGCCAAAATTCTTACTGAAAGACCACTACTCCGCATTAAGATCTGTGGCATTGCGACCTCACAGGATAAAAATAATTTGATCGCCAAAGAACTTGCCTTACTCAAAGCCAAACAAGCAAAATCGAAGGCAAAAACCGAGGAAAATCTAGCGCTACCCGTGATTCCGGATGCCACTTTACTCGCTATTGCACAACAACGAGCCGATTCATTAAAGGGCGCACTTATCAACGAACATAAAATTGGTGCTGATCGATTGTTTAGCTGTTTACCAAAAATCGATTCTGAAGCAGGTTCTGAACCAAGAGTGGAAGTCGGTATCTAGTTTACAACCGTCTCGAGTAACGTAACATTGCGTTAAATTTATCCATTGGCAGATCTGCTATGCCACGTGGATAAATATGCTCGTTCAAATACTCCATTTCTTCTTCCAGCTCATCTTCAACTATATCTTTGTACCACGCCTTACGTTTACCGTTTTCACCTGCACTCCAGCGATAATTCCTTTTCTTCAATTCATCTTTTTTCTCAAAGGGTGAGCCTTCAGCCCACAAGCGAATATTTGTTTTTCGTGCCGATTCTAGCAAGCGTTTCAAACTTGGTTCACCAGATACAGGTAATGGCTTGGAAAGAATTTCAATCCCTGCTTGACAGTCTATAGTGGCTCGATGTCCTTCAAAGAAGAATCCATATTTATACGCTAGAAACTCTAACTTAACGCCTTCTATCCCTTCTTCATTCCAATTGATATCCGCAATCGAACATGCCCATGAGATATCTTTAAACTCATCTAATAAATCTTCGCAAAAAGGTCGATCAAAACGTGCGTTATGGGCGATAACAATTGCCGCTTCCGACAGCATCTTTTTAACCGCATCAAAATCAATAGACTGGCCTTTTACCATTTCGTCAGTAATACCGGTTATTTTTTTCGCTATCTCGGGAATTGGCATATGTGGATCGTTAAATCCGTTATATTCTGGTAATAATCGATATATCTTTCCCGATGCATCAAATTCAAATGGAACCATCGCAAGCTCAATGACTTCATCTGCATCAGGATCTAAACCGGTCGTTTCCGTATCGAGAAATATACCGATGCGCTTAGTTGCATCATTTGGTTCATTATAGGCTTCAACCGGGAAGAAGCGTTTAATAATACGATAGTCACCAGTGGCTTCTAGTTGCTCAATACAATCATTCATACCTTTATCCCTAAATATCTATCTGCAAGTAATGACACCATTGATTGAATAATTCTTCATCAAGTGCCGCAACTGCAGAACGTGGTTTTAGTGAGAAATCAAAAACCGCATCACCCTGTAAAGTACAAGCGGATCCACCTATCTCATTAAATATCAAATGCCCCGCGGCATAATCCCAAATATTTTGTTTGCCATGTAAATATAGATGATACCGCCCTGCTGCTAGCCAACACCAATCTAATGCGACACCCCCAAAACTGCGCTGCGAACTATACGGTGGATGGGCGGCAATCCGTGTAGCAAGTTCACTATCTAAGCGTTTAAAATCAATAACCGCAGTCGCTTTATCTATATCTACACCCGCTTCGCCCACTGCGATAGGCTTCTCATTTAGTTGCGCCCCTTTACCATTAACCGCACTAAAGCACTCACCACGCTCAGGATCATAAACCATCCCCCACTCTATCTTGCCTGCCTTTATATAAGCGAGTGATACCGCATAGTAAGGTATGCCAGCTGCAAAATTGCTTGTGCCATCAAGCGGGTCTAAAATCCATACCCCATCTGAATTCTCTAGCGCAAGTTGTTGTTGTTCTGCAGTCATTTCTTCACCCAGAAAGGTGATGGCTGGATATTGCTTCAAGAGCAGTGACTGTACCCGTGTTTGCACAGCCAGGTCAGCTTCTGTTAAGAAACTTCCATCTTTCTTATGTTCTCTAGTAACATTTGAAAAGCGATGACGCAGTTCTTCATTTGCTATTGTTATTACATATTTAGTAATTTGATTATTCATTTTTACACTTTCCTGCCACGGTGTATTTTTGCCTTGCCGAAACGCTGGTTTATTTCATCACTCAATACATCCAGTTTATCTTGTTTAACCTCTTGTTCAAACAAATCGCCTTGCATCTTTTCTTCGTTTGCAAATCCAGCAACACTGACGCCGACTAATCTTATGGGCATTGTATTTTCCTGCGCAGCTGTTAAAAATAATTGTTTAACAACTGCCCATATTTCCATCGTCTGCGAACTATTTTCTGCGAGTGTTTTAGAGCGCGTGATCGTTCTGAAATCGTGAAAACGAATCTTGATACTCACTGTTTTACCTTTAACGCCTTTTGCGCGTAAGCGACTTGCAACCTGTTCGGATAATTGAGAAAGGCTAGCCAGTAATACTTCCCTTTCTTTAACGTCCACAGCAAAGGTGGTCTCAGATGAAATAGATTTTGCCTTGGCGTCGGAAATTACTTTACGTTTATCTAAACCATTTGCTAGCCGGAAAATATGATCTCCTGATTTTCCAAACTGTTTAATCAACCAATCCGGAGACTGATTACGTAATTCATAGATAGTGGTAATACCATAACCCAGCAGTTGCTGCTCGGTCTTCTTACCTACACCCCAGATCCGTTTAATCGGCAATGGATCCAGGAATTCCTGTATCTTAGCTTGTTCAACAACAACGAAACCATCAGGCTTATCTATATCAGAGGCAATCTTGGCAACAAATTTATTAGGCGCAATGCCCGCCGATGCTATCAATTGGCATTCATTTTTAATATCGTTCTTAATTTTCTGCGCAATCTCTGCCGCTGTGCCAAATAATTTTTCACTTGCGGTTACGTCTAAAAAGGCCTCATCCAATGACAAAGGCTCAATCTCGGGCGTGTAACGATAGAATATCTCGTGGACTTTCTGCGACACATCAATATAGAGAGGCATATTGACCGGCAAGCAGATTAGGTTCGGACACTGTTTCAGCGCTTTTGCTATCGGCATAGCACTGAACACGCCAAACTTACGCGCTTCATAATTCGCCGCAGCTACTACACCTCGACCCGTAGCCGACCCGCCCACCACAACCGGTAGGCCTGCTAATTCAGGCCGTTCACGTATTTCCACCGATGCAAAAAAAGCATCCATGTCGAGATGAATTATCATACCGACGAGTATAATTTATAACGCTCGCTTTAGGGGCAAAGAATGAATACTGAAGGCGCTTAAAGCTCTTTCACTTTCTTGAGCATTGCCTGAGCATGTCCGTCAGCGGTTACGCCATAGATAACATCCGCCAACATACCGTCTTTATTGATTACAAAGGTCGAACGGACAATACCCATTTTCTTTATACCCTTCTTCTCTTTTTCCTGCCAAACACCGTAGCTATCGCATAATTCACCACTTGTATCTGCCAGTAAGTCAAGTTTTAGGCCAAATTTATCAATAAAGGCCTGGTGACTATCACAGCCATCCTTACTCACACCTAATACAACTGTATCTGCTGCGACAAATTCGTTCGCCAATTCAGTAAATTGATTAGCCTCGATCGTGCAACCCGGAGTATCATCTTTGGGATAGAAATAAAGAACGACGTGCTTACTGTCTTTGTAGTCAGACAAATTAATCATTTCATTATTTTGATTCTGCGTACTAAACGCCGGTGCAGTTTGATTCTTTTCAAGCATAATATAACCTTTTATTTCAGACTACTATTCAGCAGTAAAACCAAATGCCTTGTCGTGTACGTAAACTAACTTACATTCTTCTACATACTTCGCATCATGAATTCGACCCGCTTTTATATAACCTGTATCACCTTTATTTAAAGTAAGTGCATCGCCATCTTCAACCAAGCCGTTATCCGTCTTAGTGAAAAATTGAATTTCCATTTTTCCTTCAATGACAACAGTCATATCATCACCAGGGTGTGAATGTATGGGTTCCGCCGAACCAGCATCCCAACGCTCTAACATGACCTCGACCCCATTCTCATTTGTTGGGTAGGTTGTGCGCAATGTAAAACCTTCTGGTGTATCCGGTATCGATACATGGTTTTCCCATATTGCACTGGTGTCACTATTTACTGTACTCATTTAATTCTCACTTATAAAAATTTATCGATAATATTGGGCGGTGATCATAATATATAAAGGGTATTTATTAACCCTTCATGATTTATGTTTATTAAGATGACTTGGTATTCTTCACGGCTATCCACTGCGACATATATTTTGTGCTCATCATTGAGTGATGCTTGAGCATACTACCAGTGAAATTGTTTGAACGGTGTTGTTCTAGTATTTTCTTTATGCTTATTATCTTTTTGATCAACCTTGCACCTAAACGATTGATATCATAATGCGCTTTTAATAACGCCGTCCTATTCTGTTGCGCCTCGTGCCATGCCTGCTCATCGTTATATAGGTTAACCGCAGCATCTGCAAATGCCTGCCAATCATCCTTGATAACGCCCGGCCAAGGCTCATCCTGGTGCATGCCTTCACTACCGACTGACGTAGTGATACTTGGCGTTTGCATAATCATAGCCTCCAATAACTTACCCTTAATACCCGCACCAAATCTTAGCGGTGCTAAACAGACTCGGGCAGACCCCATCACTGTTTTTGCGTCTTCAGCCCAGCCTTTAATTAAGAAACCTGTTTTAGGGTTATTTAAAGCCGTTGCCTTGGGTGGAGAGTAAGCCCCATAAATATGCAATTCAGCATCGGGTAATTTTTTTCTTATCAATGGCCATATTTTTTGTAACTGCAACACCGCATCCCAGTTAGGTGCATGACGGAAATTACCAATAGTTAGGAAATGTTGTCGTTCACAAAAAGACTTGGTTTTATCGGGGCAAGTATTCAAATCAATCATAAAAGGATGATGATGCAATAAACTCACATCAACCTTAAACGTATTGGTTAGTAGCTCCATTTCATAACTGGAAATAATCAAAGAAAGGTCACAACGCAAGATTGCCGCTATTTCACGTTTAGCTATGTCACTAAGTAAATCGGCTTGCGTCATCTCACGGTCCGCTTTAACCGCCTCGTGACGAGCATGACGCAAGCATTGCAGATCTACCGTATCTAATATTTTAAGCGCATTGGGGCACCGAGCTTCTACGCGCCATCCAAACTGCTCTTCCATCATAAAGCGATCGAACATCACTATATCGGGTTGATACTCGATCACATAAGTATCAAAGCTATCGCAATTCAATATTATCGACTGACTTGTAATACCTTCACTCGCCAGATCTATCATGTGTTCAGTAGGTTGAGCTGGCGTAGCAAATTCAACTTGCCAATTTTGTTCGCGAAACAGCTTTAAGGTCGACATCATGTGACGCCCCGCCGCCGATGAATTCGGCTCGGGCCAGACATAACCTATTACAAGAACTTTTTTCATTTACTACTCAAGCTCACTTGCTCCTGAATATCCTCAGCCAGTGATTTATCTATAGCAAAGATCACACCACGATGATTCATAAATGTTGAGTCACTGCGATTCAAATCAAGTGCTTGTCCATGAACATCGCTGGCAATCGCACCGATTTCATTAAATATTGCTGCCGATGCAGAAAAGTCCCATACACTACCGCCACCTTTGCTTGGTTTAGGACATTTCACATAACAGGCCGGTGAGTTTTCCAATACCCAACAAGCATTAAGTGCCGCACCATTCTGCTCAAAAACATTCACACCTTTGCAACTATGCTTTATTGCGACTGTTTCCATTCCTTTACTGAGCTCTTGATAACAAGATATTTTAAGACATCCCAAATCGACTATCACTGATAGTGTCTTTGACTCATTCGTTGTTGACGATAAGGTCCACGGTTTGCCATTACGAAAGACACCCTGTCCTTTAACCGTATGGTAAAGCGTTTGCGTTACGGGATCATAAATCACACCAATCAATGGCTCACCGGATTGAGCAACGAGTGCAATAGAGACAGAATAACCGTGAATCGACTGAACGAAAGAAAGCGTGCCATCCAGTGGGTCTACACACCAAAATGCCTGCTTATGTAGCCGTGTTTTATCATCTTCAGTCTCTTCTGTTAGTAATGCCAGATCATATTTCTCACATGTTGGTGTGAGGATCTTCACAATCAGTGCATCACAAAGTAAATCAACTTCGGTAACAACTTGAGAGGCAGGACTATCGCCAGCACGCTTATGTTCCACATCAACTTTTTTACTGGCATAGCTTTCAATTAAAGCGCCGGCTTCCTTAGCCGCGGAAATAGCATACAGTGATAGATCCGTTAAATTATCCGGTGTTAATTGCATTATTAACTCTCTCGCTCGTTCAATTTTGTTATTACATCGTGAGCTAAACGTTCGCTATAACTATTTATCTTCCAGTGCCCCGGGCTCCAGCCTTTCAGAAACCGGTGAAAATCTGTCCATGCAAACGGATATAGTTTGCGCCACTCTTGCTCCAGGTCATCCAAATCAATCAAACTATTACGTAACGTCAACGCCTTACGTAATTCTGAAAAATAGAAATCAAGCAGCTCAACTTCATATCGTTCACAGTCTGCATCATGAAGGCAACTACCAATAAAATAGACAACATCCTTCATACCACAGCCGCCACCGACATATTGAAAATCAACGGCTGCCACCTTAGTATCGTCTTCCGAAAAACAGAAATTCGCCAACTTGGCATCGCCATGTACAAAGCACTGGTAACCTGTGGTTCGTAAGCGTTCATCAATCTGAGCCGCTGCATTTTTTAAATCAATATCATCGAGCACCGCGAATTCATCAGGACGGGTGTCTAGATGCCAATAAGTACCGACCTGCCAAAGTCCTTTCGGATTCTGGCCCATAAAGATTGCATGAAAATTTGCCAACCACGTAAGGCAAATCTGCATTTGTTGCATCGATACATGGTCTTTACGTACTGGATAACCACTTGCATCCAGATCTTCCAGTACCATCAGGAATTCATCTTCATCTGATTCAAGCGCGAGACAATGAGGAATACGACATGATTCATCACAGGCACTGCCATAATCCCGATACCAGACAGTCTCGACCTGATAAGACTTTACCTTGCGTTGATGCGAAAGATCAGTGTTCCAGCCCCGAGGGTGATGCGCTTGATCTGGCAACTTCACATGCTTAACCACAACACGATCAACATCACCGCCCTTCAGGCCATAACGCATGATCTTGCCGTAACCACTCCATAGAGACTGAATGTCTTCGAGGTGGAATAACTCGTCCGCATTAGTTGCAAGCCGCACTGTTTTTTGGAAGTCGTGGTTCATATTGGATACATCTTAACAGATGGACTTTATATCAATGAGTTTTATTCAGATTAACTGAGACTTCTTCTTCAATTTTTTGCCTTTCTTCTTATCTTAATATTTCCTAGGCATTACGATAAAGTTTCATAAAAACAGCTTTTAACAGCAATGGATCAAGTCCTTTAACCGAGTCGGTATTGTAATATGACTGATTCATAAGGCTAGTTATAATCTCGGCATCATCGCCTTCAATCCCATATTGCAGGCCTCTCACATATTGTTCGATTGTTGTTCCGGCATATCGGTGTATTCCATTGATACGCATCAATATCTGTATATGCTCCATATAGAAACAAATCGTCTCTTCATGCTTCTTCGGCTTATAGCTTTTAACTTTAAAATAACTCAATCGTTTCAGTATTGCTGGTTGCCATTTTTTCCATAATATAAAAACAATACCGGCCGTAACTACCAACAAAATTAATAACTTCCAGGTTTTCAGCACAAACAATTTTATCGTGCCAAAGACAATAACAAACAGCAGTTCCACATTTTGCCAAAGTGTGATCAAAACATTCTCTAATGATAATTCATTGTTAATACCTGATTCTTCCTGCATTCTCTCCAATTGTTCAACATATTCCTGAATTTTTTCAAACGATGTCGTTTCATCATTTGGCGTAGGAAGAATATAAAATGGCGTGGGCTCAAATACAGCCCAACCCACTCCATCCACCCATGCTTCAACCCACGCATGTCCATCGAGTACGCGTATTTCATAGTAACCCGATAACGGATTTTCAACAGAGGCTGAAAAACCGGTTACTAACCGAGAATGAATGCCTAAGCTTCTTAACATTACTGCCAACGAACTAGCGAAATATTCACAATGTCCTTTTTTGTCATCAAATAAAAACTTCGCTACTGGTGTTTTATTCTGTGAGGTGAAGATTGAATCATAACTATAAGCATAATTTTCTCGTAAATGCGCCTCTAATAACTGCGCTTTATCCAATTCAGTTTTTGCACCTTGAGTAATCTTTTCCGATAATGTCTGAATTCTTGGATCAAAGTCATCCGGCAATTTCAAATCTTGCAACCTTGGTTGATAATGATCGCCAGAAAATACCCGGCCACGAATAAATTGCAAAGAAGAATCAACTGAATAATGCGTGCCCGGCGCTAATCCCGAGGGAATTTTTAGCATTTCATATGCGTCAACACTAATCACCGTCGATGGGAATGCGAGTTGCACTGGAATAGAAGCAGCTGGAATATAAGTGCCTAGTTTTTCTTTAATACTAATACTTTGATTGTAATTCCCGGTTAGATTACTTTGTAAGGTAATTTCACCTCGTTCAAGTCTTTTCTTGATATCCGTCTCTAATGATTTATGCCAGCTAATACCATCAAACATATCAAAGGTTTCAACTTTAAGATATGCACCATGCTCTGCCTTCATATACGCCACAATCACATTAGGAGGAATGCCGCCTTGTTGTTGTTCACCTCGTATATCAAACGAATCCGAGAAACCACGATACTCATATCTGTCATCCTGTCCATTCTTAAGACCATCGTCATTTCTTGAACGTGACTCGCCCGATGGGCTGTTACTAGACTTGTTATTTAAGCTTTCGCTGTTTTGTTTATTTTCTTGCGTGTTATTTTTTCTTTCAGTAGGGCTTTCAAGATCTTCGCTAGATTCAGCCTGCTTCTCCCAATCTTTATCTGAATAATACTGTTCTGCCGCACCATATTTCCCACCAAAATTAGCAGCTTCAAAGCGCGGAATAATCAGATAAATAACGAACGATAGTAAAATTAATATACTAATCACTTTGATACGGTGACCTAGAGGCCATCTCATATGTTGGTGAGTTCCCTGATTCTGCTGCAAACGCCGGTCCATAAAATAATAACCAAGGCTAATACTGGCTAGCACGCAATATGCAATAATATAAAACAAATAAATGCCCGTTTTAGATTCGGCAGCACCCGCACTCAGTAAAACAAACGTAACCAATAGACCAAAATGAAAATGCCTATCTTCCTTAAAGGTTAAATTTAGAGCCAATTGAATGAATGCAATTAACCAGATAAGAGCGGTAATCATATTGCTAGCGAACAGCATGACAACAAATACCAACATACCAGCCACCGCGGTATTATCAGATAATGATTTTAACCGTTCAATATTTTCTCGATTCTTCCACGAGAGTCTGAGCGCAATAAAATTTAAACTGGAAATCACCAGTGTTGAGATCAGCACAGTTTGTAGTTCATAGTACGATGATAAGGCTCCCGCAAAAGCCACTGCAAATAGCCAGCTTAACCAGAAATGAATATTGAAATGTCCAACGATCATTGGAATAATCTTTCCAATTCGCTAGTACGGCTAACACTCCAGGTCACTCTATTAGCTTTTCTTTTACCCATAGCCATCGGATACTTCTGCATCGGATTAACAAAACTTTCGTCAACCATGTCAATATCAATATGGTAATAACGGCTTTGGATCAAGCCGCTGATATTGTCGGATATCTTTGCGGATCGATTTGTCATCGTCATGACCGTATTTACGTTATCAAACTCACTTAAGGCTTGTGCCAGAACCTTGTTATAGTCGGTATTGCCATCTGCCTTAACTACTGCCAGCTTCTCGAGAAACTCCCTACTACCCAATGCTCCTGGTATCACATGTATCCGTGTCTCATGCTGTCCCTTGCCATAGACATAAACATCAATCTGATTTTCCATTGCATACTCAATAATCGATGCTGTTATTTGAATAGCATACTCAAAACTTGTTTCTGGCAATTCACCCACATCGGCTGCTTTATGCTGATCAAGCACAATCAACATTGTAGGTCTGTCGTAACTTTCGTATTCCTTAATCATCACTTCTTGATGGCGAGCAGTTAATCCCCAGTGAATATGTTTTAAGCTATCCCCATAACGATACTCACGTAGTCCGGAAAACTCATTATAAAAACCGGATTTGCTTGACTGAATATATCCTTCACGCCCCTGCTTACTATTTAATGCAAACGTAAATTGATGGATCTTAAATGTTTTAGGTAACACCAGCACTGAAGCATCATCGGTTTCGATCACTTTACGACGACTATAAATACCAAACGGATAGGAAGATTCAAGTGACAAATCATGTAATTTAAAATTACCTCGTAATTCGCAACCAACGCTGACTTCAAATCGATAATTAGCCGTAACTACCGGTAGGAAATAATGAAATGATGGTTCACTGAAATTAAAAGGTAGTCGCTCGCATAGTTCCATATACAAGATCTGGCGGTTAGCTTTCACTGTATATTCAAGTTTAAGTTTCTCGCCTGCTTTAGCAACAGTTTTTTGTTTCCGTTTAATTGAGATATTGCGTAAGAATAACGTTGGGTAGATATAAGATAAACACAGCACACCTAGGATGAGCGCAAATATACCGTATAACAGTGCGAGACCTCGATTCCACGCGATAAGGAATAACACAAATGCTAACAACCACAAAAATCGATGCATGTTAAAATGCGTCTTCAACCAATGAAGTAGTGGCTGAAATAATACTATTTTTTTTTGCCCATCGCTCATCGTTACTGTATCCGCTTCATCGCAGTACTTGCGATTTAATTCTCAGGGTTATCGGGTACAGGAACTGATTTAAGCAATTCCTTAAAGAATACTTGTTGTGCTTCCAGTTCATAAAGACCGCTATCCCTGAAAATCAATCTATGACCCAGCACGGGTTGTGCCAGTTTGTGAATAATCTCAGGCGTGACAAATTTCTTACCCGTTAACACCGCCAAGCTCTTGCCCGCCTTCATTAACGCTAGCGCACCACGAGGACTCGAGCCTAAACGTATTGCTTCATGATCACGTGTAGCGCGCACTAATTTAGCAATGTAACTCAGCATAGAATCATGAATCACTACGCTTTCAACTTTATCTTGTAATTCAACAAGTTGCTCACCACTAATAACCGCCTGTAAGTCATCGAGTGGATGCCCTTTCTGCTGTGCTTTGAGAATACTTACTTCATCAGCCTCGTTCGGGTACCCCAATGAAATACGCATTAAAAATCGATCTAGTTGCGCCTCGGGTAAAGGGTAGGTTCCACTAAATTCAATCGGGTTCTGGGTTGCCACAACCATAAACGGGTCTTCAAGCTGATGCGTTTCACGATCAATCGTCACCGTACCTTCCGACATCGCCTCGAGCAGCGCTGACTGTGTTCTTGGTGTCGCTCGATTGATCTCGTCAGCCAATAAGATGTTGGTAAACACGGGGCCTGGGTGAAAATGAAATTTATGCTCTTCAAGGTTAAAAATACTAATTCCAGTAATATCGGAGGGCGTTAAGTCAGGTGTACACTGCAATCGCCTGAAGTCCATATTCATCGATCGTGCCAAAGCCTTTGCCAACGTAGTTTTACCCAAGCCAGGTGCATCCTCGATGAGCAAATGCCCCTTACTCAACAACGTCGCTAGTGTTAACAACAGGGTATCTTTATTACCAACAATAACACCCGACAAGTTCTTGAAAAGCAGTTGTAACAGATTACCTTCTGGTTTACTCATGCCGCTTACATCCTGTAGTAAAAGTGCTTCTTGTTATAAAAGAGCTTAAGCCCTTTTTGTTATTTTTCACGCTAGATACAGTTTTTACTCCACCCAACTATAAGTCAATAAAAAAGCCCGCATTTTAAGCTTTTATCTGGTTATCTATCATCATAATACTATGCACTCAGATGCATGCAGTGTAGTCTTATCTACAAACAGTCATACGATTACAGGACAAATACAATGAACAACCGTTATGTAATACTCCCTGCACACGAATATTCAAAAATTCGTTTGATCAGAATTCCCGACGATTTTGAGCAACACGAGGCACACCGCTATATCACAGGTTTGATTGCAAAGGTCGAAGAAGACGATCCCGATTACGAATGGGATGATATTGCCGCCATTTTAGAAGAACATAACATTGAAATTGTTGATTTTGCTCTGGGGCCAGCACTCGACTGAGGGGTATTTCCTCAAGAAACACTTCACGGTAAGATCACACCATCTAAAACACTCCGGAGTAGTCACGTAATGGGCCGAGCCTATCAGAACCGCAAAGAGTCCATGGCGAAGACCTCAGATGCCAAGGCAAGGGTTTACAGTAAATATGGACGTGAACTTTATGTTTGCGCCAAAGCAGGCGGTGTCGATCCCGAGGGAAATTTAGCCCTGCGGACAATGATTGATCGCGCTAAAAAAGACCAGGTCCCCGCCCATGTCATTGATAAAGCCCTCGACAAAGCCAAAGGAGGGGGCGGTGAAGATTTTGCACCTGCACGCTATGAAGGTTTTGGTCCTGGTAACTGCATGGTGATTGTTGACTGCCTCACTGATAATCATAACCGTACCTTTGGTGATGTGCGTCAGTGCTTTACCAAAACAAAAAGTAAAATTGGTACACAAGGCACAGTCAGTCATATGTTTGACCATGCCGCGATTCTCGTATTCAAAGGTGATAATGAAGATGCTGTGCTTGAAGCATTAATAGAAGCCGATGTTGACGTTACTGACGTTGAATCAGATGACGGTACGATTACAGTATTTGCTCCCCACACGGAATTTTTTAACGTGCGTCAAGCACTCACTGATGCCTTTAGTGAAATCGATTTTGATGTCGCTGAAATTCAATTTGTGCCTCATGACACCACCCCCATTAGCGGTGATGACATAGAGATGTTTAATAAACTTATCGATATGTTAAATGATCTAGATGACGTGCAAAATATTTATCATAACGCAGCGTTATAGAACACAAGATTAGTAAAATTATTGATTTTCAATCGTGCACGTAGTTGGTAGCAATCCAGTAAAGTAATTGTAGGCATTGTAAAAGGCAACTAACCCCACCCCCATACCAAGCGCAGTAAAATCAAATTTGCTACCAACATAACCGCCGGTACTGATAAATAAAAACAGGCAGGTAAAAAACGTTAATACGGCAAGAGGCCATTTTATAGCGCGCAAGAAATGTGGCTTATCGTGATGTAATATATTAAATATCACTACCGGCCCAACAATTGCGATCACAAACATCACTGGAACAATTGCCGCGCTACTGACCAAGCCACTTATATAACTAAAATACCCATCCATACCTACTCCCTCTTTTTTTATTATTTTTAAGGGCTATTTAAACCAATCATCAACCTCAGCATCAGTCTCTAGTGCCGATATTTCAGCATCATCAAGATTAATAATACCTGTTTCTATATTATTTTCATCTTTCGCAATAACTTGTTGCGTATGCTCCGATTCACTCGGTGGTGTCGCCATGTCATTAAATGCATCTTTAAACGGTTGAAAATTATTTTGCGTAAGACAAATAATAATCTTACGCGGTGGGTCATCAAACCGCGCATCCCAATACGAGGAAATCGCATGAAAGAAACCCCGCGCGACCATATCAATTGGCACTTGAAAAACCCCACTGCTAATAGCAGGAAACGCAATAGACTCCCAACCATGCATACCGCACAACTTCAAACTATGTGACACAGCTAGCCTTACCTTTTCTTGCTCATCACCTTCACCCATACGAGGGCCCACAGCATGTAACACAGCTTGATAAGGCAAAGAGCCTGCTGAGGTCAGTGCCACCATGCCAGTTTCCAGCTCACCATGTTCTTTTATGAACTGATCGCTCTCTTTCTGAATGATCTCACCACCTCGATCAATGAATTGTCCCGCCACACCACCACCGTGTGACAAGCCTCCATTAGCAGCATTGACAATGACATCAACGGGTGCCAAAAACAGGTCAGATTCCTCGAGCAATAATTCTCGATCGCCATACAAAAATTGCATTCTATTTTTTTCCAAAGAAATGCGGTCCCTTTTTTTTAAATACAACGACAAATACCCCTTACTGAGCCGTCTTATCATATCAACATTAGGTGAAATAGCATGATACCTAAAATGTAATACTTTCCCCTAAATAAGGAATTTTTGAAGCCCAGCCATGATGAGATAGCTCTGCTTGTAAAGCAGCCTTGGCTTTTTCTTCACCATGAACAAGATATAACTTAGGATGTGGCTTATTAAATTTATTTACCCAGTCAATAAGTTGCGATTGACTTGCATGAGCAGAAAACCCACCAAGCGTATGAATAGATGCCTTCACTGCGATTTCTTCTCCAACAACGCGAAAAGTTTTGGCTCCATCCACTAATAACCGACCTGGTGTCCCCATTGCTTGAAAGCCAACAATAACGACATGTGCTTTTTGCTTCCACAGATTATGTTTTAAATGGTGTCTTATACGGCCGCCATTACACATCCCGCTACCGGCGATAATAATAGCACCTGATGAAATTCTGTTTAAAGCCATTGATTCATCAGTCGTACGTGAATAACGGAGCACTGGTAAATAGCTATGTAACGTACCTGATTTTCCATGTCGTAACGAAGCACTGTCTTCTGGGTTAAATACATTTTGAAATCGATGATAAACTTCAGTTGCCGCAATCGCCATTGGGCTGTCTAGATAAACGGCCTGTTGTTTTAATTTGCCATCCTGATAAAGCTTGCCGAGATAAAAAATAATTTCTTGAGTACGCCCAACTGCAAACGATGGTATTAAAATATTACCGCCATTTTCAGATGCCTCGAGAATAATATCTTCAAATTCTTGAAGCGTTTTATCAATTGAACGATGATTTCGATCACCATAGGTTGATTCGAGTAATAAAATATCCGCATCTTCTATGCTTTCAGGATCGCGTAATAACGCGGCATCACTATTACCAAGATCACCTGAAAATACGAGTTTCTTCTCCTTGCCCTTCTCGGTAATAAACAATTCAACAATCGATGAACCGAGAATATGTCCCGCATCACGAAAACAAACCTCGATTCCTTCTGCAATTTTCTCACGTCTACCGTAAACAATTCCTTCGTAAAGCTCTAAAGCCGTTTCAACATCTTGCATAGTGTAGAGAGGTTCAATTTTTTTTTTGCCTGCACGGCGACGACGTTTATTTTCCCACTCAGCATCACGTTCCTGAAGTGATGCGGCATCTTTGTGTAAAATATCCAATAATTCAGCCGTTGGATATGTCATGTAGACAGCTCCCTTATATCCGTCAGCGATTAGTTTAGGAACTCGTCCGGTATGATCCAGATGGGCATGCGAAAGGACAACAGCATCAATCTCATGTATATTAAAAGGGAAAGGAGCTTTATTGGCTTTTTCTTCTTCGCGACTTCCCTGATAAAGACCACACTCAAGTAGTAGCGTGGCATGCTCGGTTTCAATGAGGTAAGCAGAACCGGTAACGCCTTCTGTTGCCCCATAAAAAGTTAGCTTTGCCATAAACAACCTCAGGAAAAAATGAAATCCTACTCGGTCCACCATATCTCCCACTAGAATTTATTTCAACATAAAATTAATGATGCAAACTCTTCATTGAAGTTACAATTCCCTTCTGTTTATCGAGCTTCTTAATCGAGATCGGTATTGATGTCTTTAATTCCTGTGCGAATAGTGATACACGCATTTCTTCCATCATCCAACGATACTGTTGCCATTCTGGACTGAGTCTTTGTTCTGGTGCATCACTGATTTGCGTATAAATTCTATCCCAGTATTTTTGCAACTCTGCTTGGCGTTGTTTATCAGCGGCTAATGATCGTTCCAACTTATCCAAACGCAGATTTATAGCTTTGATATAACGTGCCATGTGCTTCAACCATTGGCGTGGTGTGGCACTGATAAATCCTTCGTAGATCAAACATGCTAATTGTTGACGAATATCGTTAACCGCCGCAAACCAGGTCAGCGGAATATTCCCCTGTAAACGTTTTGCTACTTTATGGTATTGCGCCAGTGCATCATGAATCTTTTCGCAAGTGTCATCCGCCACAGAAATCAAATTTTTACGTGCCTCATTGGCACGCAGGGTAAAGTCAGATTCGCAGCGGATATCATCTGCATCAGGAAACAAGGCGTAATCAATAATCGCATCTTCCAAATCCTGAAGCAGACTTTGTTTGTTACCGATAGAGACATAATACAATTGTATTTTATCAATATGCCTCAGATTCTTGCGCATATACTTCATTTCCTGACTCGCAACTAACCTAAACAAGCGTCGTAAGCCCGGCCGCATATGTTCAGTTGCCTCTGCTTCATCGTTAAACAAGCGTACCGCGACACTTTCACCATCTTCGCTCTCATCAACAATGGCAGGATAAGCGCGGATCACTAAACCGTGTTGTTCCAATTCAACAACATTAGCTAGATCGCCAAAATTCCATTCGGTAATATTATCTTTTTCAATATCAGAGGTCGGTAATTCCGACAGCACGGCCTCACTCATCCCTGACAACTCGCTCTGCAAACTCGATAAGTCCCTGCCTACGGCCAATACTTGATCATCATGATCAATCACTCGGAAGTTCATATGATAAAAATCGGGCAAGTTTTCTAACTGCCATGCATCACAGGCAATCGATGTGCTGGTCAATTTCTGCATGTGTGCGGTAAGACTGTCAATAAGAGATAAAGATCGTTCAGTACCTGCCGCGAGAAATGCATCGGCATAATTTGGCACCGGAACAAATAATTTTCGTATTGTTTTCGGTAGGCATTTAATTAAAGCGATAATCTTGTCTCTTAACAAACCTGGTACAAGATAATCAAATGACTGCTCACGTAACTGTCCCAAGATCGCCAGTGGTACGATAACTGTTACACCATCCTCAGCATGCCCTGGCTCAAAATGATAATCCAGTTTCAGAGTAATACCATTCAGCTCCATCGAATCAGGGAACTGTCCTTCATTTATATGTTCTGCTTCATGCCGCATCAACTCCTGTTTTTGCAAAAACAGGATTTCAGGATTGCTTTGCTGTACTGACTTAAGCCATTTTTCAAATGCCTTACCATTATAAATATCAGCGGGAATCAGCTCATCGTAAAATTGAAATAACGCCTGTTCATCGACCAAAATATCACGCCGCCTACCTCTGGCCTCCAAATCTTCAATCTCTGATATCACCGATTGATTATATTTAAAGAACGATGCCTGAGTACGAAATTCACCTTGCACCAATGCCTCGCGAATAAATAGTTCACGCGCCAAGACTGGGTCGATAGGACCATAGTTAATGCGTCGTTTCGCACATAAGGTGATGCCATACAAGGTAGTCCGTTCATAGGCGGAGACCTGTGCGGGACCCTTCTCCCAATGCGGTTCTGAATAACTGCGTTTGATTAAATGACCTGCTAGAGATTCAATCCACTGCGGAGAAATATTCGCCACCATGCGCCCATATAGACGCGTGGTTTCAACCAACTCGGCACACATTACCCACTTCGGTGGTTTCTTTGCTTGACATGAACCGGGGTGAATATAAAAACGAATATTACGTGGGCCTTGAAATTCATTGTTCTCTAGGGATTTATTACCAATATTACCCAACAAACCAGACAACAGCGCCTGATGTACGGCATCATAACTCGCCTCGGTGGTATTAAGCTTAACGCCCTGCTCTTTAAACAAAGTGAAAATTTGCTGATAGATGTCACGCCACTCTTGCGTGCGGTTGTAAGATAAGAAATGCTCTTTGCAAAACTTGCGTAACTTATTTTGGCTAAGGTGTTTCCGCTTTCCATCATATAAACGCCACAGTTTAAGATAAAACAAAAAGTCAGACTTAGGTTTCTCTTTCTTCTTATCACTGTCGCCATCAACGGCAACACCGTTCTGGTCATAGGTGGTTTCATTAATGAGCCGATGTCTCTCATCCGCCTTTTGTTGTTTATCCACTGGGCGTTCACGCGGGTCTTGCACGCTCAACGCACTACCAATGATCAACAACTCCTGCAGACAACCTGATTGCCTTGCCGACACCAACATGCGGCCAACCTTCGGATCAACCGGTAGCCGAGAAATTTCTTTACCGATCGGCGTGACATTATCCCGCTCATCCACCGCACGCAGCTCGTGTAATAACTTATAACCATCTTTGATATAACGTGAATCGGGCGGTTCGATAAAAGGAAAATCTTCAATATGCCCGAGGCGCAGTGACTCCATATGCAAAATAACCGATGCCAGGTTGGTGCGTTTTATTTCCGGCTCGGTAAACTCAGGGCGGCTGTTGAAGTCATCTTCCGAATACAAACGAATACACACACCTTCGGCAATTCGGCCACAACGTCCTTTACGTTGATTTGCGCTGGACTGAGAAATGACTTCAATCGGCAGACGCTGAATTTTACTGCGATAACTATAACGGCTAATCCTCACCATGCCGGTATCAATCACATAATGAATACCAGGTACCGTTAATGATGTCTCGGCCACATTCGTCGCAAGAATAATGCGACGATTTTTTGCGTGACTAAAAACGCGATTTTGTTCGGCTGCACTCAAGCGTGCAAACAGGGGCAATATCTCAGTCTGTGGTGGATGATGCTTGCGTAATGATTCAGCCGCTTCACGGATCTCGCGTTCGCCACTAAAAAATATCAAAATATGTTCTGGACTTTTACCTTGTGCTATATCTATCGATGAAAGCTCATCCACCGCGTCAAGTAATGCCTGCTGCGGATCTTTCGGCAGCGCATCTGCGTTTCCCGCATCATCTAATAGAGGTCGATAACGCACCTCTACTGGATAAGTGCGTCCAGATACTTCAATCACCGGTGCATTATTAAAATGGCGGGAGAAACGTTCGGTATCAATCGTTGCCGAAGTGATAATTAACTTCAGATCAGGTCGATTGGGTAACAAGTGTTTGAGGTAACCCAATAGAAAATCAATATTCAGACTGCGTTCATGGGCCTCGTCAATAATTAGCGTATCATAATCATTAAGAAAACGATCACTTTGAATCTCTGCTAATAAAATACCATCCGTCATCAATTTCAAATAGGTCTTCGGACCAATCTTGTCTTTGAAGCGAACCTTATAGCCCACTGTCATACCGACTTCGGTCTGCAATTCTTCTGCGATCCGATTAGCAATACTTCTTGCCGCTAAACGTCGCGGCTGTGTGTGGCCAATTAAGCCTGCAACACCACGCCCGAGTTGCATGCAAATCTTAGGTATCTGTGTTGTTTTACCCGAACCCGTTTCACCGGCAATAATGACGACCTGATTGTTTTTAATCGCCTCATATATCTCATCACGACGTTCCGAAACAGGTAAACTTTCAGGAAAGGTCGGTGTAGGTAAACCAGCAAGACGATCTGAGCGAAGCAAAACAGAGACATGAATATCCCTTTCAAGCTTCGCCAACTGTTGAGTATGTTTATCCTGATTTTTTTGCTGTTGTATTTGTGTAAAACGTCGGCGAAACCGAAATTGATCGCTCAACATCGTATTGGCGATCAATTCATACAAAGAGTTAGGGGGCATTTTCATTTAACGTATCGGATTTATACATAAATCATTATAGATTAATGTATTTTACGTTAAATAATTTGCAGATGCCCCCCTTATTACGAAAAGATTATTCTCATTTCTTAGAATAAAGGTGATTCTTACCATCAGGACCTTTACAGTTAACAACCGCATCTTTCATTGTACATTTCACTGATTGTGCCGCTTCCCAGCCTTCTACTATCTCAACTGGTTTTGCATCCGGATTATCCATATCAGTGGGAATCACAACAAGGAAATTACGACGATGAGAGATAGTAAAACCCTTTCCCTTGAAGTTGCCGATTTCTGCTTCCATCTCATAGACCAGATCGGCTGTCATTGTTTCTTTTTCAATTCTTTTTGATTTGCAACGTAAAGAATTACTCTTCATATGTAATTTACAGTTATTCAGTTCAGAGGGCAGAATCTCTGCACTAGAGCTACCATCCAGCGCCCATTGATTCGACATAACCGCGTTCATCGAAGAACCATGTGCTGCAAATGAAAGCAGCACACCAATACCCGCCATTGATGAAACAAGCAATGTACGTAATGCAAAACGAATACCCATATTCCTATTCTCCTAGTTATGTTTGTCCGGAAGTTAAAACTCCCTTTACTAACTCCTAGAACGGACGTTTCAGCAAAATCTTTAGGGTATATTTGTGATTTTCATAATTTATTGTAAATAAAATCTATATAAATCAATACCTGCATATATTCATTAAAGATTTAGGGGAACATGACGATAAAGATTCTGTGAGAGGAAATTGGGGGATATCACTCATTATTGAGTAAGAGTATCGCCTAAATTGCTAAAAAAAAACAAAGGTGATTATAATGCGGGCACTTTTTTTTCCAGCTACCAAGCTAATGGATAGATTGAATTACACACTTAAATTCAGTCTTGTAATAACTATTTTCGTACTTGCCCTGCTTCCAATGGCATGGCAAATCGTGTCATCCATTAACGATGATATTGCCTTTCTCGAAAAAGAACGCGTCGGCCTAAAATACCTAGTCGCTGTTCGTCATATTTTGGCAGAAATTCCCGAGCATAGAGGTCTAACCAACACCTATTTAGTAGGTGACAAGTCGGTTGAGTCTTCTATTATTAAGCAACGTTCTGTGATTAATACCCAACTAGCACAACTCGAAAAGATCGATAGTAAATACAGCGATGTCTTAAATATCACTTCAGGCTTTGCCGCAATAAAATCTTCATGGCTAGCAATTGAGACAACTTCATTCAATATGGAGGCTGAAGAAAGTTTTACAAAGCATTCTGATTTAGTGCAAAAGGTCATCGACCACATGTCACTGGTTGCTGATAAGTCCGGGCTTACCTTGGACCCTGAGCTTGATAGCTTTTATATGATGAACATGCTTTCAAAGACCCTGCCATCCGCAATTGAATCAATGGCCGTTGCACGTGGTTTTTCAGCAGGTGTCGTCGCATCAGGTGGCTTGAGTCCACAAAGCTGGGCAAAACTGTCAAATCTTATTGACCGTCTGGCTGTTTCAGCCTCTGTTGTAACGAAAGAAGCTGATACCATTCTCAATGCAAACCCTAAACTCACAAACAAAATTTCATCTGTAAAAAATGATGCAACTAATTTTATTCTTAGATTTAATAATATGCTAAGAAATGACCTGCTTGATGCTGATGAAGTAACATTGACCGCAAATGATTTTTTCAGCAATGGCAGCCAGGCAATTAATGCTGTTTATACTTTTTATGATGCCATATCGCCAGAACTTGATGCAATCTTTGTGCAACGAATTGAACATGATAAAACTCAACGCATGGTTACAATATTGATCATTATTGCGTCTATATTTGCATCCATATACTTATTCGCAGGTTTTTATATTTCTGTGCAAAATGCGATCAAACAATTATCTGATGCTGCAGCAAAATTGGCGGATGGTGATCTGACCACGCGCGCAGAACTCTGTTGTAAAGACGAAATGAGTCATATTGCTGACGTCTTTAATCACATGGCTGAAAAATTCAGCGCTATGGTTAGCAAGGTTCAAAGTTCAACATCACAAGTTGCTACTGCTTCAGAACAAATGACGGCCATCACAGTAAAAACAGCCGAAGGTGTTAGTCAACAACAAAATGATACAACACAGGTTGCCACTGCCATTACGGAAATGAGTGCCACGGTACAGGAGGTAGCATCAAATGCGAGCTCTGCCGCTACCGAGGCCAATAACGCAAATATAACGGCTAATAACGGTAAAACCATCGTCAATGATACGGTCGAAGCAATTACATCATTAGCAAGCGAAATTGGTAACACAGCTGGTGTCATTGAGAATCTTAAAAAAGAAAGTGAAGACATCGGTTCTGTATTAGATGTCATTAAAGGTATTGCTGAACAAACTAATTTGCTTGCCCTAAATGCGGCCATCGAGGCGGCACGTGCCGGCGAACAAGGTCGTGGCTTTGCAGTTGTTGCTGATGAAGTTCGAACACTGGCTCAGCGCACACAGGAATCAACTCAAGAAATTGAGAATATGATTTCCCAACTCCGCTCCTCTGCCAGCGAAGCAGTAAGTAGCATGGAACGTGGTAAAGAGGGTGTCAGTAATACTGTTGCCAAAGCTAACGAGGCAGGAGAAGCCCTTAATTCTATCGTAAGCGCCATTGCCGTTATTAACGACATGAATACACAGATTGCAAGCGCATCAGAAGAACAAAGTGCCGTTGCAGAAGAAATTAACCGCAATATTAATAATATCAGTCAGATCTCTGATCAGGCAGCTGATTCCACACATCAAACCAGTACATCAAGTGCTGAACTTACCGGTCTGGCTGATGAATTGCAGGGCTTAGTTAATACCTTCAAAGTTTAGTACTTTCTTAACGAACAAAAAAACCGTCCTTTGGGGACGGTTTTTTTACGATTGTTAGGTGTTACGTTTTAAACAGTTACATTAATAATACTGCCAGAAATACTAGTGCCTGAGGTTTGAGGAGCAACCTGTGTAGCAGCTTGTATCAATTGCAACGCCGCATCACCTTCAAGCTTCTGGTTCTCATTAATCTTTCTCACAATACTGACTTCATGCACTGCATTCTGAACACGCCCAGTAAACGTAGCCACATTTTGTGCTGAAAATATGCCAACTGCCATTATTCTAAACCTCGGTTATGTACCATCTAAGTACTATAACGTCCGCTTAATATTTTTTTGTAGTCCATAATAATTTGACTCTAACTGCCTAATATTTAATCTTATTTATAAGGTTTTACGCCAAAAATTACTTTTTAAAATCAGAAAAACCGCACAATTGAGAAGACAACAAACGAAGCCAACACACCTAAAGCCAATAACCCATAACTAAATCGCAAGTTGGAGTATTTCTTATTTAACACCTGCCCTATCTGATAAATATCCTGCATCAGCATTTCATGGGCATTCTGGTTACTTTGTAATTTCTCGCTCAGACTTGCAATGAACTCATCCTGACTTAAGTTGGTAAAGCCACCAAAGAATAAAAGGTTGCCGTGTTTACTACCTGATTCAGTTTTATCTTGAAAACGAGGCATGATAACCATCAACGAAAAAATGGCCGCAAGTGTGTAAGCGATCGTTAGTGTCCAAATTGGAACACTTAACAGCTCATTCTTATCAAGAATGCCTTGAGTCACTGTTATAAAAATCAGGTACGAACCTAATATAATATTTGCCTTCTGATCGGCAATCATCCCTAACATAACGTGATGTTGTTGCGAGGTGCGCAAAACGTAAATAATGTCATGCTTGTCTTCAGGAGTTGTACTTAAATTTTTCATTCTTATTATTCTCTTAATGACTATGTCATCTGACTATAACAAAGACAGAGAGATAATCTATTGCTCTGCTTGTTAATCAAGGCCATACATGATTTATTTATTGTTTCTGTTCTTTATCTTTAACACTATCCAGTATTTAAGGAGATTGCGCCTTTTACTCTCTAATATAATGAGCTATTTATAAATATTAGGCCTATAGTGAACCACGAAACTACACCGGAGAATTCACCATGGGTCATGAACAAAAAAGTAATAAAGAGAACAAGAAAAAACCAGCGCTAACCGCGAAAGAAAAGAAATCCGCGAAAAAAGCAAAGAAAGCCGAAAAAAGCCGTTCAATAGGCTCGGTAGAATAAACAACGCAATTGATTAAGCAATCTAAAAAGGGATTGCTTGATTAGTTTATTAAGTCAACATATTCGCCAGACGGCGGCGGAAAGACTGTGCAAGCTCTGGATCATTCGGTGCAAGCATATCGATTAGGGCAATAATCATTTCACGTGCTGCACCCTCTTTAAATTCTGGCTCATTCACCAATATCAAAAATAAACTTTCCATCGCTTGCTTATAATCATGTTCTGCAACGAAGCAAACTGCTAAATCAAAATGCGCTGCATAATCCTGTGCATCATTACTAATACGTGCCTGTAGCGCCATTTCACCTTCGGTGTTTGCTGCCAGATCGCGAAAGGTCAATTGACCCAGTAAGACTTTACCCGTATTACTTTCCTTATCGACATCAGGTAACTTGTTGTATAAACCCTTAGCCTGTTCTAGCTCATTAATATCGATAAATATTTGTACCATATCCATGGCAACAAGCGTGTTAGCTGGATCTTGTTGAATCGCCGCAGTGAGAAGATTAATTGCCTCTATCGTTTCACCGGCTATATGTTTACTCCGTGCTTGTTCACGTAGTTCATCTATATTCGTTGTCATTATCATCACTCTCTATTATTCATCTTCAGAGATAAACATCTTCACTACCATTCAAGTAGTCAGATCTTTTGTTTCTTTTCTTTCCTGCGCCTTTTCCTTGGCTCCGGTGCACAAAGACACTCAATGAGCCGCTCGACCTGCTGAATACAGCAGCCAGTGCCCATCGTAGCATAGGTTTGTTTCTTCACCTCTTCCACTGTTGTTGCACCATTAACGATAGCATTGATAATATCAATTTTAGCTACCTCGTTACAGGTACAGAGATTCTTATCCAGATTTTGCTTTAGGATAGATGGAAGTTTATCAAGGGGGTTAATGCCAGGCTCAGTCTTCAATGATTCAATACGCTTTTAAGTTTAATGAACTCTAACCTATTTTACTGCCGGCTAGAAACTTACGTTAACCTCACCACCATTCTCGATCCAGCCATGAATCATTTTTTTTGTAGTAAAGCCACGCGCACAACATCCAGCTCCATCAATCACAATAACACCACCGCGGCCTTTTACTTTACGCGTTAAATATTCAATACCTGCTTGCGTGGCTTCCTCTGCATTCATTCCTTTCATGTAAATAAAATCAGAAATCGTTTTTGAAATAACGGTGCGCATGAAATCCTCGCCATAACCTGTGGCAGAAACGGCGCATGTTTCATTATCAGCATAAACGCCAGCGCCAATCAGAGGCGAGTCACCAACACGGCCGAGACGCTTATTAACGATGCCCCCCGTTGACGTTGCCGCAGCCAGATTACCCTGTGGGTCACGCGCGACTGCACCAATCGTCCCGTACTTCTGATCTTCGCTGTCATCATCGCTATCGTCATGATCCAGCATTATCTTGTTTTTAAGTTGGGCTTGTTTAAGTTGTTCAACGCGCTCCTCAGTGTAAAAATAACTTTCAGGTGCGCGTTTTATGCCACAGTGATCAGCAAAACGCATCGCGCCTTCATGGATCAACATGACGTGTTCACTTTCGCTCATTACCATACGCGCAAGTTGAATTGGATTGGCTATATTCTCAACCGCTGCCACCGCACCGGCAGATAAATCTCTGCCATCCATAATGGCGGCATCCATTTCAACACGACCATTTTCGTTAAGTACAGAACCACAACCGGCATTGAACAGGGGGTCATCTTCAAGTAAAGAGGCGCAGGCTTCGACTGTCTGTAATGCAGAACCACCAAGGCGGATGATTTCACGGCCATGTTCAAGGATACGACGTATACTATCCATATAGCGGACAGCTGTTTTGTTATCTTTTACATTATCTAAAGCACCTGCACCGCCGTGCAGCATAATAGAATAGTTATCAGGTTGATTCATTAAGCAACATTATCAGAGTCGTGCCTGTAGTTCTATATGGAGTGCATCCTGGTAGGCCTCGGATCCTGCTAATACGAACATCAGCTTTCCTGTGAGTATGGTTCCCCAGTTAACAATAATCGCTCCTTCCTTGGTTCTAGGGTTGTATTCAATATCAGATAGATCAATGGATTTTAGATCTTCATGCTTAGTTGAATACGTCATCGAACACCACTCCTGAATGTCGAGTTTATGGGCAATGAGTGTTGGATAAGTTGCCCCATTGAAACGTGGATTACATTCAATCGCTGGAAAACGCAAAACACCATTTTCTTTTACAACAGCGACATCAAAGGCAAAGATCCCTCTCATTCCCTGATCCTTTAACCATAAGGCCATACGATCGACACTTTCCCACGGTGCATAAGTTGTCGGCACACGGTTTCCCTGATGAACACAGCCTTCCAGTATTTGTTCACTACAGGCAAGACGCACAATTTCATTACCAACAACTTTATATTGCATATTAAGAAATGCGTTAGTTTTAATTTCCTCTTGAAGTTGCACCGGTGTTTCGTTATTAAATTTTTTAAAATTATCCCGGAGCTCCTGTTCGGTTTTACATCGATAGATACCCACACCCGAAACAGATATGGCTGCTTTCAAGTAGCATGGAAAGGACATCTCATCGATACTCGCCTCATCGATAACTGATACATTATCAAAACATAATGTTTTTGGAACATCGATACCAAGTTTTTTGGCAAGTGCCATAAAATTATTTTTAGAATTAATAAAATCAACCGTCTTATACCAGTCGTAGTCTCCCCAGCTCGTATATTCTCCCGGGCCGAAAAAAAACACTGAAGGGTGGTAGCCAGGAAACGCGGCTAAACGTTCCAAACCAAGATACCAAATAACATCCTTAGTATGAGTTAAACCAATATGATCGTAGTGTGCGGTGATGTCATTAAAGAACGGTTTTAGATCCGGATGTAGCTGGATCATGTCATTTCGTTCAGTGATCCCAAGTGCTCTCCCCGAATAAAGATGATTACCAATCACGCCATCGGCCGTACAGCTCATGATGTCGTGATTATGGATATACTTTACGTAATCCTCGTATTGTTGTGCAAAAGCGGTGGCAGACATGTCGCATCTCCTAATAAATTCTTCACCTACTTTTACACATAGCAAATATCAGGCCATTTATAACTTACTGTTATATATAATAAAAAATTAAGCTAATGCACGATTTTGAGGTAAATACACGAAGAACCGCTTTAATCTGGTGCAAATATTTAATTTGCAGCGTGGCTTGCAGGAAAATAAGTTATATAACTTAGGCTACCCCTTGTAGCTTAAATTCATCTTCCTTATGCGGCATACGTTTGCTTGATTTAAGGAGCAAGGAAGGTGATGTCATCGCGGTGGGGACAGGTATGCCCATTAACTGTAACACCGTTGGAGCCACATTCGCTAAACCGCCACTACAAGATAATGTCCAGTTATCTTTATCCATCACCATGCACGGTACAGGGTAGGTTGTATGTTGCGTGTGCGGTTCGCCGGAAAGGGGATCAAGCATTTCTTCGCAATTACCATGGTCCGCAGTAAGTACCACGGAATAGCCCGCGTTCTGTGCCGAGTCGAGAATCCGACCGACTTCTTCATCGACACTTTTCACCGCCGCTAGTACAGCATGACGTTTTGCGGTATGGCCGACCATGTCTCCATTCGCAAAATTAACGACCATGAAAGCATAGCGTCCGGCACTTATCGCCTTGATCACAGCATCGGCAATTTCATGTGCACTCATCTGCGGTTTCAGATCGTAGGTCGCCACTTTTGGTGAAGGCACCAGCAACTGCGTTTCACCGCTATAGGGGTCACTACGCCCCCCATTGAAAAAATGAGTCACATGAGGATACTTCTCAGTCTCGGCACAGTGAAATTGTGCCAAGCCCAACGTGCTAATTACTTCGCCAAGGGTAGTATCGGGTTGTTCTGCCTCAAACAAGTACGGCAATTGATCTCGCTTGTTGTATGGCATCATGCAGGTAATATCTGCCAGTGGCGCCACACCACGATCAAAACCCGTAAAGTGACGCATGCCGAGTGCCGCCACGATCTGGCGCGGGCGATCCTTGCGGAAATTGAAACTGATCACCTGATCATCCTGTTCAATCGCTTGAAAACCTGGCAACAGGATTGGTTGAATAAATTCGTCTGTATCTCCTGCCGCATAAGCAGCACGAATTGCTGTCTCGGCAGACAAGGCCGTCTGTCCCTTACCCTTCACCATTGCGCGCCATGCCAATTCGGTTCGCTCCCAACGATGATCCCGATCCATTGCATAATAACGCCCCATAATACTGGCAATAGTTCCACCTGCTTCATTAATGGTAGCCATAAGTGGAGCCACGATATCAATCGCGGATTGTGGCGGGGTATCACGCCCATCCGTGATCATGTGCAACAGTGTCTTCACACCATGGCGACGACAAACCTCAATAAGCGCATAAAGATGATCGATATGACTATGCACACCACCATCTGACACTAACCCCATTAAGTGTATTGGTCGCTGCTTCTCCTTGGCCTTATCCAAAGCGTAGATTAGTCCAGGATTTCGATAGAATTCACCCGACTCAATCGCTTCATTAATTTTGACGATATCCTGACGGATCACACTGCCTGCACCCAATGCCATGTGACCCACTTCCGAATTACCCATTTGACCATCTGGCAAACCAACAGCCTGCCCTGATGCGTTAAGCAGGGTATGCGAGCAATGAGAAAAATACGCATCCAGGTTTGGCGTGTTCGCCTCATACACTGCATTATTTTGCTTGCTGGGATTGACACCAAAACCGTCAAGAATCACAAGAATGACGGGACGTCGAGGTACACCAGAGACTGTCACCATTTTCTCCCCTACCTTAGAATTGAAAATACCCACTAAATTTAATGCCGGTTAACTGGCCTCGAAAAATAGGTCAATGACAGTCTCTGCCTGAATCCAGTCAAGATCCGGATAGCCTTGATCAGGTTCGCGTTTGCTGGACACATGATAAGCGGCCTCACCAATCATTTGCTGTCGCTGACTGGCGGTAATCTTTATTTTTGAACCGTTAATTGCTTTTCCTACCGCAAATGATTTTGATTTGGCCGTCACTTTTTTTTTCGTCTTTTTGGCTGCAACAGTTTTGCCAACTACTTTCTTTTTCGTAGTCGCTTTTTTTGACTTAGCTGCGGTTACCTTTTTTTCTGCCATAATTCACTCCGGTGATAATTGAAATCATTAATGACGCCCACTTTGTCTAAACAACAAAATGATTACTGCTTTAAACAGGAGCAACATCTATGCCAGCCATAGGCTATTCATAAATGATTGTATTTATGGGATATATTTTTCGGGGATTTTAAAACGGATCAGATTGGCTCACTACTTGTGCATTTTCAGTGCATCATGATTACAAATGGGGCAGTGACAAATGAAAATATGAATGAGACTGATTTGTCTCGGCCCTATTTTTTTGGCATTAAATTATTCGATAGAAAACTCAATACGTTCCTGAAGTTTCTCTAACGCCTTCTTTGCACAGGCTGCATCTTTTTCACCACCTGGCGCACCACTCACACCAACTGCACCCAGATTAAAACCACCGGCAATAATTTTAACCCCGCCTGTCATGACAATAAGGCCGTAGATATGATTTAATTCTTGCCGTATATCGTCACGCGCACTTCTAAACTGGCCGCTATTTGTCCAGGCCATTACCGTCATATTCGCTTTACGCTCAGCTATCTCCAGCGTGAAACGTGACGCCAGATCATCCCTTAATGCCGCCCGCATAATCGCATGGCGATCCACAACGACAGCAGCAACATGGTAACCATCCTTACGACAAGCCATAACAGCCTCATTAGCAATATCACGAGCCAGCTCCATTCCAATACTTTTATCACTGACCACATCTGCTGCAAATAGAAAATTACAGAAAAAAACAGTAGCAAGAATAATCGAAAGCTTTAGTAATTTTTTCATTAGATACCTTCTTTTGTTGTATTGTCTTGATACGGTTATTACTTAATGACTAACCCACATACTAATGTAAATGATTATCGTTTGTTATTGGCGTCTTTTGTTCTTTATCATTTATTTTACTGGTAACTATTATTTTCTTAAAAAGATAGATTTACTCTATCACCCAAATATCCTCAGAATGCTTCAGGTTTATCGCTAACTTTGTTTATGAAAACCTATACAACATATATTTCCGAGGGTAATCTAAACTCAGCTAATCTTCACAGGAGTATAACAATGAATCGTCTAATCGCCCTCACCCTACTTCTGCCAGTTAACATCCCGCTGTATGCCGCAAGTGATACCTTTGTTACTTCGCGATCACTCTCCATGGAACTGGCCAACAAGCTGGTTATGGCCACGGCTCGCCACTGTACTAAACAGGGCTACCAGGTTTCTGTTGCCGTCACCGACAGAAGCGGCAAACTACAGGCCTTCATCCGAAACCCACTGGCCGGTTCTCATACTATTGATGTTGCTACCCTCAAGGCGGCCACCTCGGCCAGTTTCCAGACCGCAACCATAGATATGATGCAAGGCTTTGATAACCTTCGCGATGCACCGGGTGTACTTTTAATCGGTGGCGGTTTACCGATTCGTATAGGTGGGCATAATTACGGTGCGGTTGGTGTGTCCGGTGCCCCTGCGAAAAAGCGTACCGGTGACGTCGATCATGAGTGTGGTCAGGCGGGAATCACTGCCATCCGTGAGGATATCGAGTTTGCTGAGTAAAGAGGCATTAATTAATATTGTGGAAACAACTATGCTTATTTATCTCTCTCAACCTTTTATTTTATTGCAAAACACTGCAAATCATTCGCGAAAGCAACAGGCCCCTGATAGTGCTTACGAATGATCGATAGTGATTCAGATTCCTTACCGAAGGTTCGCTGCATACGGTGAGACAACACGATGCGTTTGATCTTAGCCCTGGCTGCTATTTTACCTATCTCCGACGGTGGCATATGAAGATTGCGTGCAACCGGGTTGGTCTTTTCGGGTATCGCATGGTGGGCTATCAAGATGTCTGCCTGCACAGCCAGGCGCCAGAGCACATCTCTGTTATTACTCATATCGCCGCTGAACACCAATGAAATACCCGCAATATCCACTCGCCACGCGATAGCTGGTATCGGGCCATGGTTCACAGGGGTGGCTGACAACTTGAATTTTTCGTTATCTATAACACGCGTTGCCTTACCACCATCGTTATCCACATCTTCAGCTAATAACCGGTAACGTCCCGTGCCATCCAGGTAATCCTGTAAATATCGAAATGCCCCATCAGTACCAAACAGGCGTTGTATAAACTGAGAGGTTGATGGCATACGTTGATTTCCTGTTGGACCATAGATTGGTAAATCCCGATCACGGTTCGTAAAGAACGATGCCTTAACCAAGGCCGGTAAATCATTCGTATGATCAACATGCAGGTGCGTCAACAAGATCGCATCCAAATCATTTATCGATGCGCCACTTTGTTCAAAACGGGCCAAACTACCGCCGCCCATATCGATGAGAAGCCGCGCCCGCCCACCTTGCCAAATGATATAACTGCTTGATACGCGGCCATCAGTAACTTCTGGGCCACCTGAACCCAGCACCTGTAACCACACACCGCTCTGCCCACAACCAGGTGCTGCTGATAAAGGTGCATGGGCTATCAGGAACAACAAGCTAATGATGGTATTTTTAAAGCGCATGCTATTCCTTTGTATGACTATGACAATGGGTAAGTAGGGTTCGAGCTTAAATCAGTATAATTTTACCCTAACCCCAATTATTTTATTTTTTATGCCGCATCTTTGCCGGTAAACAAGCCACCAGCGAAACCAAATACAGCAAAAATAATATTAACCATCGAGGTGCTATCTATTTTTCCACCAGAAAATAACATTGAGGATATTGTTACTACCAAAATCAGAAGTAACGCACTTGTCGTAAAACGGCCAAAACCCTCTTTCTTTGTTTTGAAGAATCCTGCAAGACAAGCGGCGCCAAAAACAAAGATAGCCAACATTAACCATTCATTAGTTTCCATTTGCATCCCTCATTTTTTATAGCGTAAAACTATTAATAGAAGTAAAGAAAAAAGAAGACGGTGTGATTATTTTAAGAATCCCGCCGCCCCCCTTTTATTTTAGTCAGACTTAATCGCAAATTTTCCACTACCAAGCATGGCAATAGCAAGGCCACCGAGCAAATAAAATGCTTGCAGTTCAATCGCCCATCCACCGTGTTTAGTGAGACTAAAAATATCCCCTGAGTGGGCCAGAAGAATCGCAAATATCATATTAACGACAATAATGAGTCCCCCTACACGAGTATAGAGTCCAAAAATAATCATCAGGGGCGCAACAATCTCTCCCACAAATACGCCATAAGCAATGACAGAAGGCATCCCCATGGACGACAGTGAGCTACCAATAAATTCTAGTGAGCCTGGGTGCATTATTTTCGCAACACCATGAAATAGCATCATACCCGCCACGCTAAAGCGTAAAATTAATTTACCCATTGCATCGTTATTCATCATCCTAAACCCTCCAGTTTTTATTATTGAAGAACCTCAGTCACAAATTCAATCACGGCGGTATTTTCATGATCATTAACACGAATTTCAACAAGCCGTAATCACGGTTGAATAAGTAATCACACGAAATAGCAATCGCTGCGTCATTCTCCTGCTAGAGCGCCTTGATCAAGTTCATCGCAACAAACTTTGCGCGCTGCTTAGCATCCGCACCAGTAATCATCTCGCCCTGTATTTTAATGCCACGATCCATATCCGCATCCATTTTATCGAGAGTGCTATTCCTGTCATATTCAAAAACGACTTCATGATTAACCAGAATGCTTAATTTATTCATTTACAACTTTTATCTTTAAGTTTTATTTCCCGTAACAGACGATTCGATATGTTCTATGGTAGCTGTTTTTTATTCCTGATCGCTAACTATCTCGATGTTGTGATCTTTAGCCATAAGCGTATATACCGCTGGCAAGACAAACAATGTAAACAGCGTGCCGATGCCAAGCCCGGCAGCGATAGTCAGGCCGATGTGAAAACGGCTCACAGCCCCAGCCCCTGTGGCGACCAATAACGGAATCATGGCGACAATCAGGGAAACCGTGGTCATGAAGATCGGACGTAGGCGGATCGCTGCGGCCTTTTCGACTGCGGCGCGTTTCGACAAGCCCTCGCTCATTTGCAACTTGTTAGCGAACTCAACAATCAGGATACCGTTCTTGGCAACCACGCCAATCAGAGTAATGAGGCCAACCTGAGTATAGATATTCAGTGACAGTGCGCCGACGCTGAACATAATAAAAATGAGTGCACCAGCGGTGGCAAGGGGTACCGAGACGAGGATGATCGCCGGATCACGCCAGCTCTCGAACTGCGCCGCCAACACCAGATAGATGACAAGCATAGACAGCAACATAGTCACGGTCAGTGCCGATCCCTCTTTGGCGTACTGACGTGAATCGCCTAGGTAGTCATAGCCATACCCCTTCGGTAAGGTCTCCTTTGCCAGCCCGGTAAGATAGGCGAGCGCATCGCCGAGGGCCACGTTTGGTTTCGCGACCCCCTGAATGACAAGTGAATTAAGCTGCTGCAGCTGAGTACGATCAGTGGGTTCAACTGATTGTTTCAGGCTGACGAAGGAGGACATCGGTACCAAGTTACCGGATGCGCCGCGAACATAATAATCGTTAAGCATGTCGGCATCCCGGCGGTACTCGCGCGACACCAGCGGAATAACCTTGTAACTGCGCCCTTCCATACTAAAACGGTTAACGTAACCACCGCCAAGCAAGGTACCGAGGTTGCGACCGATACTCGCCATACTGATGCCAAGATCACCGGCGCGGTCACGATCGATATCAACGCTGATACTCGGCCGATCGATGTCGATGGATTTTTCCAGGAACAAGAAGTTGCCACTCGCCATCGCCTGACGTTGCAGTTGATCGGCAACCTCGACGAGTTCGTCATAACTGCGATCGGTGGTGACAACGAATTGCAGTGGTGCGCCGCGCGAAGGGGTCGGGATACTTGGGCGCGGGAAGACAAAACTACGGAACCCGGCCACTTGCCCGAGTGCACCAAACAAAGGGCCTTTTACTTCGTTTTGTGAGCGCTCGCGCTGTTCCTCGGCTTTCATCTTGAAGCCGCCAAAGATCTGACCCTGAGTGCGTCCGAGGATATAAAAGCTGTCGTTGTATTCAGGGAAGGTCTCGAAGGTACTCTGGATTTGTTTGCCATAGGTCTCGAGGTACTCGAGTGTCGCGGTGCGTGGCCCGGTGGCGTTAAAGAACAGAATCCCCTGATCCTCATCGGGTGCGAGTTCGCTGCGACTGTTGTTATACATTAAATAGTTGGAGGCGAGGATCAACACGCCAATCGTGACCACGACGCCGACGTGATTGAGGCAGGTATGCAACAAGCGGCCATAGTTGAGAGCCAGCCAGTTAAACGCCCGTTCGACCAGCTTTTCGAAGCGGCCTTCCTTGCCATGCTCCTTCAGTACGCGCGACGACAACATCGGCGACAGAGTCAGTGCGACAACACCGGAGATCAACACCGCCCCGCTGAGGGTAAAGGCAAACTCGATAAACAGTGCACCGGTCAGACCACCGAGAAATGCAATCGGCGCATACACAGCCAATAACGTTGTGGTCATCGCAACGATCGGAATGGCAAGTTCGCGCGCGCCCATCATGGCGGCATTCAAACGCGTTTCACCGCGCTCAATATGACGGTGGACATTCTCCACCACGATAATCGCATCATCGACCACCAGACCGATCGCCAACACCATCGATAACAGTGTCAGCAGGTTCAGCGAATAACCGAGCAGGTACATAATAAAGGCCGCACCGATCATCGACAGCGGCACGGCGATGGCAGGAATAATCGCCGCGCGCAGTGAGCCGAGGGTCAGGTAGATCACGACCAATACGATCACGACGGCCTCAATAATCGTTTTGTAGACTTCCGTGATCGCGGATTTGATGAACTGACTCGCATCATACGGCACTTTGACTTGCAGCCCTTGCGGCAGCTGTGCCTCGAGGCGTGGAATCAAGGCGTTGATGGAATCTGCCACGGTGATTGGGTTGGCGCCCGGAGCCGGTTCGATACCGATAAACACCGACGGAATACCTTTGTACCAGGTCGTCGTATCGTAATCATCAGCGCCAAGTTCAGCGGTAGCGATATCCTGCAGACGCACCAAGCTACCTTTATCACTGCGGATCACAAGCTTGCGAAAATGTTCCGGTGCGTTAACATCTGTGGTCGCGGTCAGGTTGATTGATTGATATTTATCTTTAGTCGCACCGATACCGGCTTGGTAGTTATTGTTGCGCAAAACATTCACAACATCTTCACCCGTCACGTCGAGCGCCGCCATGCGCAACGGGTCGAGCCAGATGCGCATGGCAAACTGTGAGGCAAACAAACGCGCCTTCGCAACACCAGGCAACGCCTGCAACTGCGGTTGCACAACGCGCAATACATAATCACTGATTTGCGGACGCGGTACGCTGTCACTAAAAAATGCCAAGTACATCAGCGCAGTACTGTCACCGGTTGTTGATTCAAGCACCGGGTCCTGCACTTCAGCAGGCAATTCGCCTCGCTTGCTTGCGACCTTAGCCTGGATCTCGGCGATGGCCGCATTCGGATCATAGTTAAGGCGCATCTGTGCCTGGATGGTCGAACGCCCCTGCGAACTCGTCGACGAAATAAAATCAATCCCATTCGCCTCGGACATCGCCTGTTGTAACGGCGTAGTAATAAACCCCTTCACCAGTTCCGAGCTCGCACCCGGGTAGGTGGTGGTGACCGAGATCACCGTGTTCTTAATCAGCGGAAACTGGCGTACCTCGAGCAGGCCGAGTGAGCGAAAACCAAGCAACAGGATCAGCAGACTGATGACCGTCGCCAACACCGGTCGCTGAATAAAGATATCAGTGAATTTCATTGCCCGCTGATCTCCGCATCATCGAGCTTAATCTGATTATCGATTTTAACCGGCACACCATCACGCAGTTTTATCATACCAGCGCGTACAATCCGCGTTCCGGCCACCAGGTTCTTCACGGCAACACGGCCACTGCGCATTTCACCGGTTTCGACCGGGGTGCGTTTGACCGTGAGCTTGCCTTTATCACCCTCGTTGATGACATACACGAAGTTTCCGTAAGTGTTGAAACTGATCGCCGCTGCCGGCAGGGTTAACACCGGTTCAGGCGCACCGGTAATGGTCTCAACCTGAGCGAACATGCCGGGGCGCATGCTGTGATCGGCATTCTTCAGGGTCGCGCGTACCTTGATCGTACGACTTCCGGTATCGATTCCCGCATTCACGGCACTGACCGTTCCATTGATAAGCCGGTCGGGCAGTGCATCGAGCTTAACCTTGATCGCTTGCCCCACTTTGATACGCGATAAGTAGCGTTCCGGCAACGTGTAATCGACAAACACTGGATCAAGGGTCTGCAAACTAACAATGGCATCACCGGCCTTCAGGTACTGGCCTAGGTCCACCTGCCGGATACCCGTCAGGCCCGTGAACGGCGCGTGGATCACCCTGCGGTTGATAATGGCCTGCTGCTGCTTGACACGTGCTCGCGCCGCATCATGACGCGCCTCGGTCTCATCATATTCGGAAATCGACATGACACGTTTTTTTAATAGATCTCGAGCACGGTTAAACTGCACCTCGGTAAGCCTGCGTTCAGCGCGCAAGGCCTCAAGTGCAGCAATGTCGACCGCACTATCGAGCTGGAGTAAAACCTGACCCTTCTCAACTGCCTGCCCTGAGGTGAAATCGATACTGCTGACAATCCCGTCATCTTCGCTACTCACCTCGATACCGTTGACCGCGACCAGCGAACCTACTGCCTTGACGGACGGTTGCCAAGCCGCCTGTTCAACTTCGGTGGCGGCGATCAAAGCCGGAGGAAAACCAGGCCCTTTTGCAGCGGGTGCCTGCAGGTTCTGCCAATACATGACACCGGCCATCACGCTGATGATTACTGCCAGAGAGACAAGAGTGAGGCGTACTCGTTTTGACATGACCATAAATTCCTTTTGTATGACTGCGCTGTGACAAATCAGGGTTATCGCATCCTCGTAGTATATGCTCAGTGTAACCTGATAAAAAAGGAGAAAGTGCTTTGAAGGGATTAAAAAATGATGTCAGGGAGTCTATATGTCGCTTGCGGCACGCTTGGCGGGTCAGAGAATAATATTCTCAAATATTAGAAACGATTGCCCACTAGGGTCTATTTCCCATTTATCCGTGTATTCAGAAATGCTGTTCTTTCCTTATCAGAACTAATATCTTCGGCAAGTCGATGATAAAGACTCTCTAAGGTATCAGACTTCTTAGCCGCTTTTTTAACAAGGATTTTTGCCATTGGACCTATATATGTAGCCAACTTATTTTCAACCCTGTTAAGATCTTCTTCACTAAACTCGGCAGGTTCAGGGTGCATAGGTTCAGGATGCATTACAGCATCAATTGCTTCCAGATTAATCAGTTCTTCCTCAGTAACCGGCGCCGCACCATTAGATGCAACCTCGTACACTTCATGCTGACGTACATGTTTGTCCTTGCGCATGCCAAGGTAAGAAAACATCTTGCCATGGCTGTCCGTCAAACAACTGACCACTTCATAATAAGAACGGGACACGAGTAACTGATTAGGCTTGGCAAAATCCATAATTCGCTGTGCGACATTAATACCGTCACCAATCGTATTTCGCTGGCCATTAATATCTTCAATTATTTTAACCGGACCCAGGTTAATGCCAAGACGAACGGTATATTTATTATTCATATCCGAGTCTTGCAAATCTTCAAAGTTATCGCGTAGGCCCACTGCGACAAACAGCAGGTCTTCCGGATCACCGAGAAAACAAATAGCGATACCATCACCTGTATCCAGGTTTATACAATCATCATCAGGAAAGTCACTAATGGCTTCTCCAACCGTTTCACTAAAGTGCTGTTTGATAACCATCTGCCGATCGACAGAAAGTTTTGAATAGCCCACTATATCCAGGAACAATACGGTACAAAGCCATGTGCGATTTTTACGATCCATAATTTATTTTTTTCCCAGTGTGCTCATTCAATCGTCGAGCATTTTCATGGCTTTATCAAGACTGATACGCAAGCGATTAAATGAAGCATTGAGATCAGTGATCTCATCATTACCTGATGTATCAAATGCGGGTGCATCGAAATTACCCTTGCTTACTTCATCTGCAAGATTAGACATTTTGAGAACAGGTTTGATAATCAACTTTTGCAGCATCACGTTTATTAATAAGAAAATAACGACAAAAATGGCCACGCAAGAAACAATAAAAATCAAAAATGTCTTGTTCGCCTTCGCGATCGGCACCGATAACGGCACACTGACTATCTGCGAACCAACAACCTCGTTATGCTTCCAACCAAAGCCATTGGCAGTACCATAAAGTTTTATCATCGTTTCCGGTGCGGCATCGACCGTGCTGTGGCAGGTCAAACAAGCCTCGTTCTTAATACGAATAGGTCTGGCAAGATAGAGAGATTGTCCAGTTGGTGTCATGCGCTCACCCACTACCTCGAGCCTATTCTCGTTATTCTTGAACTCGTTGATAATGTCGCTTTCCCAATCGGCGGAGCGGTCACGTGGATTGGTCGGATTAAGGGTCGCTTCCTTGTAACTATATTCGGGTTTTTTCTTCCGCAATTCATTGAAGTTTTGAGTCGCCGCATAAGACGGCACAGACTGAGGCAAAAACGTCTCCTTCAACTGCTCTTTTAGTAACGGACGAACTTCCTTAACTGTGTAACCACGGATTGCCAATGCAGCCTCCATCATCATACCGGCATGATTAATAACCTCATCACGGGCATTTTTTTGCAGTACATTGTAAGAAACCAAGGCAACAATAATGAGTCCGATAGAAAATACGGAAATCAGAACCAAGTTGAATTTAGTTGTTATTTTCATAGCCGGCTCTTTAGTATTAGTATTTTAGTCTGTTATTATAGAGGATAGAATCAATAAAATCCTATTTTTCTAGTGTTGTTCGCACCTGCAGTCGACCTATTCTCGTCGTTTCGCTCATACACTTAGCAAAATGGGCCCGCAACAAATAAAAACTCGAATCGTTCTGATTTGCCACTGGCCATTTTTTATTCTGCCGGGATTGCAAAAAAGATGATATACGCAAGTATGATAGCCAGACCAATAAATAATGCCCGCGTCCATATAGTCATTTTTGATTCAACAGGACAATCTCTATAACAAAAATTAAGAGCGAGCAATGTCTGTAGAAAATAGTAAAAGGCAAATGCACGGGAAGCAAGGGTAATGATCTCAATCAGATCGACCGCCCACACCAGTAAGATGGCACAAACAGCTATGCCTAAATAACTGACACGTGTCGACAGTTTGTTTTTACTGTTCTCGCTTAATAATCCGCCACCACCACCCGTATCAGCGACTGCCGCACTAAACTGGCTCAACAGTGCTGCGCCTATCAACATAAAGGGCAACACAATGGCTGCGAGGCCAGTAACATCAACTATTTTTGCCATTTGGATGTGATGAAGATCAAGATGTTGTACTACTGGCAAAAATAGAATAACAGCGATTACATACAGCACTCCTGAAATAATTTGTGCTTTTTTCATCGAGGCGACACGTATTGCCGGACTATATTTTTCACCAATGAATCGTGATGTTTCAAATCCTTGTACAACCAATAAGGCACCTGCAAGTATTCGTATTTGGGTACTAAAATCACGTTGTGGAAAATCGAAGTTTAAACTTTGACCCGATGTATAAAAAAGATAAGAAAAAGCGCTCAGACCTAATAATAATGCAAACACAATGGAAAGTTGAGAAGTCATTGATATGGCTTCCAGTTTTTCCAGCCCTCCCAATCCGCGCCTGTAACCTACAAATGCAATAAACAAAATGATTATCGTTGTTAGCCATCGCTCTGCATCGAGGTTATCTATGCCTAGGTAACTAAATAAGAAAGAGGATAATAATGATAAATAGAACGCGACAGCAACCATGTAAGCCAGAACCAGTGCAATATCACCAAGGTATTCCACGTCTCTGGTTTTTTTCGACAAACTTCCATCTTTTATTCGTGGCTCTACATGCATGATATTGAATCGTATAACGCTGCCAATGGCATACGCCAAAACGACGATACCGATCACTGCAATGGGTGAAAGACCACCAACGACACTTGCCAATAACGGTGACATAATCAGAAAACCACTACCAATGATTGATGACAATGGTGTTAATGTTGCCTGCCAGGGCTCACTATTTTGAAGTTTTGGTCTACGAAGAAAATACATAGCGAACAACGCAGCAAGAATGAGCCCCGCATTGAGAATCATACTTGGTGCTGCTAACAGAGAATCTTCATTCATATGTGTTTGAACTCAAATTATGTAGGAATAAGGCAATCAGGATGGCCACGACCAAGTTCTCATCAAACCACATACTTATGCAAGTGATTTTCGTTTTTCACTGTCCCTTTTATTTGATGGGAAAAAATATAGGCCTTGTTATACAATTGTAATTAAATAAGCCGCCGGCTAATGCAAATAATTATCGTTTGTCACTGGCGCCTTTATATTCTTTAAGAAACAACATGTGAGTATTATGAAAAAAACGTTTTTAGTATCACACCAAAAAATTAAAACGCCAAGGCTGTTTGAAGCCTTTAAGCACGAAGTAAATAAATATATAAAGCGAGAGCGTGGCAAGGATTTACCTGAAGGGTCTGATTATTGGGGATTTGACTGCCGCTTTGGCGCAGATAAAGCCAGTAGTAACCTTATTCAACTGTCTGAGATTAATAAGTCGATTAGTTGGGCTGAGTCAGAGGGGCTTGAATCCTTTTATCTAGAGATACTTGCAAAACCATGCCAGCGGGAAAACATGCCTTCAACAGAGTAGAGTAAGCACCTATACTATAAGTATGTAAATGCAGGTAATAAATGAAATATAACGTCATCGATGCAAGGATATCGCCAGTAGGGCGCATGGCTCTCCTGTCCAAGGCTGAAGTCGCTAAATTACTCGATACCAGCAAGGGAGGACTATATAAGCTATTACGTAACTGCTCACTGGCGGTACTAAATTCTGGCAGTAAGCTTGATGATGGTAAGGAACTCATGGAACGCTACGAGTCCTTCGCTATACGTGTTGTGCAACAGGAACGCGGCATCAAACTGGAAGTTCGTAATGCCCCCGCACATGCCTTTGTTGATGGAGAGATGATCAAGGGCATTAATGAACACCTGTTCTCCGTATTACGCGATGTCATCTTCGTCTCGGATGAAATAAATGCCAACCCTAACTTTGATCTGGACACATCTGAAGGCATTACCAATGCCGTATTCCATATCCTCAGAAATGCCAACATCATGCGGCCAAAAGGTGACCCAAAGCTTGTTGTTTGCTGGGGTGGTCACTCCATCAGCCGAAAAGAATATGACTACACTAAAGAAATCGGTTACCAGTTAGGCCTGCGCGGTCTGGATATTTGTACTGGCTGTGGACCCGGCGTCATGAAAGGTCCCATGAAGGGAGCCACCATCGGCCATTCCAAACAACGCATCACCACTGGCCAATACCTTGGTATTACCGAACCCGGCATTATCGCTGCCGAGTCACCCAATCCGATTGTTAACGATCTGGTCATCATGCCGGATATCGAAAAACGACTCGAAGCCTTTATACGCATGGGCCATGGCATCCTTGTTTTCCCTGGTGGCGTAGGCACGGCTGAAGAAATTCTCTATCTACTTGGCGTTTTATTACACCCCGAGAATAAACATATCCCCTTCCCGTTAATTTTCACTGGCCCAAAGAGTGCCAAGGAATACTTTGAAGGTATCAACGATTTCATTGGTGCCACATTAGGTGAACAGGCACAAAACTGTTACAAAATTATTATTGATGATCCACAAAAGGTCGCTGAAACAATTTCACAGGGCATCAATCAGGTTCGTGAATTTCGTAAACAACAAAAAGATGCCTACTATTTTAACTGGCTACTAAAAATTGATGACGAATTCCAGCGACCCTTTAACCCCACACATGAAAATATGCGCAACCTTGAATTACATACCGATCAAGACAAGCATCTACTCGCCGCTAATCTTCGCCGTGTCTTTTCCGGTGTGGTCGCCGGCAATGTAAAAGAGGAAGGTGTACGCGCCATTGAAAAATACGGACATTTTGAAATACAGGGCGATGCCGAGATCATGTCACACATGGATTCATTACTTGCCTCATTTGTTGAGCAGCAAAGAATGAAACTGGATGGAAAAAAATATAAGCCTTGTTATAAAATTGTAAATAAATAAACCTTTGTATTATTGCTCATAAAAAAGCCCGGCATATAGCCGGGCTTTTAAAACAACAAGCGCTGTTATTTACTTCCTGCCTGAGGTGCTGCTGGTGCAGCAGGAGCATAGCCATAAGGTGCTGGTGGTCGTGGCGCATAACCATATGGAGCAACGGGTGGTGGCGCATAAGCATATGGCGCATATCCGTAACCATAAGGAGCGTAGCCATAACCATTATAATAGTTATTTCCATAACCATTTCCGTAGCCATTTCCGTAACCACTGCCGTAACCACTGCCGTAACCACTGCCGTAACCACTGCCGTAACCACGACCTTGTACACTAGAGCCCATGCTGAATGACATATTACCGTCACCCCAGCCGTTACCCCAACCATTACCATTATTTCCCCAGCCATTGTTGCCCCAGCCGTTATTTCCCCAGCCATTATTCCATGGAGTCCACCATGCCTGAGCAGAGCTAATAGGTAAAACGATGGCAAGTGTTGCCACGACTAAAAAAGTTTTAATTCTCATTTAAGTTACTCCTACGTTGTGAATTTGCTAAAAACAAAAAGCAGGTTGACGCTTTTGTGTATGTACCAGTAAAGATTATAAAATACCACTAAATATAAGCAATATGTAATATTACTGTACTTTAATAAACCTATATTTCAATGACCTAGATCAATATTTTGGAGGAGTGATGCCTAAATTAGGCTCATAACAAGCGAGGGAATAGTGGGGTCAGAGTGCATTTATTGCTCTTATTAATCAATTTACATACTAATAAAAATAGTTATCAGTTTATCACTGAGCCCATTTATTTTTTATCAATCATCGACTTAAGATCAGCAAAGGGATTAAAGGTTGCGGCATCCGTTTTAGTAGAAGTGCCTGAGCCCTGACCGGCTACCTGCTGTCGCTGGTGTTCGTTGTCGTGGCAATATACGCAGAGCAATTCCCAGTTACTACCATCAGCTGGGTTGTTATCGTGGTTATGGTCACGATGATGCACCGTCAACTCTCGCAAACTAATCCCGGAAAATTCCCTCGCACATCGACCGCAGATATGAGGGTACATCTTAAGCGCGCGTTCACGATAACCCAGATCACGCTTATCCTTAGCCTTGTGGGCCTCGGCGACTATCTTGTCTAATTTGTCGTTGTCCATCTGTCGATTCTCCTTGCCATTAAAGCATTAAAGGGGGCTGATCCCTTAGTTACGATTTGCTTATCTATATTAGAGAGTATTGTGCTCTGACCCCATTTATTCTTTGTCTTTTAATAATTCATGGTTTCTCATCGCATCATTCTCGATAAGCACTCGCTCCAGCACGAGCCGCCACTGGTCTTCGTCTTCTTTCTCCAACGACTTCTCAACGATCTGCTCATTCAGGGTGCCATCTGCGCCTATCACCGTTTCAAAAACGGTAAATACAATCTGAGTCTCCGTTGCACTGACTAGGTTAAAACCCTTGTAGGCAATACTTTTTATCATGGCATTTTCAAACTGATGCCTGCACTGCTTAAACCATACATCGTAATCAATGTTATCAAAGCCAGGAACACCCTGGACGCTAATACGTTTTGATATCATCCCCATATGACCCTCAAGGTCTCTTTGTCCAGCACTGTCTGCCGCCTGTGTTAACCACTGCTCTGCAATCTGTTGGGCACTTTCTTCTAACATACGAAACTCCAATATTTTTAAATGTAATAATGCCAGTCAAACTGGCTTCTTACCGGCACACTTATTTAAAGCTGTTTTATTTCTTTAACTTTGCAAACGCGTCTGCCATGGCCGTATTTCCCGCAGGTGCTTTATTTTTTTGGCGGTTGTTACCTTTAGACCGATTGGCTTGTGAATTATTAGGACGAGATCGATTAGGCTTTACTTTATTTGTTTCTATTGACTTCTTTGGTGCAGGCATTTTTCTTTCCACCTCTGCGGTTAAACGCATCGATAAAGCGATACGATTTCTTTTAACATCAATATCCATCACTTTGACTTTAACCACTTCACCTGTTTTAACAATATCATGCGGGTCTTTTACAAATTTATCGGCTATCACCGAAATGTGCACTAAACCATCTTGATGTACACCAATATCAACAAAGGCACCAAAATTAGTTACGTTGGTGATAATACCTTCCAGGATCATACCTACTTTCAGATCACTGACTTTTTCAACACCGTCTTTGAAACTCGCCGTTTTAAATTCAGGGCGAGGATCACGTCCAGGTTTTTCGAGTTCTTGAATAATGTCACGCACAGTGGGTTCACCAAATCCTTCCATCACATAATCATTTGCTGCTAGTGATGAGAGAAACGATTTATCACCAATGACTTTATTCATCTCCCGGCTATTTTTTTCTAAAATATTCTTAACCACAGGATATGCTTCTGGATGAACCGATGAGGCATCCAGTGGATTGTCACCATTAGATATCTTTAAGAAACCCGCTGCCTGTTCAAACACTTTGGGTCCTAAGCGTGAAACCTTTAAAATTTCCTGGCGATTTTTAAATGCGCCGTTTTGTTCGCGGTAAGCAACAATGTTTCCCGCCATGCTTTCACTTAAACCCGCGACGCGCATTAATAAGGGTACAGAGGCCATATTCACTTCAACACCAACAGCGTTTACACAATCTTCTACGACGGCTTCTAATTTTCGTACTAAACGATGTTGATTAACATCATGTTGGTATTGGCCGACACCAATCGCTTTTGGATCTATTTTAACAAGCTCCGCCAAGGGATCTTGTAAACGTCGTGCGATTGAAATCGAGCCACGAAAAGTCACGTCTAAGTCGGGGAATTCTTTCGCCGCTAATTCAGATGCGGAATAAACCGATGCCCCTGATTCACTGACCACTAAACTGGTGAGGTGTAACTCAGGGTGTTTTTTCATTAACTCGTTGGTTAGTTTATCTGTTTCACGTGAGGCGGTACCGTTACCAATCGCGACCAATTCAACCTTATGCTTTTTAGCCAGTGCTGCTAATACCGCAATGGATTGGTCCCATTGATTCTTAGGCGCGTGCGGATAAATCACGGCTTGATCGACCAACATGCCCAGCGCATCAACCACGACAACTTTAACACCTGTTCGTAAACCCGGATCCAGTCCGAGTGTTGCACGCGCACCAGCGGGTGCAGCTAATAATAAATCACGCATATTTTCACCAAACACACGAATAGCCTCTTCATCTGCTGATTCACGTAGGCGCACGTTTAATTCTGATTCAATCGTCAATGAAATCTTCGTGCGCCATGCCCAGCATGCACTTTCTAATAACCAGTTATCTGCCGCACGTTGTTTTTGCGAAAGTGAAAAAGTATGTGCAACTAATCTGTCACAGACACCCATGTCTATAGGTGACTCAAGATCGTCCTGACCAGGAACAGATAATTTTACGCGCAAGATACCTTCATTACGGCCACGGAATAATGCCAGCGCCCGATGTGATGGGATCTTTTTAATCTTTTCGGCGAATTCAAAATAGTCGGTAAATTTACTGCCCTTTCCTTCCTGACCTTTAACCACCTTTGAGCTAAGTTCACCGGTTTCCCAGCATCTGGCGCGTAACTCGGCAAGTAAGTCGGCATTTTCTGCGGCTCGCTCCATGAATATTTTCCGTGCGCCGTCTAATACCGACTCGATATCAGCAAACTTCGCTTCCGCATTAATATAAGGTTCTGCTGCAAGATATGGGTCTAGCGAAGGATCTTCCAAAATGGCGTCGAGTAGCGGTTCGATACCGGCTTCACGTGCGATTTGTGCTTTGGTACGGCGCTTAACTTTGTAAGGTGCATAAAGATCTTCGAGACGTGTCTTTGTATCTGCTTCTAATATCGATTTTTTTAACTCGTCAGTTAACTTTCCTTGTTCCTCGATGGTCTTTAAAACAGTGACGCGGCGATCTTCAAGTTCACGTAAATAATATAACCGCTCTTCAAGGGCACGTAATTGAGTGTCATCTAAACCACCGGTCACTTCTTTACGATAGCGTGAAATAAAGGGGACCGTTGAGCCCTCGTCAATTAAGGTAATGGTCGCTTCAACTTGTGAGAGTTTAACGCCAAGTTCATTAGCGATACTTTGTTCTATATTCATGTGTGAGGCTTCAAAATGAGTGGGATTCAATAGGCGGAGTTTAGCAAATTTAACTTCATTAATAGACTTGTATTTTCAGGTCAAGGAGCCGCGCCCATTGATGGCCACTATTTAACGCTATTAATTTCGGATCCTGGATCGAATATCCAAATTCCATTTGAGCTTAGAATAATCGCTCATGGCCTTATATTTCAGCTCAACTCGGCTACCACGTTTTTTGTATTGCTTTGGTTGGTCGCTGGGTGTGAAATAACCATTCACATTATCCGTGAAGTTCTTTTCACTTATGCCATAGGCCATCAGGTAGTAATTAGAGATATCTGAAAGGTCATTTACCTTACCGTTTCTACCCGTAAGCCTTAGCATTGCATAAGGATACCATTGCCATTTCTTCATATCCGGGCTGACTTTATCCCAAAGCACCTGAAAGGCACTGCCCCCCTTCGCAATCGCCTGCTTATCCTGCGCAGACAGTCTGGATGGAAAAAGGTAAATACTCAGGTTGGATTGTTTCTCGTCATAGGTAACGAGGGTATCCCTTACCTGCATACGGTTCCCTTCCTTCTCGAGATAACCCTGTCCAGCAAATGTAAGCTCACTAACAAGTAATAGTAAAATGTATAAACCAGATCGATAGCAGACTTTTAGCATTGAACACTCTCCTATTTATTTAGTGCTCCAAGCTTTTCTTAACGTTAATACTGATATGGTCTGTTGCTGTAAGCCATAGGTGGTTGACCGGCATAATAAGAATTTGCCTTCTGCCGCGCCTCAATGGCAAATTGTGTTCGATAATAAGCTAGCGCACTTTGTCCGTTTGCCGAGACATCATAAACCTTCCAGCCACGTGGGCCACGGTACATTCTGAAACTCAAGCGCTGAGGGTATGGGCTTCCCTGTTGGTAAGCCAACACGCGAAGTACTAACTCACCCGTTCCCGGGTTACCCACGGGACGTAAAAAAACCACTCGGCCATGGCGATACTCAGCAAGCTTATCGACCATTCCCGCCATAAAAAGTCGGCGTAGTTTTTGCTCAAGGTCAGCACCTTGTTGCGGAGTCATGTGACGAGCCTCTGCTCCAGCTGCCCATCTAGCCATGTATTCAAAATCGAAAAATGGTGTCATCGTATTTTCCAGAAAAACACCAAGCTGTGGCCTATTTGGTTCACCGCGACTACCAAGATAATTTGTCAGCTGCTCAATACCCTGTTTTAATAAATCGGCAGGTGACACTTGTTGAATACGGGGGCCTGGCATTGGGTAGGGTTGATAAGGGTTTGCGTAAGCAAGTGAAACCAGTAAACATAAAACTAATCCTGTAAAGCTGCGCAACAGAAACATAGCTGTTCTCCTAAAAACCGTTATCGTTGTTAATGATTAATGTGTGACCAACCTCGCCTGAGAATAAAAGACCTCGTTGATAATGTCCAAGATTATAGGATCGTCCTAGTCAAAATAGGTCAGAGACTGAGGGATCCCCACAAAATATGGCGTACTCAGTCATTGCGAGGAAGTACTGAAAAATAAATGTTTTTCAGTACTGACGTCGCAATCATCTGGTTAGTCCTGATTTATCATGAGATTGCTTCGTTCATTTTATTCTCTCGCAAAGACATGTTTTACTACCGTATAAAATCGTTTTTTGTTAAACCGTTGTTTTTGATCGCATTTATTATTGATTTTGTGGGGATACCTCAGGGTCAGAGACCAATATAAATACGAATAATTCTGATTCATCACTGAACCCGTTTATTTTAGAGATAGATATCTTCACTTTCAGGCTGCCATATCCCATGCTCTTTCATCGCTTGCCGAAACCAATCCGTATCCAGAATGCCGCTTAACCACTTTTGTAATTTAGGGTAAGGCGTTTTATCAAACCACTCTTTATCCACCATCGCAAAGGCGCGGACGAAAGGGAATACCGCTATATCGGCAATTGTTATATGCGATGCCAACAAAAAATCATTTTCTTCAAGCATCACATTTAGCTCTTCAAGAAATTCCTCACCTCGATGTCGATAGTATTCGACTGGATGTTCAGCGTCGTTATCTCGCTTCTTATAATGCTTAAGATCCTCAGCAAAAGAATGATCATTAATTTCTACCAACATTTCAGCATCGTGCAAATATTCACCATCTTCGCCTAACCAATTATCTGGATCTCGTTGCTGCGTTGCCCATTTGACGATCTCCCAGCTTTCATCCCAGTACTCATCATCACTGAAAACTAATGAAGGAACCGTGGCATGCGAAGAAACCGCGAGCGCCTCTGCTGGTAAATTATTGAAGTCCACATTACGCAGTATTACTTTCTGCTTTGCATGCAGTAACGCCACACGTGAGCGCAGGCAAAAAGGACAGTTTTTGGAACTATATAGAATCGGTATATTATGCATAGTAATTACTTCTTGTTGATTGGGGATAGACTACAACTTAAGTTCAAATGAATAGGTTTAGATTAAACCATCAAATGGTTATTGGGAAGAAAAGTGCACTCTGAACTCACTTATTGCGTAGGATGTGCACCACTTCCATATTCAGTAGAGATTTGTAATGAAGTCCACTAAAAGCGCGGCGCTTGATCGCGCCTTACTTGTTTCCATCCGTACCGCGAAGATTAGAGATGCTGAGGCTGAAGCGTCTCTTGATGAGCTTAAACGGCTGGTCAAGACCCTGGGCTTTCGTGTGGTGGGGACCCAGTCACAGCGACAGTCCTCTACGAGTAAACTTGCAGTTGTCGGTTCGGGTAAGTTGCAGGAGCTCGTGCGACTTACCGGTAACCGAGGAGCAGAGGATTATGTTGAGGATGTCGACGACACATCCGAGGAAACGCCCTTTGAGATGGCCGATGTGGTCATATTTGACTGCGACTTAAGTCCCTCGCAAATACGTAATCTAGGCAATGCGCTGGGTGTAGAGGTATTAGATCGTACCGGCGTGATTATTGAAATTTTCAGCCGCCATGCGCGCACCCGTGCCGCGAAACTGCAAGTTGAAATTGCACGTTTGAATTATCAAGTACCACGGCTTCGGGATGCCGACGATGGTGGTAATGAGCGCTTCATGGGACAAGGCACGGGTGAAAGCGCTTTGGAGATAGATCGACGCAGAGTACGCGATCGATTAGCAGAACTCCGGCGTGAACTGGACGATGTGCAAAAGGTAATGAAAGACCGCCGCTCTCAGCGCTCGACACAATTTAGTGTGGCGCTGGTGGGCTATACCAATGCAGGAAAGTCCTCAACCATGCGCGCGCTTACCGGCAGTGAAGTCTTAGTAGAAGACAAACTATTTGCTACCCTGGACACAACAGTGCGCGCCTTGCATCCGGAGACTCAGCCTCGCATTCTGGTATCGGACACAGTGGGCTTTATCAAGAAATTGCCTCACGATCTGGTGGCGTCATTTCATTCAACACTGGATGAAGCCCGTGATGCTTCTTTACTGCTATACGTAGTGGATGCCGCCGACGCCAGCTTTCGTTCGCAGTTGCAAGTGGTGAACGAGGTGTTGCAAGAAATTGGTGTGGAAGATATTCCAAAGTTACTTTTGCTTAACAAGTCAGATCAACTTAACGACATTCAGAAAAAAGATCTGATGGAAGAGTTTCCTGATGCAGTGATGATGTCGTCACGCAATCCGGCCGACATTGCGCTTTTGCATGAACGTATTGTAAAACTTTCAGAGAGTGATATGCAGGAAGAGGAACTGCTTGTTCCTTACACCGCAAAAGGTGTCATAGGTGAAATCCGTGCGAACATGCGTGTTCTTAAAGAGGACTATGAGGAAACAGGCATTCGCCTACAGGTACGTTCCGGAGAGTTAGAGCTTGAGCGTGTGAAAAAGATGCTTGAGGTTTAGTAAATGAGATGCGTTTGTCACTGCCCCATTTTATCCCTTTTTATCACAAATGCACCAAAATTGAACATAAGTTGAGTCGCCGTCCTCATATTTGCACTACTTTTTTTTTAGTTTGTATCTTTATGTAGCATTTAAGGCTGTAATGTACGGTATTTGTATTTAATATTGCCTAAATTATTAATTCGAGCACAATAATTGCAATGTATTATGTAAATACATAACCAAGCCGGATTTTCATCTTATTAGTATGAGTTGGACCGATAAAACACAAGTCATCAGCAAGGCATTAATTGATGAAATGCTATTGCCGGAAAGCTTTAAACAAGTTGTTGAATCCATCTACTTGCCACTTTCCGAACATATTCTTAATAAAAAGTCTGAAACACCCCTTTTTATTAGTATTAATGGTGCGCAAGGTACAGGTAAATCTACACTCACGCATTTTTTGAAGTATATGATTGAAGCCGAGACTGGATTTTCTGTTGCAGAACTTTCTCTTGATGACTTTTACTCAACCCGCTCTGAAAGAAAGAAGCTTTCCGAATCGATTCACCCTCTCTTAATAACACGGGGTGTGCCTGGTACACATGATGTCCAACTCATGGAAAATACTATCTCGATGCTTCTGGATGGTCTTACCGGTTCGATTCCTCGATTTAATAAAGCGGTAGATGATCGTTACAGCGAAGATAAATGGACACTGTGTAAAAAAAGTACAGATATCGTTTTATTTGAAGGCTGGTGTAACCATAGCCCTGTTCAAAACCAAAAAGAACTCTTAACTCCCGTTAACAATTTAGAATTTGAAGAAGATCCAGAAGGTGTTTGGCGACACTATGCCAATGAACAATTAAAAGACTACCACCAAAGAATTTTTAATCATGCCGATATGTGCATTATGTTAAAGGCACCTGATTTTGAAAAAATCTATGAATGGCGAAGTTTGCAAGAAGATAAGTTGAAGAAAAGGACCAAGCCCGGCGATCAGTCACGAATCATGTCGCCTGATGAGTTAAAGCGCTTTATACAGCACTATGAAAGAATTACGCGACACACGCTGCAACACCTGCCTGAAACTACTGATATAGTTATACCTGTCGCGGCAGATCATTCCATCAAAGAGATCTTACTGCGACATGATAGATAAACAAGACACACAATGGGTAGTAATTACAGACCTGGATGGTACTTTGTTAAATCATCACGACTACGCTACGGACAATGCATTACCCGCCATTAGAAAATTACAGAATCTGGATATACCGATTATATTTAACACCAGCAAAACATTCAGTGAAAGCATAACGATTCAAAATCAGTTAAATATCAATACACCCTTTATTGTCGAGAATGGCTCATGTATATATTTACCAAAACAACTTTATCCAGAATTAAACCTTGATGAATCAATTCATTCACGCGACCAATACTGGGAAGTGGTCTTGGGAAAATCACATCCAAATATTAGTCATATTTTAAAGAGTATCGATACGCCTTCTTTCTGTTATCAACTTCTGTCTGCATGTAGTGCGCAAGAGGCATCTTCATTAACCGGGTTGAGCCTTACACAATCCGAGCAAGCCATTTCGAGAGAGTTCAGTGAACCACTCATTTGGCTGTCTGGCAGCAAAGAACTTGCCGTTTTTAAGAATCAACTTGAAGAACATGATTTAAACACTTTACAGGGTGGCCGTTTTTTACACGTATTAGGTAATTGCGACAAAGGCATAGCCACTGATAAGTTAATAGCGATTTTGTCTTCAACAAAAACTCAAATTAAAACCATTACTTTAGGTGATAGCGCTAACGACGCCGCCATGCTTCTAACAAGCGACATCTCAATTATTGTAAAATCACAATCAAACTCCCAGCTGCAAAAATTAGTTACCCCTACTTTTCACACACGTCGTGAAGCGCCTGATGGATGGGCAGAAGGTATTAGTTATGCGCTGACTGAAATAGAGGAATTATCATGAGTGACTTTTTTCAAAACGGACGGATATCAACATTACATAATTTATCTACCAGAACACTTGAAGAAATGGAAAGTGAACTAGTAAAATTCTCAAGTCCTTGCCCAATGGGATTAATACTTCCGTCCCTCTATTCAGAATTACAGAGACCTGCCTTAACAACGATAGTTAATGAATTAAGCAAAGTTGAATACTTAAATCAGATTGTCATCGGTATTGATCAAGCCTCGAAAGAAGAATTTAAACATGCCATTCAGTTTTTTTCCGAACTACCTCAACAGCATGATCTACTCTGGAATGATGGCCCTAATTTAATGGCTATTGATGAAAAACTGCGGAAAGAAGGATTGGCTCCTACCGAACGAGGTAAAGGTCGTAACGTCTGGTATTGCATGGGTTACATGCTGGCAAAGAAAAATACCCAAGCGGTCGCTTTACACGACTGCGATATTATTACTTACAAACGCGATATGCTCGCCAATCTCCTCTACCCTGTTGCAAACCCTAAATTTAGATATCAATTCTGTAAAGGTTATTACCCTCGCATTGCTGATAATTCTATGAATGGACGTGCATCACGTTTACTTGTTACGCCTTTAGTCCGCGCACTCAGTCAACAGATCGGTCCTCACAAATATCTGGATTTTCTTGATAGCTTCCGCTATCCACTCGCTGGTGAATTCTCAATGCGCCACGATGTTATGAAAAGCTTACGAATGCCTACCGATTGGGGGCTAGAAGTAGGCATCCTTATGGAAATGAGGAAGAATTATGCGACCAGCCAATTATGTCAGGTAGATATAGCTGAAAATTATGATCATAAACATCAGGATTTATCATCTGAAGATAAGCAAAAAGGTCTATCAAAGATGTCGATTGAGATTAGCAAGGCCATATTTAAGAAATTGGCCACAGATGGTATTAATTTTACACAGGAAAGCTTGCGAACAACGAAAGCAACATATTACCGCATAGCACTCGATCTAATCGACAGCTATCAAAACGATGCCATCTTTAATGGATTAGATTACGAAACGCACGAAGAAGAAATGATGGTGGAAATGTTTGCAGAAAACATTAAGCATGCGGGAAATCTCTTTCTTGAAGATACAGATGAAACGCCCTTTATTCCATGCTGGAATAGAGTTTCAAGTGCGATTCCGGATATTTTTCAACAATTACTTGATGCTGTAGAGAACGACAGGAAAGAACTTTCATGAGTCTGAACGATAATTCATTACGGTTAACAAAATTAAAAGACAGAATCATTGATCATTTGACAATGATTTATCCTGACGTGAATCAGCAAGACATTTGCGATCAAATAGTAAACTTAATGGATTATGAAAATATATTTCAAGAAGCACAGCAACACTGCAACCTATGGTCAGAAAATGATATCGTCACCATTACTTATGGTGACAGTATAAAAAAAGAACATGAACTTCCACTAGAGACATTGCACCACTTTATAAGCAATCATTTAGATAATGTTGCCAGTACAATTCATATTCTTCCATTTTACCCCTATAGCTCTGATGATGGCTTTTCAGTTATAAATTACTCAGAAGTTAACCAGTCACTTGGCGATTGGACTAACATTAATAAAATAGCTGATGATTTTTCATTGATGGCTGATTTGGTTATTAATCATTGCTCAAGTAGGAGCCTTTGGTTTGATAATTACAGGCAAAGAAAACATCCTGGCGCTGACTACTTTATTGAAGTAGATCCTGAGGCTGATATAAGTCAGGTTGTTAGACCGCGCACATCGCCTCTTTTACGTGAAACAGAAACATTAGATGGAACTCGGCATGTATGGTGTACCTTTAGCCATGATCAAGTTGATCTTGATTTTGGAAATCCAAAAGTATTACTTGAATTTGTGAAAATAATAAAGCTCTATTTGGATAACGGTGTTAATTCATTCCGCTTGGATGCGGTTGCCTTTTTATGGAAAAAGATTGGCACACCCTGTATCAATCTAATTGAAACACATGAAGTAATACGGCTACTTCGTTTACTCATTGAACACAATAACCCGAATGCCATTGTCATAACTGAAACAAATATACCGAATAAAGAAAATCTTTCTTATTTTGGCAATGCCAATGAAGCTCACCTGATCTATAACTTCACGCTACCACCACTCATTTTATATACCATGTTGTCAGGCAAATCAGCGCTATTAAAGCAGTGGATGATGAGTATGCCTCCTGCGCAAAACGGTACATCATATTTTAATTTTATTGCCACTCATGATGGTATAGGACTGCGCCCTGTTGAAGGCATATTATCTAATGACATTGTTGATGAAATAACAACACTAATGAAGCAGTTTGGTGGTGACGTATCATGGCGAGCTATGCCAGACGGAGGCCAACGGCCTTATGAATTAAATATCAGTCTTATTGATGCGATGAAAGGCACGTTTAAGGGTGAAGATGATTTCCAAATTAATCGCTTTATTTGTGCACACGCCATTATGCTTGCACTTGAGGGCATACCAGCCTTTTATATCCATAGTTTATTTGCGACAGAAAATGATCATCAGAAAGTGACGCTTTCATCTAATAAACGTGCCATTAATCGACATAACTGGGATTACGATGAGTTAACCGCGTTACTTACATCCAACGAGTCCATTAATCATATAGTATTTACAAAACTCAAAGAAATTATTCAGATAAGAAAAAAACAAAAGGCATTTCACCCAAATGCAACCCAATTTACTCTGCACTTTGAGCAATCATTGTTCGCATTCTGGCGACAAAGTCAGGACCGATCACAGAGTATATTCTGTATTTATAATGTAACTGACAGTACCCAAACGTTTGCTCTAAGTGATGTAAATCTCATTGAGTTAGATAATTGGCAAGACCTTTTAACGGGACATAAATATGATGAACCTCGTGAGAATATCTCATTAGAACCATATGATTTTGTTTGGATAAGTAACAGGTAAAAAATATTACTTTAAAATAGCCTTACCAAGGTTGATGAAAAATGAAAACACGAGTAACTTAGAATTCTCACTGCTCCCCCCCCCTTTTTACTCTTTTATTCACGAATTATTACCCTTGTATATAACCACCAAATAGATATTGGGAAGAAAACGTGGTCTGTCCCCTATTTATGTTGGAATATAGCCGTTACAATTATTACAAATTTAACGCTAGAGTAGAGAATTATGTCCCTAAAAGTACTGCTAATAGGCGCGGTTGCACTGTCATTCTCATCAACTGCCATGTCACAAGAGGCACTTAAAATAATAACCTGGAAAGGTTATGCCCTCAAACCGATTGTCACTGCATTTGAAGAAGAAACAGGTATCAAAGTTAAGATAACCTACAGTAACAATGAAGAGATGATCGCTAAACTTCGTGCAACCAGAGGCGCGGGATTTGATTTAGCGCAGCCGAGTCAAGACAGGATTGCTTTCGTACAAAAGAAGTACAAGATTTATCAAGCGATTGATTATAACAAGGTTGATACAAGCCTATTAATTAACTCAATGGTCGCTGCCGTAAAGAAAAACACTAAGGTCAAAGACAAATCCTATGGCGTTCCACACGTCTATGGAACAACCGGTCTAATCATTAATAAAAAACAAGCTCCTGGTGCAAATGATTGGTCTGATCTGTGGAACCCAAAATATGCTGGAAAAATTTCATATCGATTAAAAAGACCCGTTTTGATTGGTGCTGCTTTTGCTATGGGTGAAGATCCCTTTGCACTATATGGTGATAAGAAAGCCTATAAAGCACTGATAGGCCGCGTGGAAATGAAGTTGATTGCATCTAAAGGATTGGTAAAAAACTACTGGACCAGTGGTGATACGCAAGTTGAGATTATAAAAAGTGGTGACGCCAACGTTATTTCTGGTTGGGATGCCAAAGGTTGGGCTCTCCATAAAATCAATTCTGATATTGATTTTGTCGCGCCCAAAAGTGGTGCTCTAGGCTGGATTGATACCTTCGCGATTCCTGCAAAAGCAAAAAATGTCAGCGCCGCTTATAAATGGATTAACTTTATTTCAAGACCTGAAAATGCAGCATTGATCACTAATAGTGAAAAGTATGGCACGGCTTCTAAAGATGCTGCTAAATATTTAGAGGCATCTATTAAAGCTGATTTTGAAAGGTCCTTCTCAAAAGCAGATATTGATAATATCAAATGGCATCCACCTATTCCTGCAGGCTTTGATAAGATTGAATCAAAGGCCTTGGACAGAATTAAAGCGTCTAACTAATGGGGTTTTCTATAACGGCATGAACAACATATTAGAAATAAAAAACCTTTCAAAACATTTTGATGATGTTACAGCCGTTAACAATGTTGATTTTACAGTTGAAGAAGGTGGCTTCTTTTCGATTCTTGGTTCATCCGGTTGCGGTAAAACCACCCTTCTACGCATTATTGCCGGCTTTCAACAAGAATCAGAAGGTGATGTGATAATAAATGGCCAATCCATGAAGGGGATCCCCCCTGAAAAACGCCCCGTCAATATCGTATTTCAAAATCTAGCGCTCTTTCCAATGATGAATGTCAGGGAAAACGTCGCTTTTGGACTAAAGAGGAAAAGACTGCAAAAAGCCGACATCAACTCAAAGGTTAACGAAATGTTAGAACGTGTTGGCCTGCATGGTTATGAAAATAAAAAAGTAACAGATTTATCAGGTGGGCAACGGCAGCGAGTTGCGATAGCGCGATCCTTAGTGATGAACCCTTCCATATTATTGCTTGATGAACCCTTAGGCGCGTTAGATAGAAAACTCAGGGAACATATGAAAGTCGAGCTTAAACTGCTGCAAAAAGAAATCGGCACCACCTTTGTTTATATTACCCATGACCAATCAGAAGCATTAGTGATGAGTGACAAAGTCGCCGTCATGCATGATGGCCAGTTCGAACAAATCGATACACCACGTAATCTATACAAAAACCCCAAAACATCGTTTGTCGCCGGGTTTGTAGGGGATTCTAACCGTTTTTATCTACAGTCAACCGGAGCTGGTTCAATAACGACCAACGGAGGGTGGACGTTACAGCAACCCAACCTTAATAAGTCAGCTTCTGAGCTGTACATTCGCCCCGAAGCACTGATTCTTAATCCGGCTAATAATCTTAATGGTGTCGACCAGTTTGAAGTGACGATTAAAACGATTCTTTTTGACGGCTCAAGTACAAAACTTTCCACCATCGTCGACGGAAGTAATGAAGAACTGCTGATATCACTGCCACAAAATGCGCAATTTGAAGGCATCGAAGAGGGACACACATTGAACGTTGGTATTCATCATAATGATCTAAAGTGTTTTTAAAAAAGTATGATGCAGAACAATAAAAAAAATCTCAATATCACCTTTTATTTATTGATAGTCCCGGTTTTAATCTGGCTCATCTTCATGATTGTTATCCCGCATGCCGAGTTGTTTATCAGCTCTTTTCAGGTTGAAGATGATAGCGGCGACATGGTTTTTTCATTCGGTAACTATATCGATTTTTTTACTCAAAAAATCTATTGGTTCACTTTTGTAAAAACGGCCGCTTACTCCATTGGAGTCACCTTATTGGCTTTCATTATTGCCTTTCCTATTGCTTTTTATTTATCCAAAGTTACCTCGAAGAAGAACGCCGCCTTTTTAATATTACTGTTATTAATTCCACTCTGGGTAGGTGAATTAGTCACTGTTTATGGCTGGATAGTACTGCTTGGCGATCATGGCATTATTAATCATTTCTTGATGACGATTGGCATCATTAACGAACCTATCAATATGCTGTATACAAATTTCAGTATGGTTATTGGTCTACTTTACATGTCCATGCTGTTTATGGTGATCCCCGTTATGTCTACGCTACAGAGTATGGATGACTCACTGATTGAGGCCGCATGTGATCTTGGCGCATCAAAGTGGGATATTTTCACAAAAATAATCATTCCTTATTCCATGCCCGGCATTACCTCCGGTGCCATCATCGTGTTTATGTTGGTCATCGGTGATTATTTGGCGCCGAATTTATTGGGTGGCAAGAATTCCTTGTGGTTTACCGAGCAAATTTATAATAATTTTCTCCAAACATTTAACTGGAATGAAGGCGCCGCATTCGGTTTCTTACTGCTCATACTTTCTTCTGGCATTATCTGGCTGGCACTTAAATTATCTGGTCAAAAACTGGAGAAGGTAGGAGCATGATTCGTTCACTGCCCAGTTCCCCTTTATACCGCATAGGTTATGGTGTGTATGCTTTCCTGTTTTTTACGTTTTTGCTCATGCCACTGATTGCTATCTCCATTTTGGCATTTAATGATTCTAATTTTATTTCGCTACCCTGGAATGGATTTACAACGGATTGGTTCTTTTCTGTGACTGATGAGAGACAGGGAGTTTTTGCTGACGAGGAACTGATAGCGAGTATTTTTACCAGTATCAGCACCGGCTTTTTCGTCGCCCTCCTCTCCACACTAGTTGGCACGCTTGCCGCGCTACTCTTTGAAGAAGAGCAGTTCCGGTTAAAAGGCTTGTTATACTTTTTGGCCTTAGCGCCCTTAGTGATTCCCGGTGTTATTTTGGGTATCTCTCTGTTACTAACCGCGACATCGGCTGGCAACCATATTGAGGATACGTTTGGTCTGGATGTTGAGTTGTTTAGACCCAATTATTGGCTGGTAGTTCTAGGACAATTTTCCTTTGGCGTGACCTATGTCATGTTACTCGTTTCAGCACGTTTGAAAAAGTTTGATCGAACATTGGAAGAAGCGGCACTGAGTCTAAAAGCGACACGATTAGAAGCTATATGGTATGTGACACTTCCTTTTCTTCGTCCAGCGATAATGGGCGCTTTTGTAGTTGCCTTTATATTAAGTTTTTCAAATATAAACACGACAATCTTTCTGATCGGCTCAGATCCTACCTTGCCTATCGATCTGTATTCCCGGATCCGCTTTAGCTCAACACCGGTACTGAATGCGGTTTCATTCTTGATTGTGCTTACTATCAGTGGCCTGGCAATCATCAATTTCTTTGCTAATCGCTCAAAAAAGTGATTTCCATGCGTATTTTACAAGTCATCCTTATTATTGTTCACTCTTCATTAACATCACCAATCTTTAATCAGACCACACACCAATGCAAATGAATAATGAATATCGTTTGTCACTGACCTTTATATTCCCCTATTATCGCTTTGTTCTCTGATATTAATGCCTACGTAACCTATCCCTGATTTTGTGATCAATATCTTCAACAGATTGCATAAACTGCGGTGAATACCTTGTTTGCCCATTGTCTATCAATTCATAAGCACGATTTAACCAACCTAATGCTTGCTCATAATCAGGCCTATGAAATCTTCCGAAGTAGTTTTGCTTGGCAAATTCCACAAGTGCAAAGGTTTCCACTTCATTACTCATTTTTCTTGTGTCTAGGTTTCGGTAAACCTTGTTATACCAATGGAGCGCCTCATCCGGGTTTTCCTGAACGCCATAGCCATAGTCAAGCATCTGGGCGACAAAATACTGAGCATCGGGCACACCTTCACGCGCTAAAAATTCAAATTTCTCAAAAGCTTCTCTGTCGTTATTGCCTGAAGAATATAAATCGATGG
>Ga0316205_10000379_pt1 | contig 88029 bp, 98 predicted proteins | sample 3monthpyrite_MG_FD_204941 | JGI IMG/M metagenome (GOLD analysis project Ga0316205, IMG submission 204941) | Microbial mat bacterial communities from mineral coupon in-situ incubated in ocean water Damariscotta River, Maine, United States -... | ecosystem: Environmental > Aquatic > Marine >...
GCGCCGCTGACCGAGGCCGAGCGCATACGGCGCGCGGGCCCTGGCCTGCGCGGCGCGCTGCAGGACAATCTCGACCGCTGGGGCTATGCCCATGTGATGGACGCGTTTCGCTACCACATCACCCTGACCGGGCGGCTCGATCCCGTGCTGCGGGCCGCGGTCGCACAGGCGCTCGAGACGCATCTGGTGCCGCTCCTGCCCGACTGGCACGAACTGGGCGCGCTGTCGCTGATGGGCGAGGACGCGCAGGGCCGCTTTCACGCGCTCGCGACCCACCGCCTGACAGGGCCCGTTGCCTGACCCCCGGGGCGGCAAAACCGCCCATGGACCTGCGCCCGTAGTCCGGCTATCGCGTGCCCCGTACCGCGTAACGCGCCGCCACGAAACCAGGGCAGGATTTCCATGACCAAAACACCCCGCATCGTGCTGTCCAGCGATCACGCCGCCATCGGCCTGCGCCAGGCTGTGGCGCGGCATATCGCGGCGCGCGGCAGGGAGGTCGAGGACATCGGCCCCGTCACGCCCGAGAGCACCGATTACCCCGCCCAGGCCCAGGCCGCGGCCCGGCGCGTGGCCTCCGGCGATTGCGACCTGGGCATCTTGCTCTGCGGCACCGGCCAGGGCATCATGATGGCCGCCAACAAGGTTCCGGGCATCCGCTGCGGCGTCTGCTCGGACACGTTCTCGGCCCGCATGATCCGGGCGCATAACGATGCCAACATGCTGTCGATCGGCGCCCGCGTGGTGGGCGATGCGCTGGCGCTGGAGATCGTGGACGCCTTTCTGGACACCGCGTTCGAAGGCGGACGCCACGCCACCCGGGTCGCGATGATCGAGCCTCAGCCAGGCTGATCCCCGCCCGCCGGGCGTCAGGGACCCGGCATTCGTGTGTGGCAGGGCGTCGATGGTCAGAACTCCCCGCTTTCAGCACGATCGGGACGGCTCGGGGTGCGCCTCGGGGTTCGCCTTTTTTCTTTCGAAACAATGCGAAGCCGACCGGAAATCGGGCGCCCTGTGCAACTTTGTCTCAGGCCCGTGCCTGATCTTGCAAAATGCTGCGCTGCGGCATAAATTGACGCCATGACAGCCCAGACCCGCCCCTCCCGACTCAGCAAGACCGACTGGCTCCGCACCGGCCTGCACGTGCTGGCCAGCGATGGCCCCTCCGCCCTGCGCGCCGAGGCCTTGGCCCGGCGGATGAAGACCACCAAGGGGTCATTCTACTGGCATTTCGCGGATGTTCCGGCCTTTCACGCGGCCCTGATCGCGCATTGGGAAATGGCGGCACTGGCGGTGCTGGTCGAAACGCCCGAGGACGACACGCCGACGGGCCGGCTCCGGCATCTGGCGCAGAACCTGGCCTGCCCCGGTGACGGGGCCGCCGCCGTCGAGCCGGCGATTCGCGGCTGGAGCCTGTCCGAACCGCTCGCGCGCGAAGCACTGACCCGCGTCGACGCGGCGCGCGTGTCGCGTCTCGTGGCTCTGTTGCGCCGGATCGGTGTGACCAATGCCGACATGGCCCATATCCTGCGCGCCACGGCCGCGGGGCTGGCCCTGTCGGATGCGCCCGTGACCGGCGCCGCCCGTATGGCCACTCTGGTAGACCTCATCCTTGCCCTGCGCTGACCGGCGGGCCTGACACCGCCGCCCGGCGCGCGCGCCCTTCGCACTGAAGACCGGCGAAACCCTGAGCCGCCCATTGGGGCCGCGCGGGATTGGCGTGTTGGGCCGCTGTGACCGGGGATTACTTTCCGTTTCAGGGCCCAGGGCAGGGTTTCGGGCACAGGCCCCTGCCACCGTTTTTCGGCGACCCGAACCCGGCCTTCCCCCTCCAGAACTAGCCCACGGCTCGCGCTCTGCGGGCTTGCGTCCTCCAGGACCGCTGGCGCGGTGCTGATCGCCGGGACCGCGCTTTGCGACACGCGGGCCGCCATCAAGCGTTCCGGGATGTCCGGCGGCATTGCGGTGACGGTCGGCGAGAGAGGCCGCGAACCGGTCTTTACCGCCGCGCCACAAGGTCGATGAACCGCTGACGCGCTTCGGGCAACGGCTTGCCCGCAACCTGTGGGGCCATGTGATGCTTGAGGAAATACCCTGTAAGATCAAATCCCTGCAGCAGCTCATCGCGCTCCGCTTCGCCGATCTCCAGCAGGCACCGCGGCAAGGGCAAGAGCTTGTCCGCCCACTCGCCGGCACCGGCCCGCGATACCGCGCGCCCCGACTTGGGCGACACGAAACTCAGGTCATTGGCCCCCGCGCCCAGCACCGCACAGCAGCTCAGGTCCAGCCCGAACCCCAGCTCGTCAAGCAGCGCCATCTCCCAGTGCAGATAGGCCAGCGGCCAGTGATCCATGTCCCCGATCATGTCCAGAAGCGCCCGGCTCTGCGTGTAAAGCCGCGGATGCGCCTCACGCTCGGCCAGTGAGAACCGCAGGAGCCCGGTGACCGTGTTCAGCCCGGCCAGCGCCAGCCGGTCGCCCATCGCCACCGCGGCGCTGCTTGCCAGAGGCTCGACCGTGAAACTGCCAATATGCGCCTCCAGCCGCGCCCGCCATGTGACGTCCAGCTCGGCCCCCGGCTGCAGGATGGGCGTCATCCTTCGCCCCGCCCCGCCCCGCACCACGCCCACATGCAACCCGTGGTCGCGCGTCAGAACCCCGATAATCGCCGAGGTCTCGCCATGCGGCCGCACCGATACCAGTATGCCCTGATCGCGCCATTCCATGCCCGATCTTTACCGCGCGGATGCGCCCCGTACCAGACGAGGTCGGGAAATCGTGACTTGGCAGGTCGGTTGGCCGTATGCTTGACTTGACCCAATCCCTGTTCTGCCAACCGGAGATTTACATGAAACCCCTGCGTTCCGCTCTTGTGTCATTGTCGCTGGTTGCGTTTTCTTCTGCCGCCCATGCCCAGTCACGGGACGACGTGATGGTCGTGTTCGATGGCTCGAACTCCATGTGGGGCCAGATCGACGGCACCGCCAAGATCGAGATCGCGCGCAACGTGATGGGCAACCTGCTGGGCGACTGGACGGCGGACCGGCGGGTGGGGCTCATGGCCTATGGTCACCGGCGACGCGGCGATTGCACCGACATCGAAACGCTGATCGCGCCCGCGCCGGGCACTGCCGATGACATCGTCGCCCGCATCCGCGGCATCACGCCCACGGGCAAGACACCCCTTACGGATGCGGTCGAACAGGCGGCAAGAGACCTCTCCTATACCGACCGCCCCGCCACCGTGGTGCTGATCTCGGACGGGCTGGAAAGCTGCGGCCGCGACGCCTGCGCGCTGGCCCGGGAGCTGGAAAAGAGCGGCGTCGACTTTACCGCGCATGTGGTCGGGTTCGGCCTTGGCAATGACGCCGATACCGCGTCGCTCGCCTGTATCGCCGAAGAGACGGGCGGGCAGTATATCTCGGCCAACAACGCCTCGGAACTGGGCAACGCGCTCAGCACGCTCGGCACCGCCGTGGCCGTCGCCGAGCCCGCGCCGGAGCCGGACCCCGAACCCGAGCCGGAACTGCCCCGGATCACCCTCACCGCCCCCGACACTGCCGTGGCGGGCGCCGGTTTTCTCGTCGGCTGGAGCGGCATCGTGAAGGCCAATGACTATGTCACCATCGTGCCCCCGGACGCCGCCGAGGGCGACTATGGCCCCTATCTGACCGTGGCCGACATGATCCAGGGCCAGATCCGCGCGCCCTATCCGGCGGGCATCTACGAAATCCGCTATATCCATAACGACACCGATACCGTTCTGGGCAGCCGCCCGATCACGCTGAGCGAGCCGTCGGTCAGTCTGGACGGGCCGCAAAGCGCGCTGACCGGGGCGGAATTCGGCGTGTCCTGGACCGGCGCTGTCTGGGCGGACGATTTCGTCACGATCGTGCCCGTCGGCGCGGACAAGGGCAGCTATGGAAGCTACGTCACCATCCGCGACCTGACCGGGGGCAAGCTGACCGCCCCTGCCGAGGCGGGGCTTTACGAGCTGCGCTATGTCCTCAACCTCACCAATGACACTCTGGCCAGCGCGCCCATCGAGGTCGTGGAGGCCGCCGTGACCCTCACCGCGCCCGACACCGCGCTCACCGGCTCCGAGATCAAGGTCGCCTGGAGCCAAAGCATTGCCAGGACCGACTATGTCACGGTCGTGCCCGCCGGGGCGGATGACGGCAGCTATACCAATTACGCCGTGGTCCGCGACAACCTCGAAGACAGGCTGGTGATGCCGTCCGAGCCGGGAATGTACGAGTTGCGCTACGTGCTGAAGGAAGGCGCGCGCACGCTGGCGCGCAGACCCATCGAGCTGGCCGATGGCGAGGTCAGCCTGACCGCGCCCGAAACCGCCCGGACGGGCGAGAAGTTCAAGGTTGGATGGACGGGAACGATCAACCGCAAGGACTATGTGACGATCGTGCCCGCCGGGGCCGACGAGGGAACCTTTGACAACTATGTCCTGGTCCGGGACAAATCCGAGGAGAGGCTTCAGGCCCCGGCCGGGACCGGCCTTTATGAAATCCGCTACGTGCTGAACGAAGGCCGCAGGACGATGGCCCGCCGGCCCATCGAGATCGTGGCGCCGTCGGTCACGCTCACCGCGCCGGAAACGGCGCTGATAGGGCAGCAGATCGAGGTCGCCTGGACCGGCACCGTGGCCGTGCAGGACTATATCACCATCGTGCCCGCCGGCGCCGACGAGGGCGACTACGGCAACAATTTCCAGGTCCGCGGGAACAGCGAAGGCAGGCTGCGTATGCCCGCCGAACCGGGGCTCTACGAAATCCGCTATGTGCTGCGCGAGGGCGGCAGGACCATGGCCAGCGCCCCCATCGAGCTGGGCCTGCCCGAGGTGACCATCTCGGCCCCCGCCACCGCCTTCGTGGGCGAACGTGTGCGGGTCAGCTGGACCGGTACGGTGAACCGCAGCGACTATGTGACCGTCGTGCCCGCCGGAGCCAAGGAGGGCACCTATACCCAGACCTTCCAGGTGCGCGAGAGCGGCGAGGATGATCTGCTGATGCCCGCCGAACCGGGGTTTTACGAAATCCGCTATGTCCTGAGCGAGGGCAGCAGAACCATGGCCAGCACGCCCATCGAGCTGAGCGTGGCGCAGGTTTCGCTGACCGGGCCCGAAATGGCGCTGGCCGGGTCCCGGATCAAGGTCGGCTGGAGCAATGCGGTGAACCCCAACGACTTTGTCACGCTGGTGCCCGCAGGCTCGGACGAGGGCGAGGCGGGCAACCTTGTGCGCGTGCGCAAGAACAGCGAGGACATGCTCGCCGTACCGGGCACGCCGGGGCTGTACGAACTGCGCTACGTGCTCAGACAGGGCGGCAGGACGCTGGCCAGCCAGCCCATGGAAATCGTCGAACCCGAGGTCACCGTGACCGGCCCCACGGAGGTCCGCGCCGGCGATCCGGTCAGGGTGTCCTGGACGGGAACCGTGGATGCGAATGACCTGATCTCGCTCGCGCCCATGGGCGCGGCGGACAAGGACATGGTCGCCCATATCCGCACCCGCAAGGACAGCGAGGGCACGATCAGGGCACCCGTCGAGACCGGGCTCTACGAACTGCGCTACGTGCTGAACGAAGGCCGCCGGGTGCTGGCACGCCAGACCATCGAAGTGCTTGGGGCCGATGCGCAGTTGCAAAGCGGTGCGACACTCACCGCGCCCGACACCGGCACGCCCGGAGCCACGATCTCGGTGGGCTGGTCCGGTGGCGCGGACAGTGCCGACCAGCGCGTGACCCTGGCCAGGGCGGAGCAGGCAATCTTCACCTGGATCAGCGCCGTCAGGATCACCGGCGAAGGTCCGGTCGAGGTCACGTTGCCAAATGAGCCGGGCGATTACGAGCTGCGATTTCTCGACGTCTCGGGCCAGCAGGTCATGGCGCGCAAGGTGATCACGGTGCAGTAACGCGCCCCGGCCCGCAAGGGGCGCGGAAAACATACGTTTTCCGGTCCGGAATTTTTGCAAATTCCGCGCCCGTGGCGGCCGTTACGCCAGACCGTCTTCGCCCAGAAGGTGACGGCCCGCGCGGTCCTCGACCTCGATCACCCAGAGGTCCGGATCGAACCCGCGCTGCCGGGCTATGGCCGCGTCGACATCCGCCTCGGTGCCTTCGCTCAGCACCTCCCAGACCCGTGCGCCGCTCATCAGGTCGAAACTGCGGGTGAAGGCCTGCGCCTGCCCGTCCAGCGTGTTGAGCTTGACCAGAACCGCGCCCGCCGTATCGTCGCCATGGGCCGTGACAAAGGCGGGAATATCGGTGAGCCGCAACCGTGTCAGATAGGCATCCACCCAGAATTTCGACGTCAGCCGGGTCATCGCAGGCGTCTGGTTTCGGGTATTTTTACCAGAAAGAGGACCATGATCCGCACCTCAGGCCCCGTCCTTGAAATTCAGTCCCATCTCGGTAAACCGCTCGGCCTCGTCCAGCCAGCCGGGCCGCACCTTGACCTGGGTGAACAGGTGGATTCGGCGGCCCAGGAACTCCTCCAGCTCCAGCCTTGCGGCCTTGCTGACGGCCTTCATCGTCTCGCCCTTGTGGCCCAGGATGATCCCCTTGTGCCCATCGCGGCTGACATAGATCACCTGGTCGATGCGGGCCGAGCCGTCCTTGCGCTCTTCCCAGGTCTCGGTTTCGACGGTCAGCTGGTAGGGCAGCTCCTGATGCAGGCGCAAGGTCAGCTTCTCGCGGGTGATCTCGGCGGCGATCATGCGCATGGGCAGGTCGGCGATCTGATCTTCGGGATAGAGCCAGGGCCCCTCGGGCAGCCCGGCGGCCAGCCAGTCGCGCAAGCTGTCCACACCGTAGCCCTTTTCGGCTGAGATCATGAAGGTCTCGGCAAAGGCGAACCGCTCGTTCAGCGCCTGCGTCAGACCCAGCAGCGCCTCGGATTTCACCCGGTCGATCTTGTTGATCGCCAGCGCCACCTTGCGCCCCTTGGTGATCTCGCCCAACCCCTCCAGAATGCGCTCGACACCCTCGGTGACCCCGCGGTGCGCCTCGACCAGCAGCACCACGATGTCGGCATCCGCCGCGCCGCCCCAGGCCGCGGCCACCATTGCCCGGTCCAGCCGGCGGCGCGGCTTGAAAAGGCCCGGCGTGTCCACGAAGACCAGCTGGCTGTCGCCCGCCATCGCCACGCCCCGGATGCGCGCCCGCGTCGTCTGGACCTTGTGGGTCACGATCGACACCTTCGCGCCGACCATGCGATTGAGCAGGGTGGACTTGCCCGCGTTGGGCTCCCCGATCAGGGCGATGAAACCGGCGCGTTTGGTCATGGGTGGGTCCTGTGGCATGTCGCGCCCACCCCTAGCGGATCGCGATCCCCGGCGCCAGTGCCGCCGCTCCTGCGACAGCCTGTCACATCCACGCAGTCACGCCCCGCGCTAACTCGACCTCAGGCACTGAAACAGCAATCTGGAGATACGCATATGTTCAAGGGACTTGGCCTTTCGCTCACTCTCATCCTCACCGGCATGGTGGCCGTTCCCGTGGCCCTGGTGGCCGCGCTCTGAGGGGCCTCAGCCCCCCGGCTCCACCTGCGCCAGCAACGCCCTGGCCGCCGCCTGCTCGGCCTGACGCTTGGAGCCGGCCCGCGCCTCGGCGCTCTCGCCGGTCGAGAGCGTGGCGGTGATCGTGAAGACCGGCGCGTGATCCGGTCCGCTGCGGTCGGCCTCGGTATAGGCGGGCGGCTTGAGCCCCCGCGCCTGCGCCCATTCCTGCAGCGCCGTCTTGGGGTCGCGCGCATCCGCTGCGACGCGCGCCACCCGCTCGCCCCAGAGCCGCAGCACCACACCCCTCGCCGCGTCAAAGCCCGCATCGAGATAGACCGCGGCAATCACTGCCTCCATCGCGTCGCCCAGAAGCGCCTGCTTGCGTCGCCCGCCCGACAACCTCTCGGACCGGCCCAGCTTGAGCACCGCGCCGAGGTCGATCTGGCGTGCCACATCCGCGCAGGTCTCCTTGCGCACCAACGCGTTGAACCGTGGTGCCAGCAGACCTTCGGGGGCCTCCCGGTCCTGCGCCAGCAGCGCCTCGGCCATGACCAGGCCCAGCACCCGGTCGCCCAGGAATTCCAGCCTCTGATTGTCGCCGCGCGAGGGCGAGGACATGGACGCATGGGTGACCGCCTGAACCAGCAGGGCGGGTGTTGCGAACCCATGCCCCAGCCGCTCGGCAAACGCCCCGAGTTCACGCGACAGCTTCACCATGGGCTCACCGGCATCACCGCTCCGTCTCAGTCGATCTTCTTGAAAAAGCGATCACCGCGCCAGGTCCAGAAGAACAGCATGGACTGCCCCGCGGAAGAGAAAACCACCCGGTTCGCCCGCCCGATCAGGTTCTCGTACGGCACGAACCCGACGCCGCCCACGGTCTGCGAAAAGCGTGAATCCGTCGAATTGTCCCGGTTGTCACCCATGAAGAAATAGTGCCCTTCCGGCACGGTAAACACATTGGTGTCATCCGAGCGCTGCGCCGTGATGTTGAGAATGTTGTAACTTTTCCCGCCCGGCAGCGTCTCGCGCAGGCGCGACTTGAGACAGGCGGCCCCCAGACCCACGACACCGTTCTCGCAGCGCGGCCGCGACCTCAGCGGCCCTTGCGGTGCGTAGTCCTCCTCGAACGTGCCCGCATCCTCCAGCTGCACCGGCACACCGTTGAGATACAGCACACCCGCCGTCATCTGCACCTTGTCCCCGGGCAGGCCGATGACGCGTTTGATGAAATCCGTCCCCGTTACAGGATGGCGAAACACCACAATGTCGCCGCGCTCAGGCTCCGAGCCCATGATCCGCGTGTTGTCGCCATCGAGAAATCCGCAAATGTTCTTGGCATCGACGTTGATCCCGAACCGCTCGATCCGGATCGTCGGGCAGGAGGCATAGGAATAGCCATAGGCCATCTTGTTCACGAAGAGAAAATCGCCCACCAGAAGCGTGTCCTTCATCGACCCCGAGGGAATCCAGAACGGCTGAAAGAAGATGGTGCGGAATATTCCTGCGATCACCAGGGCCCAAAAGACCGTCTTGATGGCCTCGAGGATCGAATTCTTCTTCTTGGGCTCTGCCGTCATGTCCTGCCTCGCAACTTGACCTTCGGTGCTACATGAGGGGGCCGGTCCAGTGTGTCAACCCGAAGGGCGGCCACACCACAGCGCCACCATTCTTCTGGCCACAAATATCCCGGAGAGTTTGAGGGGCAGCGTCCCTCATCCAAGCCAACCTGCGTGGCGCAGCCACCCGATCGGATCACGTCGCCTTGATCGGCCGCGCCTCGATCACCACGAATGCCTGCGCCCAGGGGTGATCATCGGTCAGCGTGACATGGATCACCGCCTCATGGCCTTCGGGCGTCATTGCGGCCAGCCGCTCGGCGGCCCAGCCGGTGACCGCCATCACCGGCTGGCCGGTGTCGAGATTGCTCACCGCCATGTCCTTCCAGGCGATGCCCATGCGCAGGCCGGTGCCCAGCGCCTTGGAACAGGCCTCCTTGGCGGCCCAGCGCTTGGCATAGGTGCCGGGCGTGTCGGCGCGGCGCTCGGCCTTGCGCTGCTCGACCTGCGTGAAGACCCGGTTGCGGAACCGGTCGCCGAACCGATCCAGCGTGCCTGCGATGCGGTCGATATTGGCCAGGTCCGTGCCGATCCCGAGGATCATCGCACCACCGCCGAACGGATCAGCGCCCCGCCCGCCACGGCAAAGATTGCCGCGCTCACCCCGTCGATCCAGCGCCGCGCCCGCGCGTAGACGGCCATCATGCCGCCCGTGGAAAACAGCAGCGAATAGCCGAGGTTGTTGAGAAACGCCACAACCACGCAGACCAGTGTCGCGGCCACGACGCTCGTGACCGGACCGCCCGCATCCAGCCCCATCGACAGGGCCGCCATCCAGGCGATCACCGATTTGGGGTTCGACAGGTTCAGGATCACCCCGCGCCAGAACCAGCGCCGCCAGCCCGCCGCCCCCGCATCCGCCCCCGCATCCGCGCGCTCCGGCCGGGCTGCCGCGCGGGCCGACTGCCAGGCCAGCCACAAAAGGTAGGTGCCGCCAAGGAGTTTCAGGGCCACCAGAGCGTAGACCGAGGCCTGCAACAGCGCCCCCATGCCGGTGGCCGCCAGAAGGCCCCAGAAGACCAGCGCCACGCTCAGCCCCAGCCCGTAGATCACGCTCGCGCGCCGCCCGTGGCGCATGGCAATGGCCGCGTTGCTGAGGTTCGCGGGCCCGGGCGAGGCCGCGACGATCCAGAAGGAGACGCCAACCGCGAGAAGGGCCGGAATGCTGATCATGATGCGGGCCCCTTGCTAGCGCAGCACGGCGCGGATCCCGCCCGTCGCCTGGTTGAGCGAAAATTCCAGCGTGGCGGGGCGAAAATCCGCGCCATCGTATCGCGTGGCCGCCAGCGTGAAGATCAACCCGCGCGCCGGATCATAGACGGCCTGCAACGTGGCGAAATCCAGCCCGGCAAAGCCCATGCCGCCGATGCCCAGCGTGCGGCACTGCCGCTCGCCCAGCTCGCCCAGCGGCGGCGACAGGATCAGCAGGTGAAACGCCCCCGCCGCAGGCTCGACCGTGTCGATCAGCGCAAGGCGCACCGCGCCATTGGCAAAGGTGGCGGTGTTGTCTTCCCAGGGCTCCACGATTCCATCGGCACGCGCCGCCCAGTCGCAGGGCACCGCCTCCTGCGCCGCGGCAGGCGCGGCCAGCGCCCCGAGCAGCAAGGGCAGGCACGGTCTCATTCGATCTCTCCCCGGCTTCGCATCGTGTTCAGGTGGCCGCTGACGCCGTAGGTAAAGAGATACCGGTTGATCAGCAGGTAAAGCCCGGCCAGCACCACTAGGTTGCGGGCAAACAGCTCGGGGCTCAGAGCGGCCGCAAAGGCCGGTGCCATGCCGCCGGCCCCCCGCGCCAGCAGCACCGCAAGTGCCACCGACAGAACCGTGGCCATCACCGCCCAGCGCCAGGTGCCGGCGCGCGGCGGCCTGGTGCGATGGGTCCTGGCATATTGCATCCCTTCGATCAGCGCGGCGATGATCACCGGCACCGCCAGATGCAGCGTGGTGATGATGTTGGTGGTCTGCGTGCTGCCCAGCGCGCGCACCGCAAGCCCCACGCCCAGCGCCACGGCCAGCAGGATCAGCCCATAGCGCAGCGTCCAGATCATATGACCGACCTGTACTCGTCCGCGCGCGCGGCATCCATCAGCGCGCGCATCTCCTCGATGGCCGGACGCAACCCCCTGAAGATCGCCTCCCCGATCAGGAAATGTCCGATATTCAGCTCCATCACCTCGGGCAGCGCCGCGACGGGCTGTACGCAGTCGAAGGTCAGCCCGTGACCCGCGTGCACCTCCAGCCCCAGCGAATGCGCATAGGCCGACATCTCGCGCAGGGCGTGGTACTCGCGGTCGCGGTCCTCGTGCCGCCCCTCGGCATGGGCATCGCAATAGGCACCGGTATGCAGCTCGATCACCTCGGCCCCGATCCGGTGCGCGGCGGTGATCTGCCGCGGATCCGCGGCGATGAAGATCGACACGCGGCACCCCGCCTCACGCAAGGGCGCGATGTAATGGGCCAGCCGGTTTTCCTCGCGCGCCACTTCCAGCCCGCCCTCGGTGGTCCGCTCCTCGCGCTTTTCGGGTACGATACAGACCGCGTGCGGCTTGTGACGCAGCGCAATGGCCTGCATTTCCTCGGTGGCCGCCATCTCGAAATTGAGCGGCACACCCAGCACCGCCATCAGCCCGTCGATGTCGGCGTCGCTGATATGGCGGCGGTCTTCGCGCAGATGTGCGGTGATCCCGTCCGCGCCGGCCTCCTCGGCGATTTTCGCCGCGCGCAGCGGGTCCGGCGTGTCGCCGCCCCGCGCATTCCGGACGGTGGCCACATGGTCGATGTTCACTCCGAGGCGCAATTTCCCCAAGGCGGTCATGGCAGGTCTCCCTCGATCCCGAGTCGGCCCGAGGTTAGAGCCTTTCCGACCTCGCGCCAATGGGCCGACACGCCGCGCAGCCCGCTGCTTTGTACCGATACAACGCCGATAAGACATGTCGTACATGACATGTCTTGTCAGCCCTGTCTGGCCCTGAGGCTGCCACGCGGGCGAGATCGGCCTGCCCACCCGTCACGAAAGAGACTCTCACAAGACCTTGTAATACAGGGGAAAATATCGATTCCGGGTAGGTTCATGCCCGCCCACGTCAACACCTAACCCCTGTCACCGCGCACATTCGCTTGGTTCAAGACATGTCATATATGACATGCCTTGATCGCCCGACGCGCCACCCCCGGCGCGAAAGACAACCCCTTACTTCGGGGCCTTGTCCGGTTTTTTCAGAACACCCGCCTTCTTGGCCGCCGCCTTTGCCTTGAGCGCGGCCAGCTTGGCCTTGATCCGCCCCTTGCGGCGATTCTGATAGGCCTGGATGATCGGCAGCGTGATGTAATAGGCCGCGATCCCCGCGATCAGCCCCGGGATGATCCCGCCCACCATATACGGCAGGAAAACCTCCTGGTAGAAGGCCGGCAGGCTGCCCCATTCCGGCGTTTGCCCGGTGAGGATCGCCCACAGGTTCCAGAACGTGTCGCGGATCGCGTACCCGAACAACCTGAACATGCCCTCGTCCACTTCGCCCGGGGGCGGGCGACCCAGGATGAAATGCCCGGTCTGAAGCGACACGGCGGCAATCACCACGAAGGTCGGCGGATTGCCCACGAAAGTGGCCAGAAGCGCCGCGATGATATTGCCCCGCATCAGCCAGGCCAGCATCGCCGATAGCACGAAATGCAGCCCGAAAAACGGCGAAAACGTCACGAACACGCCGGCAAAGATGCCTCGCGCGATCCGGTGCGGCGGGTCGGGCAGCCGCCATAGCCGGTGCTTGACGTAAAGCGCCGCACGCATCCAGCCGGTCCGGGGCCAGAAAAACCCGGCCACCCTTCGCAGGAAACTCTGTTTATCCCGGCGTTTGAAGACCAAGCGGCGGCTCCCGAAACTCTGAGGTTGCGGCCCCTGCGGGAGAGGCCAGCGACAGATCGCGATGACGTTCGACCGCGGCCACATCGCTCTCGGCGGCCAGCGCGGACATGACGCTGTGCAGATGTTCGGCGTCGCGCAGTTCCACGTTCACCAGCATACGGTAGAAGTCCGGCTTGCGATCGAATATCGTCAGGTTCGAGATATTGGCCTTGCGCTCGCCGATCAAGGTGCAAATGCGACCCAAAACACCCGCATCGTTGCCAATCGTCACATCCAGCGCGACGTCGTACACCGCAGGGTGAGTGCCGGAGTGCCATTGCAGGTCAAGCCAGCGGTCCGGATGGTCCTCATAGGCCACCAGCGACGCACAGTCGATGGCGTGAACCACCACGCCCTTGCCGCGAAAGGTGATGCCGACGATCCGCTCGCCCGGCAGCGGCTGGCAGCAGCGCGCCCGGTCGAAATGCTGCTCCGGCGCCAGGCCGATCACGGCGCGGTCCAGCCCGATCTCCTCGCCCTTCCCCTGCGTGAGGTCCGGATAGACCGCGTTCAGAACTTCCCGGCCGGTCATCTCGGCACTGCCCATCCGCGCCAGCAGTTCGTCCTTGCTGGTCAGGCGCAGCGTCCTGGCGGCGGTTTCGAGCGCCTTGTCGGTCGCCTTCTTGCCCACATGCTCGAAGGCCGCGCGCGCCAGCTCGCGACCCAGCTTTATGTAGCGGTCCCGGTCCTGCTCGCGCAGTGCGCGGCGGATGGCGGACTTGGCCTTGCCGGTGGTCGCGATGTCCAGCCAGGTGGCCTGCGGCGTCTGCCCGTCGGCGGTGATCACGTCGACCGATTGCCCGTTCTTGATCCGCGTCCAGAGCGGCACGCGCATCCCGTCGATCTTCGAGCCGACACAGGCGTTGCCGATCCGCGTGTGAATGGCATAGGCGAAATCGATCGGCGTGGCCCCGCGCGGCAGCTTGACCACATCCCCCTTGGGCGTGAAGCAGAACACCTTGTCCGCATACATCTCCAGCTTGACCGCCTCGAGGAAATCCTCGTGATCCTCCTCGGCATCGAATTGCTCGGTCAGGCTGCTGATCCATTTCGCCGGGTCCACCGCAAACGGGTTTTCGCTGCGCACCCCGTCGCGATAGGACCAGTGTGCGGCCACACCGGTTTCGGCCACGTCATGCATCTGACGGGTCCGTATCTGCACCTCGACGCGCTTGCCGTCCCGGCCCGACACCGTGGTGTGGATCGAGCGGTACCCGTTCGATTTGGGCTGGCTGATGTAATCCTTGAACCGCCCGGGCACCGCGCGCCAGCGCTGGTGGATCGCGCCCAGCACCGCATAGCAATCGGCCTCGCTGCCGGTGATGATGCGGAACCCGTAGATGTCGCTCAGCCGGGAAAAGCCCATCTCCTTTTCCTGCATCTTGCGCCAGATCGAATAGGGTTTCTTGGCGCGCCCGAGAACCTCGGCGGTGATGCCGGCCTTGCGCAATTCCTTGCGCATGTCGTTGGTGATCCGCTCGATCACATCCCCGCTTTCCTTCTGCAGCGTGATGAAACGGCGCATGATCGAGGCCCGCCCCTCGGGGTTGATCACCCGAAACGCCAGATCCTCAAGCTCTTCGCGCATCCACTGCATACCCATCCGGCCCGCCAGTGGCGCAAAGATGTCCATGGTCTCGCGCGCCTTCTGAAGCTGCTTTTCGGGCCGCATCGCCTTGATCGTGCGCATGTTGTGCAGACGGTCGGCCAGCTTCACGAGGATCACGCGCATGTCCTTGGACATGGCCATGAAAAGCTTGCGGAAATTTTCCGCCTGCTTGGTCTCGGAACTGCTCAGTTGCAGGTTGGTCAGCTTGGTCACACCATCCACGAGATCGGCGATCTGGCGGCCGAACTTTTCCTCGACCGTCGCATAGGACGCGCGGGTGTCCTCGATCGTGTCATGCAGCAGCGCGGTGACGATCGTCGCATCATCCAGATGCTGTCCGGCCAGGATCGCCGCCACCGCCACGGGATGACTGAAATAGGGCTCGCCGGAATAGCGGACCTGGCCCTCATGCATGGCGCGCCCGTAATCATAGGCGCCGCGCAACAGTTTCGTGTCGGTCTTGGGGTTGTAGGCCTGCACGAGGGCGATCAGGTCTTCGACGGGAATCATCGCCTGGTCACCCCTCTCCTTTGGGGTCGGGTCAGCCCTGACCCTGCGCCTCCATCAGCGCCCGCAGCAGTTTTTCCTCGGACATGTCGTCCTCTTGCGGCTTGTCGGCCTCGCCACCCATCAGGAGGGCCATGCTGTCCTCTTCGGGCTCGTCCACCTCGATCTCGGTCTGGTTCGATTCGATCAGACGCTCGCGCAGCTCGTCGGCGCTCTGGGTTTCTTCGGCGATCTCGCGCAGGGCCACGACGGGGTTCTTGTCGTTGTCACGCTCCACGGTCAGCGGGCTGCCCGCGCTGATTTCACGCGCCCGATGCGCGGCCAGCATCACCAGGTCAAAACGGTTCGGAACCTTGTCAACGCAGTCTTCGGTCGTAACGCGGGCCATGAGACCTCCGGTCGGAATATGTGTCAGAGACGGCTATCTACGCCCTCGCCCGGCGATTTACAAGCGCGGAATCAGAGGGGAATCACCTCTTTTCGCGCCTGCTCCGGCAGGGCCTGGACCATCTCGCGCACGCTTGCGCCCGTGACCGGATGCACCCAGCCGGGCGCCACGTCCATCAGGGGCACCAGAACAAAGGCCCGCTCGGCCAGCCGCGGATGCGGCACGATCAGCTGATCCGGCGTATTTGCAACCTGCCGGTCCGCCGGCAGGGTGCGCCATGCGGCATGGGTTTCGGCATCCGGCAGCACGGTCTGTCCCATCGCCAGCAGATCAAGGTCCAGCGTCCGCCGCCCCCATCGCGCAACCCGCGCGCGCCCGAACAGCGCCTCGACATCATGCAGCACCGCCAGCAACGCCTGCGCGCTGCCGTCAAAGCCCACCCGCGCGGCGGCATTCACATAATCCGGCCCCGCACCTTCGGGAAAACAGGGGGTCGCGTAAAACGTACTGACATCATGGATGCGCACACGACGCTCGGGCAGCGCCGCGAGCGCGGCCCGCAGCGTGGCCTCGGGCGGCCCTGCATCCGAGGGCAGGTTGCCGCCCAGCGCAATCAGAGTGGATGAAGTTGACGTTACGTTCATTATTCGGTGAAATTCCCACCCCCCTCTTGTGACAAGACGGGTTTAATCATATTTTTGCACCTCGATCCGCTGGACCGAAAACCCACTCACCCTCTTGGTCAGACAGCGGCTCGACGGCTTTATTGGAAAGGAATTTTCGATGTTTTACAAGGACGAACGGCTTGCGCTGTTCATCGACGGCTCGAACCTCTACGCCGCTGGCAAGGCCCTCGGGTTCGACATCGACTACAAGCTGCTGCGCTCGGAATTCATGCGCCGGGGCAAGCTTCTGCGGGCGTTCTATTACACGGCGCTTCTGGAAAATGACGAATATTCCCCGATCCGGCCACTCGTCGACTGGCTCCACTACAACGGGTTCTCCATGGTCACCAAACCGGCCAAGGAATACACCGACAGCCAGGGCCGCCGGAAGGTCAAGGGCAACATGGACATCGAGCTTGCGGTTGACGCGATGGAACTGGCGCCGCGGATCGATCACATCGTGCTTTTCTCCGGCGATGGCGATTTCCGTCCGCTGGTGGAAAGCCTCCAGCGCCAGGGCGTGCGCGTCTCGGTGGTGTCCACCATCCGCAGCCAGCCGCCGATGATCTCCGACGACCTGCGCCGCCAGGCCGACAATTTCATCGAGCTGGAGGACCTCAAGGACGTCATCGGCCGCCCGCCCCGCGACCCCGCCCCCGATCGCGAAACCGCGTATGAACGCCAAGGCTGAGCAGCCCAGGAAAACGCGCGTTTTCCGAACCGGAAAATGGCCCTGTCGCAATCGGCGTGCCCTGTTCTCGTGACCGGGGCCACCGGACATGTCGCGGGCCGCTGGGTCCACATCCGGGCCCGGTCTCCCGGCGCTTTGTCGCGCAATGTCGATCAGCCCGATCGCACCGATCATTCCAGGAGCCGCGAGCGCCCCTGCGTCACCGACCGCCCGCTCGGGGTCTCGATGCAGGACATGTTCGCGCAGATGGTCGGGCGCGGCACGTTCCGCTGACCGCCCCCGACCGGCCGGAACACCGGTTGCGCCCCGGTCCGCACTGCCTGCATCCGTAATGCCCGCCCTTCAAGACATGTCATATAGGACATGTCTTGAAGGGCATGTGTTTTTCCCAACCTACCGGAAACACGCCACAAATCGCCAGACCGGTCTGGCACGGCGCGCACAAACGGCCCCCTATCCTCTGGACGCCGCAAGCCCGATCCACTACCTGTGCTCCAACAGGAGCGCGCGTCATGACCAAGCCCCCCCTCACCCTCTATCTCGCCGCGCCCCGCGGGTTCTGCGCAGGCGTCGACCGGGCCATCAAGATCGTCGAAATGGCACTCGTCAAGTGGGGCGCACCGGTCTACGTGCGCCACGAGATCGTGCACAACAAATACGTGGTCGACGATCTCAGGGCCAAGGGCGCGGTCTTTGTCGAGGATCTCGCCGAATGCCCCGACGACCGGCCCGTGATCTTCTCCGCGCATGGCGTGCCCAGGGCCGTGCCCGCCGAGGCCGCCCGCCGCGAGATGGTCTATGTGGATGCCACCTGCCCACTGGTGTCCAAGGTCCATATCGAGGCCCAGCGCCATGCCGACAACGGCCTGCAGATGATCATGATCGGACACAAGGGCCACCCCGAAACCGTCGGCACCATGGGGCAGCTGCCCGAAGGCGAGGTGCTGCTGGTCGAAACCGTCGCGGATGTGGCATCGGTGGAGGTGCGCGATCCGGAGCGTCTGGCCTACGTGACACAGACGACGCTGTCCATCGACGACACCGCCGACATCGTCGCGGCGTTGAAGGCGCGGTTTCCCGCCATCATCGGCCCCCACAAGGAAGACATCTGCTACGCCACCACCAACCGCCAGGAGGCGGTCAAGGCCATGGCCCCCAGATGCGACGCGATGCTGGTGGTGGGCGCGCCCAATTCCTCGAACTCGCGGCGTCTGGTCGAGGTGGGCGCGCGCGCAGGCTGCGGCTATTCGCAGCTGGTCCAGCGCGCGCATGACATCGACTGGCGCGCACTCGACGGCATCCGGAGCGTCGGCATCACCGCCGGGGCCTCCGCCCCCGAAGTTCTGATCAACGAGGTGATCGCCGCCTTCGAGGCCCGCTTCGACGTCACCCGCGCCGAGGTCGAGACCGCCAGGGAAAACGTCGAATTCAAGGTGCCTCGCGTGTTGCGCGAACCGGCATGACACCGGTGCAGACGACCCCGATCCCCGACAGCTTTTTCGGCAGCGAAGCCCAGCGCGATCTGCTGACCCGCGGTCGCGCGCTCTTTGACCTGCTGCGTGACGACCCGCGCTTCACCTACTATGGCCGCGGTGTCGGCCTTGTGTCCCCCGAGGATGGCGATTTCGATCTTCTGCTGGCCCTCACGCGCCTTCAGGCGTTCAGCCATTACGGCATCGTATCTGATGCGCGCCTTTCCGAGCATACCGAGGCCGCTCACGAGGCCGGACTCAGCGTGACGCTCTACCCGCGGTGGGAGGGCGGCGACGCCGTGCTCCGCGCCGCCAGGGAAATCCTGCAGGACCACAGCTGCCCCGGCGACATCACCGTGGTCCGCATCACGCCCGAAACCCCGGACGTGACGCTGGCCCAACTGGCCGAAGTGGCGCTTGGTTCCGGCGTGCTGCCCCCGGCGGGCGCGGTCCTGCGCGGCCAGACGCGCCCCGGGCTTGGCCTCGTGGCACTGGACGGCGCGGGCAAACCGGTGGCCTGTGCCGGGGCGGCGGCCTATCTGCACCCTTCCCGGGACGGCCATGCCTGGTGGGGGATGCTGGCGACCGATCCCGCGCGACGCGGCGAGAAACTGGCGCTGATCCTCGGGGCCATGGCCATCGAGGCTATGCACGAGGGTTACGGCTTTCGCAGCTTTTTCACGGGCGTCGAGGCGGGCAATACCGCGTCCGAGGGGCTCTGTGCGCGCATCGGTCTGGCCCCGGGCGGCACCAGCACGCTGTCGGTGGCCGATCCCTCCATGCTGCCCGGTGGCCGGATGACGAAATGAGCCACCCACCCGCTTGACAGCACCGCCCTCTTCTGACCCCTCTGGATCAAACCGCAAAAGCCGCGTGAGCCGCATGACACCGCACTTTCTTCTGACCGCTCTCGTGGTCATACTGACCCCGGGGACCGGCGTGATCTACACGCTGGCCGTGGGGCTGGGCCAGGGCCGGGCCGCATCCTTTGCCTCCGCCTTCGGCGGCACATTGGGGATCATGCCGCATATCCTCGCGGTCACGAACGGGCGGGAGCCGCGCACATGACCGGCTTTTTCACGCTCCTGCCCCGCGACCGGCACGTCCGGCACCTCAGGGCCGCCCCGCCCGGGCGGCTGCCGCTGCCGCTGCCCCTCATCCTCACCGCCATCCTCATCGCCAGCATTGTCATCGGAGTTGCCTCATGAGCACCGACCGCGAGACCCTCGCCGTCTATGACAGGCGCGCCACCGACTATGCCGCGCGCTTCACCGGGGATCGCAATCTCGACCTCGAGACCTTCATCGCCGCGCTGCCCACAGGCGCGCAAGTGCTCGATCTGGGCTGCGGTCCGGGCCATGCCGCCGCGCAAATGGCCCACGCGGGTCACAGCGTCGAGGCCACCGATGCCAGCGCCGAGATGGTGAAACTGGCCCGTGCGCATCCTGGCGTGACCGCGCGACTGGCCAGCTTCGACGACATCACCGGCGCCGATCTCTATGACGGCATCTGGGCCAATTTCGCCCTGCTCCATGCGCCGCGCAGCGCCATGCCCGGCCACCTCGCGGCCCTGCGCCGCGCGCTCAGATCCGGCGGGCTGTTTCACATCGGCATGAAAACCGGCACCGGCGAGAAACGCGACGAAATCGGTCGCCTCTATACCTACTACACCGAAGACGAGCTGGCAGGCCTGCTGCGCGCGGCGGGTTTCACGCCGTTTGCCAGCCGCACCGGTGCCGAGCCGGGCCTCGACGGGGTCGTGGCCCCCTGGGTGACGATTGCCGCCCATGGTTGATCTCGTGGCCTATACCGATGGCGCCTGTTCGGGCAATCCCGGCCCCGGCGGCTGGGGCGTGCTGATGCGCGCCCTGCGCGGCGGCGAGGTGATCAGGGAACGCGAGATTTCGGGCGGCGCGGCCGAGACGACCAACAACCAGATGGAACTGATGGCCGCCATCACCGCACTGGAAACACTGGATAAACCCAGTACGATCACCATCGTCACCGACAGCCAGTACGTCAGGAACGGCGTGACCCAGTGGATTCACGGCTGGAAGCGCAACGGCTGGCGCACCGCGTCCAGAAAGCCCGTGAAAAACGCCGAACTCTGGCAGAGGCTGGACACCGCCCAGGCCCGGCACCAGGTGATCTGGGAATGGGTCAAGGGCCACGCCGGCCACCCCGAGAATGAACGCGCCGACGAACTGGCGCGCGCCGGCATGGCCCCCTTCAAACCAGAGGGCGGCGCGACATGACCGCCCTCGACCTGCTCGACTACGGCTCGGTGCTGATCTTCGCCCTGACCGGCGCGCTGGTGGCCAGCCGCGCCCAGCTCGACATCGTGGGCTTTGCGTTTCTCGCGGCCCTCACGGGCGTCGGCGGCGGCACGACCCGGGACGTGCTTCTGGACCGCAACCCGGTGTTCTGGATCGGCAACCCGAATTACATCCTCATCGCCAGTGCCGCAGCCCTGCTGATCTTCTTCACGGCGCATCTGGTGGAAAGCCGGATGCGCTGGCTCACCTGGCTCGATGCCGTCGCGCTCGCCATCGCGGTGCCCGCCGGTGCGGGGCTGGCCCTGCAGATGCTGCAGCCCGGGGTGATCGTGGTGCTGATGGGCGTGGTCACCGGCTGCATGGGCGGGCTCTTGCGCGACGTGGTGGTCGGCGAAGTGCCCCTGGTGCTGAAACAGGGTGAGCTTTACGTGACCGCCGCCTTCGCAGGTTCCCTGGCGGCCTACGGCACGGCGCAATACACCGATGACGCGCTGACGATCCTCGGCGTCTGCGCCGGCGTCACCCTGGCCCTGCGTGCGGGCTCGCTGCATTTCGGCTGGCGCCTGCCGGTTTACCGGCCTCGCCCGCCGCGCCCCTGATCGCAAACGCCCTGTCTCGCATCCAATACGATCCCTCTTTCTGGTTGCAAATACCCGGTCTCCCGGCGCGCAACCTGGCCCAACGCTCTGCAATTGCTCGCGATCGCCCCGCACCCACCCCCTCACGGAGACGGCCGGGTGGGCGGGTGAACCGTCGTCTCCGGGGGGGTGTCCCAGGCCTGCAACCCCGCAAAACGCTGAAATACAATACGACTTTCCACGCCCCGCATGAGCCCAACCTGCGCTATACTCACCCTTTAGTTGATTTCATGTCCTTGGGGGGACAGTCATATGCCGACCTATGTCTACGGGGACCAGCCCGAAACGCTCCTGCGCGCCAGCCCGCGCAACTCCGCGCGCCGCGTCAACCACGTGCTTCTCGGCACGCTCCTGAAAGTGCTCGGCGAGGACGGTGACTGGTACGAGGTCACTCCGCTGGGCCTCGGCGCCAACGGCTGGGTGCGCAAGGACCACACCCGCGACACGCCCGCACTCAAGGCCTTCTTCGTCGATGTGGGACAAGGCGACGGGGCCGTCATAGAAAGCCCCGAAGGCATCATGGTCGTCGACGGCGGGCCCAATTCGAACTTTTTCAAATTCATGAAACACCGCTACCGGTTTCTGCTGCGCGCGGGCCGGACGATCCGGATCAAGGCGATGGTGCTCAGCCACCCGGACTGGGATCACTATAACGGGCTTGCCTCTGTGCTCAAGGATGACCGTTTCGAGGTCGAGCGTATCTATCACAATGGCATCATCCGCTATGACGATGACAACATGCCCCCGGGCCGCAGCTTCGATCTCGGGCGCACCGAGGTTCAGACCCTGGACGGAGTCCCCGCGACCGTGCTCACCGAAACCTTCGACACGCTCGACAACATCGCCGCTCTGATCGCCGAGGGCTATCTCGCCCCGGCCTTCCGAAATTTCTGGCAGGCGGCACTCGACGAACGCGCGGCGGGGCGCACTCAGGACGCACATCGGCTCACGATCCGCGACGACCTCCTGCCGGGATACGAACAGACCGGCCCCGACCGGCTGCATGTGCAGATCCTCGGACCGGTGCCCACGGCCATGACCGGCGCGGTGGACTATGTCACCTTCCCCGACACCGAGGACATCGCCGACACGCTGCCCCGGGCCAGTTCGTCGCACACCCGCAACGGGCACTCCGTGGTGCTGAAACTGACCTTCGGCGATCACACGCTGCTTCTGGGCGGCGATCTGAACATTCCCGCGCAACAGCATCTCATGCGCCACTACGGCGACGAAAACCCCTTCCGCGTGGATGTGGCCAAGGCCTGTCACCACGGGTCCTCGGACTACCACGTGGAATATCTCAAGAAGGTGCTGCCGCAGGTCAACGTGTTCTCGTCCGGCGACAACAAGAGCTTCGATCACCCGATGGCCGATGCGGTGGGCGCCTCGGGGCGGCACACCCGCGGCGACCACCCGCTGATGTTCTCCACCGAACTTGCCCGCGCCACCTCCGGCGACAAGACCCATTACGGGCTGATCAACCTGCGCAGCAACGGCACGGTGCTGACCATGGCCCAGATGAAGGAACAGCGCGGTAGCCGCGTCGACATCTGGGACAGCTACACAGTCCCCTGGCCCGGCAAGTTCCACGACGAAATCGAGGCCTCCGAAAGCGGTTCCTGATCCGGCGGAGCGCGCTGCGCGCGCGCAGGCCGTCTCGTCGTCCGGCCTGTGGCCTCCTCCTCGGCGCAGCTTGCTGGCGTGACGCGTCACACTGGCCGCCTGACCGTGGCAAAGGCCGGATGCCTCCGGCGGGGGTATTTTCCACCAGAAAGAAGCAAGGGCGGGCCCGCTTCTTTCTGGTCGGAAATACCCATTCACAGCTTTGGGTCGAAACAGCGTTGCGTGGATCGCGCGAGGGCTGCAATATCGCCCCCCGAGGGCGGCGGGGGTGGGCGGGACGTCGCCCGAGGGGGGCGGTCACTTGCGTGCGATAAAGGTCTGCCAGAGCCAGATCAGCAGCATCGCACCCAGAACCGCGCCGACCAGTCCGCCCAGCAGTCCCATGGCCGTGGCGATGAAGCGCAGGATCAGCCCGCCGATCAGGGCCCCCGCGATGCCGATCGCCATCGTGGTCGGAATATCCGCATCGATGCGCATCAGCCGCGTGGCCAGAAACCCCGCCGCCGCGCCCACGATGATGAGTGCCACGATCACCATGGCCTACCTCCTGCGCCAATGGGTCGGCACGATGATCAACGCGCCGACCGAGCTCAGGATCGCATCCACGCCCGGCGTGCCGAATTTCACCCCGAACATGATCCGCACGAAGTAGAACAGGAACGCCCCGCCCACGCAGATGATGATGGACTGCAGGTAACCGTTCTGCGTAAATCCCGATTTTTCAGACGCATAGCCCACGATCCCGGCAATCACGACCGTACCGATCAGCATGGGAAACATGGGATGTCCTCCGTCAGAGCCGCGTGCCGCGCGGGATCGGATACCCGCGCAGGAAATCCCTGGCATCCTGCGCTCGCGCGCCCGCACGTTGCAAGCGCAAAAGCCGCACCGCACCCTGCCCGCAGGCGACCGTCAGCGCATCGTCCAGAACCTCGCCCGGCGCACCGCAGCCGTGGCCCATGCGCGATCCCAGCAGCTTCAGGCGATGACCGTCATGCTCGGTCCAGGCCCCCGGAAACGGGCTGAGCCCGCGGATATGCCTGTCCACCTCTTCGGCACGCCAGGCCCAGTCGAGCCGCGCCTCGCTCTTGTCGATCTTCCCGGCATAGGTCACGCCCGCGTCGGGCTGTGGCACCGGCTCGAGCCTGTCCAGCTGCCCCAGCGCCTTCACGATCAGCGCCGCCCCCATTGCGCTCAGCCGGTCGTGCAGCGCGCCCGTGGTCTCCTGCGCGCCGATGGGCGTGGCCTGTCGCAAGAGCACCGGCCCGGTGTCGAGCCCGGCCTCCATCTGCATGATGCACACGCCGGTTTCCGCGTCGCCCGCCATGATGGCCCGGTGAATGGGTGCCGCGCCGCGCCAGCGTGGCAAAAGGCTCGCGTGGATGTTCAGGCACCCGCGCGCGGGGGCGTCCAGCACCGCGCGCGGCAGGATCAGCCCATAGGCCACCACCACCGCCACATCCGCCCTGAGTGCCGCGAACGCGGCCTGTTCGGAAGCGTCCCCGAGGCTGACCGGACAGCGAACCTCCAGCCCCAGCGCCTCGGCCCGCGCCTGCACCGGGCTGGGACGGTCCTTCTTGCCACGCCCGGCGGGGCGCGGCGGCTGGGAATAGACGGCACAGACCTCGTGCCCGGCCGCGACCAGCGCATCCAGAACCGGCACGGAAAACGCCGGCGTCCCCATGAAGATCACCCGCATCGCGCACTCATCCCGTTGAATCCGGAAGAATATGTGCGGAACATGTTCCAATCCCACAATGTCATCAGGTGCAGTTTCACGCCTTGCGCGCCCTGCGCAAGAGCATATCGCGTCTGACCTTGCTCAGATGGTCGAAATACATGCCCCCCGCCAGATGGTCGATCTGGTGCTGTACGCTCGTGGCCCACAGACCAACGAAATCCTGCTCGACCACGGCGCCATCGGCGTTGCGAAAGCGCACCGTGACGGCCCGCGGGCGCCTGATCCGGGCCGATACGCCGGGCAGGTTGGGGCTGGCCTCATCATGGGCGCGCAACTCCGTGCTGGCATGAAGCAGTTCGGGGTCGGCCATCCGGATGACCCGGCCGCGCGTGTCGCTGGCATCGACGACCGCCAGGCGCAGCATCACGCCTATCTGAGGCCCTGCGAGCCCCACGCCCGGCATCGCCTCCATGGTGTCGATCATGTCCTGCCAGTGGCTGCGGATTTCATCGGTGATCTCGCCCACATCCGCGGCGCGGGTTCTCAGACGCGTGTCGGGCCAGGGCAGGCAGTGCCGTACGGCCATCCGCTCAGGCCCGCGCCATTTCGCGCTTCAGCTTGACCATGCGGCGGGTGATCAGCTGCCGCTTCATGGCACCGATGTAATCGATGAAGAGCTTGCCATCGAGATGATCGATCTCGTGCTGCACGCAGGTGGCCCAGAGCCCGTCGAATGTCTCGGTGCGTTCCTTGCCGTCAAGGTCCATCCAGCGCACATCGACCACCTTCGGGCGCGTCACCTCGGCGAACTGCTCGGGGATCGACAGACAGCCCTCCTCATAGACATTGGTCTCGTCGGACGCGGCCAGGACCTCGGGGTTCACCATCACCACGGGGCGCGGCGGCAGGTCCTCGTCCTTGTCGCAATCCATCACGATCAGCCGGTCGAGGATGCCCAGCTGCGGCGCCGCCAGACCGATGCCCGGCGCGTCATACATCGTTTCCAGCATGTCCGCCGCAAGGCTGCGCAGATCATCGCTGAGATCGGGCACCGGCGCACAGACCTTCTTGAGGCGCGGGTCGGGATGGATGAGGATGGACCGTTTCATGCCGGGTGATTTAGGCCATCACAGGCGCGCGCGCAACGCCCCTTGCGCCCGGGCCGTATATGGCTAGCTTGCCACCCGCAACAGCCGGAGACCCGCGCCATGAATTTCGACGAGATCACCGACCGCCGTGGCACCCGCTCCTCCAAATGGGACGGCATGGCCGCATTCACAGGCGTCACCGCCCCCGACGCGCTGGCCATGTGGATCGCGGATATGGATTTCGCCGCGCCGGACTTCTTGCAGGATGCGGTGCGCGGGATGCTGGAGGTGGGCAATTACGGCTATTTCGTCGGCATGGACGAGATGTTCGAGGCGGTCTGCTGGTGGATGCGCACGCGCCATGGCTGGGACGCACAGCCGGGCTGGATCCTGCCCACCTACGGGCTGGGCAACGGCATCGCCATCTGCATACAGGCCTTCAGCGACCCCGGGGACGCGGTGGCCTTCTTCACGCCGGTCTATCACGAGTTCACCTCCAAGGTCCGCAAATCGGGCCGCGAGGTGCGGGAACTGCCGCTGGTCATTCGCGACGGCGTATATCACATGGATTTCGACGACTACGACGCGCGGATGACCGGCTCGGAAAAGGTGCTGCTGCTGTGCTCGCCGCACAATCCCGCGGGGCGGCTCTGGACCCGGGACGAATTGCGCGCCGTGGCCGATTTCTGCGACCGCCATGACCTCGTGCTGATCTCGGACGAAGTCCACCACGATCTGGTGAACCCCGGTGAAACGCATATCCCGCTGCCGCTTGCCGCGCCCGGGGCCGTGGCGCGCACGGTGATGCTCGCCTCGTCATCCAAGACATTCAACACCGCGGGCGGCCGCCTGGGCTGCGTGATCATCCAGGACGAGACCCTGCGCGCGCGCTTTGCCGCTATGTACCGCGCCCTCGACATCAATCCCAACCTGCTGGGCGCGCGGCTGACCCAGGCCGCCTATTCGCCCGCGGGGGCCGAGTATGTGGACACGCTCAGAGCTTACATCGCTGAAAACCAGAGGGTTTTCATGGACGGCATCGGCGCGCTGCCGGGGCTGCGGGTCATGCCGATGCAATCCACCTATCTGGCCTGGGTCGATTTCGACGGCACCGGGATGGACATGGAGGAGGTCCTGCGCCGGGTGCGCGACGAGGCGCGTATCGCGCCCTCGGTCGGCGCCGATTTCGGCACCGGCGGCGAGAGCTTCCTGCGTTTCAACCTGGGCACGCAGCGCGCGCGCGTCGTCGAGGCGGTCGAGCGTATGCAGGCGGCCTTTTCGGACCTGCAATGATCCGGCACCTGGCACGGCTTCTGATCCTTGTGCTGCTGGTGGTGGCCGCGGTGGCGGTGTGGCGCCTCTATGGCCCGCGCCCGCCTGTGCCGGCACCGGCACCCGCCCCCCTGACCGAACGGATCGACCTGATCGAGCTGGACAAATCCGAGCGCCGTCTCACGGTCTACAGGAACGGCGCGGCGCTGCGCAGCTACCAGGTGGCGCTTGGCTTTGCGCCCGATGGGGACAAGGTGCAGGAGGGCGACGGGCGCACGCCCGAAGGCGAATTCGTGATCGACCGCCGAAATCCCGAAAGCAGCTTTCACCTGTCGCTGGGCATCGACTATCCGCAACCCGAGGACACCGCGCGCGCGGCGGCGCTGGGCGTCTCGCCGGGGGGCGACATCTTCTTTCACGGTCAGGCCAATCTCCTGAGCCATATCGAGCGGCGCAAGGGCGACTGGACAGCAGGCTGCATCGCGCTGACCAATGCCGAGATCGAGGATCTGTGGCGCGTGACGCAAATTGGCACGCGGGTGGTGATCCGGCCCTGAGTGCCGCGGCCTTTGGCTGGGGTCAGGACCACAAGAGCGGGCGGTCAGGCCGGGAAACCCGCCGTTCTGCACCCCGGTGCGCGCCAAATTTCGGATCCGGTTCGCTCAGATCTCCACAGGGCGCTCGAAGCCCAGCAGAGCCACGGGGGCATCCTCGGCGCGTTCGAAATCGACCGGCTGGGTGACGCCCGCATCGGTCATGCGCTTCATCTCGTACTGCACCTCGCCCGGTTGCCCCACCGAGGCCACGATCAGGCAGCGCGCCAGATGGCACGGGCCGTCATAGAGGTCCACCAGCCCGCGCAAGAGCGGAGCGTCCTCGGCCTCCATCGCGAAACCGCCTTCCCAGGCGCGCAGCACCGGGTGCACGTCCTCGCCCACATGCACGCTCAGCCGCGACGAGCGCCGCAGCGCCGCCTTGCGGGCGCGGTCCAGCCCCTCCTGAACGTCCTTTGGCAAAAACGTGACCATCATCAGGCCCCTTTGTGGCGCAAGTCCTGGGCGAAAAGGTCAACGATTCCGTGACAAAGTCAAGAAAATCGCCGGAAACGACCTGTTTCGCGGCCTTGTGTGTCGCCTTGATGCGTCAACCCGCGGGTTGCGTCGCGGGCAGGAACCACACCGCGCAGACCTGTCCGCCGCCGCCATGATCGCCCATGAAGACGCCGTCGGCATGGGACAGGTAGGCGGCGATCGCCAGATAGTCCCCGACCTGATCGGGGCCCATCTCGCCGCCGCGCGACAACAGGTCGTCGATCATCTGCCGGTCGCCATAGCGCTGCACGGCCCAGGCCGCCTGCTGCAAGGGGACGGGCACCGACGGATGCCCCCAGCCCCACATGAAACTGCCGTCATCGGCATAGGTTCCCACCACCTGCGTGGCGACCTGCTGCGTACCGTCGGGCAGATCCAGCCGCAGCACACCGTTTTCCATGTCCAGTTCAAAGCCGCAGACCGCCTCCATCCGGGCCGCCAGCCCCCCGCGCCCCTGCACCGTGGCCAGATACGCGCGCGCCTCACGGGTCAGCTTGCGATAACTGCCGGGAATTTTGCGGACCCCCTCATCGGCCTTGCGGTTGACGAACTCGGTCAGGAAATCGCGCATGTCCATGCTCATGATCGGGGCCTTTCACGTGGGTTCGCGCACCCGATCACCGACGCCCTCTCCCTGTCAAGCACCGGCGTCTCGGGCATCACGCGCATCACCCCGATTGCGCGTAATGCGCCACCATGGCGGTCAGGTCCTCGGGCGGCATGTCCGATTGCAGAAAGGCCCGCGCGTTGGCATTGATGGAAAAGATCGACCCGTCCGAGAAAAACGACGTGTTCGTGACAAAGACGATCTGCGTGTCGGGATGCCGGAAACCGGCATAGTCGGCCACCGCCAGGGCGCTGCCCTGCCGCAGCACCAGGTCCAGCACCAGAACGTCGAACCGCCGGGTCTGAAGCGCCTTGATCGCACCGTTCTGATCCTGCACCAGCCGGGCGTTCATATCCTGGCGCAGCATGTGTCGCTGCCACAGCTCACCCAGATTCGGATCGCTCTCGACGATCAGTATGTCCATGCGTCCCCCGTGCGCCTTGAGGCTGGCCTCTGACCAACCTGCCTTCTTCTACAGCGCGGACCGTTCTTTCGCCACAAAAGGTTAACAATGGCTTAATGCGCGCGCAGGCCCGCCGATGAACGCCTCACGCCACCACCCGCCCGGATGCAAACCCCGCTTGTCTCGGGCCGCGAATTCCGCTTCAAGGAGGCCGCAGTCCAGCGTGAAAGGGCAGATGCATGAGGACCGGAGCCGCAACCGCCCAGAACACGGCCCCGAACGCGCGGCCCAGGCGCGATCACGCCGGCGGGCCGGATGCGGCCGTCGCGATACATGGCGGCACACGGGCGGGCGAAGACGTCACCCATCGCGCCCGGCTCGACGCGCTCATGACCCGCGCCGAAGCTGCGGCGCGGGACAGCACGCCGCTCTTCCGGCTCCATGACACGGATGATGCGGCCACCCGGCAGGACCGGCGGGCCCGCGCCCATATCCGGTCACGCATCTTTCCCTGTTCCGACCGCTGGCGGCACCTCGCCCGGCCCGGGCCGGGCGGATGGGACCGGATCGAGGCCGCGTCATGAGCACGCTCGGCATTCTCACCCTCGCGCTCGTCCTCGATGCCCTGCTGGGCGAGCCGCGCTGGCTCTGGTCGCGCGTGGCGCACCCGACGGTGCTGATGGGGCGCGCGGTCGGCGCGCTGGACCGGCGGCTCAACACCGGGCCGCTCAGACGCCTCAACGGGATCATCGCCACGACCGTTCTGGCGCTCGGCGCCATCGCCCTGGGCCTGGTGCTGGCACAGCTCGGCGGGCTTGTTTCCGTGCTCGTGGTGGCAGTTCTGCTGGCCCAGCGCTCGCTCGTCACCCATGTCCGCGCCGTGGCCGAAGGCCTGCGCATGTCCCTCCCCGAGGGCCGGCGGCAGGTGGCGCTGATCGTGGGCCGCGACACCGCGGCAATGGATGCGCCCGCGGTTTCCCGCGCCGCCATCGAGAGTGCCGCCGAGAACTTTTCGGACGGGGTCATCGCGCCCGCCTTCTGGTTTGCCGTGGCGGGGCTGCCGGGCATCGTGCTCTACAAGGCGGTCAACACCGCCGACAGCATGATCGGCCACCGCACCGCACGGTTCGAACAATTCGGCTGGGCGGCGGCCCGGCTGGACGATGTGCTCAACGTGATACCCGCCCGGCTCACCGCGCTTCTCATCGCGGCGCTGCACGCGGGGCTCGGCCAATGGCGCGCCATTGCCGGGGATGCCCGCCGGCACCGCTCGCCCAATGCCGGCTGGCCCGAGGCCGCCATGTCCCGCGCCCTCGGTGTGGCCCTTTCGGGTCCGCGCTCCTATGCGGGCGAGATGCGCGACTTCCCATTCGTGAACCCCCAGGGCACCCGCGCGGCCTCTGCTTCGGACATAGAGGCAAGCACCCGCGTCCTCTGGCGCAGCTGGGCCGGTTTCCTCGGGCTCGCGGCCCTCTTGGCAGTTGTCTTGGGCTGATCGCGCCACTACGGTTCGTCCATTGCAACCAACGGGATAGATCATGCGCCTTGCCAGTTTTCTGACCGCCGCCCTCACCAGCCTCGCCACCCCTGTACTGGCCCAGGGCTGCGGCGGGTCGTTTTCGGGCTTCGTGAGTGGCCTCAAGGCCGAAGCGGTGACGCGCGGCCATGCCCAATCCAGCGTCGAGCGGTTCTTTGCCTCGGTCCGCCAGGACAGCGCGGTGCTCAGGGCCGACCGCGCGCAGGGCGTCTTTCAGAGACCCTTCACCGAATTCGCCCGGCGGCTGATCAGCTCCGGCCGCCTCAACACCGGTCGCGCCAAGGGCAAGCAATACGACGCGATCTTCGACCGGATCGAGGCGCAGTTCGGTGTCTCGCGCGGGGTGCTCCTGGCCTTCTGGGCCTTCGAGACGGATTTCGGCGGCTACCAGGGCGATTTCAACACCCTGAACGCGCTGGTGACGCTCAGCCATGACTGCCGCCGGCCCGAGCTTTTCCGCCCGCAGATATTTGCGGCGCTCGAACTCTATGAGCAGGGCAATTTCGACCCCCGCCGGACCACCGGCGCCTGGGCGGGCGAGATCGGCATGGTCCAGATGCTGCCCCGCGACATCATCGTGAACGGCGTGGATGGCGATGGCGACGGCAAGGTGTCCCTGAAGACATCCGCCCCGGATGCGCTCATGTCGGGCGGCAAGATGCTGGCCAATCTCGGCTGGCGCGCGGGCGAGCCGTGGTTGCAGGAGGTCGCCGTACCTGCCGATCTCGACTGGTCACAGACCGGCCTCAGGACCCGCAAACCCGCCTCCGAATGGGCCGCGCTCGGCGTCACGCCCCGCCATGGCCGGATCGCGGGCGACCTTCCGGCGTCGATCATCCTGCCCGAGGGCCGCAAGGGCCCGGCCTTCCTCGCCTACCCCAATTTCAGCGTCTATTTCGAGTGGAACCAAAGCTTCACCTACGTGCTGACAGCCGCCTATTTCGCCAACCGGCTTCAGGGCGCTCCGGTTTTCACAAGCGGCGCCCCCGAACCGGGCCTTTCGGGCGGCCAGATGAAAGAGCTGCAACGCAGGCTCCAGGCGCGCGGCTATGACGTGGGCAAGATCGACGGCATTCTTGGTGCCGGCACCCGGGCGGCTGTGCAGGACATGCAAAAGGTGCTCGGCCTGCCCGCCGATGCCTGGCCGACACGGGCGCTTTTGTCGAGACTCTGAGGCCCCTGCGGCGCATCGGGTGGCTCAAACGCGCCGGTGGGGGCCGTCGCCAAGCCAGGCCCGGGACGGCCGGGCGGGACATCTCCGGCCTGCTCCGGCACTGGCGAATGTGCAAAACTCAAACCTTCGCACCGTTACCGTCAGGTCCGCTGAAATTCCCCACAGACGCGATACCGATGCGATACCGACGTAATACCGACGTTCTGTTCTGTGGGTATTGAATGCGTTAACCTTTGCTCAGGCGAGGTCTCAGGCGACCAGCGCCTCGGCCTTCTTGAGGTCCACCGACACCAGCTGAGACACCCCCTGCTCGGCCATGGTGACACCAAAGAGACGGTCCATCCGGCTCATTGTCACGGCGTTGTGGGTGATGATCAAGAACCGCGTTTCCGTACGGCGGCACATCTCGTCCAACAGGTCACAGAACCGCCCCACATTGGCATCATCCAGAGGCGCATCCACCTCGTCGAGCACACAGATCGGCGCAGGGTTGGCCAGGAATACCGCAAAGATCAGCGCCAACGCCGTCAGGGTCTGCTCGCCCCCGCTCAGCAGGCTCAGGGTGGCCAGCTTCTTGCCCGGCGGCATACACATGATCTCAAGGCCGGCCTCCAGCGGGTCGTCGCTCTCGACCATCACGAGGTTGGCCTCGCCTCCGCCGAACAAATGTTTGAAAAGAATTGCAAAATTGATATTCACCTGCTCGAACGCGGTCAACAGCCGCTCGCGCCCCTCGCGGTTCAGCGACGCAATGCCCGAGCGCAAAGTCCGGATCGCCTCTTCCAGATCGGTCTTTTCCGAGACCAGGGTGTCATGCTCTTCCTGAACCTCCCGCGCGTCCTCTTCCGCGCGCAGATTCACCGCGCCCAGCGCATCACGCTGCCGCTTCAGACGGTTCACATCCGCCTCGATCGCATCCGCATCCGGCATGTCGTCAGGCGAGGCATCGAGCGTTTCCAGGAGCTTGTCCGGCGTGGTTTCCTGCTCTTCCTCGATCCGGTGCGTCGCCTGGGCCCGCGCCTCTGCCGCCGCGTCCCGCCGGGCCTCTGCCGCCGCCCGGGCCTCGCGCGCCTCACCCGCGGCGCGTTCCGCGTCCCGTTCGGCCTCCGCCGCCTTGCGCAGCGCCCCTTCGCCGGCGCTCAGGGCATCCGCCGCCGCCGCCTTGCGCGCCTCGGCCTCAGTGATCTTTGCGGCCAGCTCGGCCCGGGTTCCGGCCAAGGCCTCGGGCGCGGCCTGCGCCTCGTCCAGAGCGGCCTCGGATGCGGTCTTGCGCTCGGCCAGTTCGGCGCTTCTTTTCTCAGCGGTTTCAAGGCGATGCCGCCAGCCGCTCAGTTCCTTGGTAACCTCCTGCGCGCGCCTCAGACGGGCCTCGCCCTCGCGCCGCAGCTCGTCATGGGCCGAGCGCCGCGACATCATCGCGATCCGCGCCGCCTCCATGGTCATGCGCGCGTCCTCAACCTCGGCCCGCGCCGCCTCCAGATCGCCGAGATCCTTCAGCCCTGCCTCGGCTTCGGTGGCCTGCGCCCGGGCCGCCATCGCCTCGTCCTCATGCCGCGTCACGGCCAGCCCCAGCGCCTCGAGCCGCGACTGCGCGAGGTTGCGGTCGGCCTCGGCCCGGCTCAGCGCGCGATTGGCCTCGTTGAGCGCAATATCCGCCGCCTTGCGTGCGGTCCGCGCCTCGGCATCGGCCTCGGTCAGGGCCTTCAGTCGCGCGGTCAGCGTCTCGTGGGCCTGCCGCGCCCCGTCCGCCCGCGCCGTGGCATGGGCGAGCAATTGTTTCAATTCTTCCAGACGGTTGAGTTGCTCCAGACGCAGGGCCGCCGCCGAAGGCGCCTCTTCGGCCCAGGCGCGAAACCCGTCCCAGCGCCACAGGTCGCCCGCCGGGCTGACCAGCCGCTGGCCGGGCTTCAGCTGCGGCTGCAGATGCGGTGCATCCTCGGGCTCGATCACCCCCACCTGGCTCATCCGGCGCGCCAGAACATCGGGCACCGAGACGTGATGCGCGATCGACTGCACGCCCCCCGGCAGGGGCTGATGCGTGTCATAATCGGGCAAGAGCGCCCAGCCCGAGGGGCCATCCGCCTCGACCTCGGGGGCACGCAGATCATCGGCCAGAGCAGCGCCCAGCGCCTTCTCGAACCCCTGCTCCACCTGCAGGCGGTCCAGGATTTGCCCGCCCTCGCCTGTGTCGCGATCCACCAGCCGCGCCAGCGCAGACACCTCGGCGCTCAGCGCGTTGACCTCGCCCTCGGCCTCCGAGCGTTCGGCCCGCGCATCCGCCTCGCGCGCCTGCGCCTCGGCCCGCGCCTCGTCGGCGGCCACCAGCGCGGCCTCGGCATTGCGCGCCGCATCCTGCGCTGCACGCTCGGCCACGGTCGCGGCCTCGAAATCCACTCCGGCCTTGTCGACGGCCTGGCGCGAGGTCGCCTGCGCAGCGCGTGCCCGTTCGGCCTCGGCCTCGGATTTCTCCAGCGTCTTGCGGCTGTCCTCCATGAGGCGTTGCGCCGACTGGTGCCGGGCTGCCAGACGCGCCACATCTTCTGTCAGGGTGCTTAGCGCCGTTTCGCGGTCCTGCAGGACCGATGCGGCCTCGGTCGCGGCCTCAAGCGCTGCGTCCAGCCGGTCCTCGTGGCCCTCGCCCGCGCGGGCCAGTTCGCCCGCCTCCCAGTCCAGCCGTTCGATGGTCTCGCCGGCATCCCGGTTCAGCGCCGCCTCGCGCTCCATGTCGTTCGTCAGTTGCACGATCCGCGCCTCAAGCGTGGCAATCCGGTCGCGCGCCGCCGCCTCCTGATCGCTCAGCGTGTCCAGCTGAACCTGCAATCGCTGCAACACCGCCGCCGCAATCGCCTCTTGCTCGCGCAGGGGCGGCAGGGCGCTCTCGGCGGCCTCGCGCGCCTTGGCGCTTTCGCGGGCGGCGGTCTCGGCCCGGGCGGCGGCGGTCGTGCGTTCGCGCAAGGCCTCCTCGGCCCGCGCCATGGCCTCATCCGCCTCCTTCCAGCGACGATAGAGCAGCAGCCCCTCGGCCCGCCGCAGATCCTCCCCGATCGAGCGGTAGCGCGCCGCCTGCCGGGCCTGCCGGGCGAGCTGCGCCAGCTGGTTGGCCAGTTGTTCGATCACGTCATCGACCCGCGTCAGGTTCGTCTCGGCCCCCCTGAGCTTGAGTTCCGCCTCGTGCCGCCGCTGGTAGAGCCCGGAGATGCCCGCCGCCTCTTCGAGGATCCGCCGCCGCGCCTTGGGCTTGGCGTTGATCAACTCGCTGATCTGCCCCTGCCGCACCAGCGCGGGGCTGTGCGCGCCCGTCGAGGCGTCGGCAAAGAGCATCTGCACGTCCCGCGCCCGCACGTCCTTGCCATTGACCTGATAGGCGCTGCCCACGTCGCGGGTGATACGCCGGACGATCTCCAGGTTGTCGCTGTCATTGAACCCGGCCGGAGCGAGGCGCTCACCGTTATCAATCTGTAAACCGACTTCTGCGAAGTTCCGTGCGGGTCGGCTGGCGGCACCTGCAAAGATCACGTCCTCCATCCCGCCGCCGCGCATCGCGGTGGGCCGGTTCTCGCCCATCACCCAGCGCAGCGCCTCAAGAAGGTTCGACTTGCCACAGCCATTGGGCCCGACAACGCCGGTCAGCCCGTCGGAAATGATCAGGTCCGTCGGGTCCACGAAGCTCTTGAAGCCGGTCAGTCTGAGTTTGGAAAAATGCAAGGGTCCGCGCGCTGCCTGCCTGTTTTGCCCCGAAGGAATGTCCTGACGCCGGTGATTCCGGTCTGAGTGCCGCAATCTGACGAAGCCGGGCCGGACCTGTCAACGACAAACCCCATCATATGGCCTTTTCCCGCGAGTTATCCACAAGATATTGGCACGTTCGGCAAATCGCGGCGATGTCGGATTCCGTCGCTCTTGCTTCGGATTGTGGCTTGACGGCATTTGGTCCGGGCTGTCATAGCTGAGCCGACAGCTACGGTCCCGAGGGACCACGAAGGAGACAGCCCATGACGACCCTCGTTCAGTCCTTTTCCACATCCACCGTCGTCCCCGCCTTTGTGGCGCTATTTCTGGGCGTTGGCATTGTTGCCGTTTCAGGCCATGTTCAGGCTGGTGTCCTGCATGACGCCGCACATGACGTGCGTCACGCCAACGGATTCCCCTGCCACTGAGGTCCCTGCCCCATAGGGCACATAAATCCGAGGACGAAACCATGACGGCGCGCATCCTGACCTGCGGCCTTTTCGCGGGCTTTCTGGCTGGTTTGCTGGGGGCCGTGCTCCAGTTCGTCTTTGTCCAGCCTTTGCTTTTGCACGCCGAACTCTATGAGAGCGGCGAACTGATCTACGACGCCGCAAAAGGCGCGCCGGTGGTGGTTGATGTGGCCGGGCTCGAGCTTGTGCGCAACGCGCTTTCGGCGCTCTTCATGGCGCTGACCTACGTGGGTTTTGGCCTGGTCCTGATGGCTCTGATGAGCATGGCCTCCGACCGCGGTTTCGTGATCAGCGCGCGCTCGGGGCTCATGTGGGGGCTCTGCGGCTTCATTGCAGTGCAATTCGCACCGGCCGTTTCGCTGCCCGCCGTCGTGCCCGGAATGGCCTCCGCCGAGGTCGCCCCGCGCCAGATCTGGTGGATCGCGACCGTGGCGACCTCCGGCGTTGGCCTCGCGCTTCTGGCCTTTTCGCGTTCGCCGGTGGCCTGGGTGATTGCCGCCGCCGTGATCCTCGCCCCGCATGTGATAGGCGCGCCGCGGCCGCAACTGTACTCCGGCCCCCTGCCGCCGGAACTGGCGTCGCTCTTTGCCACGCGCTCGCTGGGTGTGGGGGCAGCCACCTGGACCGTGCTGGGCGCGCTCGCCGGTTATTTCTGGCAACGCGAGGCCACGCAGGCCCATGACGGAGTTGCCCAGCGCCACTGACGGACCATGGGCGCGCCGGTGGCCCGCGCGCGCCTCGTCCACATTCGCAGCCCCGGCGCTGACGCCCCCCACAGCGCGGCCCGGAGGCCACGATGCCCAAGACCCTCGCTTTCCTCCTGATCGGCCTCTTCTTCGGCAGCGGCTTCGGTTTTCTCGCGGCCGTGAGCAGCGGGGCCCAACTGCCAGGCGATGATCACGGTGGCTCGGATGCTGCGCATGATGACACCGCCCGTGACGCGGGCGACGGGGTCCATGCGGGCATGAACCATGCCACGCTGACCGAGGCCGGAATGCCCGCGCCGGTCATCACCCTCACCCTGAGCGAGGACGGTCCGCAAAGCCGGAACCTGCATATCGGCGTCACCGATTTCACCTTTGACCCGCAGGGGGTGAACGGCCCGCATGTGCCGGACCGGGGCGACGCGCGTATCTATGTGAACGGCGTCAAGATCGCCCGCACCTATTCCCCCTGGTTCCACCTTTCCGCCCTGCCGGCGGGAGAGAGCGATATCCGCGTCACCCTCAACGCCAATGACCACAGCCAACTGGCCACGGATGGCGTGCCTATCGAAGCCACGACCCGGCTGATAATCGAATGACCCGCGCGCCTCTGATCATCGAGCCCGGCGACCCGCTGGCCGCGGGACCCAGGGCGCTCCTGCAGGCAAGCCACGATCTGATGCGTGCGGAATTTCCGCCCGAAGACAACTACTTCCTGGATTTCGAGGCCCTCAAGAGCGCCCATGTGCATTTTTTTATCGCCCGGCGCGGGGATCAGGTGCTGGGCACCGGCGCGCTGGCCGAAATGGACGGTTACGGCGAGGTGAAGTCGATGTTCTGCGCCCATGAGGCCCGCGGCCAGGGCGTCGGCGACGCCATCCTGCGACAGCTTGAGGATCATGCCCGCAGCCTGGGCCTGCCGCTGCTGCGCCTTGAAACCGCAGAGCGCCTCTCGGCCGCCGTCCGCCTCTACGCGCGCCACGGATTTGCGCCCTGCGGCCGTTTCGGTGATTATCAACCCAACGACACCAGCTATTTCATGGAAAAGGCTCTCACATCCTGACCCCGATATGGGACGGCGGGCGGGGCGATGCCGCAGGCGAGCGCCGCACGACGCACACCCAGAAAGGACCCGCCATGCCCCTGACAGGACGCTGCCTCTGCGGCGCCGTGACCTACAGCGTCTCCCAGGCCCCGGACTGGACCGGCTATTGCCATTGTGACAGCTGCCGCCGCGCCTGCTCGGCACCGGTTGCGGTCTTCGTCTCGGTCCGCCGCGACGCCGTCCGATGGACCGGCGCGACACCAGCGGTCTACGAAAGCTCGCCGGGCGCGCGCCGCAGCTTCTGTTCCGCCTGCGGCACCCCCATGGCCTTCGAGGCCGACTGGTATCCAGGCGACATCCATCTCTACCCGGTCTCGCTCGACGACCCAACGCAGGTCCAGCCCACCGAACATGTCCATCACGAGGAACGCCTGCCCTGGTTCGACATCCGGGACGACCTGAAACGCACTGACGGCTTCGGCAGCGCGGGGCACAAAGCTCAGGAAGGATAGCAGATCATCTCGCCGAACCCGTCGATCACATAGTCAATCTCGCATTCGTAATGCGGTGCGACCCGGCGCGGCGGCGGCGCGCCCGGGCCGCAATCCAGCCGCGCCGTGATCATCGCCTGATCCCCGTCCAGCCCGGCAACCTCGCAACCGCTCACGCCCTCGATGGCCGCCACCGCGCTCACCGCCACGCTTTCGCGGTTCGGGGCCCAGCGCGTGTTGACCCGCACGGCTTCGGCCCTCAGCCCCTTCACCCGCACGTCAAAGACGCTGCCCGCCACGCTGACCCGCGTCGCCTCGACCCCGCGATAGTCGGCACCGGGCATGTCGCAGCCCGCCAGCAACCCCCCCGCGAATAGCACCATCCATCTCATGCCCGCAGCGTGCACGAAAACCGGTTAACAAACCCTTGCGCCCATCCCGGCCAGCTCTCAAACTCCGCAAAACTCAAGCTGGAGAAGCACATGCCCAGAACCCGCGTCCTCACCGAATTCGGCATGGGCACCTCGCTGCGCCGCATGGACTATACCGAGGCCGCGCGCCGCGCCCTCAAGGATGCGCTCTGGCACAATTCCATCAACATGGCCGAGCTCTTCGGCCTTCCCAGGGAGGCGATGCTGATCGAAGTGGAGATTGCCGTGCAGAACCCCGGTGCCGTCGATTGCGAGGCGTTGAAATCCGTCTTTCCCTATGGCCGGATCAACGTCACGGCAGGCCATGGCGGACTTGATGTGCCGCGCCCGGACGGCCATCCGACGATCATTGCCAATGCCGCCATCTCGGTGAGCTTCGACATGACGAAAACCGGAGAGAGCGCCAATGGCTGATCAACGCTTCATCATCGAAATGGGCATGGGCAACGACCTGCACGGGATGGACTACCAGAAGGCCGCCACGCGCGCCATCGAGGACGCGATCCGCCATTCCACCCTGCCGATCTTTGCCGCCACCGGGATCGACCCGGCCGAAATGCGCGTGCAGGTCACCATAGGCGTGCAGGAGCCCGAACATCTCGACACCGAGGCGCTCGCCTCGCGCCTGCCACGTGGCCGCGCCTCGGTCCGGGCGGTCAAGGGCGGCCAGAACGTGACCCACCCCGACACCGGCGAAACCCTGGTCATTGCCACCGCCGCGGTCGAGGCCTTCCTGCCCAACCAATCCGCCAACTGGCGCGCCGGCTGAGACGCGCCGGCCCGGCATTCAGATTGAACGGGCGCGCGGGCGGGTGCCAAGGCGGCGCTTGTCCCCCGGACAGACTGGTCATATGATTTGACCAGTTCAAGAGGTCCGCCATGCCCTTTCACAAAGTCGCCCCCGAAAAACTCGCCTCTGCCGTCACCCGCCAGATCGAGCTGCTGATCCTGCGCGGCATCCTGCGCCCCGGCGAGCGCCTGCCGGCCGAACGGGACCTCGCCGACCGCATGGGCGTCTCGCGCCCGTCCCTGCGCGAAGCCGTGGCCGAGCTTCAGGACAAGGGGCTTCTGACCTCGCGCGCAGGCGCGGGCATCTTCGTGGCGGATGTTCTGGGCAATGCCTTCTCTCCCGCGCTGATCCGGCTCTTTTCGGGTCATGACGAAGCGGTCTTTGACTACATCGCCTTTCGCCGCGACCTCGAAGGGCTCGCCGCCGAGCGCGCCGCGCGCCATGCCTCCGAGACCGATCTCAAGGTGATCCAGACCATCTTCGACAAGATGGCCGCCGCCCACCTCAAGACCAATCCCGAGACCGAGGCACAGCTTGACGCCGAGTTTCACCTCTCGATCATCGAGGCCAGCCATAACGTCGTGATGCTGCATATGATGCGCTCGATGTTCCAGATGCTGCGCGAGGGCGTCTTCTACAACCGCCAGATGATGTTTCGCCAGCGCACCACGCGCGACACCCTGCTCGACCAGCACCGCGCCATCAATGACGCCTTGCAGACCCGCGACGGCCCCGCAGCCCGCGCCGCCGTGGACGATCATCTGACATATGTTCAATTGGTGCTGCGCGATCTGCAGACCGCCGACCGGAACGAGACCATCGCCCGCCAGCGCCTCGAGCACGAAACCAGCCGCTGAAGCCGCTGCCCCGGTCCTGATATGGTCCTGATCCGGGGCCGACCCGGGGTCGCCTGCTCGCTCGCGTGCGGCTTAAATTTTACCAATTGATAAAATTTCAAAACCTGCTTTACTGGGCTGACGACTAGCCAACCCACGGAGCCAGCCCATGCGCCAAACCGCCCTGACCCCCGGGATCGTCGCCCACCGCCTGAGCGACGAGGATTATGCCGAGAATTTCGCGGACCTGCACCCGGCCCTGGATGCGCACGAGGCCGTCGTCGCGGCCGACCGGTGCTATTTCTGCCATGATGCGCCCTGCGTGACCGCCTGCCCGACCGACATCGACATCCCGCTCTTTATTCGCCAGATCGCCACCGGGACGCCCGAGGCGGCGGCGAAGACGATCTTCACCCAGAACATTCTGGGCGGCATGTGCGCCCGTGTCTGCCCCACCGAAACGCTGTGCGAAGAGGCCTGCGTGCGCGAAACCGCCGAGGGCAAGCCCGTTCTGATCGGGCAGTTGCAACGTTTTGCCACCGACACGCTGATGCAGGCGGGTGATCACCCGTTCCACCGCGCGGCCGCGACGGGCAAGCGCATCGCCGTTGTCGGTGCCGGCCCGGCCGGGCTGGCCTGTGCGCACCGGCTGGCCATGCATGGCCATGATGTCACGCTTTACGATGCGCACCCCAAGCCGGGCGGGCTGAACGAATATGGCATCGCCGCCTACAAGACCGTCGACGGTTTCGCCCGGGCCGAGGTGGACTGGCTGCTCGGGATCGGCGGCATCACCCTCGAGACAGGCCGGGCGCTGGGCCGCGATCTGTCACTCACCGAGCTGCGCGAGGGCTTCGACGCGGTGTTTCTCGGCATCGGGCTTGGCGCAGTGAATGCGCTGGGCCTGGAGGGCGAGGACAAGGAGGGCGTGAGGGATGCGGTGGATTTCATCGCCGACCTGCGCCAGGCCGAGGACGTGGCATCCCTGCCCGTGGGCCGCGACGTGGTGGTGATCGGCGGCGGCATGACGGCGGTGGACGCCGCGGTACAGGCCAAGGCGCTGGGCGCCTTGAACGTCACGCTTGTCTATCGCCGCAGGCGCGACCGGATGAACGCCAGCGTCTTCGAACAGGACCTCGCGGCCTCTCGCGGGGTGCATATCGTCACCAATGCGCAACCCGTCGCGATCCACGGCAACGGAGCCGTGCGCGAGATCGAATTCGAATACACCGATGACGACCTGACCCCGACGGGCCAGACCGTCCGCCTGCCTGCCGATCAGGTCTTCAAGGCCATCGGGCAGTCGCTTGAGGGTGACGCCCTCCCCGCGCTGGAGGGTCGCAAGATCGCCGTGACCGGCGCAGGCCGCACCTCGATTGCGGGCGTCTGGGCGGGCGGCGACTGTGCTGCGGGCGGCGACGACCTCACCGTGACGGCTGTCGCCGAAGGGCGCGACGCCGCGATGGATATCCACGCCGCGATCTCGGGATGATATGATACAATGGGTCGTGTCCAACAGGATTGGGAGACTTCAATGACCCTCGAGTCGGATGTTGCACAGCATTACGCGACCGGCGATTTGCTCGACCGGATCGATGCCGCGCTTTCGCAAGCCATGGCCGATCCCGCCCATCTCACGATCGACGACCTGAAACCCGTTGACGAGTTTCACACCGCCGGAATCGAATCGACGAGCGCACTTCTCGACCAGCTCGACATCGACGCGGGCATGGTCGTCTATGACCTCGGCTGCGGCATCGGCGGCACCGCGCGTCATATCCTGCACCGCTACGGCGCGCGGGTGGAAGGGGTGGACCTGACCGAACACTATGTCCTTGCCGGGCGCGGCCTGAACGACCGGTTGGGGCTGGGCGAGGCCATCCGCCTGCACCAGGGCTCGGTCTTGTCGTTACCATGGGACAGCGAAAGCGCCGATCTGGTGACGATGTTCCATGTGGGCATGAACATTGCCGACAAGCCCACCCTGTTCGAGCAGGCCGCGCGGGTGCTCAAGCCCGGCGGGTGCTTCGCGCTTTTCGATGTCATGCGCGGCGAGAACGCCGAGCCGCTGGCCTTCCCTGTGCCCTGGGCGGATCATGCCGCGATCAGCCATGTGGAGCCACCCGGAATCTATCGCCGCGCCGCCCATGCCGCGGGCCTGCAGGAAACGTCCGAGCGGGACCGAAGCGAGTTCGCGATCCACTATTTCGACCGCGTTTTCCGCATGATCGCCGCCAAGGGTGCCCCGCCCCTGGGCATTCATCTTCTGATGTCGGGCGACCCGTCGGAGAAACTCGGGAACTTCGTCAGCAACCTCAAGACGGGCCGCGTCGCACCCACCGAGATGATCTTCCGCAAGCCGAACAAACCTTGAACCGATAGGGAGGCCCCGAAATGGCTGATCTGACAAGCACCTTCATCGGGATCACATCCCCCAATCCGTTCTGGCTCGCCTCCGCGCCGCCCACCGACAAGGAATACAATGTCCGCCGTGCCTTTGAGGCCGGTTGGGGCGGTGTGGTCTGGAAGACCTTGGGCGAGGAAGGCCCGCCCGTGGTGAACGTGAACGGGCCGCGCTATGGCGCGATCTGGGGGCCGGACCGGCGGCTTCTGGGGCTCAACAATATCGAGCTCATCACCGACCGGCCGCTCGAGGTGAATCTCGAAGAAATGACCCGGGTCAAGAAGGACTGGCCGGATCGCGCGCTCATTGCCTCTCTGATGGTGCCGGTGAACGAGGATGCATGGAAGGCGATACTGGCCCGCGTGGCCGAAACCGGCTGCGACGGGGTCGAGCTGAATTTCGGTTGCCCGCACGGGATGAGCGAACGCGGCATGGGCTCGGCCGTGGGTCAGGTGCCGGAATATGTCCAACAGGTCGCGGAATGGTGCAAGACCCATACCGACCTGCCGGTGATCGTGAAACTCACGCCCAATATCTCCGACATCCGCAAACCCGCCCAGGCCGCCATGGCCGGTGGCGCGGACGCCGTCAGCCTGATCAACACCATCAACTCCATAACGTCCGTCGATCTCGACAGCTTCTCTCCCGAGCCGTCGATCGATGGGCAGGGCGCGCATGGGGGCTATTGCGGCCCGGCCGTGAAACCCATCGCGCTCAATATGGTGGCCGAGATCGCGCGCGATCCGGCCACCAGCGGTTTGCCGATCTCGGGGATCGGCGGCATCACCACCTGGCGCGATGCGGCGGAATTCATGGCGCTGGGCGCGGGCAACGTGCAGGTCTGCACCGCGGCGATGACCTATGGGTTCAAGATCGTGCAGGAAATGATCTCGGGCCTCGGCCAGTACCTTGATGAGCATGGCATGACGTCAGTCGATGATCTGGTGGGCCGTGCCGTGCCGCAGGTCGTGAACTGGCAGGACCTGAACCTCAACTACATCGCCAAGGCCAAGATCGACCAGGACGCCTGTATCAAGTGCGGGCGCTGTTATGCGGCCTGCGAGGACACGTCGCATCAGGCGATTTCCATGTCCGAGGATCGCGTGTTCGAGGTGATCGACGAGGAATGCGTGGCCTGCAACCTGTGTGTCAATGTCTGTCCCGTCGAAGGCTGCATCACGATGGAGCAGATGGCACCCGGCGAGGTCGACCCCCGCACCGGCAAGGTGGTCGAAGCCGACTACGCCAACTGGACGACCCACCCCAACAATCCCGGGTCCTGCGCGGCAGAGTGATGCAGCGGGACCTGATTGATGTTCGGAACGCGACCGTAGGCCCCTTTTCACCTGCTTTGACGCACAACGTCATGAAGACGGCGCGTCTCTGCGGTTTACATGATCCCGCACGCCGCATGTGGGGTATTTTCGGGCTCTCCCGCGTTCGTGTTTCCAACGTTTCGACACAGCCGTCACTGGTCGCGGGCGCAGGCCACGCGAAACCGGAACGTCAAGACTGGGGATCGCGCGGGGTAATATCAATGATGTCGGCACTATCCTGCATCGGATCATCTGCGCCCAACACCTCGCCCGACACCGCCCCGGGCACACTGCCCCGCGGGTCAAGGCGCCCGGCCTCGTCGAGGGCGCGCAGAACCTGTTGCACGCGAAGGCGCTCCATGATCGGGCCGTTCTCGGGTGCAACCTTCGCATTGGAAGGCGCGCGCGAAGTGGCCTCTATCCGGAGTTCCTCGATCGGCGTCCGGTAGTTTCCCTGCACATTCGGATTACCGGGTTCCGGCTCGCCGGCGCGTTTGCGCGTATGGCCTGCCATGCGCAACATCGCCACATGACCGGGCTGCGGTCCCGACACCCAAGGGCCCCCCTTGGCTGCGGCCGCGGCAGGTCCGGCGCCTGCCCTTCGGACCAAACCGCCTGTTGCGGCCCCGTCCCCCAAATGGGGCGGTACACTTCGCGACATGGGCGGCACTGGACCTGTCAACTTCGACATGACATTTCTCGCGGTTTCAGCGTCCTGGGACCCTGCGCCCGCCACCCGGCAGGAAATCTAGGCCCAAAGGCGCAGTACGCCAAGCCTTTCCTGACAAGGCGGTAAAGGGTGCGTTAATCCGTCCGCTCCGGTGCCAGCAACCGGCGAAACAGCCGGTCGACATGTCCGCGCGCCGCGTCCCAGACGTCCTGCCCCGCCAGCACGGAAACCTGTGCCTCGAAATCCGCGTAATGCTGGGTCGTCGCCCAGATCGAGAATATCAGGTGACGCGCATCGACCGGGGCCAGCCGGCCATCGCGTACCCAGCCATCGATCAGGATCGCCGTGCGATCCACCAGCGGTTTGAGCACGCTCTCCAGATGCGGCCGCATACGCGGGGCCCCCTGCAGGACTTCGTTTGCAAACAGGCGGCTTTCGCGGGGAAATTCGCGGCTCATCTCCAGCTTGCGATGCACATAACTCAACAGTTCTTCCAGCGGCTCTCCCTCGGGGTCGATCTCGCGCATCGGCGCCAGCCAGCGATCCATCAGCCCGTTCAGCAGCGTGACGTGAATGTCCTCCTTGCCGCCGAAGTAATAGAGGATGTTCGGCTTGGACAGCCCCGCCTGCGTCGCGATCTGGTCCAGCGTCGCGCCCCGATAGCCATGCTGCGCGAACACGTCCAGCGCAGCCTCCAGGATCAGCCCGCGATTGCGCTGCTGTATCCGGCTGGGCTTGGCCTGCGCCTGGCTTTCGGCATGGTCTTCCATCGCGTCGCGGTCCTCGGAACGGCCCACAAATGGGGCATTGCACCGCCCAATCTAGGCGCAGTAGCGTCAACCCCCAAGACTATTCTTGACACGCGGGCCTCGGCCCATGATCGTATCTTTACCAAGCGGTAAAAAATCGCCGGCAAGGGGGACCCGCACATGGCTGCACCGGGACAGAATCTCAAGATCAACGGACAACGGCTGTGGGACAGCCTCATGGAAATGGCCCGGATCGGCCCCGGTGTGGCGGGCGGCAACAACCGCCAGACGCTCACTGACGCCGATGCCGAGGGCCGCGCGCTGTTTCAGCGCTGGTGCGAGGGTGCTGGCATGACCATGGGCCTCGACACGATGGGCAACATGTTCGCCCGGCGCGAGGGCACGGACCCCGACGCCCTGCCCGTTTATGTGGGCAGCCATCTGGACACCCAGCCCACGGGCGGCAAATATGACGGCGTTCTGGGCGTGCTGGCAGGGCTCGAACTGATCCGCACCTTGAATGATCTCGACATCAAGACGCGCCACCCGATCGTGGTCACCAACTGGACCAACGAGGAAGGCACGCGGTTTGCCCCCGCCATGCTCGCCTCGGGCGTGTTCGCGGGCGTTCATACCGAGGACTTCGCCAACACCCGCGAGGATGCCGAGGGCAAGCGCTTCGGCGATGAACTGGATCGCATCGGCTGGCGCGGCGACGAACCCGTGGGCGCGCGCAAGATGCACGCCTTTTTCGAACTGCATATCGAACAGGGGCCCATCCTCGAGGCCGAAGGCAAGGATATCGGCGTCGTCACCCATGGGCAGGGCCTGTCGTGGACCCAAGTCACGATCCACGGCAAGGACAGCCACACCGGCTCCACCCCCATGCCGATGCGCAAGAACGCCGGGCTGGCGATGGCCCGCGTGCTGGAGAAGGTCGAGGAGATCGCCCTCTCCCACGCCCCCGACGCGGTGGGGGCCGCGGGCCATATCGACATCTATCCCAATTCGCGCAACGTGATCCCCGGGCGTGCCGTCTTCACGGTCGATTTCCGCTCGCCCAGCCTCGATGTGATCGAGGATATGGTGACACGGATGAAAGCCGCCGCGCAGTCGATCTGTGACGACATGGGTTTGACGGTCGAATTCGAGGTCGCCGGCGGCTTCGACCCGGTGACCTTCGACGAGGAATGCGTGACTGCGGTGCGCAACGCCGCCGAACGTCTGGGCTATTCCCACCGGGATCTGATCTCGGGTGCAGGCCACGACGCCTGCTGGATCAACCGCGTGGCCCCCACGGCGATGGTCATGTGCCCCTGCGTGGACGGGCTGTCGCATAACGAGGCCGAGGAGATTTCCATGGAATGGGCCACGGCGGGCGCGGATGTGCTGATGCACGCGGTGGTGGAGACGGCGGGGATTGTGGAGTGAACAAGCAAGTTGTCTATTCACAGGCTGATCTTGTTGATGTCATTTGGCGTCCGGACATCGGCGCAGTCCATGTGAAATGGCATTCGGAATATGACGCGGGCGGCGGCGTGCAGAAAGCAGTAAGGGCAGCCGTCAATTTCGTGAACGAAAACAAGATTCGTAACTGGCTCGTCGACATCTCGGACTCTGACGAAGCTTTGAGTGAAGAGGACTATGCCTGGGTTAGTAGCGATGAGTTCCGTGAGCTGATAAGAAAATCGGGGCTTCGACGTTTCGCGATGATCCCTCCACGCCCCGATAGCAAGCAAGACACAAGCTGGATTGCGGACTGGGAAAAAAACACACTGAGAAATTTCGGGAATGATGTTGTTGCGAAAGTGTCTTCGGACATGGCTGACATCAGCGCATTCTTCGCAAGCGAACCGGCAGGAGAAAACCCATGACCACCAAAGTCATCAAAAACGGCACCGTCTGCACCGCCGACCGCACCTGGAAGGCCGATGTCCTGATCGAGGGTGAGACCATCAAGCAGATCGGCGACGACCTCAAGGGCGACGAGTACATTGACGCCGAGGGCGCCTATGTCATCCCCGGCGGCATCGACCCGCATACCCATCTCGAAATGCCCTTCATGGGCACCACCGCCGCCGAGACCTTCGAGACCGGCACTTGGGCCGCGGCCTGTGGCGGCACCACGATGCTGGTGGATTTCTGCCTGCCCGGCGCGGATGGCTCGATCAAGAACGCGATCAACGAATGGCACAGGAAATCCGCGCCGCAAATCTGCTCTGACATCGGCTATCACATGGCGATCACCGGCTGGAACGAGGACATTTTCAACGAAATGAAGGACGCCGTCGATATGGGCGTCAATTCCTTCAAGCATTTCATGGCCTACAAGGGCGCGCTGATGATCGAGGATGACGAGATGTTCGCCTCCTTCAAGCGCTGCGCCGAGCTGGGCGCGCTGCCCATGGTCCATGCCGAGAACGGCGATCTGGTGGCCGAGCTGCAGGAGAAATACTTCAACCTCGGGATAACCGGGCCCGAGGGGCATGCCTATTCCCGCCCGCCCGAACTGGAAGGCGAGGCCGCCAACCGCGCCATCACCATCGCCGACACGGCGGGCGTGCCGCTCTACATCGTGCATGTCAGCTGCGAGCAGGCGCATGAGGCGATCCGGCGCGCGCGGCAAAAGGGGATGCGCGTCTATGGCGAGCCGCTGGCGCAGTTCCTGACGCTGGACGAGTCCGAGTATTTCAACAAGGACTGGGACCACGCCGCCCGCCGCGTCATGTCGCCGCCGTTTCGCAACAAGGAGCATCAGGACAGCCTCTGGGCCGGCCTGCAGGCGGGGTCCCTGCAAGTGGTCGCCACCGACCACGCCGCCTTCAACACCGAGCAGAAACGCGCAGGAAGGGACGATTTTCGCATCATCCCGAACGGCTCCAACGGGCTTGAGGAACGGATGCCGGTGCTGTGGACGCATGGCGTGGAAACCGGCCGCCTGACGCCCAACGAATTTGTCGCCGTCACATCAACAAACGTGGCCAAGATATTGAATATCTACCCGAAAAAGGGTGCAATCGTCGAGGGCGCGGATGCCGACATCGTGGTCTGGGACCCCAGGATCACCAAGACGATAAGCGCCTCCAACCACCATTCGATCCTCGACTACAACGTCTTTGAAGGCTTTGAAGTCACGGCCAATTCCCGCTACACCCTGTCGCGCGGAGAGGTCATCTGGGCCTGGGGCCAGAACAGCCAGCCGCAACCCGGCCGAGGCCGCTTCGTCCCCCGCCCCGCCTTCCCGTCCGCGCATGAGGCGCTGTCGAAATGGAAGGCGCTCACCGCTCCGAAGATGATCGAACGCGATCCGCTGAATATTCCGGCGGGGATTTGATGAACGTTGGCGATATCGATGTGACGCCCGAAGCTATCGAAGCGGCTTATGCTGCCAGCGGCAATACCTTGGGCTGGCGGCTGCTTGCGAGTCCGGCAACTACACTCGCCAGAGCGGAAATAGCTTTTGTAGGATTGAACCCAGCAGGGCATTTTGAACCGGCGAATCACCCGAGGTTCGCGGTATCTGCGGGAAGCGCCTATTTAGACGAGCGTTGGGGAATGTCACCGCCGGGTGAAAACCCTCTTCAACGTCAGGTTCTCGGGCTTTTTGAGTGCCTGAGCGCCAAGCCCGAAGCAGTATTGTCCGGTAATCTGGTCCCCTTTCGCTCATCTTCGTGGGCAACACTCCGCAGCCAGAAAAAGTCATTGGAACTTGGACAGGGACTCTGGAGAAGAATACTGAGCACAGCTCAACCGCGCTTGATCATAGGAATGGGCCGTGAAGTAGTGAAAGCCCTTCAGAAAATTGTCGGGGCGGATGATGAGATACGCGTGTCAATTGGATGGGGTAACGTTACTGGTTCACGCGCTGTTTTCCCTGAAGGCGTGCTGATCGGCCTCCCGCATCTTTCCCGGTTTGCAATTATTGGCCGACCACAGTCCGAACCAGGGCTTGCAACGTTGTTTGGCTCGGAATGGCGAAAATGACCGTCATCTCCGCCCAGAACCTATCGCTCACCTTCGAGACGAACGACGGCCCCGTGCACGCGCTCAAGGACGTGAGCCTTGAAGTCGAGAAGGGCGATTTCGTGAGCTTCATCGGCCCCTCGGGCTGCGGCAAGACCACCTTCCTGCGCTGCATGGCGGATCTCGAACACCCCACGGGTGGCACGATCACCGTCAACGGGATGAGCGCGGCAGAGGCCCGGATGAACCGCGCCTATGGCTATGTGTTTCAGGCCGCGGGGCTCTATCCGTGGCGCACCATCGGCGGCAATATCCGCCTGCCGCTGGAAATCATGGGCTATGGCAAGTCCGATCAGGCCGAGCGGGTAAAGCGCGTGCTGGACCTGGTGGACCTCGCCGGGTTCGAGAAGAAATTCCCGTGGCAGCTTTCGGGCGGGATGCAGCAGCGCGCGAGCATCGCCCGCGCGCTGGCCTTCGATGCCGACATCCTGCTGATGGACGAGCCCTTCGGAGCACTGGACGAGATCGTGCGTGACCACCTCAACGAACAGCTCCTCCAGCTCTGGGAGCGCACGAACAAGACGATCTGCTTTGTCACCCACTCGATCCCCGAGGCGGTCTACCTCAGCACCAGGATCGTTGTCATGTCGCCGCGCCCGGGCCGCATCACGGATGTCATCGAAAGCCCCCTGCCCCGGACGCGCGCCCTCGATATCCGCGACACGCCCGAATTCATCGAAATCGCCCACCGCGTCCGCGATGGCCTGCGTGCGGGGCATGGCGATGAGGTCTGAGCCTGTGATCAGAGGACCCGGGTCAGGCCCGGGGCGCGTGTCGGAGGGCACGAATGCCTCCGCCCTTTGGGTCGGACGGAGGACTTTCAACGTTCACGGCCATCGGCTCTCCAGCCTGTACCGCACCCCCATGTCACCACCAAATCCTTTCAATGTTCTTAAAATACTCAAGGGCCGCGCTCGAAGCCGGCGCTGGGGTTCGAGTATTTTTGGAACATTGAAAGCAGGGGGGCGGGGCTGATGCGGAACCTGCTGCCTGTCCTCACGGTCGTGGTTGCGATTTTTGCGATCTGGTACGTGGCGGCCATCGGGCTCAACAAGAATTGGGCCGAGGACAAGGCCAGACGCGCAGGCGTGGAGCTGAGCCTGACCGATCTGGTGGCAGATACGTGGAGCCAGAAAAAGCCGCGGCTGCCTGTGCCGCATCAGGTGGCGGCCGAGCTTTGGAAGACCACCGGGGAGATGATCCAGACGGGCCGCGCCTTTTCCAAGCGGTCGCTGATCTGGCACGGGTGGATCACGCTCAGTTCGACCTTGCTGGGCTTTGTCTTCGGCACCGGGCTGGGCATCGTGCTGGCGGTCAGTATCGTGCACAGCCGGGCCATGGACATGTCCGTGATGCCCTGGGTGATCGCCTCCCAGACTGTGCCCATCCTCGCCATCGCGCCGATGATCGTGGTGGTGCTGGCCTCGATGCAGGTGGATGACCTGATCGCCAAGGGGGTGATCTCGATGTATCTCAGCTTCTTCCCCGTCGTCGTCGGCATGGTCAAGGGCCTGCGCAGTCCTGATGCCATGCAGATGGACCAGATGAAGACATGGAACGCCAGCCGGACCCAGACCTTCCGGAGACTGCGCCTGCCCGCCTCGATGCCCTACCTCTTTGCCTCGCTCAAGGTCGGTGTGGCGGCAAGCCTCATCGGCGCGGTTGTGGCCGAGCTGTCGCTCAGCCAGGACGGAGGCCTCGGAGCGCGGATGCTGGTCGGCAGCTACTACGGCCAGACCATCCAGATCTGGAGCGCCCTGATCGCGGCCGCCGCACTGGCCGCGATCCTTGTGACCACCATCGGCTTGGCGCAGCGTATGACGCTCCGGCGCATGGGGATGGCGGCATGATCTGGCTGATCGGATCGCTCGCCTTCTGGGGCGTCGCGTGGTGGCTCAATGTCCAGCTGAGCCAAAGCCGAACACGCGCCGCCGGTTTCATCGTCCCGGCCCTGTTCGGTACCACCATCCTGATCCTGTGGGAGGGCATGGTCCACGGTCTGGACGTCAATCCCGTCCTCCTTCCGCCACCTTCGGCCATCGCACAGACATTTGTCGCCAACCTGCCCATTCTATGGGTGGATCTCCTGCAGACCTTCTTCAAGGGCGCGCTGACGGGCTATGTCATGGGCTGCGGGGCGGCGATCCTCACCGCCATTGCCATCGACCGCTCGCCCTTTCTGCAACGCGGCCTCTTGCCCGTGGGCAATTTCATGGCCGCGCTGCCGATTGTGGGCATGGCCCCCATACTGGTCATGTGGTTCGGCTTTGATTGGCAATCCAAGGCAGCTGTGGTGGTGGTCATGGTGTTCTTTCCCGTCCTGGTGAACACCGTGGCCGGCCTGCAAGCCACCGACGCGATGCAGCGCGACCTCATGCACACCTATGCCGCCTCTTATCCCAAAACACTGCTGAAGCTGCGCCTGCCCGCCGCCATGCCCTTCATTTTCAACGGGCTCAAGATCGCCACGACACTCGCGCTCATCGGTGCCATCGTGGCAGAATTCTTCGGCTCACCGATCAGGGGCATGGGCTTTCGCATCTCCACATCCGTGGGCCAGCTGGCCATGGATATGGTCTGGGCCGAGATCGTGGTGGCCGCGATTGTCGGATCGGCATTCTACGGCGGGGTTGCATTACTCGAACGGCGGATGACATTCTGGCACCCATCTCAACGACGTGGGGCGTAGCAACAAGACGCAACGACACAAGAACCAACAAGGAGAGGACTGATGAACAAGATCAAAACGATTGTCGCGATCGCCGCCACCGGCCTGTGGGCCGGTATGGCGCAGGCCGAAAACGATGTGACGCTACAGCTCAAATGGGTCACCCAGGCCCAGTTCGCGGGCTATTATGTGGCACAGGATCAGGGGTTTTACGAGGAGGAGGGCCTGAACGTCACGATCAAGCCCGGCGGCCCGGACATCGCGCCCACCCAGGTGATCGCGGGAGGAGGCGCGGATGTGGTGCTGGATTGGATGCCCTCGGCGCTGGCGTCCCGTGAAAAGGGCCTCGCACTGGTCAACATCGCACAGCCTTTCAAATCGTCGGGCATGATGCTGACCTGCCGAAAGGATGCCGGCATCGAAAGCCCGGACGATTTCGCCGGCAAGACACTCGGCGTGTGGTTCTTCGGCAATGAATACCCGTTCCTGAGCTGGATGAGCCAGCTCGGCCTCTCGACCGACGGGGGCGAGGACGGCGTGACCGTGCTGAAACAGGGCTTCAATGTCGATCCGATCCTGCAGGGTCAGGCGGCCTGTGTGTCCACCATGACCTACAATGAATACTGGCAGATCATCGACGCGGGCCTCACGCCCGAGGAACTGGTTGTCTTCAAGTATGAGGATCAGGGCGTGGCGACACTCGAAGACGGCATGTACGTGCTCGAGGAGAACCTTCAGGACCCGGCCTTTGTCGACAAGATGACCCGCTTCGTGCGTGCCTCGATGAAGGGGTGGAAATGGGCCGAGGAAAACCCGGACGAGGCCGCGATGATCGTCCTGGACAACGATTCCACCGGTGCGCAGACCGAGGAACACCAGAAACGCATGATGGGTGAAGTGGCCAAGCTGACCGCAGGCTCGAACGGCGCGCTGGACCCTGCGGATTACGAGCGTACGGTGCAGTCCCTTCTGGCCGGCGGTTCGGACCCGGTCATCACCAAACACCCGGGCGACGCTGCCTGGACCAGCATGATCACGGATGCCGCGCTGAACTGATCGCGCGTCGTCCAATGCCTGCGAGGGCCGCATATCCGAAGGGATGCGCGGCCCTTTGCGTGTCGCGAGGCCGCGTCAGCCGATGACCTGTCAACACAGCCCGACCTGGGCCTGATCCGGGGCCTCATGGAAAGGGCGCGGAAGTCCCGGATCAGGTCCGGGACGGGTGTGTGCACGTGTCAGCCGGTCCTGCTGATCCTCGCCCCCAGCCCCGCCATCAACGGCTCGAAAATCGGAAAGGACGTGGCAATCGGGCTTGCGTCATCGACGCTGACAGGCTTTTGGGCGCCCATGCCCAGCACCATGAAGGACATGGCGATGCGGTGATCGAGATGGCTGGCGCAGGTGGCTCCGCCGGGCACATTGCCGTTTCCACGCCCCTTGACGATCCACCAATCCTCGCCCTCGTCCACCTCGACGCCGCAGGCGCGCAGGCCCGTGGCCATGGCGTCGATCCGGTCGCTTTCCTTGACGCGCAGCTCCTTGACGCCGCGCATGACAGTGTCGCCGTCGGCAAAGGCCGCAACGACCGACAGAACAGGGTATTCGTCGATCATGGATGCGGCGCGTGCCGGGTCCACCTCGATGCCCTTGAGGGCTGGCGAAAACCGCGCGCGCAGGTCCGCGACCGGCTCGCCGCCTTCCTCGCGCTCGTTTTCATATGTCAGATCGGCACCCATCTCGCGCAAGGTGGTGAAGAGCCCCGCCCGCGTCGGGTTGAGCCCGATATTGGGCACCAGCACGTCCGAGCCTTCGCTGATCAAAGCGGCACAGACCGGAAAGGCCGCGCTGCTGGGATCGCGCGGGACCACGATGGTCTGCGGCTGCAGCTCGGGCTGACCATTGAGCGTGATCACCCGGCCCTCATCCGTGTCTTCGGTGCGGATTTCCGCACCGAAACCGGCCAGCATCCGTTCGGTATGGTCGCGGGTGGCTTCGCGCTCGATCACCACCGTCTCGCCGGGGGTGTTGAGCCCGGCCAGAAGCACGGCGGATTTGACCTGTGCCGACGGCATCGGCACGATGTAACGCACCGGGATCGGGTCCCTGGCACCCACGATGGTCATTGGCAACCTCCCACCCGCACGACCCACCGCCTGCGCGCCAAACAGCGCGATCGGATTGGTCACGCGCGCCATGGGGCGCGAATTGAGCGAGGCATCCCCCGTGAACGTCACACAGATCGGTGTCGTGGCCATCGCCCCCATCAAAAGGCGGACCCCGGTGCCCGAATTCCCGCAATTGATGACCTGATCCGGTTCGGCAAACCCGCCGACCCCCACGCCATGCACCGACCACTCGCCGCTGCCGTGATCCGTGACCTCGGCGCCGAAAGCGCGCATCGCCCCGGCGGTATCCAGGACGTCCTCGCCCTCCAGCAGGCCTGTGATGCGGGTCTCGCCCACGGCCATTGCGCCGAGAATCAGCGACCGGTGCGAGATCGACTTGTCGCCGGGCACATGCGCCTCCCCGCTCAGGGGCCCGCATTTGGACGAGGTCATGGGTAGGGGCGTGCCGTGACCGGACATGGCTGGTTCTTTCCTTCTGAGCAGCGCCTCAGCGCGCGCCGCGCCCGACATCGCCCATGGCGGCGACGACAATGACTTCGACCTTGAGTTCGGGCGTGGCCAGCGCGGCCTCGCCGGTGGCGCGGGCCGGGGCATGACCTGCGGCCACCCACGCATCCCAGACGGCATTCATCTCGGCGAAATCCGCCATGTCCGCCATCCAGATCGTGGCCTGCAGGATTCGTGTCTTGTCGCTGCCGGCACGAGACAGCAACGCATCGACCTTCTCCAGGCAGGTGCGCGTCTGATCGGCCACGCTGTCGCCACCTTTGCCGACCTGGCCCGCCAGGTAGATCGTGTCGCCATGCACCACCATCTGGCTCATCCGGGGGCCGGTGTCCTCGCGTCTGATATCACTCATGCTTCATCTCTCTTTCTCTTGCGTGTCAGGCCTTGTCCGCCAGGGCCAAAGTATGTTCGCGCAGCCAGGCCATGAAACCGCGTGGATCACTGTCCAGCATCTCCATCTGCGACCGGTTGATCGCGGGACCCACCACGGGCCTTTGCGGCTTGTTGCAGCTGCGCACGACCTCGTGCAGCAGAAGGCTCTGCCGCATGGTCGCGGAAACGCGGTTCGCGATCTGGTAGGCGCGGCTGTTGCGTCCCGGGAAGTAGATCGGCACGACCCTGGCGCCCGAGCGGCGGATCATCTGCGCGGTGAACACATTCCACTCACGCTCCAGCACCGGGCCGAACATGCTGTCGGACGAGGCCACCACCCCCGAAGGAAAGACACTGATCACGCCACCCTCTTTCAGATGCGCCATCGCCTTGGCGCGCATCTCGACTGATTTGCGCTGCGCGTCAGGCTCGTGCGGAAACGGCACCGAGATCATGTAGGAGGCCGCGACCTCGTCGATGCCGGTCAGAAGCGCGCGCGTCAGAATCTTGTAATCGGTGCGGCGGCGGCCGATCAGGTCAGCGAGGATCATCCCGTCCACCAGCCCGTGCGGGTGGTTGGCCACGATCACGACCGGACCATCAAGCGGGATGTTGTCGATTTCCTCCTGCGGGGTCAAAAGATCGATCCCCATCGTACCCAGGGCCGCGCGCCAGAACGGCTGGCCGGTGGGGGCACCGCGCCTTTCAAAGGTCTTGATCATGCGCAGAATGCTGAGTTTGCCGGTGAACCACTCGACGGTGCGTATGATGGTCGAGGTCAGCGGGCTGTCAAAGGAGTTTGCATAGGTCAGGCTGCGCCGGTCGTATTTTGTGAACGTCACCGTCTCCGGCGTTCCACTGCGCGTCTGATCGGGCACGTCTTGTGTCACCGGCTCCTGTCCCACCTGTCTCGTTTCGCGCCCCGCTTGGGCCGCGCCCCTTCACATGTCCTCGCCGAAGCGGCCGGCCACCAGCGTCTCGATGGCATCCGCCAACGCCTGGGCATCGGCACCACGGGTCTGCACGTCAATAGTTGTTCCACGCGACGCTGCCAACATCAAAAGACCCATGATGCTGTCCCCGCTGGCCGATTGCCCGTCCCGGATGACCTCTGCAGTGGCGTCGAAGCCCTCGACCACCTCCACCAGCCGCGCCGAGGCCCGCGCATGAAGGCCCTTTTCGTTCAAGATGGTCAGAGACCGCGTCACCAAGTCTGTCATGCTGCCCCCTTCAACGGGTCGAAATATTCTGGCTGTCGATGTATTTTCGACCGGCATCCAGCGCATGAGCAACCGCGTCTGGCACCGATTTGTGGCGCATCTTCGCCAGCTTGATCAGCATCGGCAAGTTGGCACCATAGAGGATGCGCCTGTTGTCCGGCTGGCAGGCCTTGAGCGACAGATTCGAGGGCGATCCCCCGAACATGTCCGTCACGATCACTACACCGCTGCCCGTGTCCACCGCATCGGCGGCGATGCAGATCTCGGCTTGCTTGGCGTCCCGATCGTGATCCCGCTCGATGGTGATGGCCTCGATGCCGGGTTGTTCGCCCACCACATGCTCGATCGCGGCGAGATATTCCCGCGCGAGCTGTCCATGCGCCACGATAACGATCCCGATCACCGCCCGTTATTCCCTTCGCTGCGGCTCCGCCCCTCCGGCGCGCCGCTCCAGTTCCCGGTGCCTTATTGACACCGGCCAGCCGCCATCCGCAAGGTCTGCAGCCAAAGTTTCTGCCATGGTGACGGAACGATGCTGTCCGCCGGTGCAACCGAAGGCAATGGACAGATACGCCTTGCCTTCCGCCTCATAGGCCGGAAGCAGGAACCGCACCAGGTCGGCGACCTTTTCCTTGAACACCGCAAAGCGCGGATCGGCGGCCACATGGGCCTGCACCTCGGCGTCCAGCCCGTCGCGGTGCCGCAATTCCGGCTCCCAGTGGGGGTTGTTCAGGAACCGGCAGTCGACCACCAGGTCCGCCCCGCGCGGCAACCCGCGCTTGTAGGAAAACGAGTGCACCGAAACGGACAACCCATGCCCGCGCCCCGGCGCGAACCAGCGCTCGAGCTCCGCGCGCAGCTCATGCGGGCTTAGCTCGGACGTGTCGATCAGGATGTCGGCCCGCGCCCGGACCGGCATCAGCAGGTCCAGCTCGCGCTCCACGCCCAGCGCAGCACTTTCCTCGGGGGCCAGAGGATGACGGCGGCGCGTTTCGGAAAACCGCCGCAGCAGCACCTCCGCCCGCGCGTCGAGATACAGCAGCTGCATCGGCAGATCGGTCAGCCGCCCGATCCCGTCAATCGTCTCGATCAGCGCCTGGGTCGAGAAATCCCGGTTGCGTACGTCAATGCCCAGTGCAAGCGGTCGCTCGGGGTCCGGGCCCTTGAGCAAGCGCTTGAACATCGACAGAGGCAGGTTGTCGATGGCCTCGAAGCCGATGTCCTCCAGCGCATGGATGGCCGTCGTGCGCCCCGCGCCCGAGGGACCGGTGACCATGACCAGCGGCGCCAGACCGGCGGCGCCGGCGGGCTGGGATCGGGAATCAGGCAAATCGTCCATGAGTGAGATATAGGATGAGTGCCGCGGGAAAACAGGTCATGACGCTGTGTCGCAGAAGCGGCAGTGTGACGCCCAGAACTTCGGTTTCGCGGTCCGGCGGCAGGCGTTCGGTCTCCTCGCGGTCCATGTCCACGACACAGGCCAGCGCACAAGGCTCGGACGCCGGGGCCCGCAAAAGGCCGACCCCGCGCGCCTCGATACCGCCCCGGATCGTGTCGGGGGAGGCGGCGATCACCGCGTCGCCGCGGCGGGTCAGCACGGTCCGGTCATCGGCGATCAGCACCGCGCCACGGCTGACGAGGTCCAGCGCCAGGCGGCTCTTGCCCTGGCCCGACGCGCCGGTGATCAGCACCGCGCGGCGCGCGATGGCCACGGAACTGGCATGAAGGATGTCCGATATGGGGGATGGCGCGGGGCCCGTCACGGCGAGCGCGGGCTCAGATCGGCAGGCCGACCACGAAACGCGCGCCCAGCGGGTCCGAAGTCACGTCGGCCTCGGTCGGACGGATGTTCTCGGCCCAGATCACACCGCCATGGGCCTCGACAATCTGTTTCGAGATGGCCAGGCCCAGGCCTGAATTGTTGCCGAATTCCTTCTCCGAGCGGTGCGAATAGAAGCGCTGGAAAATCTTGGTCAGTGCCATTTCGGGGATGCCCGGCCCGGTGTCCTCGACCACGACCAGCACACGGTTTTCACGAGTCCGCGCCCATATGCGGATCGCGTCGCCCTCTTCGCAGAAGCTGGTGGCATTGCTGATCAGGTTCACGAAGACCTGCGCCAGCCGCGCCTCGAGCCCGTTGATCATGATCGGTTCTTTGGGGAAATCGGTGATGAAATCAATGCCCCTGCCCTTGGCCTCCTGGCCCAGGTATTCACCAAGATTGCCCAGCATCTTCAGCAGGTTGAAGGGTTCTTCCTCTTCCTTGACCAGTTCGCTGTCGAGCCGCGAGGCGTTGGAAATGTCGCTCACCAGGCGATCGAGACGGCGCACGTCATGATCGATCACATCCAGCAGCTTCTCGCGCTGGTCGTCGCGCTTGGCCACGCGCAGGGTGCCCACCGCGCTGCGCAGCGACGCCAGCGGATTCTTGATCTCGTGCGCCACATCCGCGGCGAATTGCTCGTTGCCGTCGATCCGGTTGTAAAGCGCGCCCACCATGCCGCGCAGCGCGCCACTCAGACGGCCGATTTCGTCAGGCCGCGCCGTGAGGTCGGGGATACGGATGCGCCCCGAGCCGTTCTTGCCGCGATTGCGCGCGCCGCCGACTTCCGCAGCTGCGGCGAGATCCGCCAGCGGGTGCGCGATGGTCGAGGCCAGGATCAGGCTCAGTCCGATGCTGACCAGCGTGGCCACGAGGAACATCTGCAACACGCGCTCGCGCTCGAACTGGACGAGATTGTCGATCTCTCCCGAGGCGGAGGTGATCGCCACCACCCCGACCGGCGTGCCGGCGCGTTCAATGGGGGTCGCCACCGAAAAGATCGTCCCTTCCCTGGTCTGGCCGGTGTTGACCTGCGTGCCGCTGGCCACCGCGTCGGGGACCATATCCCGAAGCAAGTCTTCGACGTCCGGCAAGGGCGCGTCATTCCTCGCGTTGAACGGCGCGGACACCTTGCCCCAAACCCAGCTCAGCGCGTCGGTCATCACCGTGGGGTGGCGCGTTGCCGCGTCTTCGCCCGGCTCGGACCGGCCGACGACCTTGCCCATCGGTTCGGCCTCGGTGTCGAAAACGAACACCTCCGCCCCCGCCCGCAGATCAAGCCCGGCCAGCACCTCTTCGACATTCACGCCATCGCCCGTGGCCAGATTGATCGGCACGCCGCTGGGAAGCTGCGCCTCGAACACGTCGGCAACCAGCTCCGCCTCGCCGCGCAGCCCGTCGATGCGCTGCACCGCCAGCCCGTCGCGCGAGGAATTGAGATACAGGATACCCGCGACGAGCACGTTGAGGGCAATCAGGTTGAAAGTGATGATTTTCCGCGTGAGTGGTGATGATCGCAGCGAGAAGAACCCGCGCCGGGCACGCCGGGCGCGGACCTCCTCTTCGACAACGTTGTCGGGGGCCACGAAATCGTCGCCCAGAACCACATCGCCGTTTCTGCCATGTGCCGTATCTCGCACACCAGCCCCCTCACCTAACGCGTTGGCGCGAAAACCTTTTTGTCCCGATCTCCGCAAAACGCCGCGCACTACGCCGTCATCGCCCGGGTTTTGCCGCACCTCGCTGCCTGATGGCCAAGGCGCGTCCCGGCATTGCGACGGCTATTCCTCGTTATACCTGTAGCCGATCCCGTAGAGTGTCTCAATCGCCGAGAATTCCGGGTCCACATTGCGCAGCTTCTTGCGAAGACGCTTGATATGGCTGTCGATCGTGCGATCGTCCACGTAGACCTGATCATCATAGGCCACGTCCATCAGTTGATCGCGGCTCTTGACGAAACCGGGACGCTGTGCAAGCGCCTGAAGCAAGAGGAATTCCGTGACGGTCAGCGACACATCATCGCCCCTCCAAGTGACGGCGTGGCGAAGCGGGTCCATGCGCAGGTCGCCGCGCTCGATCACCTTGCCCTCTTCGGTCTCGGCACCCACGATCTTGCCATCTGCGGCATCCTGACGGCGCAACAGCGCTCGGATACGTTCCACCAGAAGGCGTTGACTGAAAGGTTTCTTCACATAGTCGTCCGCGCCCATTCGCAGGCCCAGAACCTCGTCTATCTCATCATCCTTGGAGGTCAGGAAAATGACCGGCATCGAGGATTTCTGTCGCAGCCTCTGCAACAGGTCCATCCCGTCCATGCGCGGCATCTTGATGTCCAGAACCGCCATGTCCGGCAGTTTCTTGTTGAATGCGTCAAAGGCCTGCTGGCCGTCGTTGTATGTCTCGACTTCGAAACCCTCTGCCTCAAGGGTCATGGACACAGATGTCAGAATATTCCTGTCATCGTCCACTAGGGCGATTTTCGACATGGGTGCTTTCCTTGTACTGCTCGTTTGCCTGCTTTTTTCGTAACTATGCGCCGTTTTTTCCTTTGCAATCAATCCAAAACTGCGAATCAGCCGACAGATGCGACCTAATTGACGCAGAAATCCGTTAGGAATGGCTAAATTGACTCACTTTTGGGTTCCGCCGCCACAACCATCCGGCGAGATCACGCTCAGCTTCGCGATTGGTTGCGCTAACTGCGATTTGATTGCGCTAACTGACTGATCCCGGCCTGTTCTTTGTCCAAAACGCCATGTTAAGAGGCCGCCAACGGCCGGTCGCCAACGGCATACCGCCGCCCATTCTCATGGTCCCGATGCGATTGCGCGGACCCACGACACCGGAGAACAGAGTTCATGACATTTGGACGGGTAAACCCGCAATTCCGCCTCGAAGATCAAGGGATCAAGGGGCTGGGAGATGTCTATTACAACCTTATCGAGCCTGCGCTGATCGAGGCGGCGCTGAAAAACGGCGAGGGCGAGTTGGGCCAGGGTGGCGCGTTCCTCGTTTCTACCGGCAAGTTCACCGGCCGCTCGCCCAAGGACAAGCATGTCGTCAGGACCGACAGCGTCGCCGACACGATCTGGTGGGAGAACAACGCCGAGATGACCCCCGAAGGCTTCGACGCGCTCTACACGGACATGCTCGCCCACATGAAAGGCGGCAAATATTATGTACAGGACCTCACCGGGGGCGCGGATCCGGCGCATTCGATCAAGGTGCGCATGGTAACCGAACTGGCCTGGCACGGGCTTTTCATCCGCCACCTGCTGCGGCGTCCCGACCGCGATGCGCTGGACCATTTCGTCGCCGATTTCACCGTGATCAACTGTCCCAGCTTCCAGGCCGATCCCAAGAAACACGGCTGCCGTTCGGGAACGGTGATCGCCCTCAATTTCGACCGCAGGATGATCCTGATCGGCGGCACGGAATACGCGGGCGAGAACAAGAAATCCGTGTTCACCCTGCTCAACTACCTGCTGCCCGAAAAAGGCATCATGCCGATGCACTGCTCGGCCAACCACGCCAAGGGCAACCCGGTCGATACGGCCATTTTCTTCGGCCTCTCCGGCACCGGCAAGACGACGCTGTCGGCCGATCCCGACCGCATCCTGATCGGCGATGATGAGCATGGCTGGTCCGATCGCGGCACCTTTAACTTCGAGGGTGGCTGCTATGCCAAGACGATCAACCTCAACCCCGAGGCCGAGCCGGAAATCTACGCCACCACGTCGAAATTCGGCACGGTGATCGAGAACATGGTCTTTGACGAAGAGACCAAGGAACTGGATTTCGAGGATGACAGCCTGACGGCCAACATGCGCTGCGCCTACCCGCTGAATTACATCTCCAACGCCTCGCCCACCGCGATGGGTGGGCATCCCAAGAACATCATCATGCTGACCTGCGATGCCTTCGGCGTGCTGCCGCCCATCGCGCGTCTGACGCCCGCGCAGGCGATGTATCACTTCCTGTCGGGCTTCACGTCCAAAGTGGCGGGCACCGAGCGCGGCGTCACCGAGCCCGAGCCGACCTTCTCGACCTGCTTCGGCGCGCCCTTCATGCCGCGCCGCCCCGAGGCCTATGGCAACCTTCTGCGCGAAAAGATCGCCAAGCACGGCGCGACGTGCTGGCTGGTCAACACCGGCTGGACGGGGGGTGCGTATGGCACTGGCAGCCGGATGCCAATCAAGGCCACTCGCGCCCTGCTTACGGCGGCGCTCGACGGCTCGCTCAGCAAGGTCGAGTTCCGCAAGGACCCCAATTTCGGCTTTGACGTGCCGGTGGGCGCGCCGGGTGTGCCGGACATCCTTCTGGACCCGCGCCGCACCTGGGACAAAGCCGACAGCTATGACCGCCAGGCGACCAAGCTGGTCGAGATGTTCGCGTCCAATTTCGAACAATACCTGCCCTTCATCGACGAAGACGTTAAGGCGGCCGCCATCGGCTGACCGTTTCCTGCAGACCCCGGACGCATCGGACCCGCCGAGCGGCCTGCGCGGCAGGTCTTTGCCCGCCATGTGGCGCAGAACCATGCGCTGCGGGATTTCCGTCACCGGACTCGGGAAAGGCGTGGAACTCGGGCGCAGTTCCCGCCATGATGGTTCCGACGCATTCGGCGGGGCCCCGGCCCCGGCGATCACGGGGGATCATGCAGAACATGAGCGGCAATGACGACATCTTCACGACCGACAGCCGCCAGATGCTGGGCCGGCTGCGCGATGTCATGGCCGAGGATACCGGCGGCCAGGCGCGGCTTGATCGGATCACCACGCTGATCGCCCAGGAAATGCGGCGCGAGGTCTGCTCGATCTACCTTTTTCGCGATGAAGACACGCTGGAGCTTTGCGCGACCGAGGGTCTGAACGCCACTGCCGTGCACCAGACCCGGATGCGCCTGGGCGAGGGGTTGGTGGGTCACGTGGCGCGCACGGGCAAGACCGTGAACACCGATGATGCGCCCTCGACCCGTGGCTTTCGCTACATGCCCGAAACCGGCGAGGAAGCCTATTCGTCCTTTTTGGGCGTGCCGATCCAGCGGCTTGGCGAAACGCTCGGCGTGCTGGTCGTGCAGTCCAGGGAGGCGCGCACCTATTCAGACGAAGAAATCTATGCCGTCGAGGTGGTGGCCATGGTCATCGCCGAAATGGCCGAACTGGGCGCGTTCGTGGGCGAAGGTGCCGCCATGTCCGCGCGCCACCAGCAGCCGGTCCTGTTTCGCGGGCACGCCGCACAGGAGGGCGTGAGCCAGGGTCGCGTCTGGCTGCACGAGCCGCGCGTCGTGGTCACCAACCTTTTCGCCGAGGATCCCGAGGCCGAGCTCAAACGCCTGACAGAAGCCGTGGACACGCTGCGCGTTGGCGTCGACCGGATGCTGTCCGATGCGCGGTCAGGCGACAGCGAACAATTGCAGGTGCTCGAAGCCTACCGGATGTTCGCCAATTCCAAGGGCTGGATGCGGCGCATGGAAGAGGACATCGGCCGGGGCCTTTCCGCCGAGGCGGCGGTGGAGAAAGAGCAATCGACCGCACGGGCGCGTATGGAAAAGGTCACCGATGCCTATCTGCGCGACCGGCTGCATGATCTCGACGATCTGTCCAATCGCCTTCTGCGCATCCTGACCGGCCAGGGCTCGGTCACCGGGGCGGAGATGCCGACCGATCCGATCCTGGTCGCACGCAATATCGGCCCCGCGGAATTGCTGGACTATGGCCGCGGCCTCAAGGGCATCGTGCTCGAGGAAGGCGCGGTGGGCAGCCATGCCACAATCGTGGCCCGCGCGCTGGCCATTCCGCTGGTCATCCATGCCGAACGGATCACCACCGAGGCGCTCAATGGCGACACGGTTCTGGTGGATGGCGAGCAGGGCATCGTCCACCTGCGCCCCGACGAGAGCGTGCAGGCCGCCTTTCGCGACAAGATGGCGATGCAGGCCAAGGCGCAGGAACGCTATGCCTCGATCCGGGATAAACCCGCCGAGACCCTTGATGGCACGCAGATTTCGCTGACCATGAACGCGGGGCTCATGGCCGATCTGCCCTCGCTTGCGGGGTCGGGGGCCGAGGGCGTGGGGCTCTTCCGGACCGAATTGCAGTTTCTCATTCGCAACTACATGCCCAAGCGGGCCGAGCTGAGCGAACTCTATGCGCGGGTGATGGATGCCGCGAATGGCAAACGCGTGGTGTTCCGCACGCTCGACATCGGCTCGGACAAGGTGCTGCCCTATATGAAAGCGGTGAGCGAGCCGAACCCGGCGCTGGGCTGGCGCGCTGTGCGGATCGGGCTGGACCGCCCCGGTGTGATGCGGATGCAGCTTCAGGCGCTGGTGCGGGCGGCGGCAGGGCGGCCGCTCTCGGTGATGTTCCCCTTCGTGGCGCAGCTTGAGGAATACGCCGCCGCGCGGGCCGAGATGGACAAGGCGCTGGACCGCGAGCGGCGGCTGGGCCATCCCGTGCCCGAGAGCCTGGAAGTGGGCGCCATGCTTGAAACGCCGTCGCTGGCCTACGCGCCCGATGCCTTCTATCGCGACGTGGATTTTCTCTCGATCGGGGGCAATGACCTCAAGCAGTTCTTCTTTGCCGCGGACCGCGAGAACGAGCTGGTGCGAAGGCGTTACGACACTCTGAACGTGTCTTTTCTGAGTTTTCTCGAATGGATCGTTCTGCGCTGCGAAACGACCCGGACACCCCTCAGCTTCTGTGGTGAGGATGCCGGCCGCCCGGTCGAGGCCGCCTGCCTCGCCGCCATCGGTCTGCGCAGCCTGTCGATGCGGCCCGCTTCCATCGGCCCCGTGAAGTCGATCCTGCGCCGCGTCGACCTGAGCGCGCTGCGCGACATCATCCACGAGGCCCGGACCCGCGGCGACCAGTCGGTGCGCCCCGCGGTCATGGAGTATCTGCGCGAAAAATTGTGACCTGCCTCGCCCTGGCTTCGCCAGAACAAGGTCGCCTGCGGCGGGCGGGGGGCCGCGCTGCGCGCGGCCCCGGTTTTCAGGCCTCCGGCGGGGCTATTTCTGGCGACAAGAAAGCGGGAATGACGGCGGCTCAGGCGCGATTGACGGGCGGTCGGGTGATCCGTTCACGGAACTCCTCGACCAGTGCTGTGTGGTCGCGATCGGCCTCGATGGCCAGTCGGCGCAGGCCGAAATGCACATGCGCCATCTGCTGATAATACCCGGTAAAGGCGTAATTCGTGGCCGCCCCCGCCGCGGCGCCGAGCACCGGCACCGTCTGGGTGGCCAGTTTCTGGCCCAATACCGTCGCGAGGCGCGGCGCGACGCGGGCAATGAGTGCCTGCGTGGCCGCACCTGTCACGGCCATGCGCGTGCTCAGGAAGGCAAGATCAGCATCATTGTCCGCATCGAGGGGCCCGGCGGCGGCAAAGACCTGCACGCAGTCGTATTTCACCGCCTCCTCGGCGGGGTCGAACCCATGCTCATCCGCCACGTCCTGAATGGCACGCAGAAGGATCGCCGTGGTCACCGGCAACTCGGCCATGGCACTGGGCAAGCCGCCAAAGCCGCCTGCCGCGCCCATCGCCGTGGTCACGGTCCGGTTCAGCCATCCCGGCTGACCGCCGACAACGCCGCGCGAGCGGTGTGCCGCCTCCATCGCGAGGTGCAGCGCCCGTGTTGTCGCCCCCTCGAGTCCTCCGCGCACCTCGCGCGGCAGCTTGTCCAGCAGCGAGGCCGCCGAGCCGCCCACCATGTTGAGAAGCTGCATTCCGAGATTGTCCGCCCGGGCATACCGCTCGGCGAGTGCCGCAAGCCGCGCGGCGACCTCTTCGTCGTTCAGGGGCGGGCCAAGCACTTCCGGGGTCAGATCGTTCATCCTCCCAAGATCGGGTCGCACGGGTCGAATTTCAAGAAAACTTGGTCACCTGCCCGGTCACACCGTCCCATGAGCCGGGGACGATCTCGATACCCAGAACGCGGTCGGGATTGGTCGGGGGGGGCATCTCGATACCCGCAAGCCGGGCAAAGCCGAAACGGCCATAATAGGGCACATCGCCCACCAGCATGACCCTTGGCCAGCCCTGTACGCGGGCGATCTCGAGGCTTTCGCGGATCAGGAACCCGCCCAGACCCTCGCCTTGCCGTGTCGGGTGCACGGCCACGGGGCCCAGAAGCAGCGCCTCGGCGGCACCCACCCGCACCGGCCAGAACCGGATCGCACCCGCCAGGATGGCGTCGGGATCGCGCGCGACGAGGCTCATCCCCTCCACGGGCGGCACGTCGTCGCGCAGCCGGTAGGACGACAGCGCCTCGCGCCCCGGCGCAAAGCACAGGTCATAGAGCGCCTCGACCTCCCACCAGTCTTCGGGCGTTTCTGGTTTCAGCTCGAACACGGGCTCGCAACGCGCCTTTCCTGCATCTTCCGGCATCTTCCGGCTGGCAAAGCGGTTAGCACGGGGCTACCCCTTGGAGAAACCCCTGATGTTGCGAGGAAAGACATGTTCTACCGACCCGAGGACGGGCACGGCCTGCCGCATAACCCCTTCAACGCCATCGTGTCGCCCCGTCCCATCGGCTGGATATCGACGCGCGGAGGCGATGGGGCGAACAACCTCGCACCCTACTCGTTTTTCAATGCCGTGGCCTATGTGCCGCCGCAGGTGATGTTCGCCTCGACCGGCACCAAGGACAGCCTCGCCAACATCCGCGAGACGGGTGTGTTCTGCGTCAACGTGGTAAGCGAGGCGATGCTCCTTGCGATGAACGAAAGCTCTGCCACCCTGCCCCGCGACGCGGACGAGTTCGTGCGCGCGGGCCTGGAGGCCGTACCGTGCGAGACCATCGCCGCGCCGCGGGTCAACAGAGCCCCCGCCGCGCTGGAATGCCGCCTGACCGAGATTTTGAACCTGAAAGGCAAGGACAATGCGGCGATCTTCGGCGAGGTGACGGGCGTGCATATCCGCGATGACTGTATGCGCGACGGCCGTCTCGATCCGACGCTCTACACACCCATGGCGCGGTTGGGATACATGGATTACACGGCGGTGCGCGAGGTGATCACCCTGCCCCGGCCAGGGGAATAACAGGATTTCAGCCGCCCTGCAGGAACCCCAGAAGCTCGTGAATGAACACCTCCCAGCTGGGATGTTGCGGCAGGGGCACGTGATTGTCGCTGTCGAGTATGAAGAGTCGCGCATCGGGAATAGCATTGGCCAGCAGCCGCCCTTGCGACAGCGGATGGATGACGTCGCCTTTTGCGTGCATCACCAGAACCGGGGCCTTCACCTGCCCCAGCAGATCCCACACATTGAACCGGTCCACTGCCCGGCGCAGCTGGACGGCGACCTCCGGCGACGCCGAGTTGAGCTGAATATCCACGAAATTGTCGACCTGACCGGGCGTGGCATCGGGCATGAACAGCGATGAAAAGGCCTTGACGAACGTACTCCCGCGGCGTCCCCAGCCGGATCGGATGAGCGCCAGCAAGGTCTCTTCGTCCACATCGTCAGGTGCGGGCCCGCGATGGGCGCGCCCCTCGGCATAGCCACCCAGAATGGCAATGCGCTTGACCCTTTCGGGGTTTTCAGCCGCATAGCGCAGCGCCACGGGCACCGACTGTGACGGGGCGTAGATTGAAAAACGATCCAGCGCAGCATCGTCGGCAACAGCTGCAAAATCGGCCACGAAATCCGACAGATCGCCAAGCGCGGCCTGGCGGTCGGACAGGCCCGTGCCACGCTGATCATAGCGATAGAGCGTGTGGTCTGCGCTGATCGCGTCGATCATCGGCCGCCAGATCGGGCTGGACCAATCCATGTCCAGATGCGACAGCCAGTGCCCGGCGCGCAGAACCGGTGGTCCAGAGCCGGACTGCGCATATGCGATGCGCGCGCCGTCAGCGGATTCCGCGAAACTCACGGTTTGCCTTGCGGCTGGCATGGCCGCGGATGGTCGCGGCGACGGCGCCTCCACCACCTCGACCGGCACGATCATCCGAATACCGCGCCGGGGCACGGTCTGTATCACGGCCTGCGCGCGACCGGTGTCGCCCACGGCAGCGCGGGCCGCGCTGATCCGGGAACTGATCGTCGCGTCCGACACGTTCAGACCCCGCCACACCGATGCAACCAGATCGTCATGGCTGACCAGTTCCCCGGCCCGCTCGGCCAGAAGTTGCAGAAGGTCAAACACCTGCGGTTCCACGTGCACAGGGGCCCCGGAACGAGAAAATTCGTGGCGGGTACTGTCCAGCGTACAGTCGGCAAATTGCAGGATCATGAGGCAGCAAACCACGACCCCGACCCCGCGGCCAAGCGATTTCGCACATCGCAAGGGTTTCGCAAGACAATGACAAGGGTATCGCAAGGGACTCTGAAAGCGTCCGATGCGTTTTGGTGTTTGGATGACGTCATCACAAGAGAGGACAGCATCATGCAGACCGGCACGGACATTCGCCTGCGCCCCGACGGGTCAATCGACACCGCGTTTTACATGCGGCGGGGCCGCAGGATCAGAAGCCGGCAGGCACATCAGATGGCCGCGTCGCTGCGCGATCGGATCCGGGCGATCTTGCGAATATCGGAGGGCACACCGGAGCCAAGAGAGGCCTGACGACGCGCCGTTGCAAGCCCGGATCATCAGGCCTTTCGCGCCCAGCGAACCTTCGGGATCGCTGGGCTTTGTTTGTGACGCAGCTTGGGCGCGGACGCGGTGAGCGGCCAAATCACCCGGCACTCAATGCCCGCCGCTCAATGCCCGCCCAGCACCCCTGTGCGCACCCCGTAATCCACCGCGACCTCGTAATCGGGGTCATCGTCGCTGTCGACCATCAGGTGGCCGGCCTTGGTCAGCAGGCGGTGACAATCGCGGCTCAGGTGGCGCAGCTTGATCCGTTTGCCCGCCGCCTCGTAGCGCGCGGCCAGCGCCTCGATGGCCTGCAACGCGGACTGATCCACCACACGGCTTTCGGCGAAATCGACGATCACGGCGTTGGGATCGGCGTCGATGTCGAAAAGTTCGATGAACCCGGATGACGAGCCAAAGAACAGCGGTCCCTGAATTTCATAGACCTTGGCCCCCGCTTCGGTGTGCGAGGGCCGCTCGATGGCGTGAATGCGCGTGGCGTTGTTCCACGCATAGGCCAGCGCCGAGACGATCACCCCCACGACCACGGCGATGGCCAGATCGTATTTCACCGTTACCACCGTCACCAGCACGATCACCAGCGCGTCGGTCAGCGGCACCTTGCGCAGGATGGTCAGGCTGTTCCAGGCAAAGGTCCCGATCACCACCATGAACATCACGCCCACCAGGGCGGCCAGCGGGATCTGCTCGATGGCGGGGGCGGCAAAGAGGATGAAGACCAGCAGGAACAGGGCCGCCGCCACGCCTGCGATCCGCGTGCGTCCGCCGGATTTCACGTTGATCATCGACTGGCCGATCATGGCACAGCCGCCCATGCCGCCGAAAAACCCGGTCAGGGTGTTGGACAGGCCCTGCGCGATGCATTCCTGGCTCGCCCCGCCGCGCTTGCCGGTGATCTCGCCCACCAGGTTCAGCGTCAGCAGGCTCTCGATCAGGCCGATCGCCGCGAGGATCACCGCATAGGGCAGGATGATCTCCAGCGTCTCCCAGTTCAGAGGGACCATCGGCACATGCCATTCAGGCAGCCCGCCCTGGATCGAGGCCAGATCGCCCACCCGCGGCACCTCTAGCCCCAGCCCGATGACAAGCGCCGCAACCACCGCGATCCCGGCCAGCGGCGCAGGGATCACGCGGGTGATTTTCGGCATCACCCAGATCACCGCCATGGTCAGCGCGACAAGCCCCAGCATCATGCCCATTTCCAGGCCCGGCAGCCATTCTCCGCCACCTATTCCGTGGCCCGCGCTCGCCATGCTGCCCGGCACCTTGAATTGCCCCAGTTGCGCCAGGAAAATCACGATGGCGAGCCCGTTGACAAAGCCCAGCATCACCGGATGCGGCACCAGCCGGATGAACTTGCCCCATTTCAGAACGCCCGCCGTGACCTGCAGCAGGCCCATCAGGACCACGGTGGCAAAGAGGTACTCGACCCCATGTTTCGCCACGAGGCTCACCATGACCACGGCCAGCGCGCCGGTCGCGCCCGAGATCATGCCCGGCCTGCCGCCGATCAACGCCGTGACCAATCCCACCAGGAAGGCCGCATAAAGCCCCACCAGCGGGTTCACCCCTGCAACAAAGGCAAAGGCCACCGCCTCGGGCACCAGCGCAAGAGAAACGGTGAGCCCGGCCAAAAGCTCGATCCTGAGCCGCGCGGGGCTGAGGGTTTCGTCCTGCATGACGCTCAGGTCGGGCATGACGATATGGCCTGCAAAGGCGTTCAGTAGAGCTTTTTTCAAAGGGCTGGTCCTGTGATGGATCATTGCGCGCGGAACCGCGGCTTTACAGGCATCGAGGGCAATTGGCCACCACCCTCGCACCGCATTTCTGCACAACAGGTTTCTTTACGTCACCCGCCGCGCGCCCTAGGCTTGGCCCGACATGCCCGACGCACAAGGCCCGAACCGATGTCACGATCCCTGTTTGGCCTTTTCTGGGCGCTCGCCTTCGTGTTCATCGAAGCGCTGCAATATGTCTATTTCGGCAATATTTTCCAGAGGGTGAACTCGTACCTCTTCGGCGCGATTGTCCTCGGGCTTTCTGCCGCCCTGGTGATCGGAGCCGCCGCCATCCGCACGCCTGACCAGATGCGGGCGGCGGGGCGCAACCTGCCGGTGCTTTTCATCGTCAATGTGCTCGTCTGCCTGTCATGGATCGCCATCCTGATCTCGGTGCAGGTGATCGAACCCGCGATTGCCTACACGCTGGGTGCCGGAGCCATGCCACTGGCGGCCTGGGCGGCGCACCTGAGGGGCATCCCCGAGGGCGACGCGCCGCGCAATGGCTTGGAACGGCTGGGGCTGTGGACGATCCTGGCCAGCCTTGTCTGGCTCTCGGTGGCCACGGTCGCAGGCCAGTCGGGCTTTGTGCGGGGCGGCGTGGGCGTTGGGCTCATGGGTGTCGCGCTGGCCTTGGCAGAAGGGGTGATGTTCACCGCCGTGCTGGTCTATTGCCAGCGGCTCGACCGGCGCGGGATCGGGCCGGGCGCGGTCTTCGGCCTGCGCTTCGTGCTCTACGTGGTCGTGGCCGCGGCAGCCGCCACCATGGGCCTTGATGCCAAGCCTGTGTCGCCGGGCGCGGGCGAGTTGGCGGTGATCACCGGCTTCGGGCTTCTGCTGATCGTGCCGCCGCTCTTTGCGCTGCAACGCGCGGTGGCGCTGATCTCGACCCTCACGATCAGCGTGCTGACCGCCCTTGGTCCCTTCTTCATTTTCGCCATGCAGATGATCGAAGGCCGGGTCAGCTTTTCCCCTGCCACTCTGGGTGGTCTTGCACTGTTTCTTGCCGGTTCTCTTCTGGCGGCGTTCGGGGCGGCCCGCGCCACGATGCGCACACGTCCCCACACGCCGCTTTCCTCGCCGGAGCAGAGCGGATAGGCTCGGCTCACGAGGACACGAACAGGCAGTGCGAGGGTCAGGCATGAACACCAGGATCGGCGTAATCGGCGGCTCGGGCGTCTATGACATGGAGGGCCTTCAGGATGCCGCATGGATGGACGTCGAGACTCCCTGGGGGACACCCTCCGATCAGGTGCTGACCGGCACGATTGACGGCATTTCGATGGTATTCCTGCCCCGCCACGGGCGTGGCCATGTGCATCCTCCCTCCGGCATCCCCTACCGGGCCAATATCGACGCGTTGAAACGGCTGGGCGTGACGGACGTGATCAGCGTCTCGGCCTGCGGGTCGTTCCGCGAAGACATGGCGCCGGGGGATTTCGTGATCGTCGACCAGTTCATCGACCGCACCTCGCAGCGCGAAAAAAGTTTCTTCGGCCGCGGCTGCGTGGCCCATGTGAGCGTGGCACACCCGACCTGCGGGCGGCTCAGCTCGGATTGCGCCGCCGCCGCCATGGCCGCGGGCGTGACGGTGCACGAGGGGGGGACGTATCTCGCCATGGAAGGGCCGCAATTCTCGACGCTCGCCGAAAGCCGCATGTACCGCGAAAGCTGGGGCGCGGATGTGATCGGCATGACCAACATGCCCGAGGCCAAGCTCGCCCGCGAGGCCGAGCTTTGCTATGCCACTGTCGCCATGGTCACCGACCATGACAGCTGGCACCCCGATCATGGCGAAGTGGACGTGACCCGGATCATCGCCACGCTCATGAGCAACGCCGCCCGTGCCCGCGACGCGGTGCGCCGACTGCCCGCGCTTCTGGGCGAAACCCGCGCGCCCTGTCCGCATGGTTGCGACCGGGCACTGGACCATGCGATCCTGACCGCCCCCGAAGCCCGCGACCCGGCGCGTGTCAAATTGCTCGATGCCGTGGCAGGCCGCGTGCTGGGCAATGCGTCGTAGTCTTCTGTGGGCCGCATTTTGCGGCGTTCTGGTCTTCTTTGCCCCGGCGCTCTGGCTGCGCTGGACGACGCCTGTCCTGACGCCCGACCAGGCAGCACCGGCCGAGGCCGCGCTGGTCTTTGGCGCGCGGGTGCGCGGCGGCGCGATCAGCCCGCTGCAACGCGAACGGCTTGAGGCGGCCCGGGCGCTCTGGGCGTCCGGCAAGGTCATGCGCGTGGTTGTGTCCAATGCTCCCGCCGCAGCCCGCGCCATGCAGGGCTATCTGCAGAGCCGGGGCGTTCCCCCCGAGGCCATCGAGTTGGACACCACCGCGATTCGCACCCTCGATACCTGCCGCGCCGAGGCCGCCCGCTCCAGCCCGCGCCGCGTGATCCTCATCAGTCAGCGCTTTCACCTGCCGCGCATCGGGCTGCACTGCGCGCGTTACGATCTCGACACGCAATTCGTGATGGCCGACAGCCCGGACCGCGCCGTGGCGCCGCTCTGGACACGGATCCGGGTCCGCTCGGCGCGGGCCTTGCGCGAAACGGCCTTGATCTGGGGCGTGCTCCTGGGGCTTTATCCCCGCACACCGCCCGGCCCGACACAATCACAGGAGTGACCCCCATGCCGATCGACCTCTGGCTGACCTTTGTCGTGGCCACCACGGCGCTTTTGCTGATCCCCGGTCCAACCGTGCTCCTGGTGCTCAGCTACGCGCTCTCCAGGGGCCGTTCCGTGGCACTCGCCAGCGCGACCGGAGTGGCGTTGGGGGATCTCGTGGCCATGACCGCCTCGCTCGCCGGACTGGGCGCGCTGGTGCTGGCCTCGGCCACGCTCTTCACGCTGCTCAAATGGGTGGGCGCTGTCTATCTCGTGTGGCTCGGGATCAGGCTTGTTCGCAGCGCGCCTTCCTCCGGGCTGGAGGTGCCCAGAGCGCAGGACGTCACCGGACGCGGCGTCTTCTGGCATACCGCCACCGTGACCGCGCTCAATCCCAAATCCATCGCGTTCTTCATCGCCTTCGTGCCGCAATTCGTCGATCCGGCCGCGCCGCTGCTGGCGCAATTCACCATCCTGATCGCCACGTTCGTCGGCCTCGCGGGCCTCAATGCGCTGGCCTATGCGCTGCTCGCCGACCGGCTGCGCCGGACGATCCGCCGCCCGGCCGTCCTGACATGGCTCACCCGGGCCGGCGGCTCGGCGCTCATCGCCATGGGTCTGATGACCGCCGCGCTGCGCAGGGGCGCATGAGCACCTCCCCCGGCACGGTCCTGATCCTCGGTGCGGACGGCTTTATCGGCCGCCACCTGGCTTTCGGGCTGCGCGCGGCAGGCTGGAAGGTGATCGCCTGCGCCCGCCGCACCGCGCGGCTCGAACGCATGGGCTTTGACGTGCTCGAGGCCGACCTGACCGACCCCTACTGGCACAGCCTGGAACATTGGCAGGCCCCTCTGAAACGTGTCGCCTGCGTCATCAACGCCGCCGGAGTCCTGAACGCCCCCGACCCGGTGGCCCAGGCCGTGCATGTCGAGGCCCCCGAAGCCATTTACCGCGCGCTGCCCGCCGGGGCGTCCGGTCTGCTCATCTCTGCGGTGGGAATCGACGACGCCCAGACCGGATTTGCCCGGTTTCGCCGCTGGGGCGAGGACATCGCCGAAGCCCGCGGCATCACCATTCTGCGCGCGGGCCTCGTGCTGGGCGAAACCTCCTATGGCGGCTCATCCCTGGCCCGGGCCCTGGCGGCAATGCCGCTGGTCACACCCGTGGTCGGCAAGGGCGCGCAGCCCTTCAACCCGATACACGCCGCCGATCTCGCCTGTGCCGTGGATCACATGCTGCGCACACCTCCCGGCCCCGGCGTGCATGAAATCGGCGGAACCGAGACCGTGACCCAGGCCGAAATGCTGCGCGGGGTCCGCCGCTGGCTGGGCCTCGGCAAGGTGCCGCTCCTGCGCCTGCCCGTTCGATTGGCGCGCGCGCTGGGTCGTGTCGGCGATGCGCTCGACATGGGGCCGATTTCGGCCACGGCGGTGGATCAGCTGCAATCGGGCGTTCTGGCACGATCCGGCGCGGCGGTGGCCGCCCTGCCCGAACCGCCACGGGGCTTTTCGCAGTTCCTCGCCGCACGGCCCGCAGGCACGCAGGATCTCTGGCACGCGCGCCTCTACCTGATGCGCCCCCTGACGCGGCTGATGCTGGCGCTGCTGTGGCTGGTCTCGGGGCTGATCGGCCTCTTGCTGGCACCCGAAAGCTTCCTGCCGCTGATCCCTGACACCCCCATCCCGGATAGTGTTCTGACCAACATGGCGCGGTTCGGGGGGATCGTGGACCTCGCCATCGCCGCCGCACTCTTTCGCGGCTGGCGGCCACGGCTCATGGCCGCAATCCAAGGGCTGGTCGTGACCGGATACACCATCGCCTTCACCTGGCTCGCGCCGGGACTGTGGCTGCTGCCGCTTGGCGGGCTGCTGAAAAATCCCGCGCTTCTGGTGCTGATCATCCTCCACGGCATCCTCGAAGAGGAGCGCTGATGGACCCCTATCTGGTCGCCAAATGGCTGCACATCCTGAGCAGCACAGTGCTTTTTGGCACCGGCATCGGCACCGCGTTTCAGATGGTCCGGGCCATGCGCACGCAAACACCCGGGACGATCCATTCCGTTGCCTCCGGCGTCGTGGTCGCCGACTGGATATTCACCACGCCCGCCGGGCTTGTTCAGCCGTTGACCGGGCTTTGGCTGATCTGGCTCGCAGGCTTTGGTCTGACCGAGCCCTGGCTGATCGCGACCTACCTGCTCTACGCTCTGGCCTTCGCGTGCTGGGCCCCGGTGATGCGCCTGCAAATCCGCATCCGGGACCTGGCGCGCGCGGCGCATGAGACCGGCGCCGACCTGCCGGCCGAGGCCAGCCGCGCCTATGCGATCTGGGTGGCACTCGGCTGGCCCGCCTTTGCCGCGCTCACCGGAATCTTCTGGCTCATGGTCTCGAAACCCCAGCTCTGGTAAGGACGCAACAAGGACGCAACATGAAGACAGTTCAGGATTATATCCGCACCATTCCCGACTTCCCCAAGCCGGGCATCATGTACCGGGACGTGACAACACTCTTTGGCGATGCGCGCGGGTTCCGCATGGCCGTCGACCAGATGATCCACGGCTTTGCAGGGCGGCCCATCGACAAGGTGGCCGGGCTCGAGGCGCGCGGGTTTGTCCTGGGCGGGGCCATCGCGCACCAGCTGTCGGTGGGCTTCGTGCCCGTGCGCAAGGCAGGCAAACTGCCGGGGGCGGTGATCTCCCGGGCCTACCAGCTGGAATATGGCGAGGCGGTGGTCGAACTGCACGAGGACGCCATCGAGGCGGGCGAACGGGTGCTTGTGGTCGATGACCTTCTGGCCACCGGCGGCACGGCCGAGGCAGGCGTCAGCCTGGTCGAGCGGCTGGGCGGCGAAATCGTCGGATGCAGCTTCGTGATCGACCTGCCTGACCTGGGCGGCAACGCCCGACTGACGGGGCTGGGTATCGAGGTGCAGGCGCTCTGTGCCTTCGACGGCCACTGACGGGGCCCGGGGTCGCAGAGACAATTTTCTGTTTCGCTTTTGCCCCGCGGCGCTCTACATGGGCGGGACCACGACACGAAAGGACCTTCCATGGCCAGTGATCCGCTTTTCTGGATTGTCGCAATCGCCTGCCTTGCCGTGTTGGCGATCCTGATCTTCGGGGTCGGGACCTTCGCAAAGGGCGGCGAGTTCAACCGCAAATACGCCAACAGGATCATGCGTTGGCGCATCGGCGCGCAATTCGTGGCCGTGCTGCTGATCATCGCCTTCGTCTGGATCCGCCGCCAGGGGGGGCTGTGACATGGTGGTCCTCAACAAGATCTACACCAAGACCGGCGATGCGGGCGAAACCGCGCTGGGCAATGGCGCGCGCGTGGCCAAACACGCGATGCGCGTCAACGCCTATGGCACGGTGGATGAAACCAACGCCACCGTCGGCCTCGCGCGGCTCGAGGCCGAGGGCGAGATGACGGACGCGCTGGCGCGCATCCAGAACGACCTCTTTGATCTGGGCGCCGACCTGTGCACGCCTGACATGGAGAAAGACGCCGAGGCCGAATACCCCCCGCTGCGCATGGCCGACGTCCAAGTGGTCCGGCTCGAGGCCGAAATCGACGAGATGAATACGCGGCTGGCCCCCCTGCGAAGCTTCATCCTGCCCGGCGGCTCGCCGCTCTCGGCGCAGTTGCACCTGTGCCGCACCGTGTCACGGCGCGCCGAACGACTGACCGTGGAGCTGGCCACGATGGAAAGTGTGAACCCCGCGGCGGTAAAGTATCTCAACCGCCTCAGCGACTGGTTCTTCGTGGCCGCGCGTATCGCCAACGACGATGGCCGCGCCGATGTCTTGTGGGTTCCGGGGGCCAACCGCTGACAATATCTCCAGCGATCGCAGGCGTGGGGCCTGAAGCCGGAACCGGGTCTGAAAAGTGACATTCACAACCGGGCCGGGACGATTTTCCGAAAGAAGCCCCAGGAAAACCTGCCCCGGAAAACGCGCGATTTCCGGTCCGTTTTGCGCGCGGAAAACAACCCCTGATGGCAACAATGGCCACGACTTTGCCAACGCCCACTCGTCCCAAAGCATCGACTTTCCGGCGATTTGGTCGCTTTTTTGGCCTTTTTAGTCGCTTATTTCTGTATTTTGATTGACTAGTCAGTCAAGATAAAGAGGGCGATCACACATAACTCGTTCTGGACGACCCATTTCTCGCTCCGACGGCTCGCCGTTCGGTGGCGACCTATAATTTCCGCACAACCGGAAAAACGGGAGGACACCATGACAGACCAACGAAGTAGACTTTGCTTGCGGGGGCTGGCCCTGATGGCCGCGGTCGCACTGCCGATTGGCGCGGCGGCACAATCTGCGGACGGCGCAGCCGAGATGCCCGCTGAAAAATCCGAGATCACTTTCACCTCGTGGACCGGGCCCTACATGCGAAGCCAGATGCTGGGCTTCGTGCGCCCCTACGAGGATGAAACCGGCGCGCGTGTGAACGTCGCGCATTACAATGGCGGCATCAACGAGATCCGTGACCAGGTCGAAAGCGCCAATGTGATCTGGGACGTGGTTGATCTTACCCAGGCCGACAGCCTGCGGGCCTGCGACGAGGGTCTGCTTGAGAGCCTTGCCGACATGGAACTGCCTGCCGGGGCCGACGGCACGCCGGCATCTGAGGATTTCGTCGAGGGTGCCCTGAACGAGTGCGGCGTCGGAGTGATCGTCTGGGCCACGGCCTTTGCGTATTCCAATTCGGCCTTCGCGGACACTCCGCCCCGCACGATCGAGGATTTCTTCGACACCGACACCTACCCCGGCGCACGTGCCATTCGCGATGATCCCACGGTGATCATGGAGTGGGCGCTCATGGCCGATGGCGTCGCGCGCGAAGAGGTCTATGCCACGCTGGAAACCCCGGAAGGGGTGAAACGCGCGCTCGACAAGATGGACGACATCCGGTCGGGCCTTCAGACCTGGAGTGCGGGCCGCGAACCGGTGCGAATGCTCAACGGTGGCGAGGTAGCCATGTCGATGATCTGGGCCACCACCGGCGCCACCGCCTCCCAGGAGGATGGCGCGGACTTTTCGGTCAACATGGATGGCCGGGTGATCGAGCTTGATCTCTTCGGTATCCCCAAGGGCAGCCGCAATGTCGAGGCGGCAAAGGATTTCATCCGCTATGCCTCTTCGACCGAAGCGTTGGCCGAGATGGTCAGATACCTTCCGAACGGGCCGACGCGCAACTCGTCGCTGGCTCTCTTGTCCGACGATGTTCTGGCGCAGATCCCCAATGGACCCGCCTACAGGGATCAGCAGTTCATCCTTTCGGACGCCGAATGGTGGGCCGCCAATCACGCCCGGCTCGAAGAAGAGTTCGACATCTGGATGTCGGCAGGGGCCCGTCAGGGCGCTTCCGGAACAGTCCGGTAATCCCGGCACAACAGGACAGAGGTTAGAAAAATGAGTACTGAAACCACCCAAAAACCCGAAAACCTGGTGGCCAAATCCGGGCTTTTCGCCGGGATGAACCCGCTCATGGGCATACTGGCGATGGTAATGATCATCGGTTTCGTGGGCTACACGATCATGGATGTCGAAGCCTCCTCCGAGGTCTTCTCGGCAGGCAAGGATTTCATCATCAACACCATGGACTGGTTCTATGTGATCGTGGTGAACGCGGCGCTTTTCTTCGTCGTCTGGCTGATGGTCAGCCGTTTTGGCGACGTCAAGCTGGGCAAGGATGATGACGAACCGGATTTCTCCACCTTCAGCTGGATCTGCATGTTGTTCTCGGCCGGGCTCGGCTCGGGGCTGATCTACTGGGGCGTCGCCGAACCGATGTACCACATCCAGGGCAATCCCTTCATGGAACGCGCAGGCATTGAGGCCGGCAGCGTCGATGCCGCCGTCAAGGCGGTGACCGTGACCAACTTGCACTGGGGCTTGCACGGCTGGGGACTTTATGTGCTGGTGGGCCTGTGTCTGGCCTATTTTGCCTACCGCCACGACCTGCCACTGACGCTGCGTACAGCCCTCTATCCGGTGCTGAAGGAGCGTATCTACGGCCCCTGGGGACATCTCGTGGACCTCATCGGGGTCTTCGGCACGATCTTTGGCCTTGCGACCTCTCTGGGCCTCGGCGTGACGCCGATTGCAGCGGGTCTCGAGAACCTGGGCTGGATGGAAAACACCCAGACCAATCAGCTGATCCTTGTGGCGATCATCACCTGCCTGGGCACCGCCTCCGCGGCGTCCGGTGTGGGCAAGGGCGTGCGGATACTCTCGGAATGCAACGTCATGGCCTCGGTGGGGCTTCTGCTTCTCTTCATCATCCTCGGGCCGACTGCATTCCTTCTCGGGATCACCATCTCTGGCTTTGGCGACTATCTGTGGAACGTCATCCCGATGGGCCTGTGGATCAACGGCGACCCGGAAGTGCAATGGCAGGGCTGGTGGACGATCTTCTACTGGGGCTGGTGGATCGCATGGTGCCCCTTTGTGGGCCTCTTCATCGCGCGGGTCTCCAAAGGCCGCACGATCCGGCAGTTCTGCTTCTGCGTGCTGCTGATCCCGACCTCGGTGGTGATGCTCTGGATGGGCGTCTTCGGCGGGGCCGCGGCGGGGGTTGAGCTCTTCTACGACGCAGGCGTCGTGGATGCGGTCAATGCCGACTATGCCTCGGGCGTGTTCGCCACCGTGGCGGGCTTCGGCTACACTTGGCTGACCTACCCGATCACCGTCCTGATCACGATCCTGCTGATCAGCTGGTTCGTGACCTCCTCGGACTCAGGTACGCTGGTGATGTGCACCATGCTGTCGATGGGTGACGAACATCCGCCGGTCAAGTTCCGCATCTTCTGGGGCCTGACCTCGGGGGTCGTGGCCGCGGTGCTCATGCTGGCCGGAGGGCTGAGCGCGTTGCAGACCGCCTCGATCGTCGCCGGCTTGCCGATCGCGGTGATCCTGCTGCTGATGATCTACGGCATCGTGCGCGCCCTGCACGAGGACAACCCGGCACCGGAATACGTGGACAAGATGGAACTGGAATTCCTCAACCGCTGATCCGGAACACACCACAAAAGGGGGCCGTCACCACGGCCCCCTTTTCATACGCGAAACCTGCCAGGGGTCGCGTAAAATGCACATTTTTCGATCCGGGAATTGCCTTTTTTCTGCACTGCTTTCCGCGCGAACAACCCGCCCGGCTGCACCCTTCACGAAAGATAATTTCGCATCCTCCCCAAAACGCGACGTCGCAGGCCCTAAAGGTGACGATTTTACCCTGTTGCCCCTGCCCTCGAATCGCTAGAACCCTGCGAGAGAACTCTTTGGGGGGAGTCGGTTCAGGCTCTCCCGTTCATTTTAGGGAGACCATGCCAATGAAGGTGCTCGTACCTGTCAAACGCGTGATCGACTACAACGTGAAGGTCCGCGTCAAGGCGGATGGCAGCGGTGTCGATCTTGCCAATGTCAAAATGTCGATGAACCCCTTCGACGAGATCGCCGTCGAAGAGGCGATCCGCCTCAAGGAAGCCGGCAAGGCCGATGAGGTCATCGCCGTTTCCATCGGCGTGAAACAGGCCCAGGAAACCCTGCGCACCGCGCTTGCCATGGGCGCCGATCGCGCCATCCTGGTGGTCGCCGCCGATGACGTGCATACCGACATCGAGCCGCTGGCCGTGGCCAAGATCCTCAAGGCCATCGTGGATGAGGAACAGCCCGGTGTCGTGCTGTGCGGCAAGCAGGCCATCGACAACGACATGAACGCCACCGGCCAGATGCTGTCGGCGCTTCTGGGCTGGTCCCAGGGCACCTTTGCAAGCGGTCTGGACATTGACGGCGACAGCGCGCTGGTCACCCGCGAAGTGGATGGTGGTCTGCAGACGATCAAGGTCAAGATGCCCGCGATCATCACCGTGGACCTGCGCCTGAACGAGCCGCGCTATGCGAGCCTTCCGAACATCATGAAGGCCAAGAAAAAGCCGCTGGATGAAAAGACGGCCGCCGATTACGGCGTCGACGTCACGCCGCGCCTCGAAATCGTCAAGACCGACGAGCCGGACGCGCGCAAGGCCGGCGAAATCGTGGGCTCGGTGGACGAGCTTGTGTCGAAACTCAAAGAAGCGGGGGCTGTGTAATGGCTGTTCTTCTTCTCGCAGAAGTCAATGATGGCGAATTGGCCATGGACGCGACCGCCAAGGCCGTGACGGCTGCCAAATCGCTGGGTGATGTGACCGTTCTGGCCGCCGGTGCCTCGGCCGCCGCGGCGGGTGAAGCGGCCGCGAAAATCGACGGGGTGAGCAAGGTGCTCGTCGCCGAAGACGCCTCGCTGGGTCACCGCCTGGCGGAACCCACCGCCGCGCTGATCGTGTCATTGGCCGGTGACTACGAACACATCGTGGCCCCGGCCACCACCGACGCCAAGAACGTGCTGCCCCGCGTGGCGGCGCTTCTCGACACGATGGTGATCTCGGACGCCTCCGGCGTGGTCGACGCAAACACGTTCGAACGCCCGATCTACGCGGGCAACGCGATCCAGACCGTGAAATCATCGGACGCCAAGAAGGTTGTCTCGTTCCGGACCTCGACGTTCGACGCGGCCGGCGAAGGCGGTTCGGCCCCGGTCGAAACCATCTCGGTGGCCGACAACCCGGGCCTGTCGGAGTGGGTCGAGGACAAGGTAGCCGCAAGCGACCGTCCCGAACTGACCTCGGCGGGCGTTGTGGTCTCCGGTGGTCGCGGGGTCGGCTCGCAAGAGGACTTCAGGCTGATCGAGGCGCTGGCGGACAAGCTGGGTGCCGCCGTGGGTGCATCGCGCGCCGCGGTCGACTCGGGCTATGCGCCGAACGACTGGCAGGTCGGTCAGACCGGCAAGGTCGTGGCACCTGATCTTTACGTGGCCGTCGGCATCTCGGGGGCGATCCAGCACCTCGCGGGCATGAAGGACAGCAAGGTCATCGTCGCAATCAACAAGGACGAGGAGGCCCCGATCTTCCAGGTCGCCGATTACGGCCTCGTGGCGGACCTCTTTGACGCCGTGCCCGAGCTGACGTCGAAGCTCTGAAGGCATGGCGGGGTGAAACCCCGCCCTACGACATCCCGAAGGCCCGCCCGATCCGGCGGGCCTTTTGCTTAACCGCAGACCAGTTCGCTGATCACCGGGGCCAGCGCATCGGCGGCTTCTTCGTGACTGGCCGGCCCCAGAAGCTCGGCGGCAGACGCCGCCTCGAACTCGGTGAACATCATCCCCGTCGTGCCCGCATCCAGGGCCGCCGCGCTGACGGTCACATCGACGACCTGCAAGGCCATCGGACGCGCATCCTCGACCATGTCGGCGGTGACAAAGCTGGGGTCTTCGCTCAGGTCGGGGCTGTCGGCCTCGTGGCGTGGCGCATGTGCCGAAAACCACAGCAGGATCACCGGCACGCCGATCCGCTCCATCAGAAGACGCATCCGTGCGCGCCACGCGGTTTGCAATTCGTCCCGTATGAGCTCAAAGCGACTTGGCGAGACCTTGCGCAAATGCCCCAGCAGGTGCCGCGTGAAATGGAATTCGGTCATGTCCACCTCGGGGTAGATCGAACGCAGCATGGTCGATCCTTCGAGAAAGCGGTCATTTCGCCGCGGATGCACCCGGTAGAACCGGTTCGACATGTTCTGCGCAGGCGGCAACTGCAGCACCACCACTTGTGCGCCATTGGCCGCGGCCAGCAAATCTGCATCGTTGAGGAACACGTCGATACCCGCATTCGGCCAGCCGAAATTGATGCATTTCGCCCCCGTCCGCGCCGCGATCAGCGCCGGATAGGGCCTGCTGATGAACTTGCCATAGGTTTCCGTACCGCCCAGGAAGGCCGCATAGCGCCCCGTCAGGTTCTGCCGCGGTCCACGGAACAGAAGTTTCGACGCGCCATAGCGGCACGGCATGTAATCGAGAGGGGTTTCCCCCAGCCGTTCATAGGCCATCTCACCCACCTTTCTATTCACCCAAGCGAGAGAATCGCCGATGGCGGTTGAGAAAACGCTAATGTGCGCATTCGTTTCAAGTTTGAACGGGCCTCTCCCCTTGCAGCCGGTGGCGCTTGCGCCCTATCTTGCGGCATCGCAGCGAAAGGTCAGGACCATGGACATCCGCACCATCGGCGTCATCGGAGCAGGTCAGATGGGCAACGGGATCGCTCATGTGATGGCGCTCGCCGGCTACGACGTCTTGCTGACCGATGTCAGCCAGGAAGCGCTCGACGCCGCGCTGGTCACGATCGGCGGCAATATCGACCGGCAGATCGGCAAGGGCATGGTGAGCGAGACCGAGCGCGACGCCGCGTTGGCGCGGATCGACACCACGCTGACCCTGTCGGAATTGGGCACGTCCGATCTGGTGATCGAGGCCGCGACCGAACGCGAATCGCTTAAGGTGGCCATTTTCGAGGACCTCGTGCCGCATCTTGGGCCCGACACGATCCTGACCTCCAACACCTCGTCCATCTCGATCACCCGGCTGGCCAGCGGCACGGACCGGCCCGAGAAATTCATGGGCTTTCACTTCATGAACCCGGTGCCGGTGATGCAACTGGTCGAACTCATCCGCGGCATCGCCACCGACAAGGAAACCTTCGAAACCTGTCACAAGGTCGTGGAACGGCTCGGGAAAACCGCGGCCTCTGCCGAGGATTTCCCCGCCTTCATCGTGAACCGCATCCTGATGCCGATGATCAACGAAGCCGTCTATACCCTCTACGAAGGCGTCGGCACCGTGACCTCCATTGACACCTCGATGAAGCTGGGCGCGAACCACCCGATGGGGCCGCTGGAGCTGGCCGACTTCATCGGGCTCGATACGTGCCTCGCGATCATGAACGTGCTGCATGACGGGCTGGCGGATACCAAATACCGGCCCTGCCCGCTGCTCACGAAATATGTCGAGGCCGGCTGGCTGGGCCGCAAGACAGGCCGTGGCTTCTATGATTACCGCGGCGAAGGTGCCCCGGTGCCGACGCGATGAAACGGGCTTAGGCTGGGTGGGCATCGGCCCACCACCATACACCCGAAAGGCGCGACAGCTCCGCCATGAAAGAATCCTGCATGTCCGATGATCCCGACCAGAAAACCCTGCTCCTGACCGGGGCCAGCCGGGGCATCGGTCACGCCACGGTGCGCAAGTTCGCCGCGGAAGGCTGGCGCGTGATCTCCTGCTCGCGGCGGGCGTTTTCCGCCGATTGCCCCTGGCCGGGCGGTGCGCGCAACCACATCCAGGTCGACCTTGCCGACCCCGAACAGACCATCGCCGCCATCGACGAGATCAAGGCCCGCCTCAACGGCGGCGCGCTGCACGCGCTGGTCAACAATGCAGGTATCTCGCCCAAGGGCGCCAGCGGCGCGCGGCTCAATACGCTGGATACGGACCTGCGCATCTGGGGACAGGTCTTTCATGTGAATTTCTTTGCCTCCGTGGTGCTCGCGCGCGGGCTGCGCGAGGAACTGGCGCGGGCGCGGGGGGCCGTGGTCAACGTGACCTCGATCGCAGGCGCGCGCGTGCATCCCTTCGCGGGGGCCGCCTATGCCACGTCCAAAGCAGCACTTGCAGCCCTGACCCGCGAAATGGCGCATGATTTCGGGCCTTTGGGCGTGCGCGTGAACGCCATAGCCCCCGGCGAGGTCGAGACCTCGATCCTCTCGGACGGCACCGACAGGATCGTCCAGACCCTGCCGCTGCGCCGCCTTGGTCAGCCCTCGGAAGTGGCCGATGCGATCTATTTTCTGTGTTCCGAGGCCAGTTCCTACGTGTCGGGCACCGAGATCGAGGTGAATGGCGGCCAGCACGTCTGACCTCCCGGCACGACCCGCAGGGTGGGTTTTCAATCCACTACCCCGTCCCGCGCCATACGGACAACCGCGTCCACGAGGCAATCCAGACTGTCGGTCCAGCCCGGGCCGCCGTCCAGCACGTCCGTCATCAACGACAACTCGGTACAGGCCACCAGCCAGTGATCCGCGCCGTTCATCGCCTCGGCCAGTTCGCGCAACCCTGGCCCCAGGGTCTCTGGCCGCTCACCGGCCTTGACCGCCCGAATGAGCGCCAGCATCGCGTCCTCATCCGCCGTCCAGACCGGCTCCAGCCCGTGCGCGGCAAAGACGCCGTCAAACACGCCGACCTTCCGCGTCGCAGGCGAGGCCAGCATTCCCACGCGCTGCGCTCCGCGTGCCTTCAGCGCCCGGCCTGTCAGCGCCAGCATGTCGAGAAAGGGCAGCGAACTCGCCTCCCGCACGGCCCCGGCATAGTGATGCGCCGTGTTGCACGGCATGGCGAGCGCCACGGCCCCCGCCCGCTCCAGATCGCGCGCCATCGCGGCCAGTACCGGCCCCGGGTCTTCACCGCCGCCCTCGATCAGGGCCTTGATCCGGCTCGGCACCTGGGGGTTCTGGTGCACGATCAGCGGGATATGATCGGCATCATCCCCCGCCGCGACCGCACCCAGAACTTTCTGCATGAGCAGGATCGTGGCCTCGGGCCCCATCCCTCCCAGAATGCCGACGGGTTTCATGGACGGCTCAGCCCTGACCCGCCACATCAAAGCAATGCGAATAACCGGTCAGCCCTATCGCGCCGCCTGTATGCAGGAAAACCACCCGCTCGCCTTTCTTGAAATGACCCTTGCGGATCAGATCAATGAGACCCGCCCCGCCCTTGGCCGAATAGACCGGATCCAGCAGGATGGCCTCGGTTTTGGCGAACATGTCGATGGCTTCAAGCGTATCCTCGGCGGGAATGCCATAGCCGGGGCCAACATAGTCGGTATTGGCCACAACGTCCTCGCGTGCCACAACGCCGGGGCAGCCCAGCTTCTCGGCGGTCTTGACGGCCAGGTTGTAGACATTCTCCTCCTGCTTGGGCTTGGGCGCGCGCACCCCGATACCCAGAAGCGGAATACCCGCGTTCATCGCCTTGAGCCCAGTGATGAGCCCGGCCTGCGTACCCGCGCTGCCAGTGGCATGTACGATGTGATCGACCTTCAGGCCCATATCCACGAACTGATGCAGCATCTCGAAGGCACAGTTCACATAGCCCAGCGCGCCGGTGGCGTTCGAACCGCCGCCGGGGATCGTGTAAACGTTCCTGCCTTCGGCGCGGAACTTGTCCGCCACGGCCTCCATCTCGGCATTCATGTCGAGATCGGGCCCGCGGTGCTCGATCGTGGCCCCGTGCAGGTGATCCAGCAGAACGTTCCCGTTGTACTTGTAGTTGTCGTAGTTATAGCCCGTCCGGTCCTCGAGCAGGATGTGACAGGCCATCCCCAGCTTGGCGGCAGCGGCAGCGGTCTGGCGCGCGTGGTTGGACTGGGTGGCACCCTGGGTCATGACCATCTCGGCCCCCTGCTCCTGTGCCTCGGCCATCAGGAACTCGAGCTTGCGGGTCTTGTTGCCGCCGGTGCTGAGCCCGGTGCAATCGTCGCGCTTGATCCAGATCTCGGGCCCGCCCAACGCGGCACTCAGGCGCGGCATCGGCTCGAGGGGGGTGGCAAGATGCGCCAGGCGCACACGAGGGAATTTGGCAAGGTTCATGGACTGTCTCCAAAAAGGGGTTTCATGACTAAAACCATGGGTTAGCCTCCTGTACAATGTCGAAATCCGCACTTCAAATTGCGCATGGCGCAAGTTATGATCCTCCGATGCGCCTTGAATGGATCGAAGACATCCTCGCCGTGCTCGACACCGGCTCCTTTGCGGCGGCGGCCGAGCGCAGGCTGCTCACCGCCTCGGCCTTTACCCGCCGCATCCGCGCCATCGAGGACGCGTTGGGCGCGCCGCTCTTTGATCGCAGCCGCAAGCCCGTGGTACTGCTGCCCCATGTGCTGGCCGAAGAGGTGCAGATGCGCGATGTCGCGCGCAGCCTGCGCTCGCTGCGCCATACGCTCTCGGCCGAGGGACGGCTGAGCCACAGGCGTCTGACCATGGCCTGCCAGCACGCGCTGACCACGACCGTATCGCCGGGGCTCGCGCGGCAGCTGGCACGGGACCGCGATCTCAGCCTGCGCATCCGCTCGGGCACCCGCAGCGCCTGCCAGGTGATGCTGTTGCGCGGCGACGTGGATTTCGCGCTGGTCTACGAAACCGCGCAGGATACCGACCGCTTTGATGTCGCGCTTTTTGACGCGCATAGCCTGGGCTCGGACATGTTCGTGCCAGTGGCCGCCCTGCGCGATCACCCCGAGATGGTCTGCGCACTCGAGGCGGGCGACCTGCCGCTGATCACCTATCCCGGGGACATCTATCTGGGCGAGGTTCTGCGTACGCAGGTCCTGCCGGGACTGCCGCCCGAAATGCGCAGCCATGACGTGGCCGAAACCGGGCTCACCCCGGCGGTGCTGCAATTCGTGCGGCAAGGGCTGGGGATGGGCTGGCTGCCGCGCTCGATGGCCGCCGAGGCGATTGCCAGCGGCGAGTTGTCGGAACTCTCGGAGAACCTCCCGAGCACCCCTCTGGCGATCCGCGTCCTGCGGCGCAAGGGTGGCGGTTCGGAGCTGGCCGAGGCGGGATGGCAGCGTCTTTGCGAACAGAAGTGACGCCGTAGGTCACTGTTTCAGAAAAATTTTCGGCACTCCATACGCCAGATCGACACCTGCCACTCAAGACATGCCTTGAAAGATATGTCATTCCAGACATGTCGTGTATGACATGTCTAAACCGCACGACGCACCGGAAAACCCGGGACGCAGCGCCGGGTCACGTCACGCATAGCGTTTGCCGCAACCCCCGCGCCGCCACTTCGATCAGGTCCAGCGCACCGTCGAAATCGCGCGTATAGTACGGGTCCGGCACGTGATCCATGCCGGCCGCGGGCGCAAACTCTGTCATCAGCCGCACCGGTGTGTCACTCCCCGCCGGCCGCTGCGCCTCGATTGTGGCAATGTTCTGGTCGTCCATCCCGATGATCAGGTCGAACCGCCCGAAATCCTCGGGCA